>Ga0207646_10001237_pt1 | contig 32067 bp, 33 predicted proteins | sample KBSK5502metaG_FD_184343 | JGI IMG/M metagenome (GOLD analysis project Ga0207646, IMG submission 184343) | Corn, switchgrass and miscanthus rhizosphere microbial communities from Kellogg Biological Station, Michigan, USA - KBS K5-50-2 metaG... | ecosystem: Host-associated > Plants > Roots >... | reverse complement strand
CGGCGGCTTACGAGACGCAAGGCCGGCGAAAAGACACATCCGTGTTCCCGCTGGAGTTCAGCATCAACCCGGTGCGGCTCGGCAACGGCCGCCTTTATATCGGGCTCTTGCGCGACATCACTGAGCGCAAAGCCCTGACGGAAGCGCTCGAGTACCAAGCGCTCCACGACAGTCTCACCGGACTTCCAAATCGCACCTTCGTGGTGGACCGGCTCGAGCAAGCGGTGCTCGCCGCCCAGCGCGAACGTCAGGCGAAGGCACTCCTGGTCCTCGACCTGAACGGCTTCAAGGAAGTCAACGACACGCTCGGTCACCAGCAGGGCGATCGCGTTCTCCAGGAGGTTGCTCGACGCCTCCGAAGAGTCCTCCGCAAAGCGGATGCGGTAGGCCGCCTCGGTGGAGACGAATTTGCCGTTCTACCGGCTGGAGCGACGGATACGCCTCGCGCGATCCTCATCGCGGAAAAGGTCCTCCAGGCGGTCGAGGCACCGTTTCAGCTCGGAGAGCATACCGTCGACATCGGGGCGAGTATTGGGATCGCCATCTACCCGGACCACGGCGAAGACGCCACCACGCTCGCCCGGCATGCCGACATTGCCATGTATGTGGCGAAGCGCGCCCGGACTGGGTACAGCGTCTACGCCGCCGACCACGGCGCGTACCCGCCGGTCCGACCTCCTCTGATCGCCGCCCTGGGAGCCGCCATCGATCAGCTCGAACTGCTCCTCCACTACCAGCCGATCATCGACCTTCGCAGCGGCGTCCCCGACAGTGTCGAGGCACTCGTGCGCTGGGGCCATCCGAGGCATGGCCTCCTGTTGCCAAATGACTTTGTCCCGGCGGCCGAACAGACCGAATTGATTCATCCGTTGACGCGGTGGGTGCTGAACGAGGCGCTGCGGCAAGCGCACGCCTGGCGCGCGGCGGGAATCGACCTGGCCGTCGCCGTCAATCTGTCCGCCAGGAATCTGCTCGATCTGGAGCTCGCGGAGACCATCAGCGGCTTGCTTCAGGCCTGGTCGATCCCGCCAGCGAACTTGATTCTCGAGATCACAGAGCGCACAACGCTTTCCACCCAGGACTTCGAAGCGCTCCGCCTACTCCACAGCCTCGGCGTCCGGCTGGCCGTCGACGATTTCGGCACCGGTTATTCGACGTTGACCTACTTGCGGAACCTGCCGCTTTCTGAGGTGAAGATCGACCGCTCATTCGTGACCGACATGGTCACCAACCAGGACGACGCCGCGATTGTGCGTTCGACCATCGACCTCAGTCACAGCATGGGCCTCAAGGTCGTAGCGGAGGGCGTGAACAATGCCCAGACCGCGGAAGCGCTTGCGGACCTCAACTGCGACTTCCTCCAGGGATTCTTCGTTGCGCGCCCGATGGCGGGTTCGGAAATTGCTGCTTGGTTGGAAGGCCGGAAAAGCCGGCTGGGACAACCGCGCTAAATTGGTATGAAAAGAGGTAAACCGGAGGCGTGGTGGAAGACTCGACCGAGCGCGCTGATCCTCATTGTCGATGATGATCTCCATGTGCGCCAGATGCTTCGGCACCTGTTCGAACGCGATCACCACGATGTGTTAGAAGCGGAGGACGGCGAGAAAGCCTGGGACACTGTTTCCGCTCGCCGACCAGCCATCCTGGTGACGGATCTGCAGATGCCTGGGCTGGATGGTTTCTCCCTTACCCGGCGACTCCGAGAAAGCGGGTTTCGACAGTTGAGGATCATCGTTTACACCGGCCAGCGAGTAACACCGGACGAAACGAGAGATGCGGGCGCCGACGAGCTCGTGCTGAAAACTGAGCCAATCTCACGCTTGCGGGATATCGTCCTGAAGCTGGAACGGAATCTGCCCGCGGAGTAGATCTACTAGGGGGCTGGGACCAGGTCCGTGTAGTCGTTGACGATGACCTGGTGACTGACGTTTGCGGTTATGTCCAGCCCCCAGCTCTTGGAGTAGGGCGTACTGCTCTGCGAGAGCACATTGCCCGACGCATCCCTCGTGATGAAGGTGCTCGTTCCCTTCAGGGTGACGCCAACCAGCCTCGATGCCTGGCTGCTGAACTTCGGGAGGAAGAGGTTCAGGCTGACCGTGTCGAAACTGTAGGTCTTCTGGATGATCTTTCCGCCAGCGATATCGCCTTTGATGACGTCGGTGAATTCCTTGAGCCCGTCACCGATCGCCCCAGTTCCTGCCAGTGCCAGGTCGTGAGCGCGGCGCGCCTCTGATTCGATCATGAGATCGAGCACCGCATCATGAGCCATCCTCGTGGCGTTCTTTGGGGCGGACTGATCGAACGCGACCACATTCGCCGCAACGGTGACATCTGGAATCGCCGGCAGGATCCACACCGGTGCCGATGCGGAGGCCGGCCCCGAACCTCTTGGCGGCGGCAGGGCGCCGGCTGCGGAGCTCGAAACCCAGCCGCCGACAGCGGGGCCGGCACCAACCGTGAGCGTGAGAGTCGGCGTCGATCCATCGGCCAGCCCGGCAGCCGGCTCCGGGCTGTGCGTGGATAGATCGGCGGCCACCGGAAGGGTGCCTACGAATAACAGAGCGACCGCGAGCGCGGCCGGCAGCCGCCAGCCCGAGCGGCGCCTCCCAGCCCGCTGCCGGTCCCGTGCTTCGAGTGGGGACAGGAACCGCGCCAGCGCAAACCGCAGGGCACAAGCGATGACGAGGCTCGCCAGGATGGCGGTCTTGGTCCAGAACTCGAGTGTGGTCGGGCCGATCAGCGCAACCGCCAGGATGGCCACGAGAAGGCCGAACGCGACACGCGCCACCGCGCCGTCGGGAACCGTCCTCGGGTCCGGGACCATGAAGAGACCGAAGACCAGGAGTTCGGGCGAGGTGACCAGGATCTGCCAGAGTTCGCGTCCGCACATCGGGGCGACGTGCCAGCTGGCGATCATGCAATGGTCGGGCACCAGAGCCAGTGCCACCGCGGCGAATGCCGCAAAGCCAACCATGAAGGCCAGCTCGAGGCCGAGCAATCGCAGTTCCCACGCGATCAACAGCCCCCCGACCACCAGGACCGCGTAGGTCACAACCAACCACGGCCCGGGCGGAATCCACCACAGGTCCTGGGGCTCGGTGAACTTGGGGCCAAGCGCGACGAAAGCGATGACCAGGCCAAGGTTCGAGGGGTTGAAGATGTGCCGCCCACGCCAGCGGATCAGGTACTTGGAGGCCATCGAGACGGCGACCACGCCGACAAAGATCCAGATGCCGTGCGTGCTCCACCATTGCCCGTGCAATGTGCCGGGCGTTCGCAGGATGAAGGCCGTACTGTTGCCGGTCAGCAACCCGCTCGCCGGCCACATAATGGCGCTGTCCTTGAAGAACGCAACGAAGAACTCGATCAGGGCACCAGCTGCGAGACTGATGAGAATCTGCGCCACCGAGAGTCGGAAGCCGAGCACCGTCTGACCCAGCACCTGGAGTGTCACCAGCACGGCGGCGACGTGCATCCGCGGGTCGCGGATGCTGGGGAGGATGACCGCGTATTCGTGGCCGAACAAGCGAACCGCCCGGCGGGTGGCGCTCACGGTTGAGTAACGGTCGCAAGGCTCAACGCGTTACAGGACCAAGGCCGTGTTAGCATTTCGCTCCCTCTCACAGGCGTGCTACTGGGCCCGGCCCGGGTTGGTCGGACTCGTTGTCGTCGCGACGCTCTGCGCATGCGATCTTCCGTTCGGTCTCGACCTGCCCACGACGCGCAGTCTCGAGACAGGCGCCACCGGCACGCTCGTCGCGGCCGACAGCTTCGAGATCACCGGCTCCTACCGCGAAGGAAGTAACCAGTGGTCGATCGACCTGCAACTCAGCCGGCCAGGCTCCAGGCACGTCACGGTCACGACGTCCGATGTCAAGCTCGAGGCGATCATTCTTGGCAACATCGCTTATTTTCGCGGACAGCAATTTCTGTCAGCGCACATGAGGAGCGACCTTGTTTCTCGGAGCTTTGTCAAGGCGGCGGGGAATGGTTGGTGGAAGGGCTCGGCCGGCCAGGTCCCGCAGCTGAGTGACCTGACCGATGGTACTGCCTTCAGGTCGACCTTCCTCGGCCAGGCGGCGACGCAGCGCACCGACCACGTGTCGGTGGATGGCATCGATGCCGTCGAGCTGTCCGGCGCACGCGGCGATGTGTTCATCACCGCGCAGGCGCCCTATCGGGTGCTACGCCTGCGCCTGCAACACGGGGTTGTCGTTGACGGCATTGGCGACGCCGACCTTCGGTTCGTGAACTACAACCGCGACTTCCAAAACTCGGCGCCTGCCGATGTGATCGACTTCTCGAATCTCACGACGCTGCCGCCTATCTACACGGTCGTCTCGGTCGACACCTCGGGATGCGGCTCCCCGTGCGTTGTCTCGGCTCTGCTCAAGAATCTCGGTGGGCTAGTCCACGCCCAGGCGCCATCCACCATCACCTTCACCATGACGGACACCGCCTCTCGACAGGTGATCGGAAGTTGCCAGGCGCAGGTCGTACCAGACGTGACCTACAACGCGACGACCACAGTGAATTGCTCGATCGACAACGTCACCGCCCACCAGTCAAACGCGGCCACCGTGACGGCAACGCCCGACAACCCCGGACGCGGCTAGCATCGTGACAAAGCTCGAGGTGGCCGCATGGGCCCTGGTCATCGCCCTGATGGGGGCTGAGGTCGGGCTCGCCGTGATCCGGCCATGGGACCATCGCGTTGCCCTCTCCTTGTCTGGCTCGCACACCTCGAGCGAGCAGGTCACGCCCTCCGCTGGTAGCACGTGTCCAGACGTCATGGTCCGCAGGATCGAACAACCCCAGACGATCCCGCGAAGCGCCTGGATCCATGCTTCCGACGGGGTCAACGTTCGGGCGGCCCCATCGTCTTCAGCGACCCGCCTGACGACGTTGGCGACCGGAACGCAGGTGAGCGTCCAGGAGCAACAGGGCAATGCCGATGGCGTTTGGTATCGAATTCACCTGAGCGACGGGCGCGACGGTTGGCTGAGCGGAAGCTATACGACGAGCTACCCAATCAGCCCGGCCTCGACCGACGCGCTGAAGATCTGGCTGCCCGCCGGCTATCAATTCCAGTCGGTGGCACCGGGAAAGGCGGAGGCGCGCTACAAGAACGGACCGCTGGCGCTGCTTTACCTACAGAATGGCACCTGGGACCAAAGGCCGGCGGAGGCACCGCTGCCGGCCGGCCTGCCCAGCCGGTCCACCTGGGCGGCGCGCCCCACCGAGCAGGTCCTGGTCGGCGACCTTCCCGCCACCGATCGCATCTTTGGCGTCAGGCTGGCCGGTAGCGGCTGTCCGGCGCTCGTCCACGAGGTCCGGATCACAACGACCGCCCGTTACTACGACTTCATCTTCGTGCTGGACGAGCCAAGCTCGTCGGTGGTTGCCCAGTTGCTGGACAGCGCTACGGTGCAGTAAGCGCCCCCGGAACGCCCGCCGCATCGTACGACGGGTCGGGATGGATGTCGAAGGCATCCGCAAGCCGCACGAAGAGGTTGAAGAGCGCACCGTCGTAGACGGCTTCGGCGATCTGCGCGTCGGTCCACCCGGCCTCACGGAGTCGCTGCACCTGCTCGTCGGTGATGCGGTACGCGTGCCGGGTTAGCGTTTCGACGAATTCCAGGAGCAGCCGGTGCTTCGGCGTCAGGTTCGCGGCGTCGAGGTCACCGTCACGGAGCGCCGCCGCAGCTTCCGAGTACTCCTCACCCTGCAACTGCAGGAACCAGGCGTGGCTGCTGAGTCAATAGTGGCAGCGGTTGAGTGCCGAGACGTACGACGCGATCATTTCGTGCTCGGCTCGGCTGAGGGCCCCGTCGCTGAAGTGCAGCCGGCTCGCCTGATCGATGGCGCGCAAGAAGTCGGGGCGGAGGCTCATCGTCCGCAGGATGTCGGGGACGTTTCCCCTGGCGGACGTCTGCTTCAGCTCACGGTAGAGGTCGGCGAGATCGCCCGTTGCGTCGTTGTCCTCGATCCACGCGATCCGAGCCATTTCGTTAGACCGTGAAGACCTGGACCTGGCCTTTTTCGACTTTGACCTGCAGCGACGGCAATGGCAACAGCGGGCTCGCATAGTTGGTCGGCTGGCCATCCTTCTCAAAGGTCGCCCCGTGGCAGGGGCACTCGAACCGATCCCGGAACTTGCTGTAGTTGAGGATGCAGGCCATGTGCGTGCAGATGGCGGACAGGCCCTTGACCTGCTGCCCTTGCCGGATCAGAAAGCCCTCGATCGCTCCCGAACGGAAGGCAATCGGCGTGCCCTCGGGCAGTTCCGCGAGGGACTTAACCGGCTTCCAGCTGCCGTTTCCGACGACCAGCGCCCCCTGCGCGAGCTTTTTTGGCTCGGTCTTGACGACTTGCTGGATTCCGAGCATCGCCGCGATGCCGGCAGCGATGCCGCCAGCGCCCGTCAATAGCAGTGAGCGGCGGCTTGGGCGCGAAGCCGGTTGCGGCTGCGCCGACCGCTCTCCGACCCAGTCGTGAATCGACCCCTGCATTCGCTCCAGGAACTCTTTCGACGGCAGGCCGGCTCCGGGCTTGGCAGCGCGCAGCATTGCGGCCGTCTGACGCGCCCGTAACGCGTCTTCGTCGGGCAGCGGCGTCCGTTCAGGACGGCGGTCCTGCAGCAGGTCCTCGACGTGCCGGTCGAGCTGTTCGGGATCGTCGTTCATGACAACCTCCCGCGCTCGCGGCCGGCGCGGTTGAGAGCCCGGAACTGCAACACCTTGACGTTGGTCTCGCTGAGGTTGAGCTCCTGCGCGGTCTCTCGCACCGAATAGCCGCGCAGGAACCGCAGTTCGAGGACCCGCCGGTAACTCTCGGGGAGGGTGGCGAGGAGCGAGTCCACCCGCTGCACGGCTTCTGGATTCTCCCGGGGGGTGGGCGCCTGGGTCACGTCATCGCCGAGCTCGCCGGTGCCCTCCGCGTAATACTCGCGCCAGTGATCAGCCAGGGTCGTTTGGGCGACCCGGTAGAGCCAGCTGCGCAGTTCGGGAACCGAGACATCGGTACGCATGCCATTGATCGCCTTCACGAACACCTGGGCGGTGAGGTCCTCGGCGTCCGCGCGGTTACCGACTCGGCCGTAGATGTATTGGTAGATGGCTGTCACATGCGTCTGGTAGGCCCAGGTCAGGTGGTCCTGGCCGTGGGGGGCGTCGGCGTGAGGGAGCGGGACGATCTTCCCGGAGGAAGCGATTGCGGCGCCGATTCTCTCGTCCTCACGCATCCGCTTCCGCAGTTATATACCGCCGAGGGTTACTGGGCTGCAACCGCCCGTAACCCGGGTCTGTTCGGCGGGAGGTCAATATGGGAATACTGGAGGAGAGAAAGGGCTTAGATAACATGGGAGATTCGCAAGCGATGGAAAAGAACCGGCAGTACGACGTCGTCATCATCGGCGCCGGGCCAGCGGGCCTGACCGCCGCCCTCTACGCCGGCCGAGCACGGGTCAAGACCGTGGTGCTGGAGCGGGGCGCACCTGGTGGCCAGCTGCTCAACACCGAGGCGATCGAAGACTATCCCGGCTTTGACCATATCACGGGTCCTGAGCTGGCCCAGCGTATGGCCGACCAGGCGGTCAAGTTCGGCGTCGACCTGGAGACGGCGCGCGTGACCGGCATCCACCGGCGCGGCGACAAGCAGGTGGTGCAGACCGAGGACGGCGAGTACACCGCCGACTTCGTCATCCTCACCGCGGGTGGCGAACCGCTCAAGCTCGGCATCCCAGGCGAGACCGAGTTCCAGGGCCGCGGCGTCTCGCAGTGCGCCGTCTGCGATGGCGCCTTCTTCAGGGAAGAGGAGGTGGCTGTGGTCGGAGGCGGTGATGCCGCGCTCGAGGAGGGTGTGTTTCTCACGCGCTTCGCGAAGAAGGTCTACATCATCCACCGGCGCGAGCAGTTCCGGGCCCAGGCCATTCTGGTCGAGGCGGCACGCAAGCATCCGAAGGTTGAGCTGATCACCAACACCATCGTCACCGAGGTCAAGGGTGAGGATGGCCAGGTCAAAGAGATCACGTTGAAGGACGTCGTCACCGGCCAGAGCCGGCCGCTGAAGGTCACCGGCCTGTTCGTCTTCATCGGGTTTCAGCCGAACGTCCAGTTCTTCGATCATCGGGAGCACGTGGAGCACGACCCGCTCGGATTCCTGGTGACGGACTCGACGATGCAGACGAGCTTGCCCGGCATCTACGCGGCCGGCGACGTGCGGTCACAGCTCACGCGGCAGATCACGACCGCGGTCGGCGATGCGACCACTGCCGCCATCGACGCGGTGAAGAAGCTCGAGGCCAGAAAGCACGAGCCCACGCCCGTGCCGGTCGACCTCTACGGCCCCACCCGGCCGGACCTCGTCGGCCGCTAACCCGGACCGCACGCCCCGCGCCGCCGCGGCGGTGGCCGGATTGTTCATCGTCGCCGCCGGGCTGCGGCTCTGGGGGATCAACTTCGGGCTGCCTGCCCTCTACCGACCGGACGAAGACGTCACGGTTGGGCGTGCCATGGGCATCTTCCACGGCATCCTGGATCCGCACTTTGCCGATTGGCCGCACCTTTACTTCTATGTCGCGGCGGCGTGGCTTTTGCCCTTCCGGCTGGTCGGACTCGTCCAGGACCAGGCGTCCGGATATTTCTGGGTGCGCGTCCTCGATGCGCTGCTCGGCAGCCTCACGGTGCTGCTCGTCTTCGAGTTTGGCCGCCGCGCGTATGGGTGGCTGGCGGGCTTCCTCGGTGCCTCGGCACTGGCGGTCGCCTTCCTCCACGTCCGCGACAGCCACTTCGCGACCCTCGACATCCCGCTGACGCTGGCCTGCGTTGCCGCGTTGTACGTCGCCTATCGGACCATCCGGTCGCGCGGCGTGCGGTCGTTGCTGCTCAACGGGATCATGCTCGGCGTCGCCGCCAGCCTGAAGTACAACGGGGCCCTCGTGTTCGCCGGGATCGCCGCCGCCCAAACGCTTCGAGCCCGCGCCGAGCGCAGTGGCTGGACAAGAATTCTTGCACGGCTGGCGCTGATTGCGGCCATCGGCGTTGTGACTCTCGGGATCACCTCGCCCTTCCTGGTGCTCGACCCCGCGATGACCCAGCACGGCATCGGCTATATCTTCCAGCACATCGGGAAGGCAACCGCCCCGGCGATCGGTTGGGTGCAACTCAGCCTCGCCTTGTGGTTTGGCATCGATCCGGTGCTGGTGCTGCTGGCCATCGTGGGCGTCGCCTACGCGGCCTGGCGGCGGCAGCCGGCCGACGTCATCATCCTTGTCTTCCTGGGGGTCTACATCCTGCTGATCGGCGCCGGGCGATCCGTGTTCTTCCGCTATGCCGACCCCATGATCCCCTTCTTGTTGCTGCTCGGCGGTCGCGCGCTGGCGGCGTTGGTCGAGCGCACGGCGCAGCAGACAAGCGGCCCCGGTGTGGAAAGGCCGCGTGTCATAAGCGGCCCCGGTGTGGAAAGGCCGCGTGTCGTTGCACTCGCCGCTGCACTCGTGCTCGTCGTGGTCGCGCCGCTGGTTCACGACGTTCGCTACGATCTGTTGATCCAACAAACGGACACGCGCACGCTCGCCTTCGACTGGCTCGCGTCTCACGTGCCCGCCGGCAGCCGAGCCGCCGTGCCGTACATGGCCGGGCCGGCTCACGACCAGGCGATGATCGACAGTGGTGAACACAGCCACGGCGCAACGGATGCCTATGTCGCGTCATTCCTCGACAGCCGGCTCGAGACGCAGTACAGCATCCATGAGCTGGCGCGGGACGACCTCCAGCTGACATCACTCGACCGCTTTCGCAACGAGGGGATTACCTACGTGGTCGTCGGCTACGAAACGCCCGCAACCGGTTGCGGTATCGAGAGCCCGCTCGAGCGCGCGCTGCGTGCGCAGGGACCGCCTCTGGCCAGCTTCACACCGACGGTCGGCTGTCCCCAGAGCGTCTTCGACCCGATCGATACCTACTATGTGCCGCTCGCCGGCTACGGCGGCTGGGTCCGGCCCGGCCCCTACATCCGGATCTACCGGCTCGGCGGGTGATCCTGAATCGGCGGCTTCGCCATCGCCCAGGCGCCGTCTATAGTGAAAATCGTGAACCTCATCGCCCTGATCAAGGAGCGGGCCAAAAACTACAAATGCCTCGCCTGCTCCCAGGCGCTGGCCGACTGCCAGGTGAAGCTGCTCAACGAAGCCGATGGGCATTGCACCGTTGAAGTCACCTGCGCAAACTGCAGCGTGAGCTTTGTCGCGGTTCTCCTGCTCAAGAAAGCCAAGCATCCAGATGGTTTGCCCAAGGCGGCTGAGGAAGGTCCGATCAGCAGCGACGAGATGCTCGACGTCCACGAATTCATGAAGGCATTCAATGGCCCGATCGGGGAGCTTGTCCACTGGCGTCCGTCGCGCCAGCAGTCTTCGTCGTCCTGAAAGCCCCCACCCTGCCCTCCCCCAGAGGGGGAGGGAAATGCGAAGCCTCCCCTAGAGGGGGAGGGAAATGCGAAGCCTCTCCCAGAGGGGGAGGGGTCTTCTAAGATTGATGCCGATGGTGTATCTCGACCACTCGGCAACCACGCCGCTCGACCCCGAGGTCCTGCAGGCGATGATGCCGTACCTCACCGAGGAGTTCGGCAATGCCTCCAGCGTCTATGGCCTGGGACAGCGTGCGCGGCAGGCGATCGACCAGGCCCGCGACGAGGTGGCGGCATTCTATGGCGTGGTCGCGAAGGAAGTGATCTTCACCTCGGGCGGCACCGAGGGCGACAACTTCGCCTTCCGCGGAATCGCCGAGCGGAACGCCGATCGCGGCCGTCATGTCATCACCTCGACCATCGAGCACGATGCCGTGCTTCGCTCGGCGGATGCGCTGGAGCGCGATGGTTTCGAGGTCACGAGACTGCGAGTCGACCGGTTCGGGCTCGTCGATCCAGCGGCGCTGCGTGAGGCGCTTCGGCCAGACACGATCCTCGTGAGCATCATGCACGCCAACAATGAGGTCGGCACCATCGAACCGATCCGCGAACTGGTCACGGTGACTCGCAAGCACAGCCAGGCCTACTTCCACACCGACGCCGTGCAGTCGACAGGAAAGATTCCGGTGCGCGTCGATGAGCTGGGCGTCGACCTGCTTTCCATGTCGGCGCACAAGCTCCATGGTCCGAAGGGCGTGGGCTGCCTGGTGGTGCGCTCCGGCGTGCGGCTGGAGCCGCAGCTACATGGAGGCGGACACGAGCGCAATCGCCGCGCCGGGACCGAAAACGTCGCGGGTATCGTGGGGCTCGCCAAGGCCATCGGGATCGCTCAACGCGATCTCGCCAAGAACACGGAGCACCTCACCGCGCTGCGCGATCGCCTGATCGCGGGCGTCCTCGACCGGATCCCCGGCGCCGAACTCACCGGGCATCCGCTAAAGCGCCTGCCGCACCACGCCAGCTTCCTGTTTGCGGGGGTTGAGGGCGAGTCGCTCCTCCTGCAGCTCGACATGGAAGGGATCGCCGCATCGTCAGGCTCGGCCTGCACTTCGGGCTCGCTGGAGGCGAGTCATGTCATCCTCGCGCTCGGCTACCCACGGGATCGCGCGCTGGGCAGCCTTCGCCTGTCGGTCGGAAAGGGGAACACCGGCGCCGATATCGACCTGGTTCTGGATCGGTTACCCGCTATGGTGGCGCGGCTGCGCGCCATGGCCCCCATTTCGGCCGCCTGAGGTGCGAGCGTGGCGGAAACCTTCTACAGCCTCGATGAAGCCAACCGGCTGATCCCCAAGCTCAAACCCCTGCTCGAGCGCATCCGGAAGACGCAGGAGGAACTGGCGAAGGATAAGACGGTCGCCGCGGTCCGCGAGAAGGCGGCCCAGAATGGTGGCGGCTTGCCCGGGCGCCGGCTGTCGACCCTGACGAAAACGCTCGAGGCTGACATGCGCCAGCTCGAGGAGTGGGGCATCGTGCTTCGCGATCCAACCATCGGACTCATCGATTTTCTGCACAAGCGGGAGGGCGAAACCGTCTTCCTCTGCTGGAAGCTCGGCGAACCCCGCGTCGAGTGGTGGCATCCCCTCGAGACCGGGATCGCCGGCCGCCAGCGACTCTAGCCGCTGCGGAAGACGACCGCGAGGAGAAAGAGCGCCAACAGGATCGAGGTGATCGACAGCCCGATGATGCCGAGCAGGCGGCCGGTCCTGGCTCGATCATCACCCTGGTAACGGTTCGGCGCCGAGCGAATTTCGCGAACCGCACCATTGCCGAAGACGATCGCCAGGATCCCTGTTGGGATCGCGATTAGCGGCATCCAGAAGAAGAGCAGCGTGGTCACGCCCCAGGTCATGGCGCTGGAGGCCCCCTGATGCATCGGCCGGTACGGTGAGATTCCCTCGCGTTCGGCAAGCTGGTCGAGCGCGGCGAGCGCGCCGGCGGCGGCGACGACGTCTGGCAGGGCGATCCGCAAGGCAGGTTCCGCGCTGTCGGCGAGCGCCTGGCGCCGCACCACCGGAAGCGCCTCGCGGCGGGCGGCATATGCGACGATCAGCCGTCGAAGTCCGGGGTCGAGCGCGGGCGCGCCGGTCGCTGCAACGGAGCTCGTCGGCGTCGATGACGGCGTCGCCCAGATCGACGAGGGTGCGGGTTGCGGGGCCGCGACCGCCCCGGCCGGCGCACTCGACAGGTCATAGAGGCTGACGCGCTCGCGATCACGCACCACCAGCGTTCCCGCGGCGAAGTCTCCCAGCCGCTTGCCGCGCCCGTTGATGAACAGCGTCAACATGCCGATGGCGTAGAAAACCGGTAGGAAGTCGACGATCCGCACCAAGTTGCGAATCGCGGCCTGCCCGAGGGTCAGTGGCTCACCGTGATCGCCGACCACCCGCAGGCGGGCGGCGCGCTTGCCCAGGGTCTGTCCGTTCCAGGCCGCCTCGCTGACCAGGAAGTAGCCGGCCAGCAGGATGAAGCCGAGGATGATCTCGATCAGGAGGGCGAGCTCGCCGGAGCCGAAGACACCGCCGAGCGAGGCGGCGAGGATGGTGATCGCGATCAGGATCACGGTGATCACGAGCGAATCGAGGATCTGCGCCAGGAAGCGGCTGCCAATCCCGGCGATCTCATACTGGAAGGCCACGCGCTCCGGCGTCGGAATGACCAGGTCGTCTGAGGCGTCGGGCGGGCGCACCCTCCCACTCTACCCGCCGATTTTGCGAGAGCGCGTCGCAGTCCTGCGACAGTAACCGCCCACCCGCAAACGGGAGGGCGGTTTGGGGGCAGCCTCCGTCATCATTAACAGGTGCGCGCGGATGAATTCGTCAGCCGCCGGCGAACGGAATGGGACCGGCTGGAAAAACTACTGACGCGCGCGGGCACGAGCCGGGTCGGCGGCCTGCGGGCAACCGAAGTGCTCTCCCTGGCTGCCCTATACCGGCGGGCAACGGCCGACTTCGCACGGGCCCAGCGTGACTGGCCGACCGAACCGGTGGCAGGGTATCTCAACGGGCTCGTCGCTCGGGGTCACGCGGCCGTGTACCGCCAGGGCGGCAACCTCGCTGAGCGCATCGCCATCTTCTACAAACGCACGCTGCCGCAGACCTACCGCGAGGCCGCCCCTTACCTGATCGCCGCTGCCCTGCTCCTTTTTGGACCGGCGCTGGTGGCGTTCATCGCCATCACGCTGGACCCGAAGCTGGCCTATGCCCTGGTGCCCGCCGAGCTGGTGCAACTGGTGCGCAGCCATCACCTCTGGACCCAGATCCCCGTCGACCGACGGCCGCTGATGTCGGGTGTGATCATGACGAACAACATCAATGTCTCGATCCTCGCCTTCGCCTTTGGCGTTCTGCTGGGCCTCCCCACCATCTATTTGCTGATGACGAACGGGATTCAGCTGGGCGGCCTGCTCGGGCTCACCAACGCCTATGGCATCGCGCCCGGTCTGCTCGATTTCGTCGTCGGCCACGGCGTGCTCGAGCTCTCGGTGGTGGTCGCGGCCGGAGCCTGCGGCCTGATGATGGGATGGGCCGTTTTGCTGCCGGGCGATTACCGACGCCGCGACGCGCTCGTTCTCGCCGCGCGCAAAGCGTTGATCATCCTTGCCGGCCTGGCGCCCCTCCTGATCATCGCCGGTCTCATCGAGGGCAACTTGAGCCCGTCGGATGCGCCCACCGCCATCAAGGTCGCGGTCGGCGTGACGACCGGAGTCCTCCTCTACTCCTACCTGCTCTTGACCGGGCGCCGGACTCAGAAGCCGGAATAGAACGCTGGATAGAAGACCTGGTTAACGACCTGGGTCGCCTGCCCATCGGCCGCGACCAGCCAGAGCTGGTTGACGTCACCGCTCTGCGCTTGAGTGGCCACCGCGATCGCGATCTTCGGTCCATTCGGCTGCGCCATCGCAAAAACGGTTCCGCCGCCACTCGTGGCAGGACCGCCGGGCACGCGCCACACGATCTTGCCGGTCTTCCAATCGACGACCTCTACATCAGTGGGGCCTGGCCCCTGGAAAACCGGAGTGGTGACGACGCGGATACCGTCCCAGGAGAATCGCACGACCCTTTGCGCGCTGATGTGGGCGATGACCTGTCCATCGATCGTCCTCCGAATCAGCGATACGCCAGGAAGCGGCTGGCCCTGTGTGTCGTAGGTCGTGGTTTGCTCCGCCAGGTATTTGCCGTCGTGTGAGCTGATTACGCTGGTCGGTGGCCCCGAGTAGGCGCGTTGAAAGAGGAGGCGGCCGGTCGACAGGGTCAGGACGCGGACGCCGGTCATTCCTGACATGCCGATGTCGCCGACGACCACTCGATCATTCAGCACGCTACACGCCAGAATCACGATGCCCGAGCGGGCACCGATTACGCCGCCCTGGGCGACCCGACGAGCCGGGCCACCGATCCGGCCGATAAAGACCGACTCGTCGCCGCCACTGGCGCCCGACTGGCGGATCTCGCAAAGGCTGCGGTTGTCGTCAGCGAGTTGCGCATTGTAGTAACTGCTCGCCGACGCGATCGTGGCAACCGCACCCGTGCGATCGAAGTAGACGCCGTCCCGAGTGGCAAGGATCGATCCGTCCGGCGACTGCGCGGTCGCGGGCGTCTGATACATGGTGCCAACCAGGGTCCCCATCCAGTCGATCGCCACGAGTCGTTGTGGATCGGCCAAGCCCTGCCAGGGAGAAGACAGTGAGTACCAGATCACCGGGGTCCCAGCGGGTGGCGCTCCGGGCTCTGTCGAGAAGGACCACTGTTGGCGGATATTGGCCGCTCTGACTCCATAGTCGACGACCATAGTTGCCTGGTAAGTCGTGACCGGCTTCAGGCCGGTGTAGCCGACGATCCAGGTGCTTCCCGTCCAGTGCCCAATCTCGAGTGTACCGTCGGCCGGAACGATGCGGATCTGAGGATCGACGGGCGGACGATGATTGAAACCGATGAACAGGGCTCCGGTGCGGGCCACAATGGTCTGTCCATCGAGAGGCCCGAACTGGACCAGGATCGGATACCCCTCGGCGCTGAAGCTCCAGCGTTTCACGAGGTGACCAATGTCCTTGAATCGGCTGCGGTAGTCAACGCCGAGAACAATCTGGTAGCGCCTGGCGAGATGCAGGCCGGAATAACTCACGATCAGGGTGCTCCCGTCCCAGCGCGGCGACTCCAGCAGGCCATCGGTAGGCTCGAGACGCAGGGTCGGTGTTCCAACCGGATGGCCGCCGAAGGTGACCTTGAAATCTCCTAAGACCGGAACCTCTCTTGCGCCGGGCGGCGGGTTCAGTTCCGTCACAGTTGGCTGCGCGCTGGCAAGGGCATCGGCACGAATCCAGATGAAAGCCACGACCGCCGCGACGACGAGGACCCCGCCGACACCCAGGATGACGGCGCGACGGCGTCCAACCGGCTCGACCCCCTGCTCCTCCTCGAGGAGGTCAACGATCCGGACATGGAGGCTGTCGCTGACGGCGACCGCTTGATCGGCCCGGTCGTCTATCAGCGCCGGCGAGCGGCGACCTCGCGAAGCGCGTTGGCGGATGCGGGCGTTCAGCCGCTCCTTCAGCTCCACGATCTGGGGTGTTGTCGCGAGCGATGGCGCCAGGCTCGCAAACGCGGCGAGAAGGATCGCTTCGGCATAGGCGGCATCGGAAGAAACTGCGAGAGCGAGCCGGTAGGCATCGGGTTCGAGCTCGCGGACCAGTTGATCGATTCGATTCCGTTCGAGGGTTTTCACGTCGATTTTGGCGCAGAGGGAACGGTCCGGAGTACTTCGAAGTTACTGCGCCGCTATAACAACGCCCGCTCCTTCAGTTCCAGGTAGCGTTCGACCAGGGACGGGCTGAGCTGGCCGGCCTCGACGTCGAGCCCAAGGACGCCGCCCTGGCGCAATTGCTCGAAGCTGGCGCGCCGCGCGGAGAGCAGCTCTTCGGCGGCCGCCCATTCGTAGGCGCGCGAGACCCGTTCGATCGGTGCGTTGCGAGCCGCCAGCACTTCCGGGTCGGACATCGCGACCACCATCACCAGGTGGCGGTGACTCAAGCGGATGGCGTGGCCGACAAGGTCGCGCGAGGCCTCCGGGTCGAGGACGTCAGTTAGGACGATCACCAGCGAGCGGCGGCTGACTCGAAGCGCGAGGTGCGAGAAGGCCTCCGCAAAGTCGGGTTCGGTGTACTCGGGCTTGATGTCGTAGAGCACTCTGTTGAGCTGGGATACCTGGGCCGGTCCTCGTTGCGGCGCAACGAAACGGCGCACGCTGTCGCTGAATGTCAGCATGCCGACCTTGTCCCCCTGGCTCTGCGCCACCCAGGCGAGCAGCAGCGCGGCGTTGACCGCATGGTCGAGCTTGCTCAGGAGGCCCGCCGGCGCCGTCATCAACCGGCCACAGTCGATGGCGATGATCGCCTGCTGGCCGCGTTCGGCCTCGACCTCCATCACCACCGGGCTGTCGCGCCGCGCCGTCGCCTTCCAGCTGATGCGGCGCACCTCATCGCCCGGCAGGTAATCGCGCAACCCGGCAAAGGCCGTGGTGGCGCCGGGCGGACGAGCCCGACGAAGCCCGGCCATGATGCGCATGCCGCGGCGCAGCATCAGCTCGTAGCGCTTGATGGCGAGGACATCGGGATAGACGGCCGCAGCCTCGTCGGCCTTGATGCGCACCTGCCGAATCAGCCAGCCACCCGGACGCCAGCACCGAAGGTCGACGGCGCCGAAGCGGTAGGCGCCTCGGTGCGGCGGTTCGACCGTGTACTCGACGTTCAGCAGGCCCTCGCCGTCGAAAACCCCCGACAGCACCCGCCGATCCGGGCGCAAGTCGGCGGGCACGTGATCGGCGACCTCGGCAGGGAGGCCCGCCGCGCCGGCGTGCGCCACCAGGAGCTGCACACTCTGGACCTCCCCCAGCGAGAAGGGCTGGGGCAGGACGCGGCTCGCCATGAAACCGGACTTGCTCGGGAGGCGCCCCGCCTCCGCGATGATGACGCCGGCCATCGCGGCGTAATAGACCAGTGGCGCGATGATGAACACCGGGCTGAGCAGGAGCAGCAAGAAGAGGACCGACCCGGCGAGCAGCGTAGCCAGCAGCCGTGGCTGCGGCAGGAGCGTCATGCGTGAGGCGCCCGCCTTACCGCGGCGGCGTCACGCGGGCGATCACCGCGTCCAGCAGGCTGTCGGCGGTCTGGCCGCCGACCTCCGCCTCCGGGCGCAGCAGCAGCCGATGGCGGAAGGTGGGGCGGAGCAACCCTTTGATATCGTCCGGCGTGACGTAGTCGCGGCCCTCGAACGCCGCGGCCGCCTTGGACGCCAGCAGCAGCAGCACCTCGGCGCGTGGGCTCGCTCCCAGAACCAACTCGGCTGCCTGGCGCGTCGCCACGGCGAGCTCGATGATGTAGCGTCGCAACCGCTCATCGACCGTCACCTTTCGGGCCTCGGCCTGGCATTCCGCGATCGCGGCGGCCTCGACGATGGGCGTGACACCGGCGCGCGCCGGGTCGCGCAGTTCGATGCCGGCATCCCAGCGCCGCAGCATCTCCAGCTCCTGCTCCGGCGTCGGGTAATTCATGAAGGCCTTGAACAGGAAGCGATCCTGCTGCGCTTCGGGTAGCGGATAGGTTCCTTCGTACTCGACCGGGTTCTGGGTGGCGAGCACCATGAAGGGGTCCGGTAGTGGCTGCTGCTGCCCCTCGAGGCTCACGCCGTGCTCTTCCATCGACTCGAGCAACGCGGCCTGCACCTTCGCTGGAGCGCGGTTGATCTCGTCCGCCAGCAGGATGTTGGTGAAGACCGGTCCCTTCCGAATCCTGAAGGACCGCGACTGCAGGTCGTAGACCGATGTCCCCACGATGTCCGACGGCATCAGGTCGGGCGTGAACTGCACCCGACCGTAGTCCAATGAGAGCAGACGCGCGATCGTCTTGGCCAGCAGTGTTTTGCCCACACCCGGGACACCCTCGAGCAAGACGTGGCCCTGCGCGATCAGGGCAATGGCGCACAGACGCACCGCCTCGTCCTGGCCCACCACCGCCTTCGATGCTTCCGAGCGAAAACGAGCGTAAAAATCGGCGGCTTTCATGCGGACTCCTTTAGCGGATAGGCGACATCATGCAACCGGCGGGCCATCTTGAGGACTTCGACTTCGCTCGCGCTGGCGCCTTCGAGATCGCGCTCGGCGCTGGCCAAGGCTTCCGCCGCCGCCGGCGCGCGCTGTGCGATAGTGGCGTTGAGTCGATCGCTCGAGACATCGCCGCCGAGACCAATCCGTTGGGCGACGGCGCGGCGCGTGGCGGAGAGCAAGGCCTCCAGCGTAACGCGCCGGGCTCCGGTGCGATGCAGGAGGCTCCCGACCGCCACCGCGTACTCCGCCGACGACCGGTCCTCGCGAGCGCGCAACGAGATGCGCGGGCCGAACGCCCGGCCGCGGAGCGCCAGGCCGACGAACGCGATCAGCACCACGGCGAGCAGGGCAATGCCCCAGGGGGTCGTCATCCATGCCGTTTCGGGCGAGCCGGTCGCCGCTGCGCCATGATGGAATTCGTCGAACCACACCCGGCCACCGGTCGGCGTCATCGCCATCAGATCGGCCGCGAAGCGACCGTTGTCGGGTTTGCCGAGATTGCCATTGCAAAGGATGAGGGGATCCGTCAGCGCGATCAGCTGGCCGTGGCCAATGTCCTGGCGCAGCCCCAGCACCTCACCGGCATCGTTGCGAAGCAGCGGGACCTGCGAGGCGGCCGGTCGCAGCGGGCGCGCGCTGTCGGCGCCGCTAACCGAGCCGACCCCGCCCAGGATGGGCGCGGCGGCATGGGCCTTCGCGGACACGGCGGTTAGCGCCCGAAGCAATCCGAACTGAGTATCCAGCTGCGGATCGCCGTCTTCGGCGGCGTAGACGACAACGCCGCCGGATTGCAGCCAGCTATTGAGTTGCTGCACCTCGGCCGCACTGAACCCGCTGGTGGGCGTGAAGATAAAGAGCAGGCCGGATGACGAAGACAGCGTGAAATCGCCCTCGACCGATCCACTCGTGTGGCCGAGCGCATCGGCGTAGGCACGAAGCGCCGAGGTCCCGCCAGCGGCATCACTGGTCGAAGCATGGTCGGGTGATTGGCCCTGGTTCCCCGAGCCGCGCAGCAGGACCAGGACGAAGACCAGCAGTGCCATCGCTCCCAGCGCGATTCCGCCACGTCCCTTCACGCAGCCGTTCCCCGATAGGGCGCCGCCGCCTCGGCGGCGCGGCCATAGGTGTCGGCGTCGGGAGTCCGGTGACCGTAGCTCGCTTCCTCGAATGAGAGCAGCAGCGGCCGCAGTGCGTCAGCGCGCTCGGACTGCTGGAACAGCTCGCGCACCGTGAAGGGGCTGTGCTCCCAGGCATGCTCGCCCCGGAGGTGGACGGCGACCCCGCCCGCCAGTGCCTTGATCGCCGCCACGTAGTCGTGGTCGGCCGCCAACCGGTCGGCCTCGCGGAAAAAGTCGACGCGACCGCGCGCCATTGGCGTCGCAGCCCGTAATCTCGCCTCACGTCCGCCTCGGCTCAGACCGCCGCGGATCGGCCAGGCGATGATCAAGATGACGGCGGCCAGTCCGATTGCGAGCCAGACCCAGAGTGGAATGTTGAGGCCGAGGCCGCCGACCCCCAGCCACCTGAGCAGATCGGCAATCCGACGCACGATGAAGTCGAGGATCCGTTCTGGGATCGACGGCCCGGTGCTTAGTCCCGAGTAGCGCGGCTGCGATAGGACTGTCTGCAGTTGCCGTTCGGCCTGGCCGGGGTCGGGCGTATCGACGCGCGCCTGCAGCGTCGCGTACAACGCCTGCAACCGCTGATCGGCATCGCCGAGGTCGGGAGGGTTCCGGCGTAGATCCCGCAAGATCTCTGGCTGACTGTTGCCAGTGTCCCGCGCCAGGACATCGATCGCCTGCTGGACCGACGGCACATCCCCACGTTCCGCGAACTGGACCAGCGTGAGCGCCCGATGGACGGCATTGGCGTAATCGTCCGCCGAGCTGGCCGACGCCGGCGCGACGCCCGACGCGAGCAGCATGCCAAGATAGAGCAGCAGGATCGTCGCCGCCGCCCCCCGCTGCAACCGCTTAGGCCGGCGCAGTGCCCGGGGCGGCCTGGCGGGCAAGCTGGTCGAGATCGAGACCTTCCTTGCGGACCCGCAGGTCGAGGTAGAGCATGGTAATCGCGATCGGGGTTATGGCTCCAACGAGGGCATCGACGAGCGTCGTCACCGTCGTCACGACACCGGCCCGGAGATCGCCGCCGAGACCGGGCACCACCGCCGCGGCGCCACCGAAGAGCGCGGCCAGCGCCGTCTGGATGAGCGACACCATGATGCCGACGGTGATCAGGATGCCAAGCGTGCGCCACCAGTTGTCACGTACCAGGTTCCAGCTTCGTCCCAGAGCCTTCACCGGTCCAACGCCCTCGGCGAAGAGGGCCGGTATCGCGACCGACCACCGAATCGCGACCCAAATCACGACGGGGATGGTCACGATGGCGATCGCGCCGACGAACAGTAGGGCGGCCAGGATGACGACGCCCCACACCGCGAAGTAGCGGCGAAGGGTTCCTAAGAGAACCGAACCGATGGTTTCCAGATTGCCGGCCGCCAGCGAGGTGGCGGCGCGGTACAGTGCGCCAACGCTGAACGGAAGCAGCAGGGCGGCGATCGGAAAACTGAGCAGGTACAGGGGCGAGCCGGTATAGGCCCGCTGCTGGGCCTGGATCCTCGCCAGCTGGTCCGGATTGTTGACGTTCTGCACGACGTTCTGGAGGTAGGTGACGGGATTGGCGCGATAGGAGCCCGAGATCAAGCTCAGGATCAGGTTGGGGACGATGATGACCAGTGCCACGCCCGCGATCACGGTGAAATGGCGACGATAGAGCTTGAAGGTCTCATCGAGCAGTTCGCCCAGAGGCATAACCCGAAGGCGGACGGGTGTGCCGGCGGTCGCCACGGCGACAATCATGAGGGAAAGGCGGAGGCTGTGTCTACAGCGGCGTTATCAGTTCGAGCAAGAGCAGCCGCCGCCGCAACCGCAGCCAGCCGAGGCCGATGTGCTCGAGCTCTGGCTGCTTCCGAGCACCGCAAAGGTGGAGAACATCGCCTTGGTGTTCGTGCTCTCGCAATCGGGGCAGACCTGGCGCTCGTCCCGACTGGCAAAGCCGCCGAAGACGTCGAAGGTGTGCCGGCAGCTCAGGCAGGAGAACTCGTAGATGGGCATCCCCAATATTGTAAGGATGAATGGGGCCGGAAATACAGCGTTACGCCGAGATGCTCCTCGATTGGAACCGGAGTGTCAACCTGACTGGGGCGCGCACCATGGAAGGGGTCCTGGCCCAGATTGCGGCTGGCGATGTGCTGCTGGCGATCCCGTGGACTCGGATTGGGCGGGTAATCGACATCGGGAGCGGCGGCGGCCTACCGGCGATCCCGCTGGCGCTCGCCATGCCCCGGGTGCAGTTCACCCTGCTGGAGGCGAATACACGGAAGTGCGCCTTCCTCGAGCGCGTGGCCGCCACCCTGAACCTGCGCAATGTTGCCGTGGCAGCGGGGCGAGCCGAGGAATTTGGCCACCAGGCGGCGCTTCGGGAGCAATTCGATCGGGCGATCTCGCGGGCGGCGGCGCCACCGGCCGTGCTGCTGGAGCTTGCCCTTCCCTTCGTTAGACCAGGTGGAGACCTCGTTGCCCAAGTCAGCCCCGTCGATCCACACCTGCTCGAGCCGCCGGCGCGCCTCCTCGGTGGCGGGCCGCCACGGCTGGAGCGTCCGGGAGACGACAGCAGGACGCTCCTTTACGTGCCCAAGCTGGGCCCCACCCCGGCCGATTATCCGCGTCGCACCGGAGTCCCGAACCGCAGGCCGCTCGCGTAACTGCGATCACGGCTGGGGCGTTGCATGGGCATGAGGTCGGCTCTCCGCCTAATTCCCCTGATGGTCATCGGCGCCGTTGCGGCCTTCCTGCTGGCTGGGCCGCTCACGTCTTTCTATAAGACCCACGCCGTGGCGAGCCGGCCTCAACCATCACCCTCAACCACCGTCGATCCGCACGCGTCACCCACGACCTGTCCGGCATCGCTGCCCATGCCCAAGGCGCCCGCGGCGTCCACGCCCTCCACACCGTCTCTTCCGTTTACGATCTGGGTCAACGATCCACTCGGCGTCAATCTGCGGTCGGCCGCGAGCGCCTCGAGCACGAAGTTGGCGACGCTGACCCAGGGCACGCAGGCCACGGCCGACGGCCGGGCACCTGACGCCTCCGGGAACACCTGGTATTACGTCACGCTGGGCAGCCAGGCGGGCTGGGTGCGGTCCGACTTTGTCGTCACGACGGCGCTTCACGCTGCCAGCGGTTCTGGCTGGAGCATGATGCTGCCGCAGGGCTACCAGGTCGCCCCCTCCTCCAGCGCGTCGATCACCAACGTTTCGAAGACCGGTGATGACCTCCCGTTCCTCGTTCTGCAGACGACCACGTCAGACACGCTGACCGTGCAGCTGCCGGGACTGCTCCGCCCCGACATTGCGCCCGTCGCCGACCACACCGCGACGATCGCGGTCTGGAGTGTCAATCCCGTCACCGAGCAGGTCTCGCGGGTCGCCCTCGATACCTGCAAGGTCGCCTCGGCCTGGGCTCGCCCCGACCAGGGCTGGCCCTTCATGAGCGCGGCGTACGTCCATACGAAAGGACGCAACTACCAGTTCTCCTTCTTTACCGCCGACGCTAATTCAACGACCGTCAAGCAAGTCCTGGACAGCGTCGCCTTAAGCTGATCGGGTGAGTGGGACCGGGCGCTGGGAGAAGGCCGCGGAAGCCTACGCCACCGGCGAGCATAAGTCCGGCCGCGAGTTAGAACTGGTTATCGAGTACGCGGCACCGACCGGCAAGGAGCGAGTGCTGGATCTCGGCACTGGCGCCGGCCACACGGCACTCGCGCTCGCTCCCCACGTTTCCGAAGTCGTCCTCACCGACCCGGTCGACGCCATGCTGGCAGCGGCCCGTCGCCTGTTTCAAACAGCTGATCTCTGGAACGCGCAGTTCGTTCGAGCGGGCGCGGAGCAACTTCCCTTTCCTAAAGCGAGCTTCGATATCGTCACCACCCGGCTCGCCGCGCATCACTTCGACGACGTGGCGCGCGCGATGCGCGAGGTGGTCCGCGTGCTCCGACCCGGCGGGATGTTCATCTTCGTCGATACGACCGCGCCCGAGGATCCGGAAAGTGCTGCATATCAGGACGAGGTCGAATTGCTGCGTGACCCGACCCATCGCCACATCTACACCGAGCGAGAGTGGGTCGCGTTTTGCGAAGCGGCCGGGCTGCGCGTCGAGAAGAGCGAGGTGGTGCGCAAGGCCCACGACTTTGAGCCCTGGCTCGAGCGCGGCGGCGAGGACGCGGCGACGCAGCAGCGCGTCCGCGCCCGTTTCCTAGAAGCACCGGCCTCGGCGGTACGCGACCTCGAAATCGTGACCATCGATGGACAGATGAAATCGTTTACAGACCGCAAATTGATCCTCGCCGCCCGGCGCTTGTGACCATGCCGCAAAAACCTGAATTTGTTGCTTTGCCGCTTAGTCGTGCGGCGGCAATCGTTCTTTGCCACTGGCTCAGTGTTGCACCAGAGAGCGGCATTGGGCTCACACACCCAGCCGATCGGCAAGCGCTGGCCGACTTGTTGAACTCCCTGGAAACCACAATCGCCGTGCCCGACGCTACGCAGCTCGATCAGGCTCGATCTCAGCTCCTCGAAAACGCTGGCGGATGGGTGTGGGCGGTGACCACCGTGACCGACTCCGGAGATCCGCAGGGATACGCTCGACCAAACGTGACTGACGCAGAGCTTGAAGGGATACGCAAGCGGCTGGAATCAGCAACGCCTGGACCTTGGACCTCAATGGTTGAGCGACGCGACCATACCAGTGGCGATAGCTTCATCTTGGTCGGTGCACCTGATCGACGCGCAGATGACCTTTACCTGAGTCGTGGTTCTTACCCTGCCTCTGCGGCCGATCAGGATTTTGTCGCCGCTGCCCGTCAGGACATCCCTCGGCTCTTGCGTGAAATCGAACGGCTGAAGAGCATGTTGGAGCGATAAACGCTTGAGCCCAACGGTTCGGTATGTGCGATGTCTGACACATCTGGGACTCCGACCGTGATTCACTCACTGAAGGTTGCATCGGAAGAGGTTCGACCGCTTGAGATTGAGAAGGTGAACTACCATGACCCAACCCTCATCCTGCTTGGTGAAGGGTGGTCGCTTGCAATCACATGCCCATGGCAGGTTACGGACGGCCAATCACGTTTGTTCGGTTGGGACGACGCCGATGTCGCAGACCGGGCCCCGAGCCTGATGGACCATGCGATAACGGATGTTCGCGAACGCGCCAAGGACGCTCCATACGATCCAGCGTTCGTCCTGTCAGGCGGCCTGGTCCTTGAGATCGCCGCCGACTCAGATCTAGATCCGTGGGTTCTTCACCTGCCCAGCAGGGTGTTCGTCGGATTCGGCCCGAGTGCTAACAAGTAGCACTCGCTGCGGCCATCGCGGAGGGAGGTGACCGCCTTCGCGATGCGGCGCTCGCAAGTCTCGGATGTCAGTCTCGACGTCGACCCACTTCTGACCGGCAGCGACACCGGCGCCCTCGCGGACCTGCGCGCTGATGGGCAGCAAGAAGCGCCGACCCATCGAGGCCACGGTGCTACGGCAGGTGTATCCCTTGATGGTGACGCTGACCGCAGGTTTCTTGCTCGACCCCAGTTTGGCGACGACCGCGGCCGGCACCCCGATTCCGGTCGCGGTCTTGTCTGCGAGCTCGATACTGGCGCGAACCGTTATCGGCTGGCCGTGGTCGCACTCGCCGTTGTCGCAGGGACCTGGAACAGCAGCTGGGAAAACCGGATGTGGTTGCCGAAGGGATCGCGTAGGCCGCAGTCGATGCCGTAGGGTCGCTCCGTCGGCTCCTCAGTAAACTCCACGCCCTTGGCTCGCAACTCGTTGTAAGTCTTGCGGCAATCCGTGGTCGTGAAGAACAGGTGCCCGCCGGTGGCGCCCTTCGACACCAGCTCGGGAACCTGCTCGGTGGTCTTCGGGTCTAGCGCCGGCGCGCCTGGTTTCTCCAGCAGGACCTGGTGGGTATCGCCGGGGACGTTCACCGTCAGCCAGCGCATGAACCCGAGGTCCTGGTCGGTGTTGAGCTCGAGGCCGAGCTTACCGACGTAGAAGTCGAGGGCCTTGTCCTGGTCGAGAACGTAGATCGATGAAATCAGAAGAGCGTTGAACATTTTCGAACCTCCGTGATAGTGGGATTGATGTCGTGTCCCACGCTAGACGTTCTCTGTCGCCTGGTCTTCTCCAAAACTGCTCGGTCGTGTCCAGGCCATCGCGAAGCAGGTCGGCACGGGTTTGATCAGTCCACGATCACGGTAGACACTCGGTCCCTCGCCGACGATCTGCTGGAAGCTGCGGCTGAAGGTGCCAAGGCTGTTGAAGCCAACGTCGAGGCAGATGTCCGTCAGGCTGCGGACGGTCGCCCGCAGCAGGAACATGGCCCGCTCGACACGCCGCCGCTGAAGGTAGCGGTGGGGCGTCTCGCCGAACGTCGCGCGGAACGTACGGATGAAGTGCGCCTCGGAGACGTGGGCGATTGCCGCAAGTGCTGGGACATCGAGGGGCTCGGCGTACGCGCGGTCCATCGCGTCGCGCGCGCGGAGCATCCGGCGGTTGGTCTCTTCCACAGCTCGGCTCACGCCGGGAGCCCACGAATGGCCGCCTCGGCGGCCGCGCGTTCGTCCCAGGGTTCCTTGCCCCGACCGATCAGGATGCTGCGCTCGTGACCCTTACCCGCCAGCAGGATGGTGTCGCCCGGACTGGCTTTCCGGACCGCGTGAGCAATGCCCTGGCGCCGGTCCTCGATCCGCGCGTACTGCTCGCCTTCGGCCCATCCGACCTCCTCGGCCCCGGCGGCGATCTCGCTGAGGATGGTCATGGCATCCTCTTCGCGCGGATCCTCGTTCGTGAAGACCGCGTAGTCGCTCAGGCGGGCGGCGATCTCGCCCATCCAGGGCCGCTTCTCGCGATCGCGATCACCGGCGCTGCCAAAGACCGCGATCAGCTTGCCCTTCGTGATCGGCCGCAGCTCACGAAGCACCTTCTCCAGGCTCTGCGGCGTGTGGGCGTAATCGATGATCACCGCGAACGGCTGACCGAGGTCAACACGCTCCATGCGACCGCTGACCCCCTGGTAGCTTTCGAGGCCTTGACGAATCTCATCGAGCGTCAGGCCGACGGCGACCCCCGCGGCCGCAGCACCAAGCGCATTGGCGGCGTTCCATCGACCGCTCAACTTCAACCGCAAGGCCAGTGGCCCCAGGGGCGTCGATGCCTCCACCCGCAAACCGTCGGGCGTCAGGTCGATACGGTCAGCCTTGAGATCGGCGGCGAGCTGAATGCCGTACGTGATCTGACGGGTGATGGGTCGCTTGACCAGGTAGGCGTAGCTCGGGTCATCGTGATTGAGGACTGCCGTTTTTTCGATGGCCTTGCGAGCGCTGCCCGCCGTCAGATCGATCAGCTGCGCCTTCGCCTCGCGGTAGGCCTCGATCGTCTTGTGGAAATCGAGATGCTCGTGCGCGATGTTGGTGAAGACGGCGACGTCGTAGTCCACGCCCACCACGCGCTGTAGGGCAAGACCGTGCGAGCTGGTCTCGATCACGGCAAATTTCAGCCCGGCATCCCGCATGCGCGCCAGCTGCGCCTGGACCTCGAGCGCCTCGAGCGTGGTCTGGCGCGAGTCGTTCGGATCGACGGCGTCGCCGAATCGGATATCGACGGTGCTCATCGAGCCCGCACGCCGGCCGGCGCTGACCAGCATCTGGTGGATCATCGTCGTGGTGGTCGTCTTGCCATCGGTGCCCGTCACGCCGATCACGACCATGTCGCGGCTGGGATGGCGATAAAAGGTACTCGACATCAGTGCCAGGGCCCGGCGCGTGTCCGGCACCACAACCTGCGGCCAGGCGGTACCGGCCCGGCGTTGGACCACCGCCGCCACGGCGCCGTCTCGCAGCGCCGTCTCGACGTAGCGGTGCCCATCGGTGTGGGTGCCCGCGATGGCGACGAAGCAGTCTCCCGCCTTCAGGCGGCGCGAGTCGTAGCAAAGGCCGGTCACCTCGGGGTCGGTTGGCGGCGCTTCGAGCACGTCGACGCCCTGGAGGAGGCGGCTCAGGTTAATGGCTGTCACCGAAACGACATGATGCTACGCTCAGGCCGATGGCGGCCACGATGCGCGTGACCCGCATCGGCGAGCACGACTTCCATTGGGGTTCGCGCACCTACGTGATGGGGATTGTCAACGTCACGCCCGATTCGTTCTCCGGTGACGGCGTGACCGACCTCGAGGCGGCGGTCGCGCAGGCCCACCAGATGGAGCAGGATGGCGCCGACCTGATCGACATCGGTGGTGAATCGACGCGACCGGAGACCTGGGCAGGACCGGGACTCAGTCTCGAGGAGGAGGTCGCACGCGTCATTCCTGTGGTCACGCGGGTAGGGGCCACGGTCGCCATTCCCATTTCGATCGACACGTACAAAGCCGAGGTCGCCAAGCGAGCCATCGCGGCCGGCGCTGCGCTGGTCAACGATGTCTGGGGGCTCCATCGGGATCCGCAGATGGCGGCGATTGTGGCGTCGGCCGGCGTACCGGTGGTGCTGATGCACAACAAACCGGGCGGTGGCTATCGCGACCTGATTCGGGAAATTTCAGACAGCCTGCGCGAAAGCGTCGAGTTGGCGCGGGCTGCCGGCGTGCCGGACGACCGCATCATCGTGGACCCTGGCATTGGTTTCGGGAAGACGCGCGAGGAGAACCTGGAGATCATCCGGCGCCTGCCCGAGCTCCGCCGGCTGGGGTTTCCGTTGTTGATCGGCCCCTCTCGCAAATCGTTCATCGGCAAGACGCTCGACCTGCCGGCCGGTGAGCGGCTCGAGGGCACCGCCGCGGCGGTGGCGCTCAGCATTGCCGGCGGCGCCGATATCGTGCGGGTTCACGACGTCAAGGCGATGGTTCGGGTAGCCAGAATGGCCGATGCCATCCGCCAGGCCGGCCCGCCGGCCGACGCGAGCGGCGCTTTACTGCCACGCGAACGTTTGGGGCGTTCGTCCAGGGTGTGGCTCGCCCTGGGCAGCAACGTCGGTGACCGCGCCGGATACCTTCAGGCCGCACGTGCGGCATTGCCCGAGGCGGGCATCCTGGTGGTTCGAGCCTCGCGGGTGGATGAGACCGAGCCAATCGGTATCCGTGACCAGCCGCAGTTCCTGAACCAGGTGCTCGAGGTCGAGACCTCGCTCGAGCCGAGACCCCTGCTGGACGCCCTCAAGCGGATCGAGAACGAGCTCGGGCGCACCGCGCGCGAGCGTTGGGGACCTCGGGAGATCGACATCGACATCCTTCGCTACGATGGTCGCGTCGTCGACGAGCCGGGCTTGCACATCCCGCACGCGGAGCTTCAGAATCGCCCGTTCCTACTCGACTTGCTCCGGGACATCGACGCATGACCGAGCCGCTTCGGATTGCCTGGCTTGGTCACCAGAGCGGTCGCGCCGGCGACGGACTGCTGACCTATTCCCGAGAGATCGTCGCCGGACTACGGGCGCGCGGCGTCAAGGTCTTCTTCGTCCATCACGGCGCGTTGCCCGCCCTCACCGACGATTCGCTGACGCTGCGGTCGCTGACCGGCAGCCACCGCTACATCATCTCGTCGCCTCGGACCAAACGCACCATCACCGACCTTCTCCGCCGCGAACGCGTCGAGCTGGTGCATGTCTCGCTGAGTTTCTCGACGCTGATCGACTTCGGACTCCCGGAACTCTGCCACGAGCTGGGCCTGCCGGTGGTCGCCACCTTCCACGTGCCCTACGACTATCGCTTCGGCCTCTGGCAAGGCATCAGCACCGCCGTCTACCGTCTCTATGCCCAATCGCTGGCCAGCTTCGACCGGGTCATCATCTTCTCCGAACAGCAAAAGAGCCTGCTCGAGCACTATGGGGTTCCCGCCGACAACGTTGCCGTAATTCCCAACGGGGTCGACATCGACAAGTACGCGCCTGGAGCATCGGACTTCAAAGAGAGCCTTGAGGCAAGCGCGCTCGTCGGTTATCTGGGCCGCGTCGACCCCGAGAAGAACGTCGATCTCCTGGTGCGCGCATTCCAGGACGTCGATGCGGCGGAGGACGTCAAGCTGGTGGTCGTCGGGAGTGGCAGCGAGAAGCGGCGCCTGGATCGACGCTACGGGAGCGCCCGCGTCGTCTTCACCGGCCAGGTGATGGATGAAGCCAAGCGGATTGCGATGTTGCGCGCGATGGACATCTTCGTGCTGCCCTCGATGGTCGAGGGACTGTCACTGTCGTTGCTCGAAGCGATGGCCTGTGGCGTCGCCCCGGTAGCCACCGACGTGGGCTCGGATGGTGAAGCCCTGCGGGGGGCAGGCATCGTGGTGGATACCAAGGATCTCGATGGCCAACTCCGGCTGGCGCTGCGCACGTTGATCGAATTCCCTGACTTTCGCGCTGAGCTCGGCCACCGGGCGCGGACCCGGGCCGTGGAGCGCTTCAGTCTGTCGGACAACCTCGATCGTTTGCTGGCGGTCTACCGCGAGCTGCGACCCGCCGCCGGCGCCGCCGCGTCTTAAGGCGGGCCCAAAGCGGCTGAGATGAGTATTGATGAGCGGTTGCCCGCGGGCTGGGACCTGGCTCGCCTCAGAGCAAGATGGCCGGATGCGGAGTTATTGGCAGTGGAGGCCACCGCGTGTACTGGTCCAAGGGTCCCAACGAGCGCGACGAGCTGAGAGCGGAATTAATCATCAACTTCAGCGGTATGTGTCTGGTCCGCACGGTTGGCGATCCGGCCTGGTGGATGGGACAACTCCATCAGAATGGCGAATCGATTGTGTGCTGGGGTCACTACGGCACGGACCTTGCCCGGGCGATCGACGCACTCTAACCTCCTGCTTGCAGTCCCCCGCGAACTGCGACGCTGCCGGAGCCGCGGCGTCGCGGGGCCTGAAGCAAGCTCCAGTTCGAGGTCCAGTTGTACGTAGCTGTGGGTAACGAACAATCGACCCCGGGAACGCCACACATCGACGCAGCCGAACGCTTGGAGCGTTGTCCCTCAGTGAACCGATATCACCACGCTTGGGAGCTGATGTTGCTCCATGTTTAACGGGCCGCGATACCGTCCCTTAGTTTGGAATTTGTTGCCAGGTGTTTTCGTATTTCTTATTGTCGTCGGCACCATTAGCCTAATCTGGAGCGTGCTCAACCGAGGCCCATGGTTGTTCATGCTGCTTTGGTTGGCCATCGTGGTGTCGGTTGGTTTTGAGGTTTACCGAACTAATTATCAGTTGGAGTTCGATGACACTTACCTATATTGGAAGGGTTTCTTGCGCTCGGGCAGGGTTCTAATTGCAGACATTGTGGCGGTTCGCACAGAGTCCATGGGTGCCGTAGCGACATTCAATTGCAGGAATGGTGAGAAAGTTCGCGTTGTGATTCAGCAGGGGTTCGCACCCTTCCTTACAGCGCTTAACCAGACTCATCCATCTGTTGTGGCAACGCCGGGGTTATACGCGCGCCTTGTCGAGCGCGCTCAGTTTAGGCGTAAGCCTTAGCCAAATCACTAGCAAGAAGCTCTTGGCGACCGATAGGCCTCCGCCGTTATTGAAATGCTACCTCGCGCTTTTTAGCTTGCTCTTGATCGCCTGCACCCGCCATCTTGTTTGAACTGCGACGTTAGCCGAGTTTGCCGGCGCTGGTGAAGCGGTAGCCGATGCCCGGTACAGCCAGGATGAAGAACGGGTGTGAGGGGTCCTGCTCGATCTTCCGCCGCAGGTTGCGGATATGGACGTCGATGACGCGGGTCTCGATCGGATACTCGTAGCCCCACACGTGGTTCAGGATCTTTTCGCGCGACAGGACTTTACCGGCGTTCGACGCGAGGAAGGCGAGCAGGTCGAACTCAGTGTGGGTGAGCATCACCTCGGTCGAGTGGTGGAAGACGCGCCGCTCGTTGAGATCGATGACGAGGTCTTTGAACTCCAGCCGGCCCTGGTTGACGGCCTCTTCCTCCTGACGGGCCTTGCGCAGGTGGGCGGCGACGCGGGCCAGCAGCTCGCGGGTGCGGAACGGCTTGGTGATGTAGTCGTCGGCGCCGATTTCCAGTCCGACCACGACGTCGATCTCTTCCGTTTTGGCGCTGAGGATGATGATGGGCACGCGAAGCCCGGCTTTACGGATATCACGGCAGACGTCGAAGCCCGAGACATCGGGCAGCATGATGTCGAGCAGGATCAGGTCGGGCTTGCTCAGCTCGATCCGACGAAGGGCCTCGGCGCCGGTCTCCGCCTCCACCACCTCGTACCCCTCCTTTTCGAGGGCGAGGTGGATGGCCTTGCGGATCATCGCCTCGTCGTCGACGATCAGGATCTTCTTGGCGGGTGGCATCAGTGCGCCACCGCGGCCAGCCGCGCTCGGGGTCGGGCGGTCGCTTCCGCGCGCGGCAGCGTGACGATGAAGACGGAACCCTTGCCATGCCGGCTCCTGACATGGACCTGGCCGCCCAGCATGGC
>Ga0207646_10001236_pt1 | contig 32076 bp, 33 predicted proteins | sample KBSK5502metaG_FD_184343 | JGI IMG/M metagenome (GOLD analysis project Ga0207646, IMG submission 184343) | Corn, switchgrass and miscanthus rhizosphere microbial communities from Kellogg Biological Station, Michigan, USA - KBS K5-50-2 metaG... | ecosystem: Host-associated > Plants > Roots >... | reverse complement strand
CGCGGCAGGCGCGCGAGCGCGTCGTAGAGGTGGATGGTCGAGCGCATCGCCTTCACCCAGTCGCCCAGGTGGAGGCTCTCGTTCTCCGAGTGGGCCTGGGTGTTGGGATCGGCGACGCCCATGAGGATGCAGGGCGCGCCCTTGAGGAGGTCGGCGAACGGCTGCACGAAGCCGATGGTGCCGCCCGCGCCGACCATGGCCGTCTCCTTGCCAAAGCCGGCCTTGAGGGCCCCGCGCGCGGCCTCGAAGGCCGGCCCGTCTCAGGGACCTGCTCCCAAAAGCTAGACCGGCTCGAGGTTGGCGATTTTGCCGCAACCAGTCGATGTGAAGCCCTATTGCCTCGCCAATCACCGGGGAGCGGATCGTCGAGCAGCAGCACCCGGATAGCTATGGCGCCCACCTAGGAGATCTGCGCCCGGACGACGCGCGCGCCGTCGCTCAGGGCCTTGAGCTTTCCGAACGCAGTCTCGCGCGGAAGGTACTTCATCCCGCAATCGGGCGCGAGGACGAGCCGGTGGGGAGCCACACGCGCGAGCCCGGCACGGATGCGCGTCGCTACCTGCTCCACCGTCTCCACAGCGGGATCGCCGAGATCGATCACGCCAAGAATGATGGTCTTGCCGGCCAGATCGGCGAGCACCCCGAGATCCAGCTTGGGCTGGGCCGCCTCAATGGAGATCTGAGAGGCGATCGTCTCCGCGAGCTGGGGCAGGAACGAGTACCCGGCGGGCTTCTGATGCTTCACCACCGCCGCGTACCCGAAGCAGAGGTGAAGCGCGGTCGGGACGGTGAGCCCGGCGAGGGCCCGGTTGATCGCCGGAACCGCGTAACGCTTGGCGCCCTCCGGGTCGTTGCGGAGCCACGGTTCGTCGAGCTGGATGACGTCCGCCCCCGCCGCCTGGAGCTCCCGCGCCTCCGCGTTGACCGCCTCGGCGAAATCCATGGCCATCGCCTCCACGTCGCGGTAGAACTCGTTCCGGGCTTGCTGGGCCATGGTGAACGGACCGGGCAGGGTGATCTTGGCCGGGTGATCCGTGTTGCGGCGGAGGAATTCCATGTCGCGCAGCTCGACGGGCCGCGCGCGCCGGATCGGGCCGACCACGCGCGGCACGCGCGTCTCGTTGCCGTAGCGATCCGTGATGGTGCCTGGGTTCTCCACGTCCACTCCGTCCAGCGCGGTCGCGAACCGGTTCGAGTAGCTCTCGCGGCGGATCTCACCGTCGCTGATGATGTCGATCCCGGCCCGCTCCATCTCGCGGATCGCGACGATGGTGGCGTCGTCCTGCGCCTGCTCGAGGAAGGCCTCCGGCACCCGCCACATCGCCTCCAGGCGTACCCGCGGGACGCCTTTCGACAGCAGCGCCCGATCGACGAGCCAGTCGGGCTGGGGGTAGCTGCCGACCACCGTGGTCGTGAGCGCGTGCTGCGGCATCGCGGTGCCTCCGTCAGGACTGCCGGTAAGCCGCCACCTTGCGCTCCAGGCGGCGAAGAAGGATCTCGTGCATCCCGGTGATCCCCAGCACGAGCACGATGCCGGCGTAGACCCCGGGGCTGTTCAGCAGCGTCCGGTGGCGCGTGATCAGATAACCGAGGCCGTCGGCCGCGCCCAGCATCTGGGCCACGATCACCCCCACGATCACGAGCGCGCCTCCGAGCCGCAGCGCGGCCACGATGGAGGGCAGGCTCGCGGGCAGGGAGACGTAGAGGATCTGCTGGGCGCGGGTGGCCCCGAAGGCGCGGGCGGTCTCGCCGAGGGCCGGACTGAGCGCGGCGACGCCGGCTACCGCGGTCAGCATGGTGGGGATGAAGGCGTAGATGGAGGCGAAGGCGATCTTCGATTCGGACCCGAGGCCGAACCAGACCATCATGACCGGGTAGAGCACGACCAGCGGCACCGCGTAGGCCGAGCGGAGCACCGGCAGCAGCATGCGTCGCGCGGTGAGCGACGAGCCGATGAGCTGGCCCATGGCGATGCCGCCGCCGCAGACGAGGACGTAGGAGACGAGGATTTCGCCGAAGGTGGTGGGCAGGCTGCCCAGGTACTCGCGGCGGTCGGCGACGAGTGTCCCGAGCGCCTCGCTGAGCGGCGGCACGAACAGGCGCGGGATCACGCCCCCGCGCGGCAGCAGCTCCCAGGCGGCCAGGATTGCCAAGTAGAGCGCGGCCTGGCTCAGGCGAAGGTGGCGCTCGGGCCAGGTCATCTCCGCTCCGCGTGCTTGATGTGCTGCCAGATGCGGTCCTTCAGGACCCCGAAGCGCTCGCCCGTGGTCATCGCGAAGCTGCGCGGGCGGGGAAGGTCCACGAGCACGTCGTCCACCACGCGGCCGGGCCGGGCGCTCAGGACGACGACGCGGTCGGCGAGGTACACCGCTTCGTGGAGGCTGTGGGTCACGAAGAGCACGGTCTTGCGCGTCTCCGACCAGATGCGCAGCAGCTCGTCGCCCAGCACCATGCGCGTCTGCTCGTCGAGGGACGCGAAGGGCTCGTCCATCAGCAGCACCGCCGGGTTCTGCACGAGGCCCCGGGCGATCGCCACCCGCTGCTTCATGCCGCCCGAGAGCTGATGGGGCAGCCGATCCTCGAACCCGGCGAGGCCGGTCAGCTCCAGCATGCGGGCCGCCGCCTCCAGCCGCTCTCGCTTCGGCACACGGCGCAGCTTCAGCGGGAAGGCCACGTTGTCGACCGCGGAGAGCCAGGGCAGGAGGTTGGCCTCCTGGAAGATCATCCCCACCTTGCGCGGCATCGGCGCGGTGATCAGCTCGCCGTCGCACCGCACCGCGCCACGCGAGGGCAGGCGGAGCCCGGCGACGAGCGAGAGGAGCGTGGACTTGCCGCAGCCGCTGGGGCCGACCACCGAGACGAACTGGCCATCCGGGACCTCCAGATCGATGTCCTCGAGCGCGGGAACGCTCGCGCCGTCCACGCCGAAGTGCTGCGACACGCCTTGGATGGCGACGAGAGCACGGGTCACGACCGCTCCCTCCAGAAGCCAAGCCGGGCCTCGAGCCGCCGCAGCGCCTCGTTGACCGCCACCGCGGCCGCCGCCACGATGACGAGGGCGGCGTAGAGCTGCGGCATCTGGAGATTTTCGCCCCACGCCGCGATGCGGTAGCCGATGCCGTCGCGTGCGCCGTAGATCTCGCACAGGAGCACCGCGGTGATGTTGAAGACCAGGCCGAGGCGCGCCGACTCGAGCAGGATCGGCGCCATCGCGGGCAGGTAGATCTCCCGGACGATCTGCCACCGGTCGGCCCCGTACACGCGGCTGACCGTGACCAGCTCGCGGGGCACCGACTGGACCGAGGCGACGCCGCCCACGATGAGCACGAAGATCGTGGTGAACACCCCGAAGGCGATCTTCTGGGGGATGCTCACCCCGAACATCAGGATGAACACCGGCAGGAAGATCGACTTGGGCACTCCGAAGAGGAAGTTGACGAGGGGCCGGAACAGCGCCCCCAGCACCGGTACCTCGGCGAGGGTGAAGCCGATCAGGAGACCCACCGGCACCGCGATGAGGAAGGCGGCGACCGCCTCCCACGCGGTGACCCCGAGGCTCGTGAGCACCTCCGGCCGCTTCAGGAGGCGCATCAGCGCCTCCAGGATCGTGCTCGGCGCGGGGGCCAGGCTCGCGTCGAGCCGTCCCAGGCGGGCCAGCGCCTCCCAGAGGCCGAAGAGCCCGAGGACGAAGGCGGCGACGATCACCCGTTCGTGCCGCCGCATCGCGCGCTCCCTACGGCTTGGTCGGGCTGATCGGCATGTTCATGAACACGTCGGCGGCGGGCGCCATGTCCTTCACCCCGCTTGCGGCGGCCAGCTCCATGGCCTTCTCCACCGAGGCGAGGGCCATCTTCCCGTCGCGAGAGAGCCGCAGGAAGGTCTTCTCGTACTCCATCCTGGCGATCTCGATCGGCAGCTCGTTGTTGCTGGCGATGGTCTTGATCGCGTAGTCCGGATTGTTGCGCATGTATTCCAGCGCCCCGTAGAGGGCGTTCAACCCCTTCTGGATGAAGGGGCGCCGCTCGGTGAGGTTCTTCTCGGTCGCGGTCCAGCCGCCGATCAGGTTGGGCGGCATAGCGGTGGCGAAGTCGATCAGGACGCGCACCTTCCCCTCGGAGACGACCTGGTAGCTGAGCGGAGAGTAGATCACCGCGGCGGCCAGGTTGTCGTTGAACAGGTTCGGCACGAGCCCACCCCCGCCGACCCCCACGCGCTGAAAGGTGACCTTGTGCTCGGCCTGCGCCCAGAGCGCGAGGGTGTCGGTCCCAGAGCCGGCGGAGGTGATGCCGACCTTCTTGCCGTCCAGCTCCTTGGCCGATTTCACCGGCGACGCCGTCCTCACCCCGAGGATCCACCCCGACCACTCGTCGCCGTTGCCGCCGACGATCCTGGTGAGGACCCCGCGCTTGCGCGACGTGGCGACGAGGGGAACCGCCACCGGGCCCAGATCGGCCGAGTTTGCCGCGATCGCCTCGAAGGTCTCCCCGCCGCCGCGGTAGATGGTGATCTCGGGGCGGAGACCCTCCTTCTCGAACAGTCCCTTCTCCTTCGCCACCGTGGCGAGGATGGTCGGGAAATAGGTCTTGGTCGGGCAGCCGATCCGGATCACTTCCTGGGCGGAGACGCCCGTGGGCAGCGAGAACAGCGCGCCCGAGGCAAGCGCCAGCACCAGCCGAGCCATGAACTTCGATGTCATGGTGTCCTCCTGAGGAGATCGCGTACGCGCCGGCATCCTAGCACGGTTGACCGGCCCGGCCGACGGCGGTAGATTCGCGCGGGTACCAGAGGGGAGACGACATGGACTTCGGCGCGGCGATCTTCTTCACCGACTACTCGATCGGGCCGGCGGCGCTCGGCCGGGCGCTCGAGGAGCGCGGCTTCGGCTCGCTCTGGGCGCCGGAGCACTCGCATATCCCGCTCTCACGGTCGTCGCCCTTCCCACAGGGCGGCGAGCTGCCCAAGAAGTACTACGACGTGATGGACCCGTTCGTCACCCTCGCCGCGGCCGCGGCGGCGACCACGACGCTGCAGGTGGCCACCGGGGTATGTCTGATCGTCCAGCGTGACCCGATCCAGACCGCCAAGGCGGTGGCGAGCCTCGACCAGGTCTCGGGCGGGCGCTTCCTCTTCGGGATCGGTGCGGGCTGGAACGCCGAGGAGATGGCCGACCACGGCACCGAGTTCAAGGCGCGCTTCCGGGTGATGCAGGAGCGAGTCGAGGCGATGAAGGCCATCTGGACCAGATCGAAGCCCGAGTACACCGGCGAGTTCGTGAAGTTCCCGCCCATGATGACCTGGCCCAAGCCGGTGCAGAAACCGCACCCGCCGGTGATCGTGGGGGGTGCCTTCCCCTACGGGGCGCGCCGGGCCATCTCCTATGGAGACGGCTGGGTGCCGCACGCGCGCCGACCCGCCTACGGCGACGTGCTCGGCCTGCTGCCCGAATTCCGCCGGATGGCGGTCGAGGCCGGGCGCGATCCGGCGACGCTGCCGATCACCGTCTTCGGCGTGGCCGAGGATGGCGATCTCATCAAGCGCTATCAGGACGCGGGCGTCGCGCGCGTCCTCTTCAACCTGGCCCCCGCGAAGGCCGCCGAGGTGCTCCCCGCGCTCGACCGCTGCGCTCGACTCATGCGTCAGGCCCAATCGTGATGGCGACCCTCAAGCCCGCTTTCAAGCAGATCGCCTCGGGGCTGCGCTTCCCCGAGGGCCCGGTGGCCATGCCGGACGGCTCCGTCGTCCTGGTCGAGATCGAGCGCCGCACCCTCTCACGCGTCACCGCCGACGGCAAGATCCACGTGGTCGCGAAGCTCGGGGGTGGACCGAACGGGGCCGCGATGGGCCCGGGCGGCAAGATCTACGTGACCAACAACGGCGGGCTCAAGTTCGTGGAGCGACCGGGCAAGCTGTTTCCGGTCCTGCAGGCGGACGACTACACGACCGGCAGCATCCAGGTCGTCGACCCCGAGACCGGCAAGTTCGACACGCTCTACGACCGCTGCGACGGCCAGCGGCTCCGCGGGCCGAACGACCTGGTGTTCGACGGCGCGGGCGGCTTCTGGTTCACCGACCTCGGCAAGACGCGCGAGCGCGACGGCGACCGCGGCGTCGTCTACTACGCCAAGGCCGACGGCTCTTTGATCCGCGAGGCGATCTTTCCCCTGGAGCGCCCGAACGGGATCGGGCTCTCGCCAGACGAGCGGACGCTCTACGTGGTCGAGACGCCGACCGCGCGCTGCTGGTCCTTCCAGCTCTCGGGGCCTGGCCAGATCGAGTCCGCGAACGGCCCGTATCGCGGCGAGAAGGGGACGGTCGTCACCGGGCTCGGCGGTTATCAGATGTTCGATTCGCTGGCCGTCGACGGCGAGGGGCACATCTGCGTGGCCACCCTGATCACGGGCGCGGTGAGCGACATCTGGCCGGACGGCAGCCGGGTCGATCAGCACCTGCTCCCAGACATGATGGTCACCAATGTCTGCTTCGGCGGCAAGGACCTTCGCACCGCGTACGCGACGCTGTCCATGGGCGGCACGCTCGTCTCGTTCGAGTGGCCGCGTCCGGGGCTGCCGCTGCGTTACCTGAACCGCTGATGCACGTCGGCGTCTGGCTCCCCAACTGCCGGCACCTGGCCACGCCGGAGATCATCCGGCACACCGCGGTGCGGGCCGAGCAGCTGGGCTACGACTCGGTCTGGGTCAGCGACCACGTCGTGGTGCCGAACGCCAACGTCGACCGGATCGGCGAGGCGATCTATGACCCGCTGGTGACCCTCGCGGTGGTGGCGGGAGCGACCAGCCGGGTGCGCCTCGGTACCACCGTGCTCATCGTCCCCTACCGCAACGCGGTGGTCACCGCCAAGATGGTCTCCACGCTCGACGCGTTGAGCGGCGGGCGAGTGGTGCTCGGCATCGGCGCGGGCTGGATGGCCGAGGAGAGCGCCATGCTGGGGGTGCCCTTCGCGGAGCGCGGCCCCATGACCGACGAGTATCTGGCCGCGATGCGCGCGCTCTGGACCAGCCCCGCGCCGTCGTTCGCGGGCAAGTACACGCAGTTCAGCGGCCTGCACTTCGAGCCCAAGCCGCTACAGAAACCGCACCCGCCGATCTGGGTCGGCGGCCACGGCCGCGCCTCGCTGCGCCGCGCCGCCGAGATCGGGGCCGCCTGGCATCCCATCAATCGCTCGCCGGAGGAACTGCGCGCCGGGCGGGCCGAGCTGGCCCGGCTCTGCCAGGCCCGCGGCCGCGCGGTGCCCCCGACGGTGGCGCTGCGCAACGACCTCGGCGTGCTGCGGCCGGGCCGGCCCGCGGGGACCTCCATCCGAGGCGGGAGCGTGCTCGTGGGTGAGCCGGCCGCCTTGATCGAGCGGATCGACGAGCTGGCCGGCTGCGGCGTCGAGCACCTGGTGATCGAGTTCCTGGCGTCCGACGGCCCCGACCTCGACGAGCAGATGGTCCTCTTCGCCGAGCGGGTCCGATCCAAGCTCGCTTGACCCCTCCCCGGATGGCGGCGCACCGGTCCGGCCAAGGACCTCACCTCGTGCTCTTTCACGGCGGCATGGGCTCGTGGAAGCACTGGATCCGCAACGTCGGGCCCCTGGCCCAGCGCTTCACGGTGCACGCGCTCGATCACCCGTCCTACGGCGACTCCGCGCCGGTCGCGCGAGAGACGACGGGTCCCGCGTACCTCGACCTCGTCCACGAGCTGATCCTCGAGATGCTCCCGGGCGACGCCCCGCTGCGCTTCGCGGGCTTCTCCTTCGGCGGGGCCATCGCGGCCAACCTCGCCAGGCGGCTCGGCCCGCGGGTCACGCATCTCTGCCTCGTCTCCCCCGGCGGCTTCCCGATGCGCCGCTTCGGGGAGCGGCCGATCCGCAGTTACCGGGAAGCCGGCGGCGACGAGCGGCTCTTCCGCGAGATCTGCCGCCACAACCTGCTGGTGAACATGCTGAGCGATGAGGCGAGCGTGAGCGAGGAGACGGTCGACATCCAGGTGGAGTGCGTGCGGAGAACCCGCTTCGATAGCCGGAAGGTCAGCGGCGGCGGGACGCTCCTTGGCGATCTCGCTTCGCTCGGCTGCAGGATCCGGCTTCTCTGGGGCGAGCGCGACGCTTCCGCGTTCCGCCCCGCCGATCTCCTGATCGGCGAGATCCGCGAGGCGGTCGGCGCGCTGGACCTGCACCGCATTCCCAAGGCCGGCCACTGGTCGGCCTACGAGAACGCCCCCGAGGTCAATCGGCTGATGCTGGAGTTCTTCTCGAGCTAGCCGCGGACGAGGAGAGGTGGACCGGATGAGAACCTGCGCCGGTGGCCTGTTGGTTCGCGGCCGGACGCTCCTCGTGGCCAAACGCTCGGATGATCGGGCGTTCTATCCGGCGGTGTGGGATGTCCCCGGCGGACACTGCCACGAGAATGAGGCTCCCGCCGGGACCCTCGTCCGCGAGCTTCATGAGGAGCTCGGCATTGCGGCGCAGGTCTTCGAGGAAGTGGCCGTCCTCGGGGAGCCCCGGCCGGCCGAGCACGGAGACGCCCGATACCACATGTTCGTGGTCAGGGGGTGGACGGGCGAGCCACAGCTGCACGGTGTTGAGCACTCTGAGCTACGGTGGGTGAGGCTCGACGAGGCGCGGAGCCTCGTCCTGGCCCACCCTGACTACCTGCAGCTGTTTCGCGCCGCGCTGGCGCGGTTTGGCGAAGGATGACCGGCCACCGCGAGCACCACGCCACGATCTTCGTCGCCCCGGAAGCGGCCGGGCCGATCGAGGCGATCCGCCGCGCATGGGACCCCGAGATGGCGACCCAGATCGCGGCGCACGTGACGCTCGCCTATCCACAGGAAGCCCCGCTGATCGATCTGCTTGTCGAGCGCCTGGGAACGGCCTGCACCCGCATGCCGCCGTTTCGGCTTCGGTTGGGCGGTGTCGCGTGCTTCGCGCGGCCCGAGGAGGGGGTCTATCTGGGGGTCGAGGACATCGACGGTGGCTATCGGAGAATGCGCGAGGCCGTCCTTCACCCTCCGTTCCGCGCCGCCACGTTTCCACCCCACGTGACCCTCGTCCATCCGAGGACGTCGCGGCGCGGCCGCGATTTCTGGGAGGCGGGCTGGCAACACGAGGGCCAGGAGTTCACCGTCGACGAGATCGCCATCACCGCCTTCGACGGCGCCAGGTGGATGGTTCTGATGCGCTTCGCGCTGACGGGGCGGGACGGCCGGCTAGTTTGAGGCGGGCGGCCCGTCGAGCCCGAGCGCGAGCGTCTGGGGGTCGTCCGCGACCGGTCGCGCCTCGACACAGCCGAGTCGGGCCCCGGGAATCCTCGCGGCCACCTGGATCGCCTCGTTCACGTCCCTGGCCTCGATGAGGTAGTAGCCGCCGGTCTCGGCGAAGGGTCCGTCGGTGGTCAGGACCTTGCCGTCGCGCACGCGGACCGTCGTCCCGGTCTTGGGGGGTTTCAGCCGGTTCGCCCCGACGAAGTGGCCGCTGGTCCTGATGCGCTCGGTGAACTCGACGTACTCCTGGAAATGCTTGTCCGCATCTGCCTTCGGCAGCTGCTCCATCACGGCCTCGGCACAGATCAAGCACAGGAACTTCATCTCAGCTCCTTCCCCGCATCGCTTCTAGTCGACGAGGAGGCCACAGGTAAGGTTGGCCACCGTGCCCGGCGCCGGCCAGCATCTCGCGGCGCCAAATCGACAGGGATCGCAAGGCCGGCCGCGCGAGCCGCCGTGAGAGCCGTTGGGGCCGGGCAACTAGCCGGCGGTGAGGGCGAACCCTTCGTAGCCCTTCGCCGCGACCTCGTCGCACTTCTGCCGGTAGAGGCCGACGCCGCCGATGTAGGGCATGAAGATGCGAGGCTTCCCGGGGATGTTCGCGCCCATGTACCAGGATTTCGCCAGCGGGTAGAGGGTCATGTTCCCCACCTCGTTGACGTGGGCAACCCACGCCTCTTCCGCCTCCGGAGTGGCCTCGATCCGCTCGCGGTCGTGCGCGCGCAGGTAGGTGATGCAGTCGCCGATCCAGTCGACGTGCTGCTCGATCGACACGATCATGTTGCTGAGCACGGAGGGGCTGCCGGGACCGGTGATCGTGAAGAGATTGGGGAAGCCGGCAATGGCGATGCCGAGATAGGTGCGCGGCCCCGCGGCCCACTTCTCTTGAAGTCTCCGACCGCCCCGCCCGCGGATGTCGATGTTGAGCAAGGCGCCCGTCATCGCGTCGAAGCCGGTCGCGAAGACGATGCGGTCGACCGCGTACTCGGCGTCCCGGGTCCGGACCCCCTGCGGGGTGATCGCCTCGATCGGGACCTTGCGGACGTCGACCAGCGTGACGTTGTCCCGGTTGAAGGTCGCGTAGTAGCCGGTGTCGACGCAGAGGCGCTTGGTGCCCAGGGGATAGTCCTGGGGCGACAGGAGCTCGGCGAGCGACGGGTCGCGGACGATGGCCCGGATCTTCGCCCGGAAGAACTCGGCGGCGGTGTCGTTCGCATCCTTGCTGATGAGCAGATCGGTGTACGCGGCCGAGAAGCCGAGCCCGCCACGGCGCCAGCGGTTCTCGTACTCGCGCTGCCGCTCCGCCGGGGGCACCGCAAGCGCGGAATCGCCGCTCCGCTCGATGACGAAGCCGACGCGCGACTCGCGGGCCTGCCGCCGGAACTCGGCGTAGCTCGCCTTCACCCGCTGCTCGTACTCCGGGTCGAGCGGCGCGTTCTGGGCGGGCATGCTGTAGTTCGGCGTTCGCTGGAAGACGAAGAGGTGGCTCGCCTGCCTGGCGATGATCGGGATCGACTGGATGGCGGAGGAGCCGGTCCCGATGACCCCGACCCGCTGGCCGGTGAAGTCGACGCCTTCGTGCGGCCAGTGACCGGTGTGGTACCACTTGCCCTCGAAGCTCTCGAGGCCCTTGAAGTCGGGCACCTGGGCGTCGGACAGGCAGCCCGTCGCCATGACGCAGAACCGCGCCGACACGCGCTCCCCGCGGTCGGTCTCGATCGTCCACCGGTTCGTCGCCTCGTCGAAGACGGCCGACTTCACCCGCGTTTCCAGCTGAATGTCGCGGCGCAGGTCGAAGCGGTCCGCCACGTGGTTGATGTACTTCAGGATCTCGGGCTGGGCCGAGTACCGCTCGGTCCAGCGCCATTCCTGCTGGAGCTCATCCGAGAAGGAGTAGGAGTAATCCATGCTCTCGACGTCGCAGCGGGCGCCCGGGTAGCGGTTCCAGTACCAGGTGCCGCCGACGCCCTTGCCCGCCTCGTAGACCTTTGCCGAGAGCCCCAGCCCGCGCAGGCGGTGGAGCATGTACAGGCCGGCGAATCCGGCCCCGACGATGACCGCGTCGAACATCACGCCTCCTCGTGAACCGGCACCACGTACGGCCCCTCGGGCACGAAGGCCACGTGGGGATCACGGTGGCGCGCCATGCTCTCCGCGACGGCGCCGGTCAGATCCGGGACGCGCTCCACCCCGGTCAGCCCCGCGTCCAGCTCGTCCAGGCCGTCGGTGTAGAGGCGCACGCGGCCGACCCGCATGGGCCGGAGCTGCATCTGGGTCTGCCACTCGTCGATGTCGGCGTGGAGCTTGTGCTCGATGCTCGACGCGAAGCCGTCGGCGCCGAGGTCGACGAGCCGCCGCTGCGCCTCCACATAGTGCTTCGAGCCCATCCCCTCCGAGCAGGCGGAGGCGACGATGAGATCGCCGCCCGGCTCCAGGATGTCGAGCGGGCCCACCATGCCCTTCACGGTCTGGTAGTAGGTCTTGTCCAGCGGATACCCGGCCGCGCTCGTGACCACGGTGCGAAAGCGCCGGCTCACCGACACCTGCGCGTAGCCTCGTCCGAACTCCACCGCCTCCAGGTGGCTCCGCACGACCTCGCCGAAGTTGATGAAGGCGAGCCGCCGCTGGTCGTCGATCACGGTGTTCAGCGCCAGCGCGCCGCCCAGCATCGCCACGATGGCGAGCTGCTCTTCGTGCAGCGGGTTGCCGTCCAGCACGCAGTTGGCCGCGCGCGGGTGCGCCATGAAGGCGGAGTTGTGGAAGGTGGTGATCGTCTCTGCATGGGCCACGCCGGGGGCGATCACCTTCCGGCCGCCCGACCAGCCGGCCATGAAGTGCGGCTCCACCAGGCCGGTGGCGATCTTGAGCTCGGCCTCGACCAGCCGCCGGTCGAGGCGCACCACGGTTTGGTGCACCGGGGTGCGGCCGAGCAGGATGTGGTCGGCGTCGACGGTGGCGTCGTGGTTGAGGACGTTCACGGTCTCGAGCACCCACGGGTCGCCGACCAGCTCGGCCAGCTCCGGCCCCTCGTTCGGGCGATGGAGCCCGGTGGCGACGAGGACCGTGATGCCCGAGCGCGGCACCCCCGCGTCGAGGAGGGTCCGGATCAGCGACGGCAGGAAGAGGCCGTTCGGCACCGGCCGGGTGATGTCGCAGATGAGGATGCAGGCCGAGCGCTTACCGCGGGCGAGCTCGCGCAAGGGCGCGGTGCCGACCGGCGCGGCCAGCGCCCGCTCGACGGCGGCGCGCGGCTCGGCCAACACGGGCATCGCGCGCTTCTGGATCACCGTCGGCACGCAGCCGGCCGGCGGCGAGACCGGGATCGTGCCGCGACCGTAGAGGAGGTGGACCATCAGGGGCTCCCCGGCGATCATAGCTCAACCCGTGGGACGCCCACAGGTGTTGCGCGGCGTAGGCGCGCCAGGGCCGCCAGCGCTCCGCCCGGGCGAGCAGCTCGCGGGGGCTCGGCCGCCGCCCCTTCCGATCGACCATCGCGCGCATCAGGCCCCGCATCAACCCGATATCGGCGGCGGGGAAGGCGTCGGGCTCGCGCATCTCGCGCATCGCGATGTACTGGGCGGTCCACTCACCAACCCCGGGGAGGGCGCGGAGCTTGAGGATCGCCTCCTCGAGGCTGCGCCGGGGGCCGAAGATCTCCGGATCGGCCACCACCGCGCGGGCGAGGGAGACCAGTGCCGCCGCGCGCGTCCGGACGACGCCCAGGCTCGACAGGTCGGCGACAGCGAGCCGCTCGGGGCCGGGGAATACGTGGGTCAGCCCATCGGACACCGGGGTCGCGCCGGACAGGGGCTTGCCGTAGGCCGCGACCAGCTTCGCCGCGAGCTTCACCGCCGCCACCACCGTGATCTGCTGACCGAGCACCGCGCGCACCGCGAGCTCGAAGCCGTCCCAGGCGCCCGCGACCCGCAGCCCCGGCCGCGCGGCCACCAGCGGGGCGAGCACGTGATCTTCCGAGAGGTGAGCCCCGATCACCTCTGGGTCCGCGGCGAGGTCGAAGACGCGCCGCAGGCGCGCGACGATCGTGGGGAGCGCGGAGAGCTGCGGGAACTGGATCGTCGCGCGCAGGGCATTGCCGGCGATGGGACGCACCGCGACCGTCCCGTGCGCGCCGGCGATCTCGATCGTGCGCGCGTAGCCGTCGCGCGACACCGTCTCGACGCCGGGAATCGCGCGAGCCCGGAGGAACGCGAGCATCGCCGGCCAATCATAGGGCGGGCGATAGGGCAGCAGGATCGCGACCTCTCCGGTTGGGCCGGCCGCGGTCGCGCGTCGCAGCGTGCTTGGCGGCCGGCCGAAGAGCCGCTGGAAGGTCTCGTTGAAGCGGCGGATGCTGCCGAAGCCCGCGGCGAGGGCGACCTCTCCCATCGGCAGGCGCGTCTCGTGGATCAGGTGCTTGGCCAGGAGCACGCGGCGCGTCTGCGCCACCGCGATCGGCGAGGCGCCCAGATGCCGGCGAAAGAGTCGGCGCAGCTGGCGCTCGCCCACCCCCAGCCGCTCGGCGAGGGCCTCCACGTCGGCGTCGTCCAGCCCGCCCTTCTCGATCAGGGCGAGCGCGCGCGACACGGTGTTCGATGTCCCGCGCCAGACCCCGAGATCCGGCGCGGCCTCGGGCCGGCAGCGAAGGCACGGGCGGAAGCCCGCCTCCTGGGCGGCGGCCGCCGACGGGAAGAAGAGGAGGTTCTCGCGCCTGGGCGTCCGCGCGGGGCAGATCGGGCGGCAGTAGATGCCGGTCGTCTTCACGCCGATGAACAAGCGCCCGTCGAAGCGGGCGTCGCGGGTGGAGATGGCCCGGTAACAGGCGTGGGGATCCAGGTCCATGGGGACATGATCCCGCAGGCGAGGGGCTCCCGTCTGGCGATTTTCGGACGCCGTCACCGATCGGGTCCGGATCCCGCCAGCACGCCCTGGCTCGTTCTGGGATGATTCCCGCATGGCCACGTTCGACGCGCTCTGGGCGGCCTGGGAGGGCCGCGGGCTCGAGCACCTGCGGCTCACCCTGGAGCCGGGCGCGGTTTCCGCGGACAGCCTGATCGTTGCGGTCGACGACGCTGGCCGGCCGTTCCGCGCGCGTTACGTGGTCGAGTGCGACGAGGGCTGGAAGGTCAGGCGCGCGCGGATCGAGCTGCTCGAGCAGCCACCGCGCGTCCTCGACATCCGCGCCGACGGTGGCGGGCGCTGGGCCGACACGGCTACCGGCGCGCCGCTGCCGCTCGACGGTTGCGTGGACATCGACATCTATCCCTCGCCCTTCACCAATACGCTGCCGATGCGGCGGCTCGCCGACGCGGTCATCGGCCAGCCGGTGGTCATCGAGGTGGCCTGGGTGGCGCTGCCCGAGCTGACCATCCAGGCGACCCGGCAGGAGTACACGCTGCTCGAGCGCGGTGCCGATGGGACGCGCTGGCGGTTTCGCGCGATCGATTCTGACTTCACCGCCGAGCTGGCCGCGGACCGCGACGGCCTGGTGCTCGACTACCCCGGTATCGCCCGCCGGCGTCTCTGATCACTCCCTCCCCCCTCTGGGGAGAGGGCCGGGTGAGGGGTCCCGGGGTTCAAAGGAGAAAACAAATGGCGTCGATCAGAAAGGAAGTTCAGGTGAATGCGCGCCCCGAGACGATATGGGACGCGGTGCGCGACGTGGGCGCGGTGCACGAGCGCCTGGCGCCCGGCTTCGTCGTCGACACGCGCATGGAAGAGGGCGCCCGCGTGGTCACCTTCGGCAACGGCCAAGTGGCGCGCGAGCTCATCGTCGACGTCGACGACGAGGCGCGCCGCCTCGCCTGGGCGGTGGTGGGCAGCCCGCGGCTCACGCACCACAACGCTTCGCTCCAGATCTTCGCCGAGGGCGAGGGGCGGAGTCGGATCGTCTGGGTCGCCGACCTGCTGCCGAACAAGGTGGCCGTCTACATCCAGGCCATGATCGACCAGGGCATGGCGGTCATGAAGCAGACGATGGAGCGAGGCTGAGCGGGGGTAGGCGCTTTCGGTAAGCAAACCTGTGGCCGCGAGTCCATCCGTCTGACTACCGGTAGAATCGGCTCATCTCGCGCAGCGCGGCCCGCAGGACGTCGCGCCGGAGCCGTGGACGCGGGACAAGACGATAGCCCCCATCGCGGACCTCGTAGGCGGTGTCGTACACCACGGTGACCTGGTCTGGCTCGATGAGGGCGAAGTCGCTATAGCTTCCGGCGATGAGCCACGCCCACGAGGTCTCGGAGAAAAGGCTATGGCCGCTGGCGTAGTCGGATGGCGGATTCAAACAGCCGAAGAGTTCGGCGAGCAGGGTCGGCGCCACGTCGCTGTGAGAGGTTCGGCGTCCGACGCGCTCCGCCGGCCGTCCCGGCCAGCGCACCAGAAGCGGCGTGTGCATCTGATATTCGCTGTAGGCGGTGCCGTGCCCCGTGAAGCCCAGCCCATTTTCGTCGAACTCCATGCCGTGATCGGACGTGACGATGACAACGGTACGCTCGCGGAGCGCACGCCGCTCCAGATCGTCGAACACGCGTCCGACCAGGGAGTCGACGTAGTGCACGGCGGTCAGGTACCGTGCGGACAAGTGCTGCTGCTTCGACGCTTCCGGCGGGACGGCGACGACCGGGGGGTAGTCGTCGGGAGGCGCCTTGGCCTGCGGGGCGTCGTAGTACAGGAATCCGAAGAAGGGGCGCACGGGGTCCCGCCGCTCGAGCCAGGCGAGCCACTCGTCGGTCACGATCGAGTCCCGGTGGACGCCCGGGCTGGGCGCGACCGTCCGGAGGCGCAGGTTCGGCTCCCGGGCGAAGGCCGTTCGCTCCAGGCCGACTCCACCATACACTGTTGAGCTGGAGAACAATCCGAGCTGGTAGCTGTGCTGTCGGAACAGATCCATCAACACGGGCGGGCGGGCGACGCCGGCGAAGGCCGGCCAATACGTCGCAGGGAGCCCGTAGAACAAGGAAAACATTCCGGCCCGTGACGAGTTCCCGCCGCTGTAGTGCGCGTCGAACCTGATCGTGCCCTTCGCGAACTCGGTGAGGCGCGGGGCGACGTCCGGCCTCAGGGCGTCTGCGCGCATCGCATCCACGACGACGAGCAGGACGTTGTACGCGGGCGGCCCGGCCGCGCACTGCAGCGGGGCCAGCGGGTAGTTCAGCGCGCCGGCCGGGACGCGGCCGAGCCCGGTGACGAGGCCGCGCTCGCGCGCCCGGTCCCGATCCACCAGGCCCAGCTTCACCTGCAGGCCCGTGGTCATCGCGGGCTGGTACAGCGGGAGGTAGTGGGTGAATGAGGTCACCGGCACGTAGTAGCGCGCCTCGGCCCACGCGTGGATGAGATGGCCGGCCAGGAAGCAGCCGCCAAGGCCGAGCGCCAGATACCATCCCACCCGGCGTTTCGGTGGGCCCGCGCTGCGCCGCCAGACCCAGATCGCCAGCATCGCCTCGATGGCCACGAACAGGAGCCAGTAGAACGCGAAGAACATCCAGGTCTGCGGTTCCAGCAGGCCGAGCGTGAGCAGGCTGAGATGCGACCGATTCTCCGCGAAGATCAGGCTGTCGAGCAGCAGCAGGCTGAGCCCGGTGCTGGCCAGGAGCACCCCGAGAGGGAGCACGAGCCGCGGCCGAGGGAAGAGCAGGGACAGCGGGACCAGCAGCACCAGGAACGGGACGTAGACCAGCGCGCTCAAGTGCCCTATGTACGCCAGGAGCACGTATCCCCAGGCGAGCCAAGGCTCCGGGGCGTACGGCCAGAGATAGCGCAGACCGACGATCGCGAGAGCGGCCGCGTTCAGGAGGGCGAACCGGCTCCCGTAGCGGAGCAGCCGTCTTCTCGCGCTCACCTCCATCCGGCCGCCCGCCGCCCCGTCCTCGGCACGGGTGTCTAAGCTCCTCCCGGTGAGCGGAACTTTGGGGAGCACTCCACGGAGGATTGCATCCTCGAGCATCAGTCTATCGTCCGGCCGTTCCCGATGGCCGCAACCTTCTTTAGTCCCAGTCTCGCGACGTAGCGCGCCTTTTGCTTATCCTCCGGACCGTGCTCGGTTCCTAGGACAGGGGTCTTCCAGAAGAGCAGGTCCAGGTACTGGTGCCGCCCGCATCGCGAATTGGCCGATCGCGCCGAAGCGCCCGCTGTTGTAAACCGTGACGACCCCGACCCCGACGGTGCGCGCCTTCTCGATCGCCAGCCGCATCGCCTTGGGCCCCACGATGATGCCGAGCCGCCGCCCGGCGTCGATCACCGCAGTGCCGGGCGAGGATCATGGGTCGTTCCCTCCCGGGGTGCATCCTAGCCGAGTTTGTTCTTGACCGTGCGCTCGAGATTGGCTATCGAGGAGCCATGTCACTCGAGGAAAAGCTCGCCGCGATCCGCGAAATGGCCAAGGCCCGCATGCCGCCCGAGATCCGCGCGGTCATGCACAAGAGCACCGAGGATCTCCGGGCCGCCGGCATCATGAGCCGCCTGGCCAAGGTCGGCGCAGCCGCCCCCGACTTCACGCTGGCCAACGTGGCCGGCCAGCCGGTGAGCCTCGCGAGCCTGCGGGCCCGCGGGCCGGTTGTGCTCTCGTTCTATCGCGGCCGCTGGTGACCGTACTGCAACGCAGAGCTGGACGCTCTGCAGCGGGCCCTGCCCGAGATCACCGCCGCCGGCGCCTCGCTCGTCGTGGTGTCGCCGCAGGTGGCGCGCACCCCGCGCGAGACCGACGATCCCAAGCCGCTCACCTTCGAGGTGCTCCGCGACCTCGGCAACCTGGTGGCCGAGCAGTACGGGTTGGTCTTCACGCTGCCCGAGGAGCTGCAGGCGATCTACGCGAAGTTCGGCATCGACCTGCCAACGGGCAACGGGGACGGCACCTGGCGCCTGCCTATCCCGGCCCGCTTCGTGATCGACCGCGATGGCCTCATCCGCGCCGTCGACGCCGACCCCGACTACACCCGGCGACCGGAGCCCGCACAGACGGTGGAGGTCTTGAAGCGCCTGCCGGCCCGGTGAGGCGGAGGAGTTGACTCGCCGCCGGCTTGCGGCGGCCGTCGCGATGGTCACGCTCGGGCTGTCCGCCCTCGCAGAGGCCGCTATCCCCCTGGATCTCCGCTTCGACGGGCAGCCGTTCGAGCCCACCGCGCCCGCCGACCTCACCTGCTTCAGCACGACGGCCAATCGCTGGGTGAGCTGTGGGGCGAAGCGGGGCCAGGGGCCGGGGGCGTGGGTCCTCGAGGGCCTCGAGCCGGGCCGGTACCGGCTGCACGTGAGCATCGACGAGAACCCGGCCAATCCCCGGCGCTTCCCGGGAGACTACGAGGCCCAGCTTCAGTTCGAGGTGACCGCGGGCGGCCCGGAGCGGCTGGCCGTGGACATGGCCCGGATCATCCACCTGACGCGTCCGGGCGACAACGGTCGCGCGCTGGAAGGCATGCTCACGAGCTGCGCGACGCAGCCCGAGTTCGCGACCCCGCGCTTTTCCTGGGGGCCCACGGCCAAGGTCGAGTTCGCGTGGGAACCCATCGTCGCGGGCGCCGAGTACCGGGTGAGCGTGACCGCGGTCTCCTGCTCCCAGCCGGGCCGCCAGCGGGAGGTCCTGAGCACGAAGACTGACGCCACCGCGGTGACCCTGACCCTGCCGCCGAGCGCAAGCGACGAGCAGTACTTCTTCTGGATCGGGGCCTGGCGTGAGGGCCGCTTCGTCGGGGATCTCTATACCCACGACGGCGGGACGCACTCGTGGAACTATCGCTTCCACGTGCGGGACGCGAGCCTGCCGCGCTGGATCTACCCGGCCGCCATCAGCCTTCTGCTGCTGCTGATCCTCGGCGTCCGCCGGCTATTCACGGGTGTCGAGCCCGCCCGCCGCCGCCGCCGCGCGCTCGTGGCGCTCGCGGTGGTCGTCGTCGGGGCGCTTGCGGGCGGCGGCTACTATCTGATCCGGGAGCGCGATCGGCGCCGCGCCGGGGAGGAGCGGGCGCAAATCGACGCCGAGCGCCAGGCGCGGCACCGCGCGTTCATCGTCGCCTTCGTGTCGGCCGCGCCGCGCCCTGCCTGGTGGGACGAGGTCCAGACGCCCTACCGGGTGGACAACGTGGGGGACCTGCTCTCGGCCTGGCAGGGCCACCCTCGGGACGACGAGGGGCGCGGGGAGCGGCAGTTCTTCAAGGCGGCCTACCAAGGCATTCTGGACCACCCGGACGACGAGCACGTGGTGGCGACCGCCATTGACCTGCTCTACTGGGTCGACCGCGACTACCCGTACCGCCTGCCGCTCGCCCAGTTCGGCTACGAGCGCTATTTCCGGCACCGCCGGCGCATCGACAATTGCGCGAACTGCATGCCGGGCGACACCACCCAGGGGCTCGCCCAGAACCTCAGCCAGCTCCTGATCACCGCCGGCCGTCACGACGAGGCGGTGGCGGTCTGCCGGCGCCTGATCGAGGAGCGCTGGGCCGAGGTGAGCCCGTACAAGCTCGCGGAGACGTGGGACCGGATCGCGTGGGCCTACTGGGAGAAGGGCGAGCGGGACCGGGCGCTGGAGACCATCCGCGAGGCCATCGCGAAGTACGGGGACACCCTCCGCGGCGACCAGCTGCGCCGCACTCTCGCCAGCTTCGAGAGGGAGAAGTAGCGCGAAGGACGTGCTAGATTTCCTGCCACCATGCGGGTGCGGTTCTGGGGGACGCGGGGCTCCATCGCCAAGGCCGGTCCGAGCACCGTCCGCTACGGTGGCAACACCTCCTGCGTCGAGGCGCGATCCGCCGCCGGCACGCTGCTGATCCTCGATTGCGGGACGGGCGCCCACGGCCTCGGGCAAGCTCTGGACGCGAGCCGGACCGGGCCGCTGCGCGGACACATCCTCATCACTCACACCCACTGGGACCACATCCAGGGTTTCCCCTTCTTCGCCCCTCTTTTCGTCGAAGGCGACGAGTGGGACGTGTACGCCCCGCGCGGCTTCCGCGAGTCCGTGCGCGAGACCCTCGCCGGACAGATGCAGTACGCCTACTTCCCGGTCAGCTTCGAGCAGTGCGCGGCCACCATCCGCTTCCACGAGCTGGTCGAGGGGAGCTGCACGATCGGGGACGTCCGCGTGATCACGAAGTATCTCAACCATCCCGCGCTGACCCTCGGGTATCGCCTGGAGGTCGACGGGGTGGCCGTCGTGTACGGCACCGACCACGAGCCCCACAGCCGCGCGCTCGCGCACGGGGACGCCTCCGAGCTCGAGAGTGAGGACCGGCGGCACGTGGAGTTCCTCGCAGGTGCCGATCTGGTGATCCATGACGCGCAGTACACCGCCGCCGAGTACGCCGAGAAGATGGGGTGGGGGCACGGTACGGTCGAGTCGGTGGTCGCGGCTGCCCGCGCGGCGGGGGCCCGGCAGCTCGCGCTCTACCATCACGACCCCCTCCGCGACGACGCGGCGGTCGATCGCTTGCTCGCCGCGGCCCGCGGCCAGGCCGGCCCAGCCCTCACGGTGCTCGCGGCCGCCGAAGGCTTCGTCATCGAGGTCGTGTCCGCTGCCACGCCCGCCGGCCCGTCGGGCGAGGCCGGGGGGACCGCGCAGACCAGCATCCCGCCCGAGCTGCTCACCCAGTCCGTCCTCCTCGCGCTGGACGATCCCGATCTTCGCGCCGGGCTCACAGTGGGGATCTGCGCCGACGGCCTGACGCTCCGCGAGGCCGCCGACGTTGATGAGGTCCTGGCCGCCATGGTTAACGCGCCGCCGTCGCTGCTCCTCCTCGGGCGCCGGATCGGCGGCCGCGACGGGCTCGAGGTCTGCCGCGACCTCCGCAAGAGCGCGGCCCCGTCCGCCCGGACGCTGCCGATCGTGGTGGTGGCGGCCGGCGAGGCCGAGGCGGACCGCGCGGCCGGCGCGGAGGCGGGGGTGACCGACTGGCTCGTCGCCCCGTTCTCGACGCTCTACGCCCGTACCCGGATCCGGGCGTGGGCGCTGCGCCAGGCCTGCCGGTGGCTGCGCGCGCCGCTACCGCCCAACGAGGCCGAGCGGCTGCGCGTCCTGCGCGAGGCCGGCGTCCTCGACACGCCGCCCGAGGAGCGGTTCGACCGGATCACCCGGCTGGCCCGCCGGGTGTTCGACGTGCCGATCGCGATGGTGAGCCTGGTCGACGCCGAGCGCCAGTGGTTCAAGTCCCGGCAGGGAATCGAGCTCCGGGAGACGCCGCGGGACCTGTCCTTCTGCGCCCACGCCATCCTCGGCGACCGCCCGTTCATCGTGTCCGACGCGCTCGTCGATCCACGCTTCGCGGACCATCCGAGCGTGAGCGGGGAGCTGCGGGTCCGCTTCTACGCGGGCCGGCCGGTGCGGATCGCGGGGCGGCGGGTCGGCACCCTCTGCCTGGTCGACCGCCGGCCCCGCGACCTGCGCGACGACGACCTACGGGTGCTCGACGATCTGGCCACCCTCGTGGAGCACGAGCTGGAGGCGCGCGCCCAACCGTAGACCGAGTCCTCCAGGGAGATCAACGATGAAGACAGGACGCGGTGGCCTGGGCCCCCGGGGAGATCCGGAAGATCTACGGAGCGTGAGGGGCGCGGCGCAGCGTGTAGATGTTGATGGCCTTGCGGCGCAGGTGGGTGGTCCGCCAGGGCGGCCAGGTCACCATCGAGCGAGAGCGGGTGACCGCGAAGCCACTTCGTCGGAAGGCGGCCCGCAGCTTGGCGTCGGGCACCCAGCCCGGGTCGGCGAGCAGCGCGATGCCGTCGGCCCGTAGCGTCCGCATCAGGCCGGTGCCGATGGCCTGCCACTCCAGATCGTCGTAGACCACGTCGCCGCCGACCACGAGGTCGTAGGTGTCCGGCTCCAGGCGGTGGCCGCCGTGGTTCCAGTCCCCGCCGATGGTCTGGGCCTGGCCGAGGCCGTTGCGCCGGCAGTTCCGGCGAACCGCGGCGAGGGCCCCCGCCTCCCGATCGAGGAAGGTGACCTCCGCGCCGAGCCGCCCGCAGACGATGCCGATGAGGCCGACCCCGCACCCCAGGTCGAGGACCTGGCGGCCCTGGAGCCCGTCCCGGCCGAAGTGCTCGACGATGTAGGCGGAGAGGGCGAGGCCGGCGGGCCAGATGCGCTGCCAGTAGGTCCGCGTCGACAGCTTGAGAAGGTGCTTCGACGACCTCTCCTCGATGGAGACGGTCCCGATCGGATCGAGCGCGAACTCGCGTAACACTAGATCGGAGTCTAACGCACGTTGATCGCTTCACCGCGGAGGTTTATGCTCGGCGGGTTCGGTTCGGCCGGTCAGGCCCCGCAGCTCCGCCCAAAAGGAGGCGCGCAATGGCTCTCTCGGTAGGATTCATCGGTGTCGGCAACATGGGCAACCCGATGGCCGCCAACGTGCTGAAGGCCGGGTTCCAGATGACCGTCTTCGACGTGAACCCCAAGGCCATGGAGAACCTGATCCAGGCCGGGGCCCGCCGGGCCGGCTCGGCGGCGGAGGTGGTCGACGCCTCCCAGGTGGTGCTGACCTCGCTACCGGCCTCGCCCGACGTCGAAGCGATCTACCTGGAGCCGGGGGGCCTGGTGGAACGGGCCAAGCCCGGGACCATCCTGATCGACCTGAGCAGCGTGCTGCCCTCGACGCCCCGGAAGATCGAGCCCCAGGCCAAGAAGCGCGGGGTCCACTTCCTGGAAGCGCCGGTGAGCGGGGGCGTCACCGGGGCGCGGGCCGCCACCCTGGCCATCATGGTCGGTGGCGACGCCGGCGCGCTGAAGCAGGCGGAGCCGGTCCTTCGCGCCATGGGGCCGAACATCTTCCACGTGGGCCCCCCCGGGGCCGGCAACACGGTGAAGGCCATCAACAACATGATGGCCTGCGTGAACAGCGCCGCGATGATGGAGGGCTTCGTGCTCGGGGTGAAGGCGGGCCTCGACCCGATGACGATCTACGAGGTGGTCAAGGCGAGCAGCGGGGGCAGCAAGGCGATCGAGCGCATCCCCCGCGCCCTGATCCCGCGCGACTTCGAGCCGGGCTTCAAGGTGGCGCTCATGAACAAGGACCTCGAGACCTTCCACACCATCGCCAAGGAGCTGCACGTGCCGGTCACCTTCTCGTCCCTGGCCCAGCATTACCAGCAGGCCGCGCTGGCCGCCGGCCTGGGCGAGCAGGACACGAGCGTGGTCTTCACCATCATCGAGCGTCTGGCCGGCATGAGGGCCCCCGGCCGATGAAGTACGGCATTCACGGGGTCAACCTGAACACCTGCGGCTACCCGGACGCGGCGGCGCGGCTCGGCCGGGCCGCGGAGGCGGCAGGCTTCGAGTCGCTCTGGGTGGCCGACCACGTGGTGCTGCCTGACCCGCCGGCGCCGGGGCGCCCGATGGCGCCGGACATGCGGCTGCTCGATCCGGTGGTCGCGCTGACCTACCTGGCCGCCCATACCTCCCGCATCCGGCTCGGCACCGGCGTCATCATCCTGCCCCAGCGCCAGGCCCTGGTCCTGGCCAAGCAGCTCGCCTCGCTCGACGTGCTCTCGAACGGCCGGCTGATCTTCGGGTTGGGGGTCGGCTGGTGCGAGCCCGAGATGCGGTCGGTGGGCGCCCCCTTCAAGGAGCGTGGCCGCGTCTCCGACGACTATCTCGCCGCCATGCGGGCGGTGTGGACGCAGCCCAAACCCGCCTACCAGGGGCCGTACGTGTCGTTCGAAGGCGTGCAGGCGATGCCGCGGCCCGTGCAGACGCCGATCCCGATCGTGGTGGGGGGCGGGACGCCGCCGGCCTATCGTCGCGCGGTGACCCAGGGCCATGGCTGGTACGGCTTCGGTCTCGACGTGGCGGAGACGCGCAAGCGGATCGGCGCGCTCCAGGAGGCGGCACGGCAGGTGTCGCGTCCGAAGGAGCTGGGCCCGCTCGAGATCAGCGTGACGCCGCCCGGCTACGACGTGCCGGACAAGGCGACGATCGAGGCGTACGCCGCGGCCGGCGTCCACCGGCTCATCCTGCGGCCGCAGCCAACGATGGACGCGCCGGCCCTGGAGCGCTTCGCCGCGGAGACCGGCCGCGCGCTGGGTCTCGCGAACTGACCAAGGAGAACTCGATGAGCGTACGCCGTCAGCCGACCAGAGCCGCGAAGGCCGCGGCCAACGCCAAGAACCCGTACGGCTACCCGTTCTGGGAGTGGGTCGCGAAGGAGGATCCGGAGTATTTCAGAGCCCGGCAGCCGCTGAGCGCCCTGTCGATCGGGGAGGGCAGGGAGCTCTCGGTCAAGTACCGCGAGATGGTCATCATCGGCATCCTGGCGTTTCGCGGCCGCAAGGAAGGCGTGATCGCCCACATGCGCCGGGCCATCGACCACGGCGCGACCAAGCGCGAGCTGCTGGAGGCCATCCAGTCCGCCGCGGTGCCGGGCGGCGGTCCCGCGTTCAGCACCGGGGCGCAGGCGCTGATGGAGCTCGACCGCTCCGGGGCCTTCAAGTAGCGGTCAGACGGTCAGCGTCCCTTCCATCACCGGGGCGCAGCGCCCGCCGACCCGGACACGCGTCACCGCGCCGCCCCTCTTCTCGGCGCTCACCTTCAAAAGGCTCGGGCGGCCCATCTCCACGCCCTGCAGGACGTCGAGGGCGAGGACCGTGTCCGCGGCCGGGTCGAGGCTCGCCAGCAGCGCGATCAGCGCGGCGTTGGCGCTGCCGGTAGCGGGATCCTCGCCGGTGCCGCCCAGCGGCGAGAACATGCGCGCCCGCAGGTCGGCGCCGTCGTCCCGGCCCGGCGTGCGCGCATAGACGTGGATGGAGAACCGGCCGGTCTTGAACGGGAAGCGGCGCGCGGCTAGGGCGGTGGCGCGGGCGTCGGACCTGGCCGCCCGTATCGCCTCGGGCGTCACCTCCGTGAGCAGGAAGGGGAGCCCCACCGAGGCGACCACCGGCTCGTGACGTGAGGTGAGCACCGCGGCGGCGTCGAGACCGACGCATTCGGCCACCACCGCCGCGGGGATGCTCCGATCGAGGCTTAGGGGCTGCGGGGCGGTGAGGATGGCCCCGACCACGCGACCCGCGGGATCCCGCATCAGGTCCACCGGCACGAGCCCGGCCGCCTCCTCGAAGAGGACGGTCGGCCCGAGCGCCTTGCCGCTCCGCTCGGCGAGCCGGGCGAGCGTGAAGGCGGTCCCGACATTGGGGTGCCCGGCGAAGGGGATCTCGTTCTGCCGGGTGAAGATCCGCACCCGTGCGGTGTGGGCCGAGTCCTCGGGCGGGAGCACGAAGGTCGATTCCGAGTAGTTGAACTCGGCCGCGATGGCCTGCATCTGCTCCGCGTGCAGGCCGGTCGCGTCCGTCACCACCGCGAGCGGGTTGCCCGCGAAGGCGTGGTCGGTGAACACGTCGACGGTGACGTAGTCGTAGCGCTTCGGCATCCCAGCCTCTCTAGAGCTTCAGCAGCGCTTCGAGATTGCGCCAGAGGATCTTCTCCTTTTCGTCCGGGGTCAAGGTGGCGAGTCCCTGCACCCACGCGACCGGCGAGGGGTGCCACGGCACGAAGGGCCAGTCGCTGCCCAGCACCACGCGGTCGGCGCCCACCTCGTCGAGCAGGAAGCGGAGGGCCTTCTCGCTGCCGACCACGGAGTCGTAGTAGAGGCGGCGCTGATAGCTGCTCGGCGGCTGCTTGATGTTCTGGCGCGACTCCGGGCGGCCCCGCCATTCGCGGTCGATGCGCCCCATCGCGAAGCAGGCGGGCCCACCCCCGTGGGCGATGCAGGCCTTCAGCTCGGGGCACGCCTCCAAGATCCCGCCGAGGATCAGGATCGCGACCACGATCGCGTCCTCGACGATGACCCCGAGACTGTTGACGAGGCGGTAGCGGCCGGCGCGCTCCGTCATGAAGTTGTGCTGGGGCTGCGGGTGGAAGAAGAGCACGGCGCCCATGGCCTCCGCCGCCTTGAAGAGCGGCAGGAAGCGCGGCTCGTCCCAGTTCTGCCCGTTGACGACCGTGTCCAGCTCGGCGCCCTTCAGGCCGAGCACGGTCACCGCACGCTCGAGCTCCTCGATCGCGGCCTTCACGTCCTGCACGGGCAGGGTGGCGAGGCCCGCGAAGCGGCTGGGCCACTGCCGGGTCATCGCGGCGATCTCGTCGTTGACCTCGCGCGCGAGGGCGCGGCCCTGCGCGGGGTCGAGGTGATAGCCGAAGAGCGGAGTGTGAATGGAGACCACCTGCGTGTCCACCCCCTGCGCGTCCATGTCCCGGAGCCGCTCCTCCGGGGTGAAGCGCACCTTGGGCGAGACGAAGCCGGAGCGCCGGCCGTCGGTGCCGAGGAACGTGCCGACCCCTTCACCCGGCTCGTGACGGAAGCCGTACCACTCCCGCCGGGCCTCCGCGGCCTGCCAGAGGGATCGGGGCACCAGGTGCGCGTGGATGTCGATGGTCTTCATGGGCACGAGCCCTCCCGGAAGTAGTGCTTGACGTGTTTACGATGTAAATGTACAGTGTCCAGCCATAGACCTAGCCGCAAAGGAGAAGCCCATGAGCACGACCGAGACCCTGGCGAAGCAGCAGGACGAGACGGCGGCCGGCTTCCATCAGTCCTGGTTCCCCCTGGCGCTGGCCAGCGAGCTCGGGAGCGGCCAGGTCATGGGCCGCGACTTCCTGGGCACCCGCGTCATCCTCTACCGGGACGCGACCGGCCGCGCGGTGGTCCAGAGCGCCTTCTGCCCGCACCTGGGGGCCGATCTCTCGGTGGGCCAGGTGGTCGACGGACAGATCCGCTGCGCCTATCACCACTGGCGCTTCGATTGCGCCGGCCGCTGCGTGGACATTCCCGCCGGCGACAAGATCCCGCCGGGGGCCCGCATCGCGACCTATCCGAGCGCTCAGGCGTGGGGGCTCATCTGGGCGTTCAACGGGGAGGCTCCTTGGTTCGGAGTGCCCCGCATCCCCGAAGCGGAAGAGAGCGAGCTGATCTACGAGACTCATTTCCGCGGTACCCGGGCGGTCGACCCCTGGGTGGCCACCTCGAACGGCGTCGATTTCCAGCACCTCCGCACCCTGCACGGCCTGTCGGCGGTCGATCCGGACGCGGTCACGGTGGGGGAGCACTCCATCGAATATCGGATCGAGGCGCCTTCCTTCGTACAGCACGGCCTGATCACGGGCGTCAACACCTTCTCGCAGCACCTGGCCATCGGCGATCAGCACCTCTACATGCTCTTCAGCGGCGCGCCCATCGCGCACGGCCGGTCCATGGGTTTCTACTGCTATGGGATGCGGGACGGAGGCGAGGGGCGGGCCGGCGCCGCGGCCAAGCTGAACGACCTGCGGGCGTTCGTGCAGCAGCTGATCGCGGAGGACGCGCCGGTACTCGACACCATCCGCTTCCGCCCGCGGGTCCTCGTCGCCTCCGATCGCCACCTCGCGCGCTTCTTCAAGTACGTGCGCGAGTTCCCCCGGGCGTTGCCGCCGGACGCCTGATCCCGCATGCCGAAGAACCTGTCGGCCACCGAGGTCGACGCCTTCCGAGCGCGGCTCTGCGCGGTGGCGCAGCGGCTCTTCGCCAAGCGTGGCGTCGACGGCGTCAGCATGCGGCAGCTCGCGGACGCGCTCGGCTGCAGCCCGATGACGCCGTACCGCTATTTCCGCAACAAGGAGGCGATCCTGGCCGCGGTGCGCACCGCCGCGTTCGATCGCTTCGCCTCCGCGCTCGAAGGCGCCCTCGGGGAGGCGCGGGGCGATCTCCGCGCGCAGGGCCAGGCAACCGGGGAAGCCTATATCCGCTTCGCCTTGAGCGAGCCCGAGGCCTACCGCCTGATGTTCGACCTGTCGCAGCCCCACCCGGATCGCTACCCGGAGCTGGTCCGCGCCTCCGCCCGGGCGCGCCAGATGATGAGCGCCTCCCTCGAGCAGCTGGTGAAGGCCGGCATCTTCGTGGGCGACCCCCAGCTGCTGGGTCACGTCTTCTGGGCGACGATGCATGGGCTCGTGGTGCTGCATCTGGCCGGCAAGCTGCCCGCGAAGCCCGACTTCCGGACCATCCAGCAGGAGGCGATGCGCCTCCTCGTCGCGGGCGCGCGCTCGGGCGCGTCGGAGCCGCGCCCGCGAGCCGTCGCCGCCGGCCGGAAGCGTGTACGATGAGCATCCTGCTCGGCCTCTCGCCGTTCCTGACGTTCTTCGCGCTGATGCGGCTCGTCACGCCCATCGCCGGGCTGATCGGCGCGCTCGCCGTCTCGTCGCTGCTCTGCCTGCGCATGTGGCGGCGCAGCGAGTCGGTCAAGATCCTGGAGGTCGGCAGCCTGATCCTGTTCGGATTGCTCACCGGGTATACCCTGCTCGCCGCACCGCGGTGGACGGTGGCGACGGTGAGGCTGGCGGTCGACGGCGGCCTCCTCGGCATCGCGCTCGTCTCGCTCGCCATCGATCGGCCCTTCACGCTGCAGTACGCGCGGGAGCGCGTGCCGGAGCAGTACTGGGGGCTGCCGATCTTCCTCATCACCAACCGCATCATCACCGGGGTCTGGGCCGCCACCTTCGCGGTCCACGTGGCCGCGGACGCCGCCGCGGAATACGTGTCGGCGATCCCCATCTGGCTCGACGTCGCGGTCTCGATCGCGGCCTTCGTGGGCGCGGTCTGGTTCAGCCGCTGGTACCCGGCCGCGGTTCAGCGTCGCGCCCTCGCTAACGCCGCGCGGTGAGCGCGGCCCGGAGCTGCTGAGCGGTGAGCGGCATGTCGAGGTGCGTGACCCCGAGGGGCGCCAGCGCGTCCACCGCCGCGTTGACCACCGCGGGCGGCATGGCGATGCACCCGGCCTCGCCGAGGCCCTTGGCGCCGAGCGGGTTGCGCGGCGACGCGGTGTGCATCTTCTCGATGAGCACCGGCGGCACGTCGGCCGCGCGCGGGATCGGGTAGTCCATCAGGGTGCTGGTGAGGCACTGGCCGTCGCCGTCGTAGACGATGGCCTCCAGCAGCGCCTGGCCGAGCCCCTGGGCGAGGGCCCCGTGGAGCTGGCCCTCGGCGAGGAGGGGGTTGATGATCGTCCCCGCGTCGTCTACCCACACGAGCTTCTCGATCCGCAGCTCACCGATCTCGGGCTCGATCCGCACCGCGCAGACCACGGCGCCGAAGCTCCACACCTCGCCCTCCGGCTGGAAGTACGTGGTGGCCTCGAGCCCGGGCGTGTCGCCCGGCGGCAGGGCCTGGCCGCCCGCGTAGGCCGCGGTGGCCACGTCCTTCCACGCCACGCGCTTCTGCGGCACGCCGGCCACCTGGAACCCGCCGCGCACCGAGACGACGTCCTCGGGCGCGGCCTCCAGCAGCCGGGCCGCGATGCGGCGACCCTTGTCGCGCACCTCCACCGACCCGCGCACCAGCGCCCCGCCGCCCAGCGCGACGCTGCGGCTGCCGAAGGTACCGAAGCCCTCGGGGCCGGAGCGCGTGTCGCCGTGCAGCACGGTGACCTCGTCCGGCGTCACGCCCAGGTGATCGGCCACCACCTGCGCGAACGTGGTCTCGTGTCCCTGGCCGTGGGCGCTCGAGCCGGTGATGGCGGTGACGCGCCCCGAGCGCTCCACCCGGATGCTGCCGCTCTCCCAGCCGAGCGCGCACGGCTCGACGTAGGAGGCCAGGCCCACGCCCACGATCTCGCCGCGCGCGCGGCGCTCGGCCTGCCGGCGCCGCAGGCCCGTGTAGTCCGCCGCCGCGAGCGCACGGTCGAGCGCCTGGGGATAGTCGCCCGAGTCGTAGCTCTGGCCGGTGATGGTCCGGTAGGGGAAGCGGTTCGCCGGGATGAAGTTGCGCCGTCGCAGCTCCGCGGGGTCGAGGCCGAGGGTGCGCGCGGCGGTGTCCATCAGCCGCTCGATGAAGAAGCAGGCCTCCGGCCGCCCGGCCCCTCGGTAGGCCGAGACCGGAGCGGTCGTGGTCAGCGCGCCGGAGACCGTGATGTCGCACGCCGGCACGACGTAGGCGCCGGGCAGCAGCCGGGCGTGGTTCCACGGCGAGCCGGCCGCCGCGTTCATGAGCGACGATCCGAGCGGCGCCGTGATCCGCCCCCGCAGCGCGGTGATGCGTCCGCCCGCGTCGAGGGCCAGCTCCCCCTCGCAGATCGAGCCACGCGCCTGGTTGGTCGTGATCTGATCCTCCCGGCGCGTGGCCACCCACTTGACGGGCCGTCCGAGCCGCCGCGTCAGCCAGGCCAGCAGCACGTCCTCGCGGTAGGGGCCCGTCTTCACGCCGAAGCCGCCGCCCACGTCCGGCGCGATCACGCGCACCCGGCTCTCCGGCAGCTCGAGCATCCGCGCCACCTCGGCCCGGATGCGGAACGGGGCCTGGCAGGAGACCCACATCGTCAGCTCGTCGGTGGAGCGATCGAAGCTGGCGAGCACCGAGCGGGGCTCGAGCGCCACCGCCGAGATGCGCGACTGCGCGACCCGGAGCGGGACCACGTGGGCGGCGGCCGCGAAGGCGCGATGAACGTCACCTTCCCGAATGGTCCGAGTGAGGGCGCGGTTGGAGTCGATGCCGGAGAAGAGCAGCGGCGCGCCCTCGGCCAGAGCCGCCTCCGGCTCGGGCAGCGCGGGCAGGGCCTCGTACTCCACCCCGATCAGGTCGAGTCCGTCGTAGGCCGCGTAGGGATCCTCGGCCACCACGGCGGCCACCGGCGTGCCCGCCGCGTGCACGTGGGTCTCGGCCAGGATCGGGTGGGGCGGCACGCGCATGTCGGGCACGAGCCGGTTCACCGGCATGGGCCCGAGGTGGGCCACGTCCTTGCCGGTCACCACCAGCAGCACGCGCGGGTCGCGCCGCGCGGTCTCCACATCGAGGTGGGCGATCCGCGCGTGGGCGTGGGGGGAGCGGAGCAATGCCGCGTGGACGCAGCCCGGGGGCCGGAGATCGTCCACGTACGACCCGGCGCCGGTTAGGAGCCGGTGATCTTCGCGCCGTTTGAGGGGCCGGCCGATCCAGCCGTCACTCCGGCCATCGCTCATCCAAGGAACCGCGAAACGGCCCCGACGAAGGCCTCCGGCTGCTCGTAGGGCAGCATGTGCCCGGCGTCGGGAACGAGCGCCACGCGTGCGTTGGGGATGAGCCTGGCCCAGCGCTCCGCGTAGGCGGGCACGATCAGCCTGTCCGCCTCGCCCCAGAGCACGAGCGTGCTCGCGGTCACCCGGTAGAGGCGCTTCGACACGCGGCGGTTCGGGATCGGGAACAGGATCTTGCCCGCCATCGCCAGTCGCCGCTGCTGACCCAGGTAGAACTCCTTGAACACCTCCATGTCCGAGAAGTCCGCCCCGCCCGTGAGGAGCGCCTGGCCCCTTACCGGATCCTGGAAGAGCAGCTCGACGAGCTGGCCGGGGAGCAGCGCGAAGATGTCCGGGATCGGGTGCTCCTCGATCCACAGGCCGGCGGCGGCGGCGAGCACCAGCTTGTCGAGATCGTTGGGCGCGGTCGCGGCCATCTCCGCCGCGATCATGCCGCCCATCGAGTGGCCGACCAGGTGCGGCCGCGTGAGGCCGAGCGCGCCGACCACGTCCCAGCCGTGCAGGGTGAAGTCGAGCATGTCCTCGAGCAGCTCCTCGCCGATCGATTCGCCGTAGCCCGGCAGCTCGGGGGCGAAGACGTGATAGCGCGCCGCGAGCTGGTCCAGGAACGGGTTGTCCGCGAGCAGCCCGCCCGCGCCGTGGAAGAAGACGACGGGCAGGCCGCTCCCCGCCTCGAGCACGCGGCAGCGGGCGCCGCGCTTCGTCTCGATGATGCGCGCCTTCATTGCGGCCAACCCAGCTCGCGGACGCACGTCCCGCGCTTCATTGCGGCCAACCCAGCTCGCGGACGCACGTCCCGCGCTTCATTGCGGCCAACCCAGCTCGCGGACGCACGTCCCGCGCTTCATTGCGGCCAACCCAGC
>Ga0207646_10001235_pt1 | contig 32096 bp, 33 predicted proteins | sample KBSK5502metaG_FD_184343 | JGI IMG/M metagenome (GOLD analysis project Ga0207646, IMG submission 184343) | Corn, switchgrass and miscanthus rhizosphere microbial communities from Kellogg Biological Station, Michigan, USA - KBS K5-50-2 metaG... | ecosystem: Host-associated > Plants > Roots >... | reverse complement strand
CGCCAGCAGGATGGGGATGGCGATCGCCGCGTTGACCACCGTGAACATCGCCCCGAAGATGCGGCCGCGCAGCTCGGCCTCGGTCTTTTCCTGGAGCACCGTGAAGGCGGGGATGAAGAGCATCCCGAATTCCAGCCCGCCGATGAAGCCGAACACGACCGGGAACCAGACGAGCAGCCAGGTTGCCGACAGCTGCTCCAGCAAATAGGGGACGACCGCGATCAGCATCAGAGTGACACCCGCCGACAGCAGCCCGCCGATCAACAAGCGGTTGCGGCGGAAGTGGCGTCCATACTGGCCGAGGTAGAAGGCGGCGCCCAGCATCCCGATCACCGCGGGCGCCAGGAAAAGGTAGACGTCGGTGACTTGCAGGTGGAGCACGGTGCTCATGTAGCCCGGGGCGAGGACGAAGACGGAAAAGATGACGGCGATCGTCAGGCTCAGCTGCACCACCGCGAAGCGCACCAGCGGCCGGCCGGCGATATAGCTGATCCCCTCGCGCAACTCATAAAGGAGGTCGTTGTCCTTGGTGTTGAATTGGTGGGTGCGCGCGTGCAGGTCGCTCTTCACCAGGTAGATCAGCCAGGCCGCCAGCACAAAGAGTCCCGCTGCGATCCAGTAGGGCGAATTTTCGCCGAGGAAGCGGACGGCCAGGGTCGAGACCGGAACGGCGACCAGGAGGGTGACGATCACCGTGCTGGTGAACATCGATGTCGCGGTCATCAGCTCCTCAGCGCCGACGATGAACGGGATGGACGCGGCTTCGGCCGGAGCGAAGATCTGGCCAACCGCGGCAAAGAGGAAAGTAATCACCAGCAGGTGCCAGGTGACGTGCGCGAAGTAGGGGACGACCTGGCTGAGCGGGATGAGCAAGATCAGCCCGCCGCGGATCGCATTCGTAAAGAACATCAATCGCTTCTTGTCGTGCCGGTCGGCGTATACGCCGGCCAGGGGGCTCAAGAAGATCGACGGGAAGGTATAGGCGAGGAAGAGGGCGGCCCCGTGGGTACTGGCGCGGCTGATGCTGTAGGTGAGGATCAACAGGGCGAACATCAGGAATTTGTCCGCCAGCTGCGAGGCGATCTGCGCCGACCAGATCAGCCGAAAGTCTCGGTTCGCCAGGACGGTGCGAAAGCCCGGTGGTCGGGGAAGGATGATATCGCGGGGGTCGCGGCCCGCACCAATTTCCTCCCCCGGTTCCTTCAAGGCGCCTAAATCGTAGCTAGTTGTCATGTTCCATGCTCACTCTCGAAGAGCCGCCTCCATTCCTCAAGCGTGAGGGTCTCGGCCCGCCGCGCCGGGTCGATGCCTATAACGGTGAGTCGGGCGCGAGCCTCCGCCCCGCTGACCCGACTCGTCCGGCTCAACACGAATGGCAACTGCTTGCGACGGGCCTGGAAGAAGGGTGTGACGAATTCGAAGAAGGACGGCAAGGCCACCCTAGGCAGCGCCGGCTCCGCGTCGGGAACCACGCGGACCAGGGCGGAGTCGACCTGGGGTTGAGGGAGAAACGCTGCCCTCGGCACCCGGAGGACCAGCTCGGGGCGCCCGAACACCCGAACACTCAGCGTGGCGAGACTCCAGGCGCCCGGCGGCGCGACGATGCGCTCAGCCACTTCATGCTGAACCAGCAGATCGATGCGCGACGGGGGCCGCGGCTGCTCGAGCAGCTGGGTAAAGAGCGCCCCCGTCAGGTTGTACGGGATGTTGCCGGCCACCCGGTAGGGCGCGGGTAGGAGTTCCGCCACCGGGGTGCGCAAGATGTTGGCCTCGACGATGCGGACGTTGGAGTGATCCCTGAGGGTCAGCGCCAGGGCCTTCACGCAGGCAGGATCGATCTCGACCCCAACCACGGCGCGCACCCGGGTGGCAAGCTCTACCGTCAATGCGCCGAGCCCGGGACCGACCTCGACCACGCGATCGGGGGCGGTCAGCTCCAGCGCGTCGACGATGCGCTCCAGCTGGCGTCGATCGGCGAGGAAATTCTGTCCCCATCGGCGCTGAAACCGAACGCCGAAGCGGCGAGCGACGCCGCGAATGATGGCTGGGTCGGCGAGGTCCAGCGGTCGCTTGCTACCGGGCGTGGTTCAACCGAAAGAGATCGATGGTGTTCTGTCGGGTGCCCCGGGCGATCTCTGCGGTGGTCGTGCTGCGCAAGGCCGCGATCCGCTCCACCGTCTCCACGAGATAGCGCGGCGCATTCGGCTGGCCGCGCCGGCTTTGCGGCGGGAGGAAGGGTGAGTCGGTTTCGACCAGCATGTGGTCCAGCGGGATGATACTGGCCGCGCCGATGACCCCGTGGGCGGTGGGATAGGTCACGGTACCGGCAAATGAGACGTAGAAGCCGCGGGCGAGCGCCTCAGCGGCGAACGCCGAATTGCCGCTGAAGCAATGGAAGACGCCTTCGACGCCAGGGAACTCGTCGAGGATCGCCAGCAGGTCGGGGAAGGCGTCGCGGGTGTGGAGCACGACCGGTTTGCGAACCTCCTGGGCGAGGCCCAGCATCTGCCGAAAGACCTGCGCCTGGGTCTTTGCCGGCGTCCGGTGGTAATCCGTGAAGTGATAATCGAGACCGATCTCCCCCACCGCCACCACGCTTGGATGGCTCGCCAGCTGGCGCAGCTCCCGACGCTCCTCCGCGGTGATTGGTTTACCGGCTGAGTGTGGGTGCCGCCCGATCGTCGTCCGCAAGCCCGGGATCCGTTCGGTTAGCTCGAGGCCCGGCCGGTTGTCGCTGCTGTCATCACCGATATTGATCACGCTGTCGACGCCGGCCGACTTCGCATCCTCCACCGCCTGCATCGGGGTTAGCGGCTCGCGCAGGTGCAGGAGGTGCGCGTGAGAATCGATCAGGCGACTGGCTCCGGCTTCTCGATTCGCGGAAAGAGGACGCCTCCCAGCGATGTCTGCGTCCGCGGCGCCAGTCTCCCCCACTCCCGCGCGGTCGCCCACGGCGTGTTGAGGTCCGCCTTCACCTGCGCGGCGATCTTTCCGGCGGTCTCCGGCAGGAACGGCGAGATCAAGTAGGCGGTCACCCGAATCGCCTCCACCAGGTTGTACAAGACGGTCTGCAGGCGCTTGCGCTGATCCGACTGCTTAGCCAGTACCCACGGCGCGCTTTCTTCGATGTACTTGTTCCCGCGGTTGACCGCCTCCCAGACGAGGTCCAGTGCGCCGGTGAAATCGAGCGCCTTCATCTGCTTGTCCTGTCCTCGCACCGCCCGGTCGAAGGCGGTGCGCAGCTGCTTGTCCAGCGCCGTCGCGTCTCCCTCGGGTGCCGGCACCTTGCCATCGAAGTAGCGCTGCAGCATCGAGAGCGTCCGGTATACGAAGTTGCCCAGGTCGTTGGCCAGGTCGGCATTGAACCGATCGGTCATCGTTTCCCAGCTGATATCGCCATCACGATCGAAGGGCAGCTCACGGAGGAGCAGGTAGCGAACCGCCTCGGCCCCGAAGCGGTCGACCGCCTCGAACGGGTCGATGTAGTTCCCGACGCTCTTGCTCATCTTCTCGCCGCGGACGGTGAGGAACCCGTGCGCGTAGACCCGCTTGGGCACGGCCACGCCGGCCGACATCAACATCGCCGGCCAGTAGAGGCAATGGAAGCGGGTGATGTCCTTACCGATCACGTGGAGATCGGCCGGCCACCAACGCTTGAACATGGCCTCGTCGCTCCCATAGCCGACGCCGGTGACGTAGTTCACCAGCGCATCGCCCCAGACGTAGACGACGTGCTTGTCGTCGCCGGGGAAGGGAATGCCCCATTTGATGGTTGAGCGCGAAATACTGAAGTCCTGCAGGCCACTCTTGAGCCAGCCAAGGACTTCGTTCCGGCGTGCCTCTGGCTGGATGAATTCCGGATGCCGGTCGATGTGCTGCTGCAGCCGCTCCTGGTAGCTCGACAGCTTGAAAAAGTAGTTCTCTTCCGTGAGCCATTGCGCTTTGAGTGTCGGGTGGATCAGGCAGTAACCGTTGATCAGGTCGCCATCCTGCTTGAAGGCTTCGCAGGAGACGCAGTACCACCCCTCATAGGCGCCCTTGTAGATGTCGCCCCTGGCTTGCATCCTGGTGATGAAGGCCTGCACCCCGCGGACATGGTCAGGATCCTCCGTCCGGATGAAGCGGTCGTAGCTGATGCCGAAGCGGGCCTCGACATCACGGTAGAGCCGGGCCATCCGCGCCGTGAACTCGGCGGTTGACACGCCCTCTTCCTCCGCCCGTCGCCGCACGTTTTGCGAGTGCTCGTCAGTCCCGGTCAGAAAAAAGGTCTCGTCGCCGACCAGGCGGTGATAGCGGGCCAGCGCGTCCGTCCCGACCAGTTCATAGATGAAGCCGAGGTGGGGCGCGGCGTTCGGATAGACGATCGCAGTGGTGACGTAGAACTTACTCATCTCTGGCTCTCCAGTCGCTGCCGGCTACCACGACCGTCAGCTCGCCTCGGGGTGGAGTTTTCGCGAAGTGCTCCAGGAGTGTCGCCGGCGTTCCACGTAGGAACTCTTCGTGGACCTTGGTGATCTCCCGCGCCACCACCAGCGAGCGGGGGCCGAGGGCGGACGCCATTATATCCAATGTTCGCAGCAGCCGATGGGGCGATTCGAAGAACACGAAGGTCCGTTTGGCCTCGCCGGCCTCGCGGAGCACGCGCTCCAGCTCGCCGCGCTTGCGCGGCAAAAACCCCAGGAAGGTGAACTGGTTGGTGGGGAGCCCCGAGCTGATCACCGCCGCCAGCACCGCCGAGGGACCCGGTATCGGCACCACGGGATGGCCGGCGGCCACTGCGGCGCTCACCAGTCGCACGCCCGGGTCGGACAGCGCCGGGGTGCCGGCGTCGGACACGAGCGCGATGTCGTGCTGCTCGAGCCGAGCGAGAAGCGTCTGCAGCTGGCGCTGCTCGTTGCGGGCGTGGAGGCTGACCAGCGGTCGACGCAAGCCAAAGTGGGTGAGCAGTTTCAAGGTGTGACGCGTGTCTTCGGCCGCGATCAGCGGTACCGATTCCAGTACGTGCAGGGCGCGCAGCGTGATGTCGTCAAGATTGCCGATCGGCGTCGCCACCAGGTAGAGCGTCGCCACGCTAGCCGGCGGCCATCGACCCGTGGATCCCGGCCTGGCCGGGTCGCATCAGTGTCCCCAGTCGCGCGGGTAGCGGAACTCGCGATCGATGGTTCGGGACGACAGCTTGGCGATAACCGGCAGCCGGCGCTTGTACTGGTTGTCGCGGACCCGGCGGATGATGTCCACCATGAAGGTGTCCTCGAAGCCCAACCGCCTGAGTTCTTCGACCGAGTAGCGGTGATCCACCAGGTAATAGAGGAGCTGATCGATCATCCGGTACTGGAAGCCGAGCTCCGTCTCATCGGACTGGCCGGCCCAGAGGTCCGCCGACGGCGCTTTCTGCACGATCGCGGTGGGCACGCCCATGGCGTCCGCCAGCTGCCAGACCTGCGTCTTGTACAGGTCACCGATCGGGTTGATGGCGCTCGCCATATCGCCGTAGATCGTCCCGTAGCCGAGCAGCAGCTCGGTCTTGTTGCTCGTTCCGATGACCAGTCCTTGCCAGGCCGAGGACTGGTCATAGAGGATCGTCATCCGCTCGCGCGCCATCTTATTGCCCCGTCGCCTCTGGTCGGCATCGGGAAAGCGCTCGAAGTAGGCGTCGATCTGCGGACTGATGTTGACCTCCAGATCACGGATTCCGAGCTGCTGGACCACCTGCTGGGCGTCGCTGCGGCTTTTCGGATCACTGGTCTTGTAAGGCATGATCAGAGCGAGGACGTTCTGTGGGCCCAGCGCCTCAGCCGCCAGCGTTGCCACCAGGCTCGAGTCGACCCCACCGCTCAGGCCCAGCACGACTCGCTCGAAACCGACCTTGCGCACTTCATTGCGGATGAAACCGACGAGGATGCGTTTGACCAACTCCGGATTCATGACGAGCGGCGGGAAGACCGGTTCAGAAAGGCTTGCGGGTGCGCTCATGCCAGACTCGCCGCAGTTCGCTGATGGTCAGTTCCAGCCGTTCATCGCGGAGCAGTGGGTTCGCCAACCGCTCCCGCCGCACCTGGGCAAGGTCGAGGCTGGCGAGAACGAGCGCTTCGTCGGCATCCTGCTGCTGGGCGATGATGTCGCCGTTCGGACCGATGACCATCGATCCGCCCCAGAAATTGGCCCCGTCTTCGAAGCCAACCCGGTTGCAGTAGAGAAAGAAGGTCGTCAGGAACTGCGCGTAGGTGCGGCAAACGAGGTTGTAGGATTCCGCCGTTCCCAGCCGCTCATCCGTCGTGATCCCCCGGCCCGGGCTCGCCGAGGGGCAGATGATCATGTCGACGCCCTCCAGGCTCAGGATGTAGGCGCTCGAGAGATGCCAGATGTCCTCGCACACCAGGATCCCCGTCCGCCCATATCCGGTCTTGAAGCTGCGGAAGCGGTCGCCGGGCGCCAGGTACCGCTGCTCGTCGAACATCCCGTAGGTTGGAAGGTAGACCTTGCGGTGAAGGTGCAGCAGGTCGCCCCGGCTGAAATACAGGCTGGCGTTGAAATATCGGTGATCGGGCTCTTCGATGACCGCGCCCAGCACCACGTCCATGTCGCTTGATAGAGCGCCCAGCTCACCCATGATGGGATCGTCCAGCCGGATCGCGCTGTCCGGGACCAGGTCCTTGAGGAAATACCCGGTCAGGCTGAGCTCGGGGAAGACCAGCAGGTTCGCGCCGGCGACGGTCGCCTGCTGGACCCACTCGCGGTGCCGCTCCAGGTTGCGGTCGCGGTCCCCCAGCGCCGGGTCGATCTGTGCCAGTCCAACCGTGAGTCGGCCGCCCGGGTTCACGCTTCGACACGCGGGAATCCCGCAGTCCTGACGCCTGATTTGGGCGGCCGCATTCCCGCACCTCGAACCAGCCATTGGACGATGGCCGGGGCCATCTCGTCGGTGTGGCCGACATGCACCGCGGCGCGGGGCAGCGCATCGAGAAATGCGGCGCCGTAGGTCCGATTCGCGATCCGATGATCCATCAGGACGACGGCGCCCCGATCGCTCTGCCGCCGGATGAGCCGGCCGAAGCCTTGCTTGAGGCGCAAGACCGCCTCGGGAAGCGCCAGCTGCCCGAACGGGTCGACCAGGGTCGCGCTCCGTGCCAGTTGCAACGGATCGCTGGGAACCCGGAAGGGCAGGCGAACGATCACCACGCAGGACAGCGCATCCCCGGGGACATCGATCCCTTCCCAGAAGCTGCTGCTGCCCAACAGGATGCTGCGCGGGTTTTCCTGGAATTGCGACAGCAGTTGCCGTCGCGTCCCATCCAGATTCTGGGCTAGGACCGTGAGGTGGGTGTGGACGGTGCGGACCCGCAGCCGCTCGGCGACATCTTGCAACTGCAGGTGCGAGGTGAACAGCACGAGGGTTCGGCCGTCGATCGTGTCCGCGACGTCGCCCACCACGGTCGTGACCTGGTCGGTAAAGGCCGGATCGTTGAGTTCTCGAAGGTCCGTCGGCAGGCAGAGCAACGCTTGCGAGAGGTAATCAAAGGGCGAGGCCAGCACCATCTCGTGGGTACTCAGCGCCGCGAGCCCAACCCCCCGCTTGAAGTAGGCGAAGGAATCGGCGACGGCCAGCGTCGCCGAGGTAAAGACGACGGTTTCCTTGCCGGCAAAGGCGCGCTCCTGCAATTCCCGGCCGGCCGCGGTTGGCGCCGCCTGGACGAGCGGCCTGCCAGAACGGCGTTCCGATCCAATCCAGTAGAGGCGGTCCGGCCGCGGCTGGAGCAGCGCGTGCACCACCAGGTCCACCCGGATCTGCAGCTGGCCGATGAAGAGATCCAGTTCTCGTTGCGCATGAGGGTTCGTCTCCATCGGGAGCTGCGCGCCAGCATCATTCAAAGCTCGGCGCAGCGCCGTCGCGCGCTCGTTGAGTGTCGCGGCGAGCGTCGAGAGACGAAGAATGTCAGGAAGGGCGCGATTCGCGTTATCGAGAATGACCGGCTCCTCGCGAGAAGGGCGAGTCGGGATCTCGGGCTGTCGCTCGCTCACGACCGCGCGAGTTTCGCGAAAGAGCTCGACGGCAGCCTGACGGCAGTCGGCTGCGGTGCGGCGCACCGCCTCGCTCGGGGTCCCGACGGCGGCCCGGAACCAAGTAAGGGCGCCATCGATACTTTCGAGCAGCTCCCCCTCCCCCACTCGCACGGTGAGCGCCTCGATCGCTGTCTCTTCCAGCTGGTGCGCCTCGTCGACGACCAGATGCTCGTGGGGGGGCAGCACCGACCCACCCCTGAGTGCGTCGGCCAGCAGCAGCGCGTGGTTCGTCACGATCAGGTCCGCGTCCTGAGCCGCCCGCCGGCTGTTCCAGTAGAAGCAACGCTGGGTTTTGAAGTTCTCGCAGTGCGCGGCGAGGCAATCGTCAGGTGTCGATGCCGCCCGCAGCCAGAACAGCTCGTCGAATCCACTCAGCTTGATCTCGGAGCGATCGCCATGTTGCGTCTGCGCCAGCCAGACCAGCATTCGAAGTTTGAACTTCACCTCATCGTCGAACCAGCTGCCATCCGTCCGGCGGCTCGGCGCGTTGAGATAGCGGTTCCAACGTCGGAGACTGACGTAGTTGGCCCGCCCTTTGAGCAGCGAGGCCTTGAAATCAAAAGGCAGCCAGCTGCGCATGAACGGGATGTCCTTCGAGAACAGCTGTTCCTGCAGGGTGATGGTATTCGTCGCCACCACCACCGGTTCCCCGGTGGCGACAGCATGGTGGACGGCAGGCACCAGGTAGGCCAGCGACTTCCCGGTCCCCGGTCCGGCCTCGACCAGCAACCGACCGCCGCGCCCGTAGAGCTGGGCAATCGCGAGCGTCATCTGGAGCTGTGACTCGCGGAGCTCGTAATCATCGAGGCGACCCGCCATCGGACCGTTCGGGCCGAGGAGCGCTCGGATGGCCAGCGGATCGGTCGAGGGTGCGGCGCTGCGCGCGGGCCTACCAAGGGGGGCGGCGATGGGTGGCACGCTGTCGAAGCCGCTGCGTCCGGCCGCATGTGCCTCGCTGAGGAAATGCGCAAGCGGATGCGGCCAGCCTGCCGCCAGCTCGAGTATCCGATCGAACAGATCGCTGGGAAGCCCACGAGCAAATCGCCAAAGGAAGCGAAACAGCTGCCGGGCCGCGTCGGCATCCGACAGAGCTCGGTGGGGATCGGCGTGGGTCAGGCCGAGTTGCCGCGAGAGATGCGGCAGACTATGGCTGGGCGCCATCGGCAGCATGATCCGCGCCAGGTCGAGGGTGTCGAACAATTCATACGCTTGCCCCGCTTGGCCGTCGATCAAGAAGGACAGGTCGAAGGTGCCACTGTGCGCGACCACGGCGCTGTCACCGACGAAATCGATGATTTGCGCCAGCACCTGCTCAGGCGGCGGCGCAGCCGCCACGTCGGCATCGCGGATGCCGGTGAGCTCCTGGACCGGTCGCGGGATCGACACCTCGGGCCTGACGAGCGACTGAAAGGTCGCGAGCACGTCGTCGCCGCGGAAGCGAACCGCCCCGACCTCGATCATGCGGTCCAGACGTGGCGACAACCCTGTCGTCTCCAGATCGAGCGCAACGAAGGTGCGATCCACGGGCCTTAACTTACCTCAGCAGAATCAGTGGCACTCGGGCCGATAGGCCGTTCGCGCGCAGGTCTCCGGGCAAGTACGCCTATAGGAGTTTGGCAGCCAATTCCGCTAGCTCGGATCGTTGCCCCTTGGTTAAGGTGACGTGCCCCGCGAGCAGATTGTTCTTGAACTTCTCGATCGCGTAGCAGAGGCCGTTGCTGCGGAAGTCCAGGTATGGATGGTCGATCTGATTTGGATCGCCGGTCAGGACGATCTTCGTGCCCTCGCCGGCTCGGGACACGATGGTCTTGACCTCGTGTGGGGTGAGGTTCTGCGCTTCGTCGACGATGATGAACTGCTGCGGGATGCTCCGGCCCCGGATGTAGGTAAGCGCCTCCGCCTCGAAGAGGCCCTTGTCCTGGATGTGCCGGATCATGTCGGCGGCCATCTGTTCTTTGTAGATGCAGCCCATCAGGTACTCGAGGTTGTCATAGATCGGCTGCATCCAGGGTCGCAGCTTCTCGTCCTTGTCGCCGGGCAGATAGCCAACGTCTTTGCCCATTGGAATCACCGGCCGGGTCACGAGCAACCGCCGATAGCGGTGCTGGTCGAGCACCTTGCTCAGGCCGGCGGCCAGCGCCAGCAAGGTCTTCCCGGTGCCGGCCTGGCCGGTCATCGTCACCAGCGGCACCCGGTCGTCGAGCAGGATGTCGAACGCGAACCGCTGGCCCAGGTTCTTGGGCTGGATGCCCCAGATCTCCTTCTTGATCGGTGCCAGCGCCACCACCTGGCCGGCCGAGCCATCGTAGCGACCCAGCGCGCTCGACTTGGTGCCATTCTGCGATTTGAAATGGACGAACTGGTTGTTGTAGAGCCCTCCATTGCTGGCCTGGTAGACGTTCGTCTTGGAAAAGGTCTCGATATCTTCCGGGGACACCGTCAGGGTCGACATGCCGTCATAGAGATCCTCTTCTTTGAGCACCATCTTGTCGGTCTCGTAGTCCTGCGCCTGAAGGTTGAGGGCATCGGCCTTCACCCGCACGTTGATGTCCTTGCTGACGAGGATGACCGGCGTGCCGTTGCTCTCCGCCTTGAGCTGCAGCGTCAACGCGATCACCTGGTTGTCCGCCTTGCGCGGATCGAGGTCCTCGGGCAGGTGTTGCGATTCCGGGTGTTTCAACTGGACACGGAGGTTGCCGCCGTACTTCAGGGCCACGCCCTCGGACAGCTTCCCCTGGGCGCGCAGCTCGTCGAGATAATGGGCCACCACCCGGGCATGGCGGCCGACCTCGTCCTGCCGGCGCTTCTGGCCATCGACCTCCTCGATCACCGCCAGCGGGATGACGATCTCGTTGTCTTCGAAGGAGAAGATCGCGTTCGGATCGTGCAGGAGCACGTTGGTGTCGAGCACATAAATCTTCTTCATGCTTGCGCGCTTTTCGATATCGGTGAGCTGGCGTACTCTCCCTGGTTTTCCAACGGCAGCAGCTGGGCAATCTTTGTCATGAGGTAATCGGCGCTCTGCTGATGATCCATCTGGCTGCCGTCGCGATTCCGGTCGGGCAGCTGGAACGGCTCGCCAAATGTCATCGCGACTTCGGCTCGCCGCGGGATGATCGTGTGGCGGCCCAGGACGTGCTGCGTCCCGGTGATGGCGATTGGCACCAGGGGAGCTCCCGAACGCCGGGCGACAAAGCCGGCTCCCGGTTCCGCCCGCAGCAGGTGGGCCGTCTCGGATCGATGGCCTTCGGGAAACAGGACCACCGCCGATCCTTGCTTCAGTAAATCGAAGGCCCGCCGCAGCGCCGTTCGATCCGGCGAGTGGCGCACGACCGGGAAGGCGTGGTAGGCCCGCATCAACCACGCGAAGGCACCGGTAAAGAGCTCCGCCTTGGCCATGAACCAGACCGGCCGCGGGGTCCACGCCCCGATGATGGCGGGGTCGACGGCGCCGACGTGATTGGAAACGATGAGCACGGGCCCGCTGGCAGGCACGTTGGACGTGCCGCGGAGGTGAAATTTTGAGCCGAGGACGATGCGGGTTAGGAGCCGTGCAAGACGCGTAAGGAAGGAATAGCTCAAAGCGATCAGTGCTTCGGCAGCCGGGCCATCACCTCGTCAAAAACTTGACGGACCGACTTGCCCTCAGTCGCGACGATTATAGCATCGGCTGCCGGCCGCAACGGCGCAACCTCGCGTTCCTGGTCGGCACGGTCGCGAGCGTCGATTTCCTGTTCCATGAGTGCGTCCGGTGTGGCGCTTCCAGCTGCCCGGTCGAGCTCGCGCCGCCGGCGCGCGACTCGTTCGGCGGTGGGCGCGGTAAAGAAGAACTTCACATCGGCGTCCGGAAAGATCACGGTACCGATGTCGCGACCGAGCACCACGGCGTTGCCTCGGGCGGACCGGCGCTGCAGCTCGACCAGCAATCGGCGAACGTCAGGTACCTGCGCAATCCGCGAGAGGTCGACGGCGATCGCCGGATCGTGCGCCTCGCCGCTCACGTCGCGACCGTCAATCGACAGCAGCGCGGTCTGCTCGGCCGACGGTGACGTGCTGACATCGATCCGGATGGCGCCGACCATGCGGGTGAGCGCGGCCGCGTCGTCCGGCCCGATGCCGCGGCCGCGGGCCTCGACGGTGACGGCGCGATAGAACAATCCGGTGTCGACCAGGGCGAAGCCGAGCGCATCGGCGACCATCCGCCCGATGGTCGTCTTGCCCGACCCGGCCGGCCCATCGATCGCGATGATCACGACGACAATCCCGCGGCGTTCTTCAGCCGTGCGACTTCGTCCGAATAGAGCGACCGGACGGCGCCCTCATCGAGATCGCCGAGTTCCAGGCCGTCGATCCGAACGCGTTGCAGGTCCAGCACGCGGTGGCCAAGGGCCTGCCACAGCCGCCGGACTTCGCGCTTGCGACCCTCGCGCAGGACCATCGACAGTTGAGTCTGCTCGGGGGCGACCTGCAGCACCCGGACGTCGGCCGGCTGAAACCGCTCCCCTCTCACGACCATCCCCTTGGCAAGCCGCCGCAATGCCTCGGTACCCGGCCGACCTGTAATCACGACGCGGTATTCCTTGTCGACATGGTAACGCGGGTGCATCAGCCGAACCGCGAGATCACCGTCGTCGGTCAGCAACACGAGTCCGCGGCTGTCGACGTCGAGCCGGCCGACCGGGAAGAGGCGTGGATGCGGCGGGGGCAGGTGATCGGTTACGGTCGGTCGGCCGCGGTGATCACCGACGCTGGTCAGCACCCCAACCGGCTTGTTCATCATCAGGTAGGTCCAGGCAGTCACGGGCTCGACCAGTCGGCCGTCCACGGTGACCCGGTCGACGCCTGGCGTGACCTGCTGGCCCGCGATCGCGGACACGCCGTTGACGGCGACCCGTCCGAAGGCGATCAACTGGTCGGCCTTACGCCGGGCCGCGACGCCGGCCCGAGCTAGGTACTGGTTGAGCCGGATTGCGGCAGCGGTGGCAGCTCGTCGAGGCTGCTGAGTCCCAGGATCTGGAGGAATTTCATCGTCGTCCCGAAGAGCCGCGGGGTGCCGGGCGCATCGAGCCGGCCGGTCTCTTCGATCAGCCCCTTCTCCTCGAGACTTTCCAACACCGCCTCGCAGTTCACTCCCCGAACTTCCTCGATCCGGGCTCGGGTGAGCGGCTGACGGTAAGCGATGATCGCCAGGGTCTCGTAGGCGGCCGGCGAGAGTCTGGACGGGTACTCCGGCCGCAGCACCCGGCGGACGACGTCGGCTTGCGCCGGATCGGTGACGAGCTGCAGCTGATCCTGGTGCCGTTGGAGGAAGAGGCCCCGGCCGGCCAGGCCTCCACCCAGCACGGCCGCGGCCGCCTCGACGTCAGGCAGCGGCGATTGCAGGATCTCCTGTAGCTCGAGCACGGTGACGGGCCGATTGAGGGTAAACAGCACGGCTTCCAGTGCCGCCGCCAGGCCCGCAGTATCTCGGACGCCGATCATCACTCCGTCTCCTGTCCATAGACCATGATTTCCGCGAACGCGGAAGATTGGGCCACCCGGGCATGACCGATTCTAATCAGCTCCAGCAGCGCCAGGAACGTGACCACGGCCTCGAGTCGCGTTCGTGCGTGGTGAAACACTGCGCTGAAGTTCATCTGCGATTGCCGGGCAAGCATCGAACGGAGTTCCCAGAGCTTATCCGCGAGCGAGACGTGCTCCATCTCGAAGGTGACCTGCTGCGGTGGGGGCAACCGATCGAGCACCTGTTGAAACGCGATAGCAAGCGCCTCGAGGCTCACCTGCACGCGGGCCTGCGGGACCACGTCGGGCTCGAGCAGACCGGCGAAGGTGAAGCGCCCGGTGGCATGGCGGCGCATCAGAGACTCGGCGAGCTCCTTGAAACGCTTGTACTCTTCCAGGCGTCCTTTGATCGCATCCTCCCAGGTCTGCATCTCCTCTTGTTCCCCGGCCGTTACGTCCGGCATCAAACCGGCGGCCTTGAGCTGGACCAGGCGAGCGCCGATCACGAGGAAGGCGGCCAGCCGATCCAGCGGCGGGCGGTCCTGGGCGATGGCCTTGAGATAGTCGTCGGTCAGGCTGGCGAGCGGGATCGCCTTCAGATCGACCTCGGCCCGCTGAGCCAGCGTCAGCAGCAGCTCGATCGGCCCATCGAAGGCGGGCGTCCGCACGATATAGACCGGATCGCGTTCGACATCAATCATCATCTGTCAGGGTCGCGGGATCTCCCGCGTGCCATGCCTCGGCTCAATTTCGTTTATCCGCCCGTTGCAGGCGCCGGGTTACCTCGGAGGACGGGTGGGTCGCATGATGCTCCGCCACAATACCGGCAAGCTCGGCAGCCCCAGCTACCTGCAGTCGATCGGCGCCGATCCGGGCGTGGTCCACGTAGCCGGCGTAGCGCCGCGCGAAGGCGGGTCGAGCCCGGAGCAGCGCGCCGAGCAGTCGCGGAGACAACGCCTCGAAGAAAACCGCGAGGCTGCGGTCGATCACCGAGAACTCGGCGCCGCTCTTGCCGACGTCGTGGAGGAGCGCCGCCTGCTGGAGCAGAAGGCTCGGCTCGGCTTCGAGGTGGGTCACGGTATCGAGCACGTCGAGCCCGTGTCGCTGGTCGTTGACCGGCAGACGAAAGAACAGGGCAGCGAGATCGGGTCCGAGAATCCGTTCGGCGTTCGCCGACTCAGCTGGGCTTACCTGCGCCGACGCGTGGCGCCAGAACTGGCCGACACGATGACGCGCCGAGCTCATCATCGGTGAGGGTCGCGGGATTTCCCGCGTGTCATGATCGTGAGGGTCGCGGGATTTCCCGCGTGTCATGCATCGCCGTCGGTCAGCGGCAGACCCCATCGCAACTTCCGGCGGAGCAGCTCGAAGAAGTTGCGGCCCCCATCGAACTGCACCAACTGGACCTCCAGGCCTGGCGCGGCGATCTCGATCCGGGCGCCTGGCTGCAGCGTGGCGTTCTGTTGCCCATCGCAGGTGAGGATCGCCGAGGCCGTCGGCAGGTGAATGGCGACCCGCGCGGTCTCCGGTAAGACGACCGGGCGGTTGAAGAGGCTATGCGGGTTCAGCGGCATGAAGACCAGGGCCCGGATGTCCGGATGAAGGATCGGCCCGCCGAGCGATAGGGCGTAGCCGGTCGAGCCGGTTGGCGTCGAGACGATCACGCCGTCGGCATCGAAGTGGCCGGCCGGCTGACCGTCAACCGAGACCTCCAAGCGGATCAGGTTGATGTCGATCCCTTTGTGGACCACCGCGTCGTTCAGGGCATGAAAGACGCGATCCCCGACACGGGCCTCGAGCAGGGCGCGGCGCTGGAGGCTGAAGTCGCCCGCGGCCCAGCTGTCAAGCGCATGTCCCTCCTCACCAAGCTGGACCTGGGTGAGGAAGCCGAGACGTCCGGCATTGATCCCGAGGACGGGAATTTTGGCGACAGCCGCCTGCTGGGCGGCCCACAGCATGGTGCCGTCACCGCCGATGCTGACGATCAGGCGGGTGCCGTCGAGGTCGTCGACCAACGCGCCGGGGCGCTCTTCCTCGGTCGCGCAGTAGGTCCAGACGCGAAAGCCGCGCTGCTCGAGCCGGCGGCGCGCCTCCATGACTGGCTGACCGCCGATGTCGATCCGCGGGTGACAGACGATCCCAACCGCGTCAGGCATGTGGCTTCAAGTACAACAGGAATTCGCGGTTCCCCTTTGCCCCGAGTAGGGGTGACGGGATCTCGCCGGCCACGTCGTAGCCGATCTCGCCCGCAAAACGCCGAAGCTCGCCGAGAACCTGGTCGTGCTGCCCCGGATCCCGAACCACGCCACCTTTCCCCACCGCTCCCTTGCCGACCTCGAACTGCGGCTTGACGAGTGCCACGACCTCGCCCGGCGGGTTGAGGAGCTCGCGAACCCGCGGCAGCACGAGCCGCAATGAGATGAAGGAGACGTCGATCACCGCGAAGTCGGCCGGCTGCGGCAGGTGGTCGAGGTGGCGGATGTTCACGCGCTCCATGACGATGACGCGCGGATCCTGGCGAAGGCTCCAGGCGAGCTGGCCGTAGCCAACGTCCACCGCGATCACCCGCTCGGCCCCGCGCTGGAGCAAAACGTCGGTGAAACCGCCGGTCGAGGCACCAACGTCGAGGCAGTGTCGGCCCCGCGGGTCGATGCCGAAGGCGTCAAGTGCAGCCACCAGCTTCTCTCCGCCCCGGCTGACGTAGCCGGTCGCGCCGGTCACTTCGATCGTCTGGTCTGCCGCCACCATCTGGTCGGGCCTGCCCGTGAGCGTACCGGCGACCCGCACCAGGCCAGCCCGGACCATGGCCTGCGCCCGTTCGCGGGAGGCGACCAATCCGCGCTCGACCAGCACCTGATCGAGACGCCGCCGTCGGACCACGATCATCGCCACAGGCCGAGGCCGATCACGATCCCGAGAACCGCACCAGCGATCACCTCGATCGGCGTATGCCCGAGCAGCTCGCGCAGCCGTTCCTGGTGAATGCCGCGGTGGGCGATGAACAGGTCGTCCAGCAATCGGTTCAGGATCATCGCCTGCTGCCCGGCGGCCCGGCGGACGCCGGTGGCGTCGTACATCACGACCGAGCTGAAGATCAGCGCCAGCGCAAACAACGGCGACTGGATCCCCTGCATCCGCCCGATGACGGTGGTGAGCGAGACCACCAACGCACTGTGCGAGCTCGGCATGCCTCCGGCGGTGGCGAGCCGCCGCACACTCAGCCGATGGAGCAGCACCGAGTCGATGATCACCTTGCTGGTCTGGGCGATTGCCCATGCCACCAGTGGAACAACGAAGTACGGGTTTTGCAGCACGCTCACGAGCCGGTCGAGCGCTGGGCGGCCGGCGCGAGCTCATTCAGCCGCCGCTCCGCATCATCGAGAAGTCGCGCGCATCGTCGAGCCAGGGCCAGCCCTCGCTCGAACATGCGCACGGATTCGGCGAGATCCTCCTGCTCTTTGCCGAGTTGCTGAACGGTCCGTTCCAACTCGGCGGCGGCCGCCTCGTAACTCATCTGCGCGACATCCTCGTTCATCCTTAGGATGCGTCGGGCAGCGAGGCGGCCTGATCCCCCGGCCGTCGCCTGGATTCGGCATCCGTTGCGATCCGGCCGAGGATGCCATTGACGAATTTGCCGGAGTCGGGTCCGCCGAACGTCTTCGCCAGCTCGATGGACTCGTTGATGGCCGCCTTGAGTGGCACGCTGGGTAGGTACAGGATTTCGAACGCGGCGATCCGCAACAGGGTGCGTTCGACTTTGGCCATTTGGTCGAGGCCCCAGTTGCGCGACGCTTCCGCCAGCCGCGCGTCGATTTCCTGGCGGTGTTCGAGCACGCCCAGGATCAGCGTTCGGGCGAAATCCGCGACCTCCGCGTCGGCGCGTGATTCGGCGACATGGTACTTGAGGGCACGTTCCGCGTCCCCTGAGTCCGTCTCGAGCTCGAAGAGCACCTTGAGCGCGAGCTCCCGAGCCAGGTGACGCCGTCCCATCAGCGCAGCGCCCCGCCGAAGAGGCGTGGCACTACCCGTCCTCGGGGAACCTCACGTCGCCGACGAACACGTTCACCTGGCGGACCTCGAGGCCGAGCATCTTGTCGATCGCGTCGGCCACCTGGCGTTGCACTTCCGCGGCCACTGTGGGAACGTGGGCGGAGTGATCGACGACCAAGAACAGCTCCAGGTTCAGCGCGTCGTTGCCCATGTCGACCCGAACGCCCTTGTATGAGCTGCTCGCCGGCAATACCCGGTGGCCGTCGCGCGCCCGTGCCTGGTACATGCCGGCGACCCCCTGAACCTGGCTCGCCGTGAGCGAGGCGATATGGGCGATCACCTCGTTGGCGACCTTGACAGAGCCGAGCGGGCGGTCGGCCCGCATTAGTCTCGCACCTCAGAACTACGCAAGTTGTTTCTGGGGTGCGACACTACACTCGCTCCACGTAGGCGCCGCTCCGGGTGTCAACCCGGATGGTGTCGCCCTCGTTGACGAAGAAGGGAACGTTCAGCGTCAGCCCGGTTTCAACCGTGGCCGGCTTGCCCCCGCCGGCGGCGGTGTCTCCTCGGAAGCCGGGCGCGGTCTGCGTGACTTTCAGGTCAACCGTGGTGGGGAGCTCGACGCCCAGCGGTTGGCCATCGTACATCAAGACCGAGATCGCCGAGTTTTCCTTCAAGTATTTCAAGCTGTCGCCCAGCTGGTCATCGTTGAGGGGGAGCTGATCGTAGCTCGCCAGGTCCATGAAAAAGTGGCGGTCACCGTCGCTGTAAAGGTACTGCATGGACACCTTTTCGATCCGGGCCCGGGTGAACCGGTCCTTGTCGCGGAACTTCTGGTCGATGATCACCCCGGACCGAACGTTTCGGAGCTTGGTGCGGAAGAACGTATCCCCCCGGGCATTCTGGCCCTGCTGGAACTCGATCACGACCCACAGCTCACCCTCCCATTGGATGGTCATGCCGTTCCGAAAATCGCTGGGGTTCACCATATCCGGCAAGGGATTGTACCCCGTCGTGCCGCGGCCCAAGCCAGAGGAGGCTCAGCTGCTGTGGCGGCGTGCCTCCATCTGGGCGAAGATCGCGTTTCGCAGCTGCTGCGGCCGCGGCACCGTGCTGAGCACTTCGGCGCTATCCCGCCCGGCAGACTCGAGCTCGATATCCCCGAACCCCCAGGTCCGGCCCCACAACCCCTGGAAGGTGGTGAGGTCCTGGATCCGATCGATCGCGATCGAGCGGGAAAACTTGGAGACAATGCCCTCGTTCAGGATGATGCGCTGGTCGGTCAGCACGTACTCGTGCGCCCGCCACCCCCAGTAATAGAGGTTGAAAACGCCTAGGCCGACTACGATCACCCCGAGCATCAGAAAGAGGCGCAGCTCGCCCTGGATCGGCAGCAGGGCGAGGATCACCAGCGAGACCGCCACCGTCAGGATCGTGGTCGCGGTCGGACGGACCAGTACCACCCAGTGCCGCGCGGAGCTGGCCAGGATCCGCTCGCCGGGAAGCAGGTCGCTGGCGTTCACGGCGTTTGCGCGTAGAGCGTGATCAGGGTGCCGAGGACCAGGAAGGGGCCATAGGGGACAGCCTCTTTCAGGTGGCGAATCCGGGTGATGAGCAGAATTATCGCCACAAAACCACCCAGAAACACGCCGTAGAGCAGCGCGTGGATCATCCGCAGATTCGATAGCCCGGTCGCCATCCCGATGAACACCGCCAGCTTGACGTCGCCGAAGCCGAACGCCTCGGCGCCGAAGACGGCCTGCCCCCCGAAATAAAGTAGGAAGAAGATGCCGCCCGCAATCAACGCGGCGACGGGCGCGGTGCGCCAATCGGGCCAGGGCCAGGTGAGATACGGCGTCCAGGGCGTGACGAAGGCGAGCGCAAGGGCGATCACCCAGCTGGGGAACATGACAAGGTCCAGGATGTATCGGGTCTTGAGGTCGAATGCGAGCACCTGCACCAGGATCGCGGCATAGACCGAGTCGATGAACAGCAACGGCTGGATGCCAAGCTGGAGCGCGAAGAGAAAGAAGAGTCCGGCGCCGAGCGCTGGCATCAACAGCATCTCCGTCCGCGACGGCAGGAACTCGATCTCCTCGAACCGCGCCAGCCGGCGGGAGAGGTAGTTCAAGCCGGCGCCGACAATCCCTCCGGCGACCGCCCAGGCGACCGCAAACAGCACGTGGCTCACGCGCTCAACCGCTCCACGACGGCCCGCTCCAGCGCCGCTCGCATGGCCGCCTCGGGCGCCGGCTGCCCAGTCCAGATCTCGAAGGCGGCGAGGGCCTGAAACAGCAGCATGGTCAACCCGTTGATCGCCCGCGCACCTCGGTCCCGGGCGCCGCTGACCAGGGGCGTAAGCGCGGGCTGGTAGATCAGGTCGAACACGAATTGGGCCGGCGTGATCCAGTCCACCGGAAAGAGGACGGTTTCGCCGTCGCTGCCAACCGGCGTGGCGTTCACGATCAGGTCGACCTTGCGAACCACCAGCGAGAGCGCCCCCAGCGGGGTCGGCCCGCCAGCCGTGACCTCCAGGTCGCGGCAAACCGCCCGGGCCTCGTCGAGGTCGGCACTGCACACCCAGATCCTCGCCGTCGCGGCCCCCCGCAGCGCGTCGACCGATGCTCGGGCGGCGCCGCCGGCCCCCAGCACCAGGGCCGCGTGGCCCTTGGGCTGAAATCCGGCCTCGTCCAGGGCCTGGAGGAAAGCCGAGCGGTCGGTGTTCCACCCGATCAAGGCGCCGGCCCGGTGGCTGATCGTATTCACCGCCTTGACTACCTGGGCCTCCGGACCAAGGCCATCGAGCAAGCGGGAGACGGCTACCGTATGGGGCCGGGTGACGGCAGCCCCGAGTACCCGCGTGTCCGCTCGGATCTGGGCGATGGCATCGGCCAGCCCGTCCGGCGTAACGGTCCGCGCCTCGCTCCTCGCGTCAATCCCGGCGGCGCGGAAGCCGGCGTCGTAGAGCGCGGCGGCCAGCTGGGAGTCCTCGGCCTCGCCGACCAACAGCAGTCGGTTACTGAAGCCCGTACTGCTGGAGGAGGCGGGCGAACTCGTCGCTGGTTTTGGCGTAGTGGTTGTGGCCCTGCGGGTCGGAGAGGTAGTAGAAGTACCCGGTTTGGGCGGGCTGGAGGGCGGCATCGATCGCTTTGATGCCAGGGTTCGCGATCGGTCCTGGTGGGAGTCCTGTATGTAAATAGGTGTTGTATGGCGACTGAATCATGCGGTCCTGGGTTGTCACGGAGGACTGCCAAACGCCTTTGGCATAGAGCACGGTGGCGTCGACCTGGAGCGGCCAGCCCGCTGACAGCCGGTTGTAGATCACGCTGGCCACCAGCGGCCGGTCCTCGTCGAAGCGGGCCTCCCGCTCGATCATCGACGCGATCGTCACGATCTGGAGCGCGTTGAGCTTGCGCTGGGCCGCCTCTCCCTTCCGGGTGTCATTCCAGTGCGTGTTGAAGGCATCGAGCTGCAGCGTGATCAACTGCTTGGCCGTCCCGTTACGCGGAATCAGGTAGGTATCCGGGAACAGGAACCCCTCGAGCGATGCCCCCGGCGGGAGATCCTTGAGAAAGTCGTAATTGAACTGACCCGCGACCGCCTGAGCCATATAGTCGCTGCCCTTGATGACGCCGCCCTGGTCCACCAGGGCCGCGGTCTTCTTGATCGTGTATCCCTCCGGGACGGTGACAAAGATCTCGTCGGGCATCGCGGTTTGCAGGGCGACAAGGATCTGAACCATGTTGAGATTCCGGCTGAGCTGATACGCGCCGGCCTGGACGTTGCGGTCCAGATGCTTGTAGCGCGCATAGAGGTCGAAAACCGTCACCGAGTCGATCAACCCGACGCGGTGCAGGGTGTCGGCGACTTCGTGGAAGGTCGCGCCCGGAGGGACGACGAACCGAACCTTCGCGTTGGCCGGGTTGGCCGGCTGATGAAGCTCGTGATCAACCCAGTTGTAGACGAGCACGCCCGGGATCCCCAGCGCGGCAGGGAGCAGGAAAAGGACGGCGACGAACCACTGAACGCAGCCCAGGGCACGGCTGCGCCGGCGCGGCGCCGGCTCATTCAACGGGCTGGCTAGAGTCAGTTAGCCCTCCACGCCGCCGTCTTCATCCCCCTCGTCGTCCTCTTCGAACTCCTCGAGCTGCTCGACGACCCGGTCGTGCTCCTCATCGTCCAGGCTCACCAGCGACTCGCCTTCTCGGCGCAGGATAAGCACCCGGTCCTCGTCGGCCTCGGCCTGCAGGACGTAGTAGGTTTCGCCTTCGATTTCCACGACGTCGTGGACGACGTAAGTCTCCTCTTCGCCGGTCTTCTCGTTGACCAGCTCGATGGTTTGGATCTCGCCATTCGCCTCTGGAATCTCTGGCATTCAGCCTCCTGGCCCCCGCCCGCGCTGGTAGTCGAGGTATCCCTGCAACAATAGCGTGGCAGCCATCCGATCGACCTCTTGCCGCCGCTTGCTCCGCCGTTTTCCCTGCTCGATCAGGTACCGCTCGGCGGCAACGGTCGTCAGCCGTTCGTCCCAGTATGCCACCGGGCGCCCGGTCGCCCGTTCAACCTTCGAGCCGAACGCCTGAGCCTGGAGCGCGGCCGATTCCAGGCGACCGTCCATCGTTCGGGGCAGCCCTACGACGATCTGGCCGACGTCGTGGGCTTCGACTAGCTCCTTGAGGCTCTCGAGATCCTCGGCCTCGGAACGGCGCGAGAGCACGCTCAGCGGCTGCGCGATCGTTCCGGACGGGTCACTTAGAGCGAGTCCGAGCCGAACCGTGCCCGGATCGATCGCCAGGACCCTCACGAGGTCGAGGTGCTCGATACCTCCTGGATCTTGAGGGTGATCCGCGAGCTGAAGAGAGGGAGCCACGGGAGGCCAAACGGTGACTGAACGACCCGCGCGTCGACGACGCTCGGGAGTGACTGCAGGAACGCGTGCGCCTTCGACGGGCTCATCGCCTTCAGATGCGAACGGATGGCGTTGTCCAGGAAGACCGGCGCGTAGAACCCTGAGGCGTGGCCATTCAGGGTAATGTGACCGTCAGCGGTCGGATCGATGGCGTCGTAGCCGAGCGCGATGTTTTCGCTCGTCAGCTGGGAGCCCTGCGGCACTTTCCGCTGCAATGCGGCCTTCAGCATCGCCTTGACCGTCTTGTCGTCGAATGCGACCCCATCACCTGAGACCTTGATGGTCACGGTAAAGCCCGACACTTCCTCGCCGACTTTGTGGTCGGCTGTGGCCACGGCCTGCACGCCACTGCCAACCAGCACCAGCTTCTTGCCCTGAGCCTTGCTGTTCAGCTGGTCGGTGACCTGCGGTACGGCATCCTTGGCATAGGCGTCACGAGGGCTGTCGAGGTCGGATTGTTGGATCACGGTCGCGGTGCGAGCATCGGCGCCTCCGCCGATCGGCGCCGGATTATCCACCGAGAGCGAGTCGTCGGGGCTGTTGTTGATGTTCGTGACCGTGTGAGCGTCGGTGTTTCCGCTCGGGCCCGCTTGGGTCGCGGCAATGGCTACGGATACGGATCCATGCGGGGACGCCACGGTAACGGTCTTCTGTGTGGAGTATTGCTTCCCATCCGAGGTGCTGACCGACGTTCCTGCGGGAATCGATTTCGCACCGTTCGTGCAGAGGAAGGAGCAATTCTCCGTGAAGGTGACGGAGCCTGTGGCCGCTACGGCAGGAATCGGCTTCTGCCCGGTCGGCGTTCCCGGCAAGGTCTGTGATTGCTCGGCGTGCAGCGCGTCCGTGGCGAAGTGGTCTGGCGAGCCGGCCGCGGTGCCCGGCGCGCCGAGCAGCGTGATGTCGTCCTTGAGTGCCGTTCCGGCGACGGTAAGAGTTGCCGTGGCGGTCGGAAGGTACAACATGCCAAAGAGCAGTCCGATGACCACCAGCACCCCAGCCCCGATCAGGTACGGCCGATAGCTCCGCAGCGGCGGGCCCGGCGAGGCGCGTCGCGGCAGAGGTGGCGCCGTGGCTGTGGGCAGCGCCGAAACCACCGAGGTCTGCCGCGGCCGGTCCAGGGTTGCCACGCCAGGCGGGCCGCCGTCAAGCTGGGCGCGCGTCTGGTCCGCGGACTGGATCGCTGATGGAGGTGCGGCGGCCGTCGCTGGCGATTCATCGAGGAGAGATGGCTGGTGCACCTCGCCCCCACCGTGATAGGCCGACAGGCTGGGGAAGGCCGTGAAGCCCGCCTCGAGGGACATCGCCTGGAGTCGAGGGTCGCCGCTCACCAGGTTGACCCGCTTGCCGTAGCTGTCGGCGTAGCGCTTGAGCAGCCGGAAGCTCATCGCGCTCTGTAAAGACCGGGCACGATCTGGGACCACGAAGGTGACCTCATCCTCGAGATTGAGATCACGAAGGCGATCGACCAGGTCGGTGATCTCCTCGTCAGCTTCGACGTACAGCAGTTTGGCCAGAGTCTTCACAGTTTTAGCACGTCGGCGCCTTTCATACCGGAAACGCCACCGATAGTCGAGTTGTTACGGTGTCAGGTTTTCTGATCAGGGTCGCGGATTTCCCGCGTTGTCAGGGCCGCGGGATTTCCCGCGCGTTAGACCTTCATCGCCTTGAGGACCTTTCGCATCAGCCCGTAGAGGGGTGCCTGGTCCTCGGACTGCTGCTGGATCGCGTGGAAGGCCAGCCCCATCGGAGTGATGTCCTGCTGATCGAGCAGGAGCCCCGTGGAATCGTAAATCCCGCGGATGTCGACCGGGCGCAGGGCGGTCACCGTGGGTGTCCGGGCAAACGGCAGCTTCTCGCCCCAGGGGAAGCTTTTCAGCTGGTCTTTGACCTCCGGCAGGGCGCTGCCGCCGCCGGCGAGATAAATGGCGGTGGGCAGCCGGTCCCCCTTTGACATCTCCTGCAGAGTGATCGCCACCCCCTGGACCAGCACTTCCGCGTCGCGCGCCAGAACGGCATGGACCTTCTCGGCATGGTCCGGCGGAAGCTCACCGCGGGAGTGACGGAGCTTGACGGCTTCCGCGTCGGCAAAGGAGATGGCGAACTGGGAGGCCAGCTTCTTGCTGAAGACGCGGCCGCCGATGGGGAACATCCGGGTGCCCTCGACGCCGCCGTTGCGAATCAGCGCGATGTCGGTGGTACCGCCGCCGATGTCGATGAAGATGCCCCCAAAGTCGTAGACCTCGTCGGTCGCGGCGCAGCGCGCCATGGCATACGGCTCCGCCACCGTGGCGACGAGCTCGAGGTCGAGCTCGGAGGCGATCGTCTGGAGGGCGCCGACGTGCGTCAACGGCGCAAACGTGTTGAAGACGGTGATCACCATCGTGCGACCCTGGAAGCCCAGAGGGTCGACCACTGTGTATCCGTCGATTCGCACGCTGGTGATCGCGGAATTGATCAGCTTGACATTCACGTCGGGGACGCCCAGCTCCAGGCTCATCGCATGCTGGGCTTCGCGCAGAGCCCGCTTTTGCACCAGTTGCAAGCTCTGAAGCAGCTCCACCTCGTTGATCTTCAGCGTGGGGTCGGCTCGCGGCACGGTCATCGAGGTACTGAACCCTTTGACCTGCTCGCCGGCGATTCCAATCACCGCCTGACCGGGGATGGTGTCGCACATGTCTTCGGCCTGCGACATGGCCCGGTCGCAGCTGTCGATGATGCCCTGGATATTCGACGGCACGCCGCCTTGCATGTCGGCAAATTCCTGGCGTTGCCGGGACGCACCCAAGACGACGCCGTTGCGACCCTCGCGTTTGACGACGAGCGCCTTGATGTATTCGGTGCCGATGTCGAGCGCCGTGTAGTAGTTCTCGTAGTCGGCCCCGCGCCGCAGGCGCTTGATGCGGTCCTTGATCTTGATCATGGATGCTCTGCCAGATGCTGCCGCACGTAGTCCTGCACCGACTTGAACGCCGCGCCCACCCGATCGGGATCGATCCCGCCACCCTGCCCTACCGGGCCGCGGCCGCCGCCCTTGCCGCCCGCGACCTGGCGGAAGGCCTGGACCAGGTCGTTCGCGGCCAGCCGCTCGGCCAGCGGGCTGGCAACCTTGACGGCGAAATTCCGGCCGCCGACTACGATCGCGACGCCGTTGCCATTCGCCCGGCTCAGCGCGTGATCGGCAAACACCAGCAGGTCTTTTTCGCCGGCATCAACCCGCTGGAGCAGTAGCCGGACCCCATCGATGTCTGCCTCTTCGAGCTGGGCACCGGCGCCCGCGGCGAGCCGTTGGCGGAGGTTGGACGCTTCCTTCTCGAGGCGTTTGATCTCGGCCTGCAGTGCGGCCACCCTGGCCGGCAACTCGGCCGGGGCCGACCGGAGCTCTTCGCCGAGCTCGGCCAGCACATGCTCGTACTGGCGAACCTGACGCTCCGCGGCGGCGCCCGCCCGCATCTCGATCCGTCGCACGCCGGCACCGATGCTTCGGTCGCCCGAGATCAGGGCGAACCCGATCTCGCCGGATCGCTCGACGTGAGTGCCGCCGCACAGTTCGCGGGCCCAGTCACCGAAGGACACGACCCGCACCAGCTCACCGTATTTTTCGTCGAACAGCGCGACGGCGCCGGTGGCGATCGCCTGGTCGAGGGGAAGCTCCTCCACGCGGCGAACCAGGTTGGCGCGAATTTTTTCGTTCAGCAGGCTCGAGACCCGATCGATTTCCTCCTTCGTCAACGCCCGCGGGAACCGGAAATCGAAGGTGGCGTAGTCCGGCTGAACCGACGATCCCGCCTGGCTCGCCTGCTCCCCCAGTACGTCCCGGAGGGCCCGATGGAGGAGGTGGGTCGCCGAATGATGCCGCGCGATCGCCTCCCGGAGGGGCCGGTCCACTGCCGCATGGACGCGCGTACCGGGCTTGAGCTCCCCGGGAGAGATCGCGACCCGATGGCGGATCGCCTCACCCTGGGGCTGCACATCGATGACGCGTGCTTCTCGACCATCCCAGCTCAGCCAGCCCGTGTCCGCCGCCTGGCCGCCGCGCTCCGCATAGAAGGGAGTCTCCTCCAGGAAGACATCCGCCAGGGCCGCCTCGCCGGCCGCCGGAAAGACGTCAGTAACCGTCGAATCCGTCTCGAGACGGTCGTATCCGACGAAGCGGGTTGCCCTACCCGCAAGCGGTGCCGTGAATCCCCCGGTTGCGACGCGGCTCCGTTCGCGCTGCGCCTGCATCAAGGCTTCGACCGCAGCCAGGTCGACGGTGACGCCGTGCTCGGCGGACAACTCGGCGGTCAGTTCCACCGGGAAGCCCAGCGTGTCATGCAGGTAGAACACATCTTGAGGGCGAAGGGTTCCGCGCTCGAGCAGGCCCTCGAGGCGCTCTATCCCCTGCCGCAGCGCGATCCCGAACCGATCCTCCTCCGACCGAATGACCTCCTGGATCTGCTGTGCCTCCTTGCGCACTTCCGGGTAGACCTCACCTAACACGCGAGCGACGATCGGGACGCCCGAGGAGAGATGCGCCGTCGCGCCAAGTCGCCGGGCGTGCACCATGGCGCGCCGGATCAGGCGTCGCAGGACGTAGCCGCGGCCGTCATTCGCGGGCGTGACACCGTCGGCCAGGAGCATGCTGCTACCGCGGGCGTGGTCGGCGAGCACCTTCAGCGGGACATCGGTTTCCGGATTTGCTCCGTATGCCTTGCCCGTCTGCTCCGCCCATTGGCGAATCAACGGCTGGAAGAGGTCCGTCTCGAAAACGCCCGACGGCGCCTTCGAGGCACCGGGCCCATGGCTGGTTGGGTAGCCGTTGACGACCGCCGTGATTCGCTCCAGACCCATGCCCGTGTCGATTCCCTTGTGCTCAAGGTCGGTGCGGTTTCCGGACTGATCGCGATTCCATTGCATGAAGACGAGGTTCCAGATCTCGAGAAAACGGTCACAGTGCTCGCAGTTGGGACCGCAATCCGGACGGCCGCAGCTGTACTCCTCGCCCCAGTCGTAGTGGATCTCAGAGTCCGGCCCGCACGGGCCAGTCGGTCCAGCAGCCCAGAAGTTGTATTCGTCACCGAACCGTCTGATCCGTTCCGGCGGAATCCCCGTTTTCGTCCAGATCTCGAAGCTCTCGTCGTCGTCGTTGTGGATGCCGGCCCACAGACGACCCTCGTCGAGCCGCAACTCCTTCGTGAGGAATTCATAGGCGTACGGGATCGCTTTCTCCTTGAAGTATTCGCCGAAGGAGAAGTTCCCGAGCATCTCAAAGAAGGTCAGGTGATGGCCATCGGTGCCTACCAAATCGATGTCCACCGCCCGAAACACTTTCTGGCAGGTGGTGGCGCGCGGGTACGGCGGTTTGGCCTGACCGAGGAAGTAGGGCTTGAACTGCACCATCCCGGCGCTGGTGAACAGCAGCGTCGGATCGCCGAACGGGATCAGTGAGGAGCTTGCTAACACCTTGTGGTCCCGCTCTTTGAAGAAGTTGAGGAAACGCTGGCGGATTTCCGCGCTCGTCATGGCTGGCCTGCGCGCACAGTGAATTGTACTGGGAACTCACCGAAACCATCGAAGCCGAACCGACGTTGGCCATGCCGTATGGGTCGGGAGGAAGTTTGCACATGCGGGTGAAAATGATTCTTCCTGCCTTGACCGAGGCCACGAGTCCGTTCTTTCGCCCGATCAAGTACTCGCTCTTTCCGCCGCTGGGCCTCGCGACTCTGGCTGGGTTCCTCTCTGAAGATGATGAGGTGTCGATCTGGGACGAGCACGTCGAGAAGGTTCCCACTGATGACGAGCCCGACCTGGTCGTGATTCAGGCGTACATCACGTCGGCCAGGCGGTCATACGAAATCGCCGATCGATATCGTGCCCGGGGTGTCTATGTTGCGCTGGGCGGACTGCACCCAACCTCCCTCCCTGACGAGGCGCAGGTCCATGCCGACAGCGTGTTCCTCGGCCCCGGCGAGGATACGTGGCCGGCGTTCCTCAAGGACTTTCGTGCCGGGCATCCCGCGAACCGCTATGCCTCCCAGCATCGGACGCTGCTCGGCGTTCCACCGATTCGGCGCGATCTCATCAAGCGCCACAAGTACCTGGTACCAAACTCCATCGTCGTGTCTCGCGGCTGTCCTCATGTCTGCGACTTTTGCTACAAGGTCGCCTTCTTCAAGGGCGGTAAGGAATTCTATGTCCAGCCGGTTGACTCGGCGCTTGCGGAGATCAGTCGACTGCCAGGTCGTCATCTGTACTTCCTCGATGACCATCTCTTCGGTAGCCCGCCCTTCGCTGCCGCCCTATTCGACGGGATGCGCGGGATGGGGCGGCTCTGGCAGGCCGCCGGGACGGTGAAGGCCGTCCTTGAGCAGCCCAGACTCCTCGAGAAAGCCGTGAACGCAGGGCTCCGCAGCCTTTTCATTGGCTTTGAAACCGTCAATTCCGCCAACCTCTCCGAGCAGCGAAAATTCCAGAACATCGGGCGCGACTACTGCGCTGCAATTCGCCGGTTGCACGAGATGGGAGTCATGGTCAATGGAAGCTTCGTTTTCGGGATGGACCACGATGGTCCGGACGTCTTCGACCGTACCGTCGAGTGGGCGGTCGAACAGGGAATCGAAACCGCTACGTTCCACATCCTGACCCCTTACCCGGACACGGCGCTATATAAGCGGATGGAAAGCGAGAACCGAATCGCGCATCGACAATGGGATTTGTACGACACGCGACATGTCGTCTTTCGCCCAGCTCGGCTTCGACCAGCCGAACTTGAGGCTGGATACTGGCGCGCCTCCCGCGACTTCTACCGCTGGACCTCGATCTGGCGAGGAGCATCCACAAAGAGTTTCGCTCGGGACCGGCTCCGGCACATCGCGTATGTCGCCGGCTGGAAAAAGTTCGAGCCGGTCTGGAATGTCATCATTCGCGGTGGGCAAGTGTTGCACGCACTGCCGTTTCTGGAGTTGATCCTCGAAGGCTTCGGCCGTCATCCAACTTCAACCGGAGCCGGCCAGCTGGCGGGCCTATCCTCACGCCGCTCGTTCTGACCGTGGCGCTCCGGCGAACGGTTCTAACGAGCCACCAACACCATCCAGTCGCAAAGCAGCTCGCCAGAGCAAGAGGGCGCCCCCGCCGGCCAGCACAAGGAGCGTGCTCAACGCTGGCCACATCGACTGCCACGCCGGGTCGATCGAGCCGCGCCGGAGGAGCACTACCTGTCGCACCAGGGGAGCAAACCGCAGGTTGAAGTCCATCACCGTGGCCGCTGCCTGGTCGACCACTCGCGAGCAGAGGCAGCTCGAACCAGCGGCATCGTGCAGGTGGAACATCGAGACAACCAGCGGTGCCGTGCTGGGCCAGACGATCGTGTCGAAGGGAACTACCTGTCCCAAGAGCTCGATCGCTACCCCCGTGCCGCCGAGGACGATGCCGGCGATGCGCCATCGGACGCCGCGGGGGCACGCGACGAGAACGAGCATCAGCAATGGCAGCACCGGCACCAGGAAACGCGGTCCCCATTCCCGGCCATCCCAGTACGACCACTGGGCATAGACGACAAGCCGCAGACCAAACAAGAACAGAATCAGGACTGCTTCCGGACGCCACCTCCGCCAGAAGGCCGGGAAGGCAGCGGCCGCCAGCGCTAGCAGCGGAACGTATACGAAGAGGCCGACCCCCGGACTGAAGAGCAAGCCGTACAGGCCGGTCGGCAGTGGCGTCGTAAAGGCGCCGCCAAACTGCGCTCGCGGGCCGAGGTTAAACGGATCACCGTAACGGATCCAGTCGTACCAGAGGTCCACCGCGAGCCCCATCACAATCGGCGCCGCATACAACGTGAGTGATGCCACTCGACTCCAGAGCATCGAGGTCCGACGCCACACGTGAACCAGTGCGTAGAGAGAGATGGGGACCACCACCAGGAGTGCCGAGTCCCAACGCGCAAGCAACGATAGACTGACAGCCGAGCCGGCAAGCAGAAGCCAGAGGCCTTGCCTGGTGCGTCCATATTTCCGCAGCCAGAACAGCGCACCGGTCAGGGTCGCGGCAACCAGCGGTTCGGTGAAAATCGCCGTGCTGTAGTACCAGGCCAGGCTTCCGAACGCATAGGCGAGCGAGATGGCCAGGCTGCGCCGGTACGAGGCGCCCAGGTCGCGCGCGAAAGCGTAAAGCGTCACCGCCGTCAAGGCTGTAACAGCTGGCTCATACAGGACAATGAACCGATTGCCGTCGTGCTGGAGCAACTGGCCGAGCCAGTAGATCGGAACCAGCAGTAGCGAGACCGCGAGTCCGAAATACGTGTACGGCTCGTTCATGTGCCAGACGGGATCGACCACGCGAAAGGAATGGCGGAGCACGAGGCTGTCCGTGACCCGGTACATCATCTGGCCGTCGTACCCGAAGTTCGTGCGGAGCGCCAAAAGATAGACGCAGAGAGCCAGCAGGAAGATGCCGAGCCCAAGGTATGCCAACAGGGTTCTTGGTTGGTGGGCGGCTGAGCCAGGGCTCGCGACGGAGTCCATATCGAGGTCAACTCGCGACCGGGGCGAATGTTGCGGCCTGAAAACTCGCAAATCGAGCAATGTTTCGGCTCGCCGGCCCTTTATAGCTTGAGGCCGTCTGGCATGTACCGGCAGCAGTCGATCGCCTACATTTTGCCCGCCTGGAATGAGTCCGACAAGATCGGGCGGGCGGTCGAACGCATGCCCCGAAGCCTGGTCGACGAAGTCATCGTCGTCGACGACGGCTCATCGGACAATACGGCGTCCGAAGCGCTCAGCGCGGGCGCCCGCGTCCTTCGGCACGAGCAGAACCAGGGCGTTGGCGCCGCCATCCGAACCGGCATCGCCTGGGCCGTGCGCAATCGCATCGCGCTGACCGGCATCATCGCCGGCGACAACCAGGACGATCCCGGGAAATCATTCGCCTGGTCCAGGCCATCGTCGACGATGGCTGCGATTTCGTTCAGGGTTCCCGTGATTGTGATGGGCGGTCGTACTATCCCCGAACCGGCGGGGCTCTACCAAAATGCGGCCTGGCGGGACTGGTGGCGAATTACCCGACCGATGGTGCTGCTGACGTTCGTCCTCCGGCACTAAGCTTGCGCCAGCTGTGACGACGGACCGGTCCGGTGGCTAGCTGACCGGCAGTTCGCGCTTCAGCCGCTCGACCGCGGCGCGTTGCAGTCGCGAGACGTGCATCTGTGAAATGCCGAGACGCCTGGCAACCTCCGCCTGCGGAAGCTCGTCGACGAATCGCAGGTACATGATCCGCCGCTCCCGCGGCGTGAGGTGCCGCATCGCCTGGTCGAGCAAGTCCTGCAGCTCTACCTTGTCGAGGTTCTGGTCCTCCAGCCCGAGCCGCTCGGTCAGCTGCAGACCGTCATCGTCTCGCGGTGCCGGGCCGGTCGACTCGAACGGAATGGTGCGCTGGGCTGGGCTTGCCTCCATCGCCGCCAGCACCTCTTCTGGGGCAAGGTCCAGTTCCTTTGCGATTTCGTTGACTGACGGTGTTCGCCCCAGCCGAGCCTGCAAGCGCTGCTGCGCCAGGTCGGCGCGCTGCATGGTCTCCTGCAGCCGGCGCGGCACCTTGACGGCCCAGCTCTTGTCGCGAAAGTAGCGCTTGATCTCGCCCACGATGGTCGGGGTCGCAAAGGTGG
>Ga0207646_10001234_pt1 | contig 32116 bp, 27 predicted proteins | sample KBSK5502metaG_FD_184343 | JGI IMG/M metagenome (GOLD analysis project Ga0207646, IMG submission 184343) | Corn, switchgrass and miscanthus rhizosphere microbial communities from Kellogg Biological Station, Michigan, USA - KBS K5-50-2 metaG... | ecosystem: Host-associated > Plants > Roots >... | reverse complement strand
AAGCAGAGGCGGCTCGCTGGAGAGGTGGCCGAGTCCGGTTGAAGGCGACGGTCTCGAAAACCGTTATGGGTCACTGGCCCATCGAGAGTTCGAATCTCTCCCTCTCCGCCAGTCTTTCTGAGAGGGCGCCCTTCTCGTAGATTGAATTCAGAAAGCCGGCCCTGAGGGCCGGTTTTCGTCGTTTTCGGGCACCTATGTGGCCAGCGACGAAGGAGGGTCAAATCTGTGGAAAACATCCAGAAACCGTTATGGAAATCGCAAACCATAATAGTCGTCTGGCGGGGTTTCGGCGCAGTCCGGGCCGGCCGCCGAAGGTCGCGCCCTTGCGGGTGGGTGGCGCCGCTATGCCGGCGCCGCTCGAGGTGGGGGTCAGAGTCCAGCCCCTGCGCGGACTGCACCCGGTGCGGGCGCTGCGCCGCGAGTGGCTGCTCGAGCTGAAGGTGATGGGCCGCAGTGCCAGGACCATCGACTGGTATCAGCAGAAGATGGACTGGTACCAGCGCACCGGCGGCGGGGTCGAGAACCTAGAGGAGCTGAACGCCTTCGAGCTCAAGCGCTTCCTCGCCGAGCAGCAGGAGCGCGGGCTTTCCGACAACACCATCCACGGCTTCTTCCAGGTGATCAAGAGCTTCGCCAACTGGTGCGCGCGCGAGGAGTACCCGGTCGACCCGAGCGTGCTCCGGATGCGCCCGCCCAAGGTGGCGCTCAAGGAGATGTCCACCTACACCCCTGAGCAGGTGAAGGCGATCTTCGAAGCAGCCAAGGTGGGCTGGCCGCAATTGGCGGTGAAGATCCTGCTCGGCACGGGCATCCGGGTCGGCGAGCTCTGCAACCTGCTCCTCGAGGACGTGGAAGACGACGACGACGCGATGATGTTCCTGAAGATCAAGCGCGGGAAGGGGGCGAAGTTCCGCCGAGTCCCGGTCTCGCAGCGCCTGCGCCGAGAGATCATCCGCTACATCAACAAGAGCCGGCCGGAGAGCAACGCACCCAACCTGCTACTGCTTTCTGCCGGGCGACCAGTGTCGGTTCAGACGGCCTGCGAACTGCTGCAACGCCTTCACAAGAAGCTTGGCTTTCCCCTCCATGCGCACAAGTTCCGCCACACCTTCGCCACCGAGTACCTGCGCCGAGGCGGAGAGATGGAACGCCTGCGCCGGATCCTCGGCCACACGACCTACTCGATGGTCATGCGCTACGTGCACCTGGACAAGGGCGACCTGGGCCGCGACTTCGACGAACGCTCGCCCTTTTGACCAAGCCGCCGCGTTGGAGATTTCTTGGTGGCAGCGGCTCAGCAGCGGGTCCCCTCGCGGGCTTGCTCGGGGGCGACCAGACCATCGACTTGACTTTCAGAGCACGGGTCCGGTAAGTTATCGATTACAAGTTCCAGCAGTAGTTGATAACAGGTGAGGAAATGCCCATAGGAATATTCATCGAGAACGTGCGGCACGAGTTGACCGGTGACGAGATCAGTGCGGCTGAGATTCGTCGGCTGGGCAATATCCCCGCGGACAACCGCGTCTTCCACGAGACTCCCGGCGATGAGCCCGATCCGGAGGTGCCCGCCGAGGGCAACTTCAAGGTGCACGAAGGCGAGAAGTACTACGCCGTGCCGCCCGGGACGTTCGGCTAATCGGTCGCCATGCCCATTGGGACTGCGGAAACCGAGATTCAGGAGGCGGTCGCGACATACGGTGGCGACGTTCGCCAAACCCCAGACGGGCAGCGCTACTTGGTGCTGGCACGGTTTCCGTTGGGGCTCGGATGGTCCCCCACAGCCAGCGAGCTAGCAGTCAGAGTCACCGGCTACCCGGAGGCAGCGCTTGATGGATTCTTTGTCCCTGGAAGCGTGCGTTTGGCTAGTGGTGGCCAGCCTGCCAGCGCTTCACTGACCGCGCTCTTTGGAGGCGATCTCTGGTGGGCATTTTCCTACCACGCTCAGGGATGGCGAGTCGGACGCCATGACCTCAGAAGCTTTCTTGGCCTTGTCCGGCAGCGGTTTGCGGAGGTCAGATAAATGGAGTTGATCTGGCCGGTCGGGTTACGGGACGAGGTTCGCACGCGTCTTCTGAGCGCGGCTCCGCTTGAGCACGGAGGCGCCATTCTGGCGACCCGCGACGACATTGGCCGCGACTCACGGTGGCTAGCCCTGAGCCTAGAGCTACCTGACTCCGCGGAGATCAATGTCGAAGGTCCTGCACCGCTTGAGATAGATCCGCGCTTTTGGGCGCGCGTAGCGAAAAGAGCTACTCGACATCACTGCGCGGTTATCCCGGTGCACACCCATCCGTTCCAAGGCGGACGGCCTACCTTTTCTAGCACTGATCGACGTGGCGAGCTACGTCTATTGCCATTCCTCGAACGCGCGACTGGTCGGCCCAGCGCAGCGGTCGTAGTTGGTCAGGAATATGAGGCGGTTGGCGCCTGGACGTCGCGACAGGAGCGCGCGCTGGGCTCCTGCCGGGACATTCGGGTTGGTCCCGATCATGGCGACTCTTCTTCTCAGATCGAACCTGACGAGCGGTTCGAGCGACAAGTTCGTGCATTCGGACAAGAAGGGCAACGACGCATTTCTCAACTGTCCGTAGGAGTCGTCGGGGCGAGCGGAACCGGATCCCACGTGTGCCAGCAACTCATCCGCCTCGGGGTTGGGGAGATCGTTGTTGTAGACCACGACACTGTCGAGACCATCAACCTGAATCGGATCGTCACGGCCTGGGCCCAAGACGCCACCGAGGGGCGGAAGAAGGTCGCCACGATTGAGTCGTATGCCCGACTGGTTGGCAACACCCGCGTGCGAGCGCTCGCCGGCAACGTATTGGAATCGAGCATCGCCGATCAACTTCGCCGTGTTGATGCGCTGTTCGCGTGCACTGACACCTTGGCAAGTCGCGCGATCTTGAATCGGATTGCGATTCAGCACTTCATCCCGCTTTGGGACTGTGGAGCCGAGATAAGTCCTGGTAGTGGGAGCCTCCGGGCTTTCGCTCGGATGCGGGTTGTGATGGCAGGTGCTCCTTGCTTGTATTGCATGGGGGTCATCGATCCGGAGGGCCTCCGACAGGAGTTGCTGCCAGAATCCGATAGGACCCGCGAGGAGTCCCTTGGCTACATAGCTCGACGTGGCTTTCCTGCTCCATCGGTGGTGTCAATCAACGGGATAGCGGCGTCAGTTGTTGTGACTAGTTTCCTAAAGTGGGCCGTTGGCCACGAGCCCATTCAGTTGGGACAGTGGACGTATCGCGTGGCGCAGGACGACCTCCGTCGTCAAGCGGTCGACAAATTGGCTGACTGCCCTGTTTGCAGTGCATCTGCGCGGCTAGGGCGCGCTGACCTCCCGGTCACTCTGTAGGGGGCCTTGGGAGGTTGCTTGCAAAACCAGAAGGTGAGGTCCTGGCCCCTATGATGGGCCACGGTGCGTCAACCAGTTTGCCAGGCCGGGGCGCTGTCTCTACGGTGAGTGCCGTCGAAGGCGGTGCGTTAATACGAGACGCTCGCCGGCGGTTGGATTGGAGCCAGCGCGTGCTGGCTCGTCGTCTTGGAGTAAGCCAAGGCTACGTTGCACTGATCGAAACCGGAGGGCGCACTCCAAGTGACGAAGTTTGGACGCGCTTGGTAAACCTGTTGCGATCGCTACCGGCCACAGCTGACCTTGTGGCCGGGCTAGAAACCCAAGCTTCTCGCAACTTAGTGCCTCACCTGACAGGTTGGTTTGGAGAGATTCAGCCGGAATTCCATACGGAAGGGCCGAGCGTGCTGGATTGGGTGTCTCAATTCAAGTTCACGGTTGTAACTGGCGAGGCAGGTAGCGGCAAGTCGAGCTTGCTTCGCTTGTGGCTAGACGAGCTCGCTACCGCTGGATGGACCACGGGTCTCGTCGATCTTGCGTATGAGCCAGACGCGGACTTACTTGAACGGACTATCCGGACTGTCGTGACGCCATTTGCAACGGACGTCATTCCAATCGAGCCGATGCCCGTCGATCCTGAGCGTCGAGCTCAACGTCTTATCACTTACGTAAACGACTCGGCGCCGGACGCAGTGGCGCTCGCCTTCGACAACTGGGCGCCTCGACAAGGACCAATTCATGACTTGGTCGAGTACTTGGCGTCTCGCGAAAGCCGGCTACGAATCTTTGCGGCGACAAACGCAAAAGCGGTTTCAGTCCCGGGCGCGGCAGTGATCCCAGTTCCGCGGCCGTCGCCGGCATCGTGGCAGTCATGGTGTGTCAACTGGTCCGTGCCCGAATCCGTGCGGGCCGAACTCTGGCGTCGTTCTCACGGGAACGCTCTTGCAGCTGTTCTACTCAGAGGCAGCGTCTTTGCGGCGCTCTCAGAGGCGCCCGCATCGTCGATCGAAGACCTCTGGATCGATGGGGTGAAGAGCTTGCCCACGGCTCCAGACGTTCCCTGGGCTGCTGTGTTGCGGGTGTGCGAAAAGTTCCTGGGGAAATCTGCTTGGGATCTGATCAAGTCAGTCGGAGCGTCTGCCGAACCGTTCCCGACCGATTCGGCAGCCTTGTTGGCTTCATCGGGGATCGCCTCGCGTCTTGTCGAATATCGCTTTCTTGTCCCAGTCATGGGGTTCTCAGGCCCTCGTCTGCATGTGCATGAAGTCATTAGAGAGTCGCAGCAAGGCGACGAGGGCAATGCATCAATGGCTTTAGGGTTGTCCGCCGGCTCATTCCAAAGAGCAGGACGTTCAGTAGATTCGGTCGCGGCCTTGGTGAGGGATTGGTTCGGCCAAGGCACTAGCGTCACGCCTGAGGACGTAATACGTGGTGTGGATTCTCTTGAGGACCAAGAGATCGAGGGCAATCCGGAGCTTGTGCTTGCACTCGCTCGAGCCCTTGCGCTCAGGGGGAGCTCTGGTGATCTGGAACGAGCGAACCAAAGAATTCGCAACCTGGTCGCGAGAGATGAACTCAGCGCTCCAGTACTCTGGGAAGCTTTGCAGCAGGCCGCGGACCTTGCGATCAGATTGCGCGAGTATGCACGCGTTCCGGAGTACTTGGATCGAGCCCAAGGCCTCGCAGATTCATCGGTAGGGGTGTTTAGGCGCGAACCTTTGGCGGTCCTTCTTGCTAGGGCCGCATGGGAACAAAGTCTGTTCCGGGACGCAGAGGCAGCCCTTCATGGAGTCGATATAGAAGGAACGGTCCATGGTGCGCGGGTTGCGAGTTGGAAAGCACGGATTTACGCGGCCTTGGGCGACATACCCGCTGCTGCTAGAGCGGCCGAGCTCGGTCTGCAAGCGGCTGTCGCGTCGAAAAATCTGCGTGCGGAGGCGTACAACTCGGTCCTGCTTGCCGAGCTTGAGGTAATGCGAGGCGCACACCAGCGCGCAAAGCGTTTGGCGGAGCGTGCCCGATCCCTGGCCGACGAAGTTCAACAAAGCGACGTTGCAGCTCAGTCACTAGCGGTGCTGGCGGATTTGGCAACGGCGCGTCGGGCTCCTGAGGAGGCATTGGGTTACATCGCGCAAGCCAAAGAGCGGGTCTCTAGCCGAGGAAATCAGGCGTGGGCGCACGCCTACCTCCTTGTAGCCGAGGGCAAGGTCATGCGGACGTCCAGCGACTGGGTTCGGCTGGTCTCGACTGCCCAAATGTTGGAAGGAGAGGCGCGGCGTGTGACCGCCTACGCGCCGGCACATCCCGTGGTCTCGCTACTCATCGTTGAAGCGGCTTGGTGCTGGGCCGCAGTGGGCTATAGCCACGAAGCGCGTCGAGTTCTTGGAGAACTCGACACGTCCCGAGCACAATGGCGGGTCTCATGGGAAGCGCGCCGGGTCGCCTTCCTCGCAGGTTTCAGTACCGGCGGAGACGAGGATGGGATCGAGCTCGTTCGTGAGGCCGAAACGCATGGCTGCCCTTATCTCGCGGCTGAATGCGGGTACGGAATAGTCGTGGCAGCGGCTCGCCGCGACAACGCGGCGCTCGTGCAGCAAATGGCGGCCTGGACAGTGGCTGTCGCGGGGGCCAGAGGCTGGACGAATTTGGCGTTACTTGCTCGAGCGTACTCCCCAAGTCGTAGTGAGCCCGTATCGAGCGTCCAGCCACAGCTGATTGTGAATCCGGATGGGTCAACAACTATCGTGATGCCGGCGCCGGCCGGCCGGCCGAGCGGTACGGACCCAGGGCATCCACTGCCGGATGATTTTGAGGACTGACTCGATTGGCTCAAGCAGTGGTTTGGTTCCCATCAAAGGATCACTTGTTCGCGTCGCTCCAACCTGTTGATCCCAAGCGTGAGCTGTCTCAAGGTGACATCTTTGAAGACATCCCATTCGCGAGGTTTCCTTATCGCCGGGACGACACACCGAAGACCAAGCGCGGATCCGGAATGGTCCTGGGCCACCCGTGCGATATATCGCCGGACGAAAAGGGAGCAGTTACACCTTGGCGCACTCTTTGTCGGGTTGTTATGGACAAGGACGCTCTCGTGACCATCGACGGTACGGGGCACTTCTTCGCATTCCCACTTCCTGGACTTAAAGGGGATGAGGCTGTCTGGTATGCGGACTTTCGATTCACCACGGTGGTTGACGAGCGATATCTCAATCCTGATCGAAGAATCGCCGCCTTGTCACTTGATGGCTGGCTAGCGCTGCAGCGTCGCATCGCCCATTTCTACAGCCGAGGGCTACTTGATGTGTCGTATCTGGCCCTTAATGCGGGACACCACCCAGATGGCGGAACTTTCGCCGAGGGCCGCCCGGGAACGTACGAGTCTGACTTTGTCACCGTTAATCGGCGCACGTAGGGCGGAGCGGGCGAGGCTAACTCAAACTCCGCAGAGACGGACTGTCGGCGGGAGTATCAATCACCCGCGGCAGTAGGAACAAGACCCAACCAAAACGACTTGTCCGCTGATTCGGTCAAGAGCCGCAGCAAGCTCACCTTTTGCTTGTCCGATACTTACGTGGGCGTCGCGTAGTCGCTTGGTTTCCTTCCAGTTTCCCACCGCTCGAATTGACTTCTGGAGCCTCCCGAGAAGGCGATCCCGCTCAGCCTCGGTTTGGAAATGCGCGATTGCATGATCGCCGTCGGACAGCACGACCCAGATCGCACCGTCTTTGGCGTGGATCGTTTCGCCATAAGCAAGACCTGTGATGATCGCGTGCTTTTGAGCTACCCGATAAAGCACGTCCCAGAAGCCGATAGTGTTAAGGCCAAGTCTCACTTCTTCCGAGCGGGCTCGGGCTCGGACTCTGTCGTCAGCCTCCGACCAGCGCGTAAAGCGGCGTTCCCAGTCTTTGAGCGGCTTGCGTGCCTCACGTGAGTGGCCCATAAGAATCTCCCGCGTGCGATCAGGATCATTTCCCAAAGCCAGCGCTTCCTTGAGGCCCCCCGCGTATATCTGCAGCGCCGAGTCCTTCAACTCATCTAGGTGTCTGTCCGCCTGGGCCGGAGTCAGCGATGGGCGGCGCTGGTCACGTAGCCGATTCCACGCGGCGAAACCACCGGACGCTACGAGTCCAAGACCACCCGCCACGACGAAGTACCAACCGGATGTATGAGAGGAAACCTTGAACTGCGCCCACTGGGTTTGATAATCGGGCGCGAGCTCAAGTCCCACACCCAAGACAATCAGGGCAAAAGCGGCGCCCGCGACCCAAGCGAACACGGCAGTACCGTACCGTCCGCGAAGTGACTGTGCCTATGAAACGCTGACCAATAAGAAACCAGGCTTTGTAACCGCAAAGGTTTGGGCCAACGGTTGCGTTTTGACTTGAGCAGCGTCGGCGGCCCAGGGGGCCGACGGCGAGCCCCCGTGAATAGAGGCCGTCGTTAGCGCGTGTGACCCTCGGCTCAGAGTCCTCCAGGCGCTACCCGACCTGCCGAAGTGGAAGGCGGTATCGCCGCGCCTTGCGTGCGGTTCCTTCCTGTTCGACGACTTTTCTCTCGGTCATCTGCCGAAGGTGATATCGGACCGTCCGCTCCGGAACCTCCAGCCGGCGAGCGATATCCGGCGTGGACAAGACCCCGTGGACCTCGAGCAGACCGAAGATCTTTTTCTGGAGCTCCGGCAGCTGTGACGCCTGCCGCATGACGTCGAGCCGGGCCTGGAGGTTCTGCTGCTGAGCTAGGACCGCGCCCATGAAGAACTCGAGCCATTCCAAGTAGTCGGATGGATCAATCGGCGCTTTCAGCTGAGACGTGCGCAAGGTCCGGTAGTAGGCGGCTTTGTTGTCCTCTATCACCTTCTCCATGGACGCATACGGCACATAGCCGTAGCCGTGCTTGAGCATCAGAAGGGTCGTGAGCGCGCGCGATAGGCGCCCGTTTCCGTCCTGAAATGGATGGATGGCGAGGAACCACATTACGAAGTCGGCAATCACGACGAGCTTCGGATTCTCCGGGTCGGCCAGGGCCGCCCGGGTCTCTTCGAGCAGCCTTGGCATCCAGAAACGGGTGTTGGCCGGGGACGCCGTGCGAAAGAGGATTCGCGGCGGACGGCCGTCGTCGTAAACCTCGGCGACATCGTTGCCGACGCTCTTGTAGTCGCCCCTGTGCCGGGAGTCTTTCTCGCTGTGCGCTAAGAGGAACTGGTGCAGCTGCTTGATCCAGTTCTCGGTCAGCTGGATCTGGTCGTGGGCATCGAAGATCCTGGTCAGCACCTCGCCGTAGCCCTTGACCTCGGCTTCGTCCCGCGAGCGGAAGGGGCTAACCGACATCCCGTCCAGAACCTGCTCGACCTCCGCGTCCGAGAGCATCGCGCCCTCGATTCGCGTCGACGACCCGGCCGACTCGATCGTCGCCACCCGCTTGAGTTGTTGGAGCGAGTCAGGGCTGAGTTCGACCAGCCGGGCGAAGCGCCCATTGAACTCACCGATCTCGTGAAGGCGCTGAACGATTCGGGGCTGGAGGCCGGGCACCACGATCATCGGCTGTGGCGCCTGCCACGAAGGCCTCTCCTGCTTGTCCTCGAAGGCTCCCTCGCTCACCCCATGAAGCTACCATATATCGGCAAGATAACGGCAATTCATCGGCAATCGGCAAGATGCCGGCAAGCTATCGGCAAGGAAGCTAGCGATCCTGGAGGACATTCTTGCCGAAGCGCTTGGCCGATCTGCGGATCTCTGCTCCGACACTTTGGCCAGTGGCCTCCAGCGCCTTCGCATGCTCAATCCTCGCTTCGAGGTCTCGGATGACGTCGTTCAGGTAACGGGGCAGCCGTTCGATGAACTCCTCGTAGTCCTCGTAGCTGGCAAGGGCTATTCGTCTATGCGGGCCTGGTTCGTCCGAATCGCCCGGGTCTAGGTGCGCCGTCTTTAGGGCACGCTTGGCCGCCTCACCTCCACACAGGACCGCGTACCGGTAGCGATACTTGTCGCCGACTTCCTCGTCGTACGCGGAGGCGAGGCATGTTTGCCCGTCAACCTCGTAGGCGTGGATCCCAACGTGAACTCTATGGTGATGGTCACCTGGGTCCATTAGCGCTGCCAAGCCCCACGCCAGCTGTTGTGCCTGCCTCTTGATCCGGCTCTCTTTCTTGCGCAGCTCGCCCTGCAGCTTCGCTGCGCGATCGAAACTCTCCTGGAGGTGCCGTGGGTTGAGGTCAGGCTGCACGTCGAAGATCATTCTCCCGAAGGCGTTCCGGCTGCGCATTCTTCCAGACCGTGCCGGCCGAGAAGCCGGCCAGCTCGCCGAGGTGGGTGGCCCACTCGCTCGTCAGGAATGTCGCCGCCTCGGATTGGACCTTAGGTTTGATCCGCGTGTACTTCTTGGGGCCAGGCTCATCGTGGCCATAAGCGACGCCCTGGTAGTCGGAGACGGCCAGTCTGAAGACCGCGAGGACCAGCTCCCGGGCGCAGGTCGGGAGGTCGCCGCCCACCCTTACGCTGCTCCCAACAGTTGAGAGAGCTGCGTTGAAGGCTTTTGCTCCAGGGCGCGGGCGAGTTTCCACGCCGTCCGGGCTCGGACCGGCTGGCCGCGCAGAGCCGCTGCCAAAGTCGGGCGGGAAATGCGCGCTCTTCGAGCGAGCTCGGAAAGACTCCATCCCCGCTCGGCGCAGGCGAACCGTACGGCATCTGCCGACAGGACCACGACCAAACCTGCGCGGCCGTTTGTGACGGCGGCCGGACTCCTCAATGTTTCGGAACTCCTTTCGGGTAGGGGGCCGAACTCTGACCCCTTGCAATTCATGACCCAGCGCCTCCGCCCGGCCTTCGCAGCCACCAGTTCGGCTTGCCGACGGATGCTTCGATCTGACGGTCGGATCTCGGAAGACCTTCCATGTCCGCGAGGCGAACGCGATCGGATCCGTGGCCGGCCCAAACCGGACCTAGAGGTCCCGCGATCGCGACGAAGGCGGTTGTCGTTGTCCAGAAACGGCAGCTCTCGCGATCGATATCCGCGTCATCGCGCAGCAAGCTGAGGATCTGCAGCTCGCGTTGTTGGGTTGGCGCGACGAAGGCAATCTGGTTGGCGCCGGCCGCGGGACGATCGTTGAAGTAGCGGGCGTATGCAGCGAACTTTGCTCGAAGGCGACGCGGCTGCTCGGTGCCGCGATCCCACTCGAGGTGGATCAGCACTTCCCGATCCGGCGTTAGGAGTCGACCCCATCCGTCTGGGATCGGTGCTCGGTCATCGCCTTCGGCATAGGCGTTCTCGACCCCGTGTTCGCCGACCCAGTGGTAGAGGCCCGAATTCGATAGCCCACGGGTCGCTGCGGCGAGGTCGATGAAGAACTGGTTGGCTTCGAGCTGGTGGACCAGATGGAACCGTCGCTCGAGCGCGTGCTCAGCGCGCCTGACAAACGGCGCCGGCGCGGCGTCGAGCCACTCGGCCAGGGCCGCCGCGCCCCGTCGCGACAAGAGAAAGATCGAGGCACGGCATATGCGTCCAGGTCGCATCACCACGCGCCATGTCCGCACCAGACCGTGGTGGACCAGCCATCGGAGCCGGTACTGGCAGCTGCGTGGACCAGCGAAGAACAGCGTCTGGAGTTGGCTGCGGTCCAGATAGCGGTAGGAGTCCAGTGCCATCAGGACGGCTATGTCTCGGGGAGTGGGTGAGTACTCGTCGCGCGACGAGCGGTGTTCGTCACCGAGGCGAAGCTCCAGGGTCCGGATCAGTCTCTCTGATGAGATTGAGTGAGGAGACAGTCCCGGGGAGGAAATCGCCGTATTTGAATTGCGAGTGCCATTCGCGCCATGGCACGAAGGCAGCTGTGAAGCCCCAATGTGCTGGCGCCGCGAAGGGTTGCGCGCAACGCTCATGCGATCTCCTTGAAGGGACCGCCGCCTCCGAACCTTTGGAGCCGTTCGACGATCTCCGCCTCCACCTCCGCAACTGGGCGGCCGTATCGCTGTGCGCTTTTGAACTTCATCTCTGCGGCATGACCCTCACTGAGACCTCTCGGCATCGGCAGAGTCGTGCCCGTGAATGGCCGCGAGGTGTGGCCGTCGATGTTGAGCCGAACCGCAATCTGGAACCGAGCCAGCGATTGCAGTTGATGAACCATCATCGGTTCGAAGTCCCGCGCTACAACGCGCGCATCGTCCGGTCCAAGCTGGAACACGACCCGGGTCCGCGCATTCGCTGCGAGCGCTTGCCGCGTCGACTCGTGGAGTTGCGCCAGATGCTGATTGGCAAGCGTCAGGTTCAGGCGGTAGCCACGCGCCTGGGCCAGGATCTCGTCGATCGACTGCGGCAGATACAGGTAGTCGTGGAACTCGTCGAGGTACAGGTTGAAGTCAGGCCGCCACTTCTCGGGCCGGATCGACCGGGCCGTCGCCGCTTGCCAAATCCGCGACATGACGAAGGCGCCCAGCAGGCGGCTCGTCTCATCGCCAAGCAGGCCCTTCGCGATGTTGACGAGCAGAATGCCTTGGCGGTCGATCACCTCATTGACATCGATAGTCGAGCGGCCCTGGCCAAGCACGTTGCGCACGGTCGGCCGCAGGAGGAAGGTTCTCAGCTTGTTGAGGACCGGACCGACCATCTGGAGCCGCTGGCCGTCGCTTTGCGCCTCGTACTCCTGCCAGAAAGGCTTGAGGCCGATCGGATCACCAAGATTCTTGGTCAGCCTCGAACGCACACGCCTGTCGAGAAGAAGTGGTGGAACCTCGGTCAGGGTCGTCTGGGGATGGCGGAGAAGTGTGAGGAGTGCGGCCCGCAGCACGTCGTCCGTGCGCGGTCCCCAGAACCGCTCGAAGCTCTTGCGGAAGATCGTGACCACGCCGTCGGTAACCAGCTCGCGCTGAGCCGGGTCGTCGCACTCGAGGACGTTCAGTCCGACCGGACGCTCGCGGATCGAGGGATCGATCAGGACGATGCGGTCGGCGTGGCGCGATGGAATGCGCTCCAGCAACTCGCGGATGAGATCACCCTTGGGATCGATGACTCCAACGCCGATATGGCCGGCATCGATGTCCTGCAGCGCTAGGTTTAGCAGCAGCGTGCTCTTGCCGACGCCGGTCGAGCCAAGAATATGAACGTGCTGTCGGCGGTCCTCCTGACTGATGTTCACCGGCGCGGCACTCATGCCATCCAGACGGCAAAGCGCAGTGCCGATGCCACTTGTAGGTCGATGGCGCGGCATGACTCGGACGCGTGCCGACTCCATCGGGACTTCGCTTAGCGGCAGATGGAACATCAGAGCCAGTTCCTCAGGCGATAGCACCATCGACGATCGACCCGGACCGAGTCTCTTCTCGACTGCCTTATCAAAAGCCGACGGCCACCATACCCGCTGAGGGCGAAGACAGTTCTCGCCTTCCGCCGCGTAGAAGGCCGACGCCATCGGTTTCAGTCCCGCAGTGGCAGCTTTCGTCGTTGAGGCCCAGCAACAAAGTCGAACCTCTACCTGCCAACAGGCCTGGGTGGCTTTATTCCCAGTCGGCAGGGGTTGATCACGCCGGGGTTTGCGTACGGTCGGAATGGACGGCTTCGGGTAGCTGAACCAGAAATCGAACAAGAGGTCCATAGGCAGGCGGATCAGCTTCGAGGTGAGGCTTTCGTGCGCGTCGAAGCCGCTGAGCTGATCCAGGCGCCTTGCGGCGCGCTTCTCCCATCCGGTGTCCGGCGCGATGGCGACCTGGATCACGCCCTCGCCGGCTTCCGCGAGCGCTTGGGCAGCTGAGGCCAGAGGACTTGAGTGGGACTCGCTGAGGGCGTAGATATCCTGGCGCCAGAGCCGGAGCCGGCCTCGGGCAGCGCGTCCATCCGCAACGCGGGGCGTGAACTGGATCGGCACGATGTCGGCATCCGCGATCGCGCTGCGGATTGCGCGGGTCACCAGCGTCTGGAACTCTCGGGGGAACGTACAGCAGGCCGTAAGTTGGCCTTCAACAGCTTCCAGCTCGAACGTGAGCCAAGGCTGGCCGCTGAAGGCGCTCCTCCACCAAGGCCGAGCGATCGCGTACAGCATCTTGTAGATGGCAATCCATCGAGCTGGCTCATAGACACCCTCTTCCGGCGGGAAGATCCGCACGGAGACGAGGCGCGGCTGCCGGAGACGAATATGGAGGCTCGGTCGACCCGCCTTGACGAGCAGCCACATGAGCGCGATCGGCACGGCAGCGACCACGGCGACGTGAGCCGCCACAACAGCAGCGTGGCCGAGGATGAACACTATTCCCGCGAGCGCGCTGTTAATTGCATCGACGAGTCGCTGAAGCTGCTCAGCTTGCTGCTCGCCTGGCCCGGGCGAGGGGCCCGGACTAGCCAGGAGTTGAAGCGCGAACGACCCTCCTATGGCTGCCACGAGCCGCTGATGTGACCCTATGAGTTTGTTCACGTGACTCCCCCTCTCCGTGAGATTTGCTCCGCAGTCGCCGGCGGTCTGGTCGGGCCGTCCGCTAACCCTCCGCGCCGTTACCGCCTGCCTTGCGCCTTGTGTCCTTTTCTTGGACCTGCTACCTATACAAATCCCCAACGAACCATGTCCAAACTACCTTGAAGCTGGCGATATGAACAAAACTGACTGGAAGGCGATCGGCATGACCAGGTTGGAAGACGCCGCTCGCCGGCTTGGATGTCACGTCGAGACGATGCGGATACGAGTGCGCGACGGCCGCCTGGCTGCCGTTCGCGGACCGCACGGCGCGTATTACGTCGCAGCGAACGATCTGGCGAAGCTTCCGGTTCCGCGGCGTGGCTGGCCGCCCAGGGGCAGTTTTACGAGGAGAGAAATTGAGGGTTCATGGGACCTGGTAGAGGTCATCCTGAGCCCGACCAAAGAATGGGCAAATCGCGAACGGGCGCTCATCGCTGAGCTCCGAGCAAACCCAGCAATGAACCCGAAGCTCTACCGTCTCGTGTCGGTCCACCGTCTTCGCAGACTCGGCTTGGCTTTTGAAGACATAGCTGATGAGCTTGGAATCAGCCCACGCCATGCCCGTCGGCTGTTCAGGCGGAGAGTCTTCATCGCGTTGCGGCGGCAGCTCACGAAGGAAGACCGGGCAGTGGCCAAGCGTGACCGTGAACTTGCGTGGCGCGAGTCCCGACTTGAGAGACGCGGCCGCTTCGGGCGTCGTAGACGGTGGCGGTAGAGCAGGTCAGCATTTGGACGGGAGGTCATCAGAGCCGCCCAGCGTGTCGGAAGCTGTAGTAACTCCTCGCAGACACTATTAGGTGGTCGACTACGTCGATGCAAAGGACCCGCCCGGCCTCCACCATCGCGCGCGTGAAGTCGATGTCCTGAGCGCTGGGCTGGGGATCTCCGGACGGATGGTTATGCGCTAGTACAACAGAGCTCGCGCCAGCCGTAACAGCGGGCGCGAAGACCTCACGAGGCTCGACCGAGACATGGGCGACGGTTCCGGTCGCAACGACCTCCACAGCAAGGAGGCTGAGACGGATGTCCAGCAGCAGGACCGCCAGAGCTTCCCGGCCGCCGGAACGCAACCGACCCAGATGGGCAAGAGCCTGAGCTGGTGTGGTGATGGGCTCGGGTACCGGAGCCTTCGGCTGGTACCGGCGCGCTACCTCCGCACACGCGAGAAGTCGACGCCTGGCCGGTCGAGGCAAACCCAGAGAGGCCAACTCGGTTTCGCTGGCCTCCAGCAGCTGCGAGAGGTCCCGCTGCAACGGGCGCGATGCGGCTCGGCCGATCAGGCCTTCGAGCAGCTGACGGTCGGCCGCGACACGGTCCATCGGCGGAACCTACGCCGGACGGACGAGCGGCGCCAACCCAGCCCATTAAGGGGCCGTCCGGAGCGGCGTGTCGCAGATAACATTCCGGCCCAGTGGGAGCCGACCTCGACAGTGCCGTCAGGGTGGCAGCCTTCAACTTCCTGAGCGAGCAGACCGCTCTGCACGGAGGCTCGGTACTCCCGCGGTCGGTGCTGGCACAAGGATTCGAGTTTGATGGGCGGCGCGTTCCGCTGCTTGGACCTCAAGGCATCTTCAAGCCAGCTATCTGTGAGCTCCCACTCAGCATCACCACCGTGCCGGAGGTGCCAGGCAAGGAACGGCCATATGAGGACGAGCCCACCTACGAGGGTGTCCATTACAGGTACAGGGGCACCGATCCTCGCCACCCGGACAATGCCGGTCTTCGCCGAGCCATGGTTGAGCACGTACCTCTGATCTACTTCCACGGACACCGACCTGGCCTCTATCACGCCGAATGGCCTGTCTATGTGGTCGGCGACGATCCCGCCAGACTCACCTTCACGATCCTGACCGAAGACACGTCGGACATTGAAGCAACGGCTACCACATTGGGTGACGCCCCCAGGCGTGCGTATCTCGCCGTGATGATGAACAAGCGTCTTCACCAGTCGCTGTTCAGAGTCCGCGTGTTGGACGCTTATGCAGAGACATGCGCCGTATGCCGGCTACGGCATTGGGAGTTGCTCGATGCAGCGCACATCCTGCCGGACAGGCACCCGCTTGGTGATCCAGTCGTGCCCAACGGACTGGCTCTATGCAAACTCCACCACGCTGCATTCGATGCCGACATCCTGGGAGCTCGACCCGACCTGAAAATCGAAGTCCGGCACGACGTGCTCCGCGAGGCTGACGGCCCAATGCTCAAGGTTGGGTTGCAGGGGTTCGACGGTCAGATCATCACGGTCCCGCGCCAAAGGGCTCTACGACCGAACGTCGACTTTTTGGCTGAGCGCTACGAGCGGTTCCGCAAGGCGGGATAACGAAAGATGGCCAGCGGCCACCGGCCACCAATGGCGTATGTGGGCATCACGGACTGGGAATGGTTCAGTCAGCTGCGCAAACTCGAAGGCATCGATGAGGTCAATTTCTGGCAGCCCAGTCCACATGCATTCCGAGCCCTCGTACCGGGCGAGCCGTTTCTGTTCAAGCTGCATAGCCCTCGAAGCCGCATCGTTGGCGTTGGCTTCTTTGCCCGTCATGTGAGCCTGCCAGTGAGCATCGCGTGGGAGACCTTCGGGCTTAAGAACGGGACATCGTCGCTGCTAGAGATGAGGAACCGAGTGGAGAAGTACCGCAAGATGTCATCGCCGACCGAGGACTATGAGATCGGCTGCATCTTGGTGGAACAACCTGCATTCTTTGAGGAGTCGGATTGGATTGACGCACCCGACTGGAAGGCGCCAATCCAATCGGGACGCGGGTACCGGCTGGATGAGGAGCCTGGTCAGTCGCTCTGGGGCTATGTCCAACTCGTACTGGCTGCTCAGGCGGCCGCCGGTGTTATTTCGGTCGCTGAACCGATCGGCCCCCGGTATGGCCTACCCGTCTTCACGTTCCCGCGGCTAGGCCAAGGCTCATTCCAGGCTGCCATCATCGACGCCTATGCACGACGGTGCGCAATCACTGGCGAGCGGGTTCTACCGGTTCTTGAGGCAGGGCACATAAGGCCCTATTCGGAGGGTGGGGAACATCGGATTGACAATGGGTTGTTGCTGCGCCGGGACCTCCACACACTGTTTGATCGAGGCTATCTCACGGTGACGCCGGAGATGGAGGTGGTCGTTAGCAAGCGACTAGAGGACGAGTTCCACAACGGCAAGGAGTACCTGCAGATGAGTGGCCACCCGCTGCTCACCCCTGCTCGGCCATCGGACCGGCCGAATCCCCTGTTCCTCGACTGGCACAACCAGCACCGCTTCGTCGCATGACCGCCTCAGCAAGCGGCGTCGGCTAGCGGCTTCGGTACACTGCGGCGGCGATGGAAACCAACGTTCTCTACTACGGGGACAACCTGGAGATCCTCCGGCGGTATATCCAGGATGAGTCGGTCGACTTGGTCTATCTGGATCCTCCCTTCAACTCCCAGCGCGATTACAACGTGATCTTCAAGAGCGAGGCTGGACGTCGCTCGGACGCGCAGCTCCTCGCCTTCGAGGACACCTGGCACTGGGGCCCAAGCGCCGAGGCGACCTATGCATATCTAACGAACACCGCTCGCCATGAAGGTCGAGTCCCAGATACGGTGAGTTCGCTAATTGCGGCGCTGCGCAAGGGCATCGGTGAGAACCAGATGATGGCTTATCTGGTTGAGATGTCAGTACGTCTCGTAGAGCTGCGGCGGGTGCTCAAAACAACCGGTTCGCTCTACCTTCACTGCGACCCAACGGCGAGCCACTATCTGAAGGTGATCATGGACGGCATTTTCGGAGCGGTCAATTTTCGCAACGAAATCACGTGGAAGCGTTTCAGCGCTAAGAACGACCCTCATCGATACGGTCGAAACCATGACGTGATCCTCTTCTATAGCCGCGGGCCGACGATGACATGGAATGTGGAGTACGGACCTTTTGAGGCGGACTATGTGGAAGAGAACTATCGCTATGTCGAGCCGGGCACCGGGAGGCGGTACCGCCTAAGCGACCTTACGGCGAATAAGCCCGGTGGAGATGTCGACTATGAGTGGCACGGCATGCGGCCGTACAAAGGCCGTCACTGGGCCTTCTCTAGGGCCAACATGGACAAGTTCCTAGAAGCAGGCAGGATCGTCTTTCGCAAGACCGGCATGCCCGTTTACAAGCGATACCTCGACGAGCAGCCTGGGGTTCCGCTGCAGGACATTTGGACGGATATTCGTCTTCAGGCAGGCTCGCGCGAGCGCCTGGGGTATCCGACTCAAAAACCGCTCGAATTACTTGAGCGAATCATCAATGCCTCATCAAATCCAGGCGACACGATCTTGGACCCGTTCTGTGGTTGCGGTACTGCGATAGTCGCGGCTCAGAAGCTTCAGAGGCGGTGGATTGGTATCGACATCACCTACCTAGCCATTGCTGTCATGCGGGCGCGCCTTAAGGACACATTCGCGATTGAGGATGTGCCGGTGGTAGGTCAACCGACTGAAGTGGAAGGCGCTCGTCAGCTTGCTCAAAGTACCGAAGGCCGCTACCAATTCCAATGGTGGGCGTTGGCTCTAGTAGACGCGCAACCTTTGGGTGGCGTGGAGAAGAAAGGTGCTGATCGAGGAATCGATGGGATCATCACGTTCACTGACAAGCACGGCGAACTGCAATCAGTTCTCGTGAGCGTAAAGAGCGGGCACGTGAACTCAAGCATGGTGCGGGACCTAAAGGGAGCGATGGATCGCGACAAGGCAGCCATTGGGCTGTTCCTTTCATTGGATGAACCGAGTAAGGAGATGCATCTGGAGGCAGACACGGCGGGGCTCTGGCGCTCCGAGGTCTGGAAGCGCGACTATCCAAGGATTCAAATCATCACGATCGGGGAGCTCCTCGCAGGAAAGAAGCCGCAACTACCGCCGTTCGTCATGCCAACGTACCAGCAAGCACCGAAGGTGTCAGCTCATGCTGACCAACCGGGACTCTTCGACGTAGATCAACGCCTGAAGAAGGTTGCGGAGCCTCGGCCGCACGACTACGTCGCTGAGAACGACAGCTAGCAGGTCCTACATCTCGATCTGGGCGGCGGTCTCAACCAGAAGGCAGAGTGCATTTGCCAGCCTCAACTGCTCCGGCGTGTGCGCACGTACTCGCAGTAGTTCAGGGCTGAAGATCACCGCGGCCAAGCTCTGCGCTCGGCTCACCGCCACATTGAGACGGTTCAGACTGAAAAGGAACTCCATTCCTCGCGGAAGGTCATCGGGCGAGGACGTCGCGAGCGAATAGATCACCACTGCACCTTCCTGGCCCTGGAACTTGTCGACCGTGCCGACCCGCGCGAGTGGCGGCAGCGTCGTTTGCAGAAGCTGGACTTGCGCATTGAACGGTGCGACGACCAGGATGTCTTGGAGCCTGATCGGTCGGATGGTTCCGTCCCGATCGCGCCATTCGCCTTGAAGCAGATCGTTGAACAGCCGCGCGACGACTTGCGCTTCCTCCTCAGAAGACGTTCGGTTGCCCCAGTGCGTCACAGGCCCGTACCGGATACCGGTTCCACTGAGAACGCCGGGGGCATGGACCCACTGCCCGTTGCACGATTCGTCGGGATGCAGACGTCCCTCATACGACGCGGCTGAGACAAATCCGCACACGTCCTGGTGCATGCGCCAAGTCGTGCCGAAGAAAATGCCTTGCTCTGGCGTGATCGTCCCCACTCCGCCGAGCACGTGGTCCAGCGCGCTGAGGTCCGATCCAGGCGGATGAGATCCCTTCGAGGGCTGTGCGAGTTGCCTGGGGTCGCCCAGGAGGACTACGTTGCGAGCCGCGCTGGCGACGGACAGTACATTAGCCAAGGACATTTGCCCGGCTTCGTCGACGAAGAGAGTGTCAATGGATCCAGCCATCTCGGCCCGGCTCCACAGCCAAGCGGTGCCACCAACGACATCCACCGCAGCACGGACCAGCGAGGCGAGGACTTTCGCGTTCTCTGAGGTCTGCTCAACACCCGCGTCGCCGCAGAACTCGTGCTCATCACACTTCTGCATAACGCGAACCGGGCGACCCTCTTCCCGGCTTGCCTCCATGACAGCGAGGAGAAGGTTGCCAATGACCTTGTGACTGGTCGCTGTCACGCCGACCCTCCGCCCGGCCGCGACCAGATCAAGGATCATCCGCGCACCCGTGTAGGTCTTCCCAGTTCCAGGCGGCCCCTGGATTGGAAGGCAGGTACCTTCTAGTTGGGCAACAACCGCCCGGGCAGCTGCGGCCGGGTTATCAGATGGATCGATGACGGGAGTGCCTGCGGGCCTGTCGACGATTCGAGGCGTCGCCCGGAGAAGCAGGTCCGAGGCTGCCTCTATGCCAGCAGCACCGAACCCCGATTCGAGCACGCGCTCGGCGAGTCGCTGCACGGCCTGGCGCTGTTCGGTCGTGAAGAAAGGTCGGGCCGGAATAAGGCTCGTGGGATGCGGCCATGGGCGCCGCATTCCACGCTTGAGTTCGATCGTGCCGGCAAAGGGATCCAACGCCACGACCTCACCGGCTTTGTCCTGCCGCCGGGGATCCTCCGGCTTGTCGCCGACAGCGATCTTGTACTCCTGGCTCGGGTCGAAACGGTACCGACGGATAACTGACTGCTTGAACTGTCCAACCTGACCGACAAACTCCAGCCCACCTATCGCCTCGGTGTCCTCGATGAGTTCGTCGTCGGTCATGGCGAGTCTTTGGAAGTAGGCCCACCAATCCGCCTTCGCCTCTCGTCGATGCCAGCTGAGCGATTGGGCCAACAGCCATCGCGCCTGCTCCTCGTCACCTCTTTCGATCCGAGCATCCGGGACGCCGGCCAGCAACGCCTCGGCGAGGCCGTGGACGGCGGCCTCCGCTGCGGCCAACTCAGGCGCAGGTTCGGGATCCCGCCTCTCGGGCCGGGACAGAGCGAGGCCGTACCCGATCGCCTCGGCCCGGCGCTCCTCCAACCAGTCACGAAGCTGCGACGTGCTTTCGCAGTCACTCTGGTTGTATCGCTCGATCTCAACCAGCACCTTGTCGTCGCGTTCACGGCGCCAGCGTTCGTACTCGACGATGCTCGAGCCGGCGTCCAGCACTGACTCGGTTCGCTTGGGCCTGTAGAAGCGCTCGACGTTCTTGAGTGAGTAACTCTCCTCCGATATGCGGATCCCTTGGCGAAGCACCTGGTACAGGTCGACAAAGAGACCGCCGCGCAGCATGCGGTCGATTTCGTCCTCACGAGTCCCGTGGCGACCCATCAGCCGCTTCAGGGCTTCCGTCTCATAACTCGCGTAGTGGTAGATGTGCACGTGCGGGTCTCGGTGCCATCGATCCATTGCGAAATCGACGAACCCCTCGAAGGCGCTCTTTTCTGCGGTTCGGTCATGAGCCCACCAGGATTTGTAGTGAGACGACTCGTCCTGGAGGCGAGCGACCCCGAACAAGTACTCAAGCCCACCCTCGGCCACATACGGGTCGCCCTCCATGTCGAAGAACAGGTCTCCCGCTGCCGGCTCGGGGAGGGCTCCAAGGCCGAGATTGGGTGACGGCTCCTGGACCAGTGCATACTGCCGCTCTCCGGTCCTCAATCCCGCGATCTGCAGTTCCGCCTGGGTGCGGATTCTGTCCAGCGCTGACTGCCCGATCCCGTCTACTGGTCCAGTGCTGGCGACAAGTGCAGTCGTGGTCGGGATCGATGCGGCTGCCAGCCGGCGGATCTGGTCACGGCGAATGCCGGCCACGAGGGACAGGTGATCGTCATCACGTCGCTTCTGGTCGCAAACATCGCGCCACCGGCAGATGTCGCAGTGGTGGACCTTGTCTGGATAGGTGGGGAGTGGGGACGCAGCAAGGACAGTCTCGAGGCGGGTGAGAGCAATCCGCGCGTACGAGACGAAGTCATCCACGCGAAAGACCTGCTCGGTGTGATCACCGAGGATCAGACGCATGTTTAGAGGTTGCCGACCTTGAAGCCTCGTGAGCTGGTCAGAGTAGATCGCCACCTGCAGCAGGGCTCGCGTCTTGGCGTGACGCGCCAGTTTGCCGTCGACGACCTCATAGGAATGGGCGCCAAGGTCGCTCGGCTCGGTGACCTTGATCAAGAAGTCAGCCCTACCGGTCCATCGGCCGTCGAAGAACGTACCTTGATAGATGACATCGGCGCCATCGCGCATCGCTTGGACCGTCTGGGCCTCGGCTCCCTTGAGCTGGTCTACCGTGAAAGCGCGCTGTTCGACAACGACGACGTTTAGGCCCGATTTCGAGTAGCGCTCCAGGTGGTACCGCTCATGCTCCTCGCCGAGTGTGCTGAGAAGATCGAGCGCAGGATCCTTTCGATCGGGACGCTTGACCTCGCCCACCGCGGCCATCCGCTCGAGCTGTGTCAGGTGCTCGCATTCCAGATGACCAACCAGATCGGTTGCGCTCAGGACCAAGACGCCGTCGGCGTTGTGCATCGCTAGCAGTCTGCACGCTGGGTGCGACAGCTGCCCGTCGCGACAGGGGCTGGCCGAAACCAATGGGATAATTTCGTCTCCATGGCTACGCAAGCCGGCTTCGAGAAGGGAGACCGGATCCTCCGGCTGATCGATCTGCTTCGTATGTTTCAGGCTGCGCCGAATGGCCTGTCTACGCGACAGGTGGCGGAGCGTCTCGGTGTGAGCCAGCGATCTGTGCAGCGCGACATCAACGCCTTGGGGTACGAGCTCCACGTCCCCTTCCATACCTCCAATGGCCGGTGGATCGTCACGCAGGATTACTGGCTTCGGCCGATCGCCTTCAGCCTGCAAGAGGCAATCGGGCTTCTGCTCAGCGCCAGGTTGATGCTCCGGCACGCCGACAAAGCCGACGCCCAAACTGCGGCTGCGTACGAGAAGCTGGCCGCAGTCTTACCGACGCCGTTGCGGCAGCCCCTCGCTAATGCGGCTTTCGGCCTCAGCGCAAAACCCGTGAACCCGACGTATTCCAGAGTGTTCGGCGCTCTCGCGACCGCATGGGCTGAGCAGCGGCAGGTCGACATCCGATATCAGACCAAGCCCGAGAAGACTCGGCGCATTTGGCCGCTGTTTATCGAGCCGAGCTGGTTCGGGCACTCGTCATATCTGCTGGCCTGGGATCCGGCCGAACGGGCGCCGCGCGTCTTCAAGGTCGAGAGGATTCTCGATGCCCGGATCAGGAATGAACGTTTTGAGGCGCCGAAGGGCTTTTCGGTCGAGGAGCAACTCAAGAGCGCCTGGGGCATCTGGGGCAGCAGCGAACCCATCGAAGCCGAGTTGATCTTTCAGACGGACGTCGCAGCGCGCGTCCGCGAGACAATCTGGCATCCGAGCCAGGTGCTCGAGGAGCTGCCTGAAGGACGCCTCCGCATGACCCTTCAGATTGGGCACTGGCTGGAGATACGTCACTGGGTGCTCGGCTGGGGCGGTTCATGCGAGGTAGTCAAGCCAGCCGAACTTCGGCGCTCTGTCACCGATGAGGTGGGGAAGATGGCCAACACCTACGGGTTGCTGGCACCGGCGGAATTCCGTCGCCTTGTTGCCGAACACGAGAAGCTCGTCAGCGGCGTCCGGGCGCGGAGACAGACTCGGGAGCAGCGCGCCGGCTGAGCCTTTCCTTTCGGCACGCGACAAACAGCTGTCGCGTGAGGGCGGGAAGGTGGTGCCATGAGAAGCGCAAACACCACTGCCAAGTCCCGTGCGGTGCCGCAAAGGCAGCGACCAGCTGACACCAGCGTTCAAGACGATTCTGGGGTTAAGAGGGACATCCGGCTGGCGCTTTTCGAGAAAGCGCTCAACCGGCTGCTGGTAGAGCGCGAGGACCACGACTTCGTCATCTTCGAACTGCGCGGTCGCCCTGACTCATACGTGCAGTACGTGCTCCACGACGGTGCCGTCCTGGGAGAGGTTGGCTCTAGGGGATGGATCGCCGAAACCCAGCAGCTGGACAGGGAACGAGTCACGGCGCTCGGCTGCCTCGGCTTTGAGAGCGGCGGCCTGAAAGCTAACTTCGCGCGGGATCACCTGCCGCAAGACGCCCGCCGGCTCGCCTGCCTAACCGAGCTCCTCTTGGGAGCAGCCTACCGGCCCGCAAGCGATTTTGATGTCACCGTAGTGACGAGGTCCGTGATCGAAGCCAAGGCCGCCGAACGTCGCGGGGCCGAAAACGATGCGTGAGATGAACGAACTGATCCGCGGATCACCGTTGGTCGCTGATCCTGCGGATCGCGACAATCTGCGGATCTTTTTCTTCAGTGATTGGCGCATCCAACCAATCGATTGGGTCGACGCGATGTTGGCAGAGGTTGGTCCGGTCGACCTCATCGTGTACGGGGGCGATGACCTGCGTCGGTTCTTTCCACCAAACAACGTCCCTGACGAGGTAAGGGCCGCACTGACCGATTTCACAACGGTGGCCTTCAGGGCCAGAGTCAGGTCTAAGACCGCGACCACCCATGAAGTGGCGGCCCTGATGCGACGACGGTACGGCATATACCACGGCCGCGATGAGACTAGGCCGCCGTGGAGAGCCCTCGCCGCAACCGCTGACGAGACTGCCTGGACTCGATGGCCGGGAGACCCTCGCGAATTGCTCGATGCAGCTATCAGGATTTCGGGTCGGCAGCCGCCCGATGATCTCGCGACATTCGAGCTGCCTCAGACGGTGGACGACGCACTCGGATTGCTCTATCGCGATTACAACGGAAGCAAGTTCGAGGAGTTGGCGCGCCATGCTCGGTACGGGTTGGTAGGTGTCGCTGGTAACGACTGCCTCCCAGGTGACAAGCGCGTCCTGCGGTCATTGCGCGTGAGTGACGTACACGCGCAGCCGGCCAACGTAGCCGGATGGGGCTTCATAGGGATCGAGGGCGCGATCATGAGCGGACCAGCGCGCAATGATCCGGCCGCCCGCAACGCGATTGGCTCGATTCTTCATTCCGAGCGCGATGTCAAGCTCCACTTGGCACACGACCTCGACTCTTTAAGCCTTGATAGCGATCGGGTAGTCATCGTTACGCATACGCCACCAAGGAACGTGCTCGACACAGCCTTGCGCTTTGGCGTCAATCGGCTCGGATCGCCATACCTTCGCCGATTCGTCGAGAAGTATCAGCCAGCGCTCGTCCTCACCGGTCACTGTCACAGCTCCGGGCGACGGTCCGAGTGGCTGGGCCGGACTCTGGTCATTAACGGTGCGTCCGACGACGTCAAAGAGAAGCAGTGCGCAGCCGCTCTCATTGATGTGAACGTCGGCAAGCAGCCAGCGCTGGAGTGGCTGAGTCCAGTGCGACACTCGGTGCTGTTTGTACCCGGCATCGGCCCCATGCGAAGTGCCCGCCTGAAAGAGGCAGGCATCACGACCCTCGACCAGTTCTTGGAGGCTCCGCGAGAGCTGGTTAAGGGGATCGGCATGTCGTACCGCAGAATCCAAGGCCTTCGAGAGGCACTATTCGTCGGCAAGCCAGTTTGGATCCGAAATAGTCAGGTTATCCTGCCACGACAGGCCCTGTTCTACGACGTCGAGACAGGCCTAGGCATTGGCGGCGGCGCCATTCTCGGGCCCGAACCTCAACATCCTTGGATGATCGGCGCGATGGTCGAAGGAAGCGACCAAGTGGAGCAGTGGATTGCTCTCAACCCTAGAGACAGAACCGCGCGCCGTCACATGTACAAACAGTTTGTTGAGTTCGTCGAAGCGCACCCCGACCACACGCCGTGCTCCTGGTCAGGAGTGAGGTTTGACTTTCGCGCCGTCTGGACAGGATTGGAGACGTACTGGCCAAGTCGAGCGACCTGGTGGGAAGCCCTACCGCAAGTCGATGTGTTGGGCTCGGGAATCAGGCGGCGCGTCGCATTCCCGTGTCACAACTGGTCACTGAAGACAATCGCGACCGCCGTCGGTTTCGGCGGTTACGACGACCTTGAGATCGACGGGTTTGAGGTGGGCTTGCGGTACGAGTTGTACCTCGCATTGGGTGAGAAGCTGCCTTTGGACCGGATTCGCAGATACAACGCCGCTGACATTCGCGCCTTAGCCAACGTCGTGGATTGGTTTCGAGCCAATCAACCTGAGCCGATGTCGAGGCTGCCCATCGGAATCTCTGGCTGGGAGCCTCCTGAAGAGCGTCTGTCGGCTCTTCTGGTCGGGGACGACGCCGACACGGTTGCGCGGCAAACGGTACATCTCTCACGAATGTACTCGGTGGTCGCTGGTCAGCCCGATCAAGCACTCGAGCGCCTCTTGCGCAGCCCCGATGTGGTCTTCGTCTGCGGCATCCGAACTGAAGACCGGCTGCGGGCCGTCATCGATCATGTTCTGGCCCACTCCATGACCGCTACCACCGCTGTGGTGATTCTGGATGGGCCGCGGTTGGCTGACGCCGTCGGTGCTGCCGGTCAGGTGGTCTGGAGAGGACTGAGTCCGCCGCTGGCCCCGACGCGGCGCGCATGACCTGCTTCGACGTGACTTAATCTTTCCACGGCTAAGCCCGGGTGAGCCCGCGGACTGGGGAGTGGGTTTTTCCGGCTAGGCCTCTTACGCTCGCCACAGATTTCTCGAGGATTACCAATGAAAAACCCCGATATTGCAGAGGAAGGCAGCCCAACGGCTGCCCAGAATGCTCCCGAAGACCGAATGAGTCTCACCGCCCAGCGTTATTCGGTCACACCGCATCCGATAGAGACATTGCTGACTTGGGTCAAATCTGGCGAAATTGCCGTTCCTGAAATTCAGCGGCCGTTTGTCTGGGACGCTACTAAGGTTCGGAATCTCCTCGACTCGCTCTATCGGGGCTATCCCGTCGGCTATCTCATTACGTGGCGTAACCCGACGGTCAAGCTCAAGGATGGCACGCCAGCCGCCGGCAAGCGGATCTTGATCGACGGTCAGCAACGGGTGACGTCGCTGATGGCAGCCTTGCTCGGTCGCAAAGTGCTCACAAAAGACTATGCGTCGGTTCGTATCAAGATCGCGTTCCATCCACAGGAGCAGAGGTTTGAAGTGGCGAACCCCGCCATTCGGAAGGACGTGGCATGGGTGCAGGACGTGGCAGATGTCTTCTCGCCTCATGCGAGCCTAATCGAGCTGATCGATAGCTATGTTGAGAAGAACCTGCACGCAAGCAGGAGGCAGGTCGGTCACGTCCTTGAGCGGCTGCGCAACATAGTCAACAACCACGTTGGTGTAATCGAGTTAGCGGATGACCTGGACATTGAGACGGTTACCGAGATCTTCATTCGCGTGAATTCAGCCGGCGCAGAACTTTCTCAAGCCGACTTCGCGATGTCCAAGATTGCGGTCAACGAGAGTTACGGAGGCAATGTACTTCGAAAGGCGATCGACTATTTCTGTCACTTAGCCGTGGCGCCCGAATTCGCCTCGCGTATCGAGGAAGTCGATAAGACGTTCGCTGGATCCGATTTCTTTTCCCAGATGCGCTGGCTCAAGGACGTCAACGACGACATATATGACCCCACCTACACCGACATGCTTCGCGTTGCGTTCACGTCCGAGTTTCGTCGAGGCAAGCTCCAGGACCTGGTGGCGCTCCTCTCCGGCCGCAACTTCGAGACGAAGCAGTATGAGGATGCAATCGTCGAGCAGTCATTCGGTCGGTTAAAGCAGGGCGTTCTCCGCTTCATCAACAAGACCCATTTTGACCGCCTCACGATGATCCTGCGCTCGGCTGGCTTTGTTACGAAGGACTTAATCGGCGGTCGCAATGCAGTGAACTTCGCCTACATCCTCTACCTGCGCGGCCGGGCTGAGAACATGCCCGCGGCCGACCTCGAACGCTTGGTTCGGCGCTGGTATGTGATGTCGACTCTACGGGGCCGGTATGCCGGGAGCCCTGAAACCGCATTCGATCTCGATATCCGCCAGGTCGACCAGCGTGGTCTCGCCGGGTATGCCGAGGCTGTCGTCCACGCCGAGCTGCCGCACAGCTTCTGGACCGGAATGCTCCCACAGCTTATGGACACATCGTCGTCCAATAGCCCGTACTTCCTTGCCTATCAGGCCGCTCAGGTTAAGAGCGGGGATAAAGGTTTCCTCTCCAGGGATATCACGGTGTTGGATTTGCTCATGAACCGGACCGATGTACATCACGTCTATCCAAGCAACTACTTGAAGAAGCAAGGCTACTCGAGGGGCCGTTATAACCAGATCGCGAACTTTGTGCTTGCACAGAGCGAGATCAACATTGCCATTGGCGACAAGCCGCCAGCCCAGTATTTCAAAGAGCTGGTTGAGCAATGCGCGGGAGGCAAGCGGAAGTACGGCGGCATTGTTGATCCTGACCAGTTGCGACACAACTTCCGCATGCACTGCCTTCCTGACGTATTACTCGAAGGCGAAGTTCCAACGTACCCCGACTTTCTGGAAATGCGCAGGAGACTCATGGCCGAGAAGATCCGCGCATGGTTTGAAACGCTATGACGGGAGTAGCACTGGCACCGGCGGGTGAATGGCGCGTTGTTCAGACGGACGCCGGGCCGGTCACTCTAGCGACCGTCGGTGCTTTGCAAACGCGCGCTTCTCAATGGCGCGATTGGGCCACAAAGGCATCGGCCACAGCTCAGTCTCTGCGCGGGCAGGCGGAGGAGCGGTTAGCGAGAGCCGGCTCCACGCTGATTGCTACCAGTACCAAGTGGACGGTAACACCCGATCTGCAGGCGACCGTTGAACAGGCTAAGTCGCTGACGGAACAGATCGCCGGGGACGAAGCTCGTGAGGCGTCGCTCAAGGACCAGGAGTCTTCAGCGGGCCTATTTGGGCGCATTGGCGTCAAACATCAGGAGCACAAGCTCGAGCACGACCGAGATCAAGCAGCATCGCAACTGCGCGGCCTATTGATAACGACCGCGCGGGCGGCGCCGGCAAACATCGTCCCCGCCGCCGATGATTTACGCAAATCCGCCACAGACTTGGAGGCGCAAGCAGTTGCATTGGAATCCCAGATCCAATCTGCAGGAGCGTGGGCGAGCGCCTGCGATCAAGAGGCCGGTCGTCGAAACGAGGCTATCAAGGCTATGGGCTTCGATTCCCTGTACGAGGCAGCAGTCCTTCAGACTTCTGGGCCTCAGCCGGTCGATTCGCCCCTTGTACTGAAGTCTGGAGAGCAAGCCTACATTTCAGTTCCCGCCACACTGGCGCGAATGGTCACGAGGACGCATTACGTCGGTGGCAGCAGTGGGTTCAGTTTCCCGATCGGTCACACAGGAATTCGCTATCGCGTCGGTGCGTTCCGTGGCGAGCCGGTCCACCAGCAGTCCATGACTAAGCTCGATACCGGAACCTTCGTCGTCACCAATCAGAGGGTGGCGTACGTAGGACGGACTAAGTCGACAAGCATTCCGGTCGGCAAGGTCATGCATGTTGAGGTTTACAACGATGGCCTTTCAATCGCCCGCGAGGGAAAGGAGAATCCGGACTTCTACCTCATGTCGAATCCGAAACATGCCGTGTTTCTATTGAACTGGGTCCTCGGGAAGTAGGGGGGACCCTCGTCATGGTGGCGCCGAGCCTTCCTGTCCAAACGCTTGGAAACCGTGATCGCCTAACCGCGTTCGTTAGAGCGCATCAGTTGCCATGGGAGTTGTCGATGGCAGCTCTCACTCTGGTCTACGTGGCTCTTTCCTTGATCGTCGACGAGGGCGCGAACGCAGCGGTCAACGCCGCCGTCGGGGTCCTGTCTGTTGTGTTCCTCGCAGAGTTCATAGGTCGTTGCTGGGATTCGCAATCGCGACTTGCGTATCTACGAGAGCACTGGATCGACCTTATAACGTGCGTGCCGTTTATCGGACCGCTGCGACTCCTGCGCTTGCTCCGTCTACTCGGACTGCTGCGACTCGCGCACGAAATTCGTGACATCGCGTACGTGAGGGCAGAAGTTTCAGCGGAGGCCTCGTCATTTACCTGGATCGTTTGGCCGACTGCGCTATTGCTCTGGCTCGGGGCGGCTGATGGCCTCTGGATCGTTGAGAGGGGCCACAACGCAGCTGTTCACAGTTTCGGCGACGCCCTCTACATGGCATTCATCACAGTGACGACTGTTGGCTACGGAGATCTAAGACCGGTGACTCCTGAAGGGAAGGTACTGGCTGGAGCTTTGGTCTTCTTTGGGCTCGGACTCCTGGGATTCATTTCGGCGCAGCTCACGGCTCGCTGGCTTCGAACCGAGCGTCGCGAGGCCTCGGTTGCAACTGAGTTGGCGTCGCTCCGCAGAGAAATCGCGGAAATGAAAGATCTGCTGCTGGAAGCGACCAAGCCTTCGGGGCCAAAACCCAGAAGCGGGCAGGATCGGACGGAATGAGCCCCACGTCGCGCGAGCTGGCAATTCCTATCAAGAGCTGCGTTTAGTGTCGCGTTCGAGGAAATCGCTCCTCGAGGAGGTCGCGGAGCCTTTCGCTGATCTGCCGCCCTTGGCTGGTTTGATCGCCGCCATCCTGCTTGCGGCCTTGGGTTGGGCGGCTCCCTTGTTCGATCGCGGGTCCGTCATTGCCGGGATATGGCTGCAGTTCGGCAGATGGCTGGTCTGGTTGCTGGCCGGTCTGGTCCTGGCATACACGTTCGTAGGTGCGTGGCGGCGATTCATTGACCACAGGACCTTCGATGGCACTGACGACCCAGCTGCCCTGACCTGGAGCATGTTCGAACGACTCATGGCGGAGTTCTATCGACGAAAGGGCGCAACGGTGTTGTCTCGAGGCGGCCCGATGGCAGATGGCGGCGTCGATCTGAGCCTTACGTATCCCAACGGTGAGCGGCTGATCGTCCAGTGCAAGCACTGGAAGAACCGCCACCTGGGTGTCAAGCCGGTTCGTGAGCTGTGGGGCGTGCTGGACGACGAGAAGGCGGACGGCGCGATCTTCGTTACGAGCGGATCGTTCTCCGCGGACGCCCTCGCGTTCGCTCGGGGCAAGCGACTAGAGCTGATCGATGGACCCAAGCTGCGCGGAATGATGGCCGAGCTGAAACGAACCCAGCCAGCAGCGCCGGTCGCTGAGCTTGCGCAAAGCGCGAGCAACCCACTGTGCCCGCGCTGCGAATCGCCGATGGTTCTGAGAACTGCAAGACGTGGCGCCAACGCGGGCGAGCAATTCTGGGGCTGCTCGACGTACCCAAAGTGCCAAGGCACGCGACCCGCAATTGGCTAACGTCTGATACTCTGTCTGCGCCTGCGCGGACGCAACAAACCGTGGGGCTAACGGCGCAAACCGTTATGGGAAATGGCCCAAAGGCTGTTTCTGAATTCAAGACCAAGGGTCGACCAGAGGCTCGGGCTCGAAAACCGTTGTGGGTCACTGGCCCATCGAGAGTTCAAATCTCTCCCTCTCCGCTCATCGCCGAGACTCGAATTGGGCGAATGGTGAGTTAGCCGGCCCGCTCCCAGGTGAGCGTTCGATGCACCGGGGTGTCGTCGGGTGCCGTAGTAGTCAGCCGGATGACCAGCTTGCCCTCCTCCACTTTCATGTTCCGCATCAAGGTCGCCCCCACGTGGCCGGGGGAGAGCGCGCCGACAAGCCGGGTACGCACGTCGCCGGTCGTCTCATCCACCTCATACGTGCCGAAGTAGGCGTCATAGCCGCCGATTGCGGCGGTGTTGTTCTGCCCCGCGAACACTGGCGCTGCGGCCGCGACACTGCGGTCGCGCTTCATGAACTGCGCTGCGAAGTTACCTGCGCTGTCGAAGAAGAGCAGCGCCAGGGGGTCCGAGCCCAGCGTGGGTTCGTCAACCGATTGGCCGGACGCATCCCGATCGAGGCGCGAAAGCAAGCGCCATGTCCCGACCAGGTCATGACCGAGGCTGCCCATGATCTTCAGAGTAAATCCAGCGCCGAGTTCGAAACACGTCTATGGTGCTCTGACACGCCTTCGAGCTCCCGGTCTCGGTTCAGTCAGAGCGCCGATGAGAGTCCCAGCTAAGGCCCGAAGTACTGGAAGAAGCCGAAGGCACCGTACCGACCTGAATGGTCGTAGCTCACATTGTCGTCCCGTACTGTGAACTGCTTGGTGCCGACCAGAGCCGCCTCCTTCACGACCAGACCCTCAGGCAGGGCGAGGCGAGGGTGGATCGTCTCTTTAGTGACGGGATTGAGGATGTACTCCATCTCGAGCGATACCGCGTCCGCGGCCAGCACAAGCGGTAGGTTCGTGTCCGCGTTCACCTCGAAGCGCACATACCGAGGGCCGTGCAGCTCGGTGAACGTTTTGCGAAAAACGGCCCATGGCCCGCCACCGTTACCTTCCAGCAGCGTTCGCAGCGCGCTGCGCTGCGCCTCGTCGGCACGCTCGTCGATCAAATAGGTCGCCACCCCGTTTCCCTCGTGAATCGCCGCAGGCCAGTCGGCGTACAGGCCGATATTCAGGC
>Ga0207646_10001232_pt1 | contig 32150 bp, 36 predicted proteins | sample KBSK5502metaG_FD_184343 | JGI IMG/M metagenome (GOLD analysis project Ga0207646, IMG submission 184343) | Corn, switchgrass and miscanthus rhizosphere microbial communities from Kellogg Biological Station, Michigan, USA - KBS K5-50-2 metaG... | ecosystem: Host-associated > Plants > Roots >... | reverse complement strand
CGGTCGGAACCGCGCTCGGCCCGCACGGCATCAACATGGGTCAGTTCATAAAGGAATACAACGAGCGCACCGCCTCGCTCACCGGCACGATCGTGCCCGCGGTGGTGACGATCTTCGAGGATCGCACCTACACGTTCGTCACGAAGAGCCCGCCCGCGGCCGACCTCATCCGTAAGGAAGCCGGCATCGAGAAGGGCTCGGGCCAGCCGAACAAGAACAAGGTCGGCAAGATCACCAAGGCCAAGGTCCGCTCGATCGCCGAGATCAAGATGAACGACCTGAACGCCAACACGATCGAGTCCGCGATGCGGATGGTCGAGGGCACCGCGCGCAGCATGGGCGTGGAGATCACCGGCTAGCGCCTAGGAGCTCGCGACGAGCACTCCCACGAGGAACGCCGGCGCGGCGAGCGTGATCGTCCACATGACGGATCGACGTGTCGTCGGCACGCGAAGCAGGGCGATGAACGGCAGCGGTGTGAACCATTGCCACCAGCCCGATAGCGCAAGCATGGTCACGAGCATGAAGCTCGCGAGAAACGCCGCCGCGCGGCGTGGCGGGGTGTCCGGTGAACCCGTCAAGAGGAAGACGTTGATCGCCACGATCAGCGGCAGCAGATAGAAGATCGCTTCCGGCTTCAGCCAGCAGTCCGGGAAGCAGTTCCTGTTGTCGAAGGAGGCCCTGAGCACTAGGAACAGGGCGATCGGAATGAGCAGGATCTGTCCGCGCCGCCCCCATCGTGCAAGCGACTCGGCTTTGGTAAGCACGGAACGGCGATAGATCTCCACCGCGGGGGAACGACGCAGCGGCTTCACCTTACCGGCGTCGAGCGCGACCACCTGCACCGCGAGCGAGACATTCGCGATGCGGGTCAGCACATCGCCGGGGCTCTCGATGGTGAACCAAAACGCGCTCCGTCTCCATTGCACACCGATGAGGATGAGCGGGATGGTCGGCAGGATCGACGTCTCGCATCGAGCGAGCGTCGCGGCCTTGACGCCGCGGAACGTCCGGAGTCTCTCAGCGATCAGCTCGACCTCGTTAGGTTCCAGTCCATGCGCGGACAGGGTGACGTTCTTGTGGACCTTCGTGCGCGCCTCGAGGCCCTTGTTCAGTTCCTTCGCTGCAGCCTCGCTTCGCTTCCAGTAATCCATCGCCTCGTCCTCGCGCCCGCGACCGCGCAGGTACGCTGCGTTGAGCGCGTTGCCCTCGACTCCGTACCGCGGATCCAGGACGATCGCCCGCTCGATCAGCGGAATGCCGGATTCGTCGTGCTGCGACAGCAGGCCGCGTCCCGCCTGGAGCTGCGCCGGCGCGTCGCTCGGATGCGCTACGGCCCACGCGCACAGGTCTTCGAGCACCGCGGGCGTGCCCCCCCGAGCCTCTCGGAGCAGCAGCCGTTGCCACGCTTCGGGCTCGGTGAGCTCGCGGCGGGAGGCGATCGCGTCCAGCTCGTCTAGCCTGGCCGCCTGCGCGCCTATCCTTTGATGGAGCCCGGCCCAGTTGGAGGCGTTCGCGGCTCGCCACATGGCGTCGAATGCCTGCGTGAAGACCGGTGCCGCGCCGACCAGGGCGCTCGCTCGCGGTGCGTCCACATCTTGTGTCGGCGGATCGATCATCGTGAGCTTCAGCTCCGCGCGGGCACGATTCCAGCGCCGCTGCCACTCGTCGTCCGGCAAGCGCGCGTGGACGGCGTTGCGCTGCTGGGTGATCGCGTCGGGCGGCTCCTCGTTCGCGGAGTGCCGTGCGACGACCGCGGGCCAGAAAACGTCATCTACGTACGACTCGTAGATCGCCGCTCGCGCGAGCGCGGTCTCGACCTCGCGCGCCCCGGTGATCTCGCTCGCGGCGGCTCGCGCGTGCTCCTCTCGGGCCGCCGCGATGTGCTCGAGATCCAGCAACCAAACCCAGGCGGCTGCGACGAGGGCCGCGACGTTCGCGCCAGGCCGTGCCGGTGTTTGTATCGCGGGAATGAGCACTTCGCCCCAGCGCATCCCTGCGCGGTACGCGGCCGCCGTACGGCCGTCGCCGGTGAATGGGCGCGCCAGGATCACCGCAACGGTCGCGCGAAGCTCGTCGGCGCTGACCGCGTCAAGCAGCGGGAGGCCGAGGAGAAGATCTGGGTCGGCCCTGGACGCGATGGTTTTCGCATCGAATCCCATCGTGAGCCAGATGGCGCCGGGTGGACGGGCGCCGAGCCTCGTGGCGGTCTCGTCGATGAGCTCGTACAGACGGGGAGCACTCGCACGTTCGAGCTTGAGACCGCGCGCCCGAGCGTTCGGCCGGCCGAGCGCGCGAACGATCTGCGCAACTTTCACCGCATAGGGCAGCGCGAAGACAATCGAGAGGAGCGCAACGAAGGACGTGCGCTCCACCGGAACGAGTAGCCCGGCAGTCATGAGGATGATGCCGGCGACCGCACTGAAGATAAGGACGGACGCGAGGACGGTGAGCGGCGTCCCGAGGCGAGACAGCAAGGTCGTCAGGCCGAGCCAGCGGTGTCGCACGCCCCATGGCGTAACGCCCTCAGGCCGTGCGTGGCGAGCTGTCATACCTGATCGCCCAGGATTGATCTCGCCTTGCTTCCCTAGACGCCCTGCGAAGGACGTTGCGCTTCGACCGACTCGACCCGGGCGAACCTCCCCGATTGACGCTCGCGATACCCGAGCCCGACAATTAATAGACATCCCGCGCACGGCGGGCGCCCACCGCGCGACAGACGGGAGGCCCAGAAGGCCGGAGGGAGCGAATTCATGGCGAAGAAGCACGGCAAGCGCTACAGCGCGCTCGCCGAGAAGATCGAGCGCGGCCGCGAGTACGCACCGAGCGAAGCCGCCAAGCTCGTGAAGGACACCAGCCAGGCCAAGTTCGACACGACCGTCGAGCTGCACCTGCGAATGGGCGTCGACCCCAAGCACGCCGACCAGATGGTCCGCGGCGCCGCGGTCCTTCCGAACGGGACGGGCAAAAAGGTCCGCGTGATCGCCTTCGCCCAGGGCGACAAGGCGCGCGACGCCCAGGCCGCCGGCGCCGACGCTGTGGGCGCGGAGGACCTCGCGAAGCGCATCGAGGGTGGCTGGCTCGACTTCGACGTGGCCATCGCGACACCCGACCTCATGGGGCAGGTCGGCCGCCTCGGGCGGGTCCTCGGTCCGCGCGGGCTCATGCCGAATCCCAAGTCGGGAACGGTCACCTTCGACGTAGGGAAGGCGGTCCGCGACGCCAAGGGTGGCCGCGTCGAATTCCGGACCGACAAGACCGGCGTGATCCACACCGTCGTCGGGAAGTCCTCGTTCACCGAAGAGCAGATCCTCGGGAACCTCGCGACTCTCATGGACGCCGTGAATCGCGCCCGGCCCGCGGGCGTGAAGGGCACCTACATCCGCGCCGCTCACCTCACGAGCACGCAGGGTCCGAGCGTCAAGCTCGAGCTCAGCGCGACCAACGAGCTGGCAGGGACTGCGCGGTCTTAGCCCGGGGTGGCAGGGGCGAAGCCCCTGCGATGAGCAGAAGGGCTATCGAGTCGTCCATTAGATAGACTGAGCATTACGACAACTCGATAGCCAAAGAAGCCGGTTCCTAAAGGACAAGGACTAAGTCGGGGCCGGGGGCAGAGCCCCCGATCGCTCCGAGCCTGCGGAGGCAAGCCAAGCGGCGATTGCCGCGTAACGCCTTCGCGTCCTACTAAAAGGGACCGGAGGCGTTTCGATTAGAAGGAGGGCAACCGCTTGGCGAAGCTCAAGACCGGACCCAAGGTCAAGCGCAAGGGCGGAGGGGTCGCCGCCAAGGCGAAGAAGGTAGAAGGACTGGCGGGTGAGCTCGGCGGGACCGTTTCACTCGTCGTGACCGAGTACCGAGGCCTGAAGGTGAACGAGCTCCAGGAGCTCCGGCGGCGCCTGCGGCCGCGCGGCATCGAGTACCACGTCGTGAAGAACAGCCTGTTCGCGCGCGCGGCGGAGCAATCCGGAAAGAGTGAGCTGCGCTCGATGCTCGCCGGACCCACCGCGGTCGCGATCGGCAACGGCGACGAGGTCGAGCTCGCGAAGAGCCTCGTCGACGAGGCCCGCGCGCTGAAGGCGCTCAAAATCCTCGGCGCACTGATCGGCGGTCGCGCGATGGGCGCGGACGACGTGCAATCGCTCGCGCGGCTTCCGGGCCGTCCACAGCTGCAAGCGATGATCGTCGGAAGCCTCCAGGCCCCGCTCGCCCAGGTCGTCGGCGTGCTCACAGCGGCACAGGGAAATCTCGTCCGCGTGCTCCAAGCGCGCGGCTCGCAATAAGAAGGAGAGAAAGATGGCAACGGAAGTCAAAGAGAACCCCAAGTTTGAGAAGCTCGCGGGAGAGCTGGAAGCCTGGTCGATCCTCGAGATTGCCCAGTTCGGGAAATACCTTCAGGAGCGCTGGGGCGTGTCCGCGGCGCCGGTCGCGGTCGCTGCAGCAGGCGGTGGCGCCGGCGCAGCCGCGCCGGCCGAGGCTGAGGAGAAGACCGAATTCACCGTCGTTCTGAAGGAAGCCGGCGCGTCGAAGATCAACGTGATCAAGACGGTCCGCGAGCTGACCGGTCTCGGGCTCAAAGAGGCCAAGGACCTGGTCGACGGCGCACCCAAGGCTGTGAAGGAGAACATCGGCAAGGACGAGGCCGCCGCCGTGAAGAAGAAGCTCGAGGACGCCGGGGCGACCGTCGAAATGAAGTGAGATTCGGCGTTTTTGGGCCGAATCTCGCAGATCCGGTCCGCGGGCTCCGCAGCCAATCCTGGTAGCGGAACGCGGGCCGATAGAGTTCTCGCCGCGAGAGCGCCCTGATCGGCGGGCTCGCGAAAGGTGCCGGACCGGGGCCCCAGGGGAGGGGTCCCGGTTTGGTTTTTCAGGCGGTGAGCGACCAGCCCAAGGCGTCGTGCGACGCGAGGTATTCCTCGGCCCGGGTCGACCCCAAGAGCAGGGCGGTCTTCGCGAAAATCTCCGCGTCGGCGCCGGTTCTCGCGATAACGGACGCCTCCGCGAGGTCGCTGCGCGACGGGAGGCCGGTGCGTGGGTCGATCAGATGGTGAAGGTCTGTGCCCCACGCTCGCTTCCGGGTACCGCTCGTCGCAGCTCCCATGTCGAGCAGCAGGACGGTCTTCCCGCCCATGCCCACCGGCCAGCCGTCGCCGGTCGTCCCGCCGCCACGTGCGAAGAGATCGCCGCAGAGGTTGACGAGCGAGTTCGGTCCGAGGTCCGCCGCGAGCCGATCGGCGAGCCAGCCTTTCGCGATCCCACCCAGATCGATCGCGGCGCCCTGCCGAAGACGCGCAGAGCCCGGTCGCACCTCGAGAACCTCGGGCAGTGACGGCGGAACGACCGATACGGTGACCGCGGTCGGTCCTTCTGAGAACGTGCGCGTGTAGCCGGCGGCGAGGAGCGCCGGCAGGATCGCCGCATTCACGAGGCCGCCTGAGAGCTCATGCGCGCGGAGGCACTCGCGAAGAATCGATTCGAGAAGATCGCTCACCGCGACCCACGATCCGGCCGACCCGTTGAATCGCGAGAGCTCAGACGTCGGAGCGAAGCGCGTGAGACGGTCGTGCATCTGGCGGACCCACGCCTCGCCCTCCGCAAGCCGGGCGGGCGGAAGGTCGAGCGCATAGATCTCGCACTCCCCACCGAGCGCTTCGAAGATTCTTTTCTCCATTGAGCTGGTGACTCGACGATAGAAGTGCCGAGGCCCACGGCCAGCCGAGGGCCCCCGCGCGACGGGGAGCCGGCCGAGGCGTCCGAGGCCGGGGGGATCCTGGCGCGAACAGAGGGTTTCGGCAGGCCGGAGCGCGGCGCGCGAGCGGCCAAGCGGACAAGCGGAAACTGCCCTCTTGACACGAACTGTCGTCCAGCCAACAGTGAGCGGTTCCCGCCTGTTGACCTAGCCCCGTGGTCGGGAATACGATATTGGCCTTGCCACAGGTACAGCCCCCGCCGTCTATCCACCTGTCCAGCCATCAGCCCTGAGGAGGGTCCGCCCATGTCCGTCACCCTCGACCGGGTGCCCGCATCCGTTCGCGCCCGTCGTAACTTCGCGTCGCTGCCCGAGGTCCTGCCGCTCCCGAACCTGATCCAGACGCAGATCGAGTCCTTTAAGTGGTTCTGCGACGAGGGTCTGGGCGAGCTCTTCGCCGAGATCTCTCCGATCCAGGACTTCACCGGGAAGAACCTCGACCTGAAGTTCATCTCGAGCGAGTTCCGGGAGCCGAAGTACTCCGAGGAGGAGTGCCGGACGAAGGACCTCACGTTCTCCAAGCCCCTGTGGGCTCGCGTCGAGCTCGTCAACAAGGAGACCGGCGAGGTCACCGAGCAGGACGTGTTCCTCGGCGACTTCCCCTGGATGACCGACAAGGGCACCTTCGTGATCAACGGCGCCGAGCGCGTCGTGGTCTCCCAGCTCGTGCGCTCGCCGGGCGTCTACTTCACGGCCGTCGACGACCCCACGACGGGTCGCCGTCTCTTCTACGGCAAGCTCATCCCGAACCGCGGAGCGTGGCTCGAGTTCGAGACATCGAACAAGGACGTCATCTCGGTGAAGGTCGACCGCAAGCGCAAGCTCACGGTCACGACGCTGCTGCGCGCGATCGGGTACTCGTCGAACGAGGAGATCGCCGCGCTCTTCACGAACCTCGACACGGACCCGGAGCACCAGTACATCGCGTCGACTCTCGAGAAGGACCCGACCACGAACACCAACGAGGGCCTCGTCGAGGTTTACAAGCGTCTTCGTCCAGGCGATCCGCCGACGATCGACAACGCGCGAAGCCTGGTCCAGTCGCTCTTCTTTAACTTTCGCCGCTACGACCTGGCGAAGGTCGGCCGGTACAAGCTGAACCGGAAGCTCGGCCTCGACCAGCCGATGACCACGCGCACCCTGACCAACGAGGACCTCGTGAAGATCGTCGGCCGGATCGTCGAGCTCAACAACGGCAAGGGCTCCCCTGACGACATCGACCACCTCGGCAACCGCCGGGTGCGCGCCGTCGGCGAGCTCATCCAGAGCCAGTTCCGCGTTGGCCTCCTCCGTATGGAGCGGGTGGTGCGCGAGCGCATGTCCATCGTCGAGCCGGAGAAGGCCACTCCAAAGGAGCTCATCAACATCCGGCCAGTCGTGGCCGCGATCAAGGAGTTCTTCGGCGGCTCGCAGCTCAGCCAGTTCATGCAGCAGACCAACCCCCTGGACGAGCTCACCCACAAGCGCCGCCTCTCGGCCCTCGGGCCGGGCGGCCTCTCCCGTGAGCGCGCCGGCTTCGACGTCCGCGACGTGCACTTTTCGCACTACGGGCGGATCTGCCCGATCGAGACGCCGGAAGGACCGAACATCGGACTCATCGGTTCCCTCGCGACGTACGGGCGCGTGAACCCTTACGGGTTCATCGAGTCTCCGTACCGGCGCGTCGCGCGCGACGACAAGGATCGGTCCTACGTCACGGACGAGATCGTGTACCTGACGGCCGACGAGCAGGAGCTCGCCACGGTCGTGCAGGCGAACGCGCGGCTCGACGACAAGGGCCGTTTCATGGACGAGCGCGTCCAGGTCCACCGCGGCGCCGAGTACCACGAGGCGTCGCCGATGACGGCCGACTTCATGGACGTGTCGCCGAAGCAGATCGTCTCGGTGTCCGCCGCACTCATCCCGTTCCTCGAGCACGACGACGCCAACCGCGCCCTCATGGGCTCGAACATGCAGCGACAGGCCGTCCCGGTCGTGCGCCCCGAGGCGCCGATCATCGGCACAGGCATCGAGTACCGCGCGGCTCGCGACTCCGGACAGGTCGTCGTCGCGCGCGCGCCGGGCGTCGTCCGTTCGGTCAGCGCGACCGAGATCTGGGTCGAGGAGGACGCGGGCGACGCGTTCCGTTACCGGCTCCAGAAATTCGTTCGCACCAACCAGGGCACGTGCTTCAACCAGCGTCCGATCGTCAAGGTCGGTGACCGCGTCGAAGAGGCGCAGATCCTCGCCGACAGCTACTCGACCGACGAGGGTGAGCTCGCGCTCGGCCAGAACATCCTCGTCGCGTTCATGCCCTGGGAGGGCGGCAACTACGAGGACGCGATCATCCTGTCGGACCGCATTGTCCAGGACGACAAGTTCACGTCGATCCACATCGAGAAGTACGAGGCCGAGGCCCGCGACACCAAGCTCGGCCCCGAGGAGATAACGCGCGACATCCCGAACGTCGGCGAGGAGGCGCTCGCGGACCTCGACGAGAACGGGATCGTCTACATCGGCGCCGAGGTTGGGCCGCAGGACATCCTCGTGGGCAAGATCACGCCGAAGGGCGAGACCGAGCTCACGGCCGAGGAGCGACTGCTCCGCGCGATCTTCGGCGAGAAGGCGCGCGAGGTGAAGGACACCTCACTCCGGCTGCCCTCAGGCGAGCATGGAAAGGTCGTCGACGTTGCGATCTTCAGCCGCGAGAACAACGACGAGCTCCTTCCGGGCGTCAATAAGATGATCCGGATCGCGGTCGCCCAGAAGCGCAAGATCAGCGTCGGCGACAAGATGGCCGGACGCCACGGCAACAAGGGCGTCATCGCCAAGATCCTTCCGGTCGAGGACATGCCGTTCCTTCCGGACGGTACGCCCGTCGACATCGTGCTCAACCCGCTCGGCGTGCCGAGCCGGATGAACATCGGGCAGATCCTCGAGACGCACCTGGGCTGGGCCGCGCAGGCCCTCGGTATCCACGTCGCGACCCCCGTCTTCGACGGCGCGCGCGAGGCCGCGATCAAGGAGCAGCTGAAGCTCGCGGGGCTTCCCGAGGACGGCAAGATCAATCTCCGCGACGGCCGCACCGGCAAGCAGTTCGAGCAGCCGATCACGGTCGGCTACATCTACATGATGAAGCTGCACCACCTCGTCGAGGACAAGATCCACGCACGCTCGACGGGCCCGTACTCGCTCATCACCCAGCAGCCGCTGGGCGGGAAGGCGCAGTTCGGCGGTCAGCGGTTCGGCGAGATGGAGGTGTGGGCGCTCGAGGCGTACGGCGCCGCCTACATCCTGCAGGAGCTCCTCACGGTCAAGTCCGACGACGTCATGGGTCGCGTCCAGACGTACGAGGCGATCGTGAAGGGCGAGGACATCCAGCCGCCCGGAGTGCCGGAGTCGTTCAAGGTTCTTATCAAGGAGCTCCAGTCGCTGGGGCTCAGCGTCGAGGTGCTCAACGACAGCGAGGAAGCGATCCGCTTCGTCGAGGACGCCACGTTCAACGAGCCGAACCTCGGCATCAACATCAGCGGTCTTGAGAGTGGTGAGTAAAGAACATGCTTGAAGTAAACGAGTTCAACGCGATCCGCATCTCGCTCGCGTCGCCGGATCAGATCCGGTCGTGGTCGAGCGGCGAAGTGACGAAGCCGGAGACGATCAACTACCGCACGCTCCGCCCAGAAAAGGACGGGCTCTTCGATGAGCGCATCTTCGGTCCCACACGGGACTGGGAGTGCTACTGCGGCAAGTACAAGCGTATCCGGTACAAGGGGATCATCTGCGACAAGTGCGGCGTCGAGGTGACGCGCGCCAAGGTGCGCCGCGAGCGCATGGGCCACATCCAGCTCGCGTCGCCGGTGTCGCACATCTGGTTCTTCAAGGGCACGCCGAGCCGACTCGGCATCCTGCTCGACATGTCCCCGCGCAACCTCGAGCGGATCCTGTACTTCGCGCTGTACCTGATCACGCACATCGACGAGCACCAGCGCGAGCGCGTCCTCCAGCAGATCGAGGAGGAGGCGGAAGGAAAGATACGCCGTCTCGAGCAGACGATCTCCGACCGCACCGGTGCGGTGGAGAGCCGCGCGTCGGCCGAGATCATGCGCATCCGCACGTCCACCGAGCAGCGCGTGCGCCAGCAGGAAGAGCAGCTCGCCACCGACTCCGACGCGCTCACCACCGCCGCGTCGAAGGTGAAGGAGCAGCTCGAGGACAACGTCGGGAAGCCGGCGTCGAAGGACATCGTGTTCAAGCAGGCCGAGCTCACGATCGCCGAGAAGGGCGATAACGTGACCAAGTCGATGCTCACGCAGCTGCAGCGCAGCCTGCAGAAGCAGCTCGACGCGATGGTGAAGGCCGGCCGCAAGGAAGAGGAGCAGACGCGCGCGGACTCGGAGAAGAAGATCGCCGACATTCGCATGCGCGCCGATCAGGATCTCTCGGTCGTCCGCCAGGACATCGCGCCGGACGTGCAGATCGTCCGCGACGAGGCGAAGACCAAGCGCGAAGAGGTCATGAGCATCAAGGCGCTCGAGCCGAAGACCGAGGCCGAGTACCGCGCTCTCGCCGACAAGTACCGCTTCTTCCGCGCGCAGATGGGCGCCGAAGCCGTCCTCGAGATCATGCGTCAGATCGACCTGCCAAAGCTCTCGCTCGAGCTGCAGGCCGAGATGCGCTCGACCACGGGACAGCGCCGCAAGAAGTCCATCAAGCGTCTCCGTCTGGTGAAGGCGCTGCTCCGTTCTGGCGCGTCGCCCGAGTGGATGATCCTCACGATCCTTCCGGTCATCCCGCCGGACCTGCGCCCGATGGTGCAGCTCGACGGCGGCCGGTTCGCGACGAGCGACCTCAACGACCTCTACCGCCGCGTGATCAACCGGAACAACCGACTCAAGCGTCTGCTCGAGCTCGGCGCGCCCGAGATCATCATCCGGAACGAGAAGCGCATGCTCCAGGAGGCGGTCGACGCGCTCATGGACAACGGCCGTCGCGGCCGCGCGATCTCCGGCACCGGGAACCACAAGCTCAAGTCACTCTCGGACATGCTCCGCGGCAAGCAGGGCCGGTTCCGTCAGAACCTGCTCGGCAAGCGCGTGGACTATTCCGGCCGCTCGGTCATCGTCGTCGGGAACGACCTCAAGCTGAACGAGTGCGGCCTGCCCAAGAAGATGGCGCTCGAGCTCTTCAAGCCGTTCGTCATGCGGCAGCTCGTCGAGCGTGGCCTCGCGCACAACATCAAGAGCGCGAAGCGTTACGTCGAGCGCGTCTCGCCCGAGGTCTGGGACGTCCTCGAGGAGGTCATCAAGGACCACCCGGTGCTCCTCAACCGAGCGCCCACGCTCCACCGCCTCGGCATCCAGGCGTTCATGCCCAAGCTCATCGAGGGCAACGCCATTCAGATCCACCCGCTCGTCTGTGAGGCCTTCGGCGCCGACTTCGATGGCGACCAGATGGCCGTGCACGTTCCGCTGTCCGCAGCCGCGCAGGCCGAGGCAAAGCACCTCATGCTTTCGACTCGCAACATCCTGAAGCCCGCGGACGGCCAGCCCGTCGTGACCCCGCGCCAGGACATGGTGCTCGGCACGTACTGGCTCACGCTCGACGGCGACAAGAAGCAGGAGCCCAGGATCTTCGGCGACTACGCCGAAGTGCAGTCGGCCTACGACATGGGCATCGTGACGTACCACTCGCCGGTGAAGATCCCGCACAACGGCGGGGTCATCGACACGACCGTCGGCCGCGTGCTCTTCAACGCGGTGCTCCCCGAGGAGCTCCGCTTCATCAACCAGGTCCTCGACCGCGGCAAGATCCGCGAGATCGTCACCGCCGTATTCGACAAATATGGCGGCGAGGTGACAGCGGAGGTCGTCGACAAGATCAAGACGATCGGCTTCGCGGCGGCGACCGTCGCGGGAGTTTCCATCTCGATCAACGACGTCGCGGTCCCGCCGGAGAAGGCGGCGATGATCGAAGCGGCCGAGAAGAAGGTCGCCGAGATCGATCGCCAGTTCCAGCGCGGTCTCATCACCGAGCAGGAGCGTTACGAGGCGACCGTGAAGATCTGGACCGACGCGACGAGGGACGTCATCGAAGCGATGATGCGCACCCTCGATCGCCGTGGCTCCGTCTACATGATGGCCACGTCCGGCGCTCGCGGTAACACGCAGCAGATGGGTCAGATCGGCGGCATGCGTGGCCTCATCGCGGACCCGCAGGGCCGGATCATCGACCTGCCGATCCGTTCGAACTTCCGCGAGGGCCTCTCGGTCCTCGAGTACTTCATCTCGACGCACGGTGGCCGGAAGGGTCTCGCCGACACGGCCATCCGCACCGCGGACTCGGGCTACCTCACGCGGCGTCTCGTTGACGTCGCGCAGGACGTGATCGTCCGCCTCGAGGATTGCGGGGACGAGGACGGCATCTTCATCAATGCCGACGAGGTCGGCGCGGTCGAGCCGTTCGCCGACCGTCTCTTCGGGCGTCTCGTGGCACAGGACATCAGGGACCCCAAGACCGAGAAGGTCATCGCGAAGCGAGGCGACGCGATCGACCTCGAGCTCGCGCAAACCATCGCCGACTCCGGCGTGCGCCGCGCTCGCGTTCGCTCGCCGCTCGGATGCCACGCCAAGCACGGCATCTGCCGCGCCTGCTACGGCCGCAGCCTCGCGAGCGGCAAGCTCGTCGAGGTGGGCGAGGCCGTCGGCATCATCGCCGCCCAGTCCATCGGCGAGCCGGGCACCCAGCTCACGATGCGTACGTTCCATACCGGTGGTATCGCCGGTAAAGACATCACCATGGGCCTCCCGCGGGTCGAGGAGCTCTTCGAAGCGCGCGTGCCAAAGGGTGTCGCGGTCGTCTGCGAGATCGACGGTATCGCCGAGATCGTCCGCGATCCGGACGGGTCTCGAAAGATCGTCGTTCGCAATTCGCAGAACTACACCGTCCCGATCTCCGTCCCGGCGGGCTACGTGCTCGCCGTAGAGGACGGCGCGGACGTCGTCGCGGGCACCCCGATCGCCAAGCCGGAGCGCCGCACCAAGGGCAAGACGGACATGCCCGCGCCGGTCTCGGGCAAGGTGAGCGTGCACGGCTCGAAGATCACGATCGCTATGAAGGAGACCGAGGAGCGCATCTACGAGGTCGAGCACACAGCCCGCCTCAGCATCGAGGACGGCCAGCAGGTCTCCGCCGGCGACTTCCTCACCGAGGGCTCGGCGAACCCGCAGGACATCCTCCGGATCTCAGGCCGCGAGGCGGTCCACCGCTACATGGTCAACGAGGTCCAGAAGGTCTACCGGAGCCAGGGTGTGACGATCAACGACAAGCACATCGAGATCATCGTCCGCCAGATGCTCCGCAAGGTCCGCATCGAGGAGGCCGGTGACACCGAGCTTCTCCCGATGGAGCTCTTCGACCGCTTCGAGTTCGAGGACATCAACGCGCGGACCATCGCCGCGGGCGGCGAGCCCGCCACGGCGCAGACGGTCCTGCTCGGGGTCACCAAGGCCTCGCTCTCGACAAGCTCGTTCCTGGCGGCCGCGTCCTTCCAGGAGACCACGCGCGTCCTCACCGAGGCCGCGGTCATGGGCCAGAAGGACCGGCTCCTGGGCCTCAAGGAGAACGTCATCATCGGCAAGCTCATCCCCGCGGGCACCGGTCTCGCTTCGCGCCGCGATCAGCTCGACTGGATGCCGAAGGCCCGCGCTCTTGCCGGTCTCTTCGGGACCGAAGAGGAGGAGACGATCCCGGTGCTGCCACCGGAGGAGCTCTCGCTCGAGGACCTTGACGACGACGAGGACGAGGGCGGCGAGGGTCTCGAGGATCTCGCCGAGCCGACGGAAGCGGATCTCACGAAGACCGAGGAGTAATTACCACTCGCGCCGACGTACGAGGCCGCCCGAACAGGGCGGCCTCTCTCGCTTCGCGAGCCGCACAATCGCGCGATGAGGATCGGCGCCAGGCTCTTTGTCCGCGCGGCCGACGCGGAACTGCTCGACTCGTTCTTGGTCTCCGCCATCGGGACATTGGTCGTCATCCGCATCTTCCTCGAGGCAACCGGCTACCCGCAGCTCGGCGGCGGAGGTCTCCACATCGCTCACGTGCTGTGGGGCGGCCTCGGGATGCTCGTAGCGATCCTTCTCTTGTTGCTCTATCTCTCGTCGACGACGCGGCTTGCCGCCGCGGTGGTCGGCGGGGCCGGGTTCGGCGCCTTCGTCGACGAGCTCGGTAAGTTCGTGACGTCCGACAACGACTATTTCTTCAAGCCGACCGCCGCGATCGTGTACGCGCTCTTTGTGATCCTCTTTCTCGTGACCCGCGAGATCCGACGGTTTCGCCGCCTGAGCCCCGAGGAGAGTCTGGTGAACGCGGTCGAGATCGCCGAGAAGCTCGCGATGGGCACGCTGACGGCAGGCGACCGGGACCGCGCCCTCGCACTGCTCGCGGCGGCGGATCCGACCCATCCGCTCGTTGCCCCGCTGCGCGCCAGCTTCGTCGCGGCCGATCCGGCCCCGATCTCGTTCGCGCGCGTCAGATCGGTGGGCTCCGCGGGAGGGCGAACGTATGCCGCGATCGTCTCGAGCCGATGGTTTCGACGGATCCTCGCGGCGATCTTCATCCTCACAGGCCTTGGCTTCGTCCTCACCACGATCGCGACCCTGGCGCTCCTCGGTGGCGCTTTCTTTGGGGTGGCCGACGCCCAAATGGCGTTGGACGAGGCGACCACCGGCGGAACGATCGCCTCGGTCATTCAGGCAGCCGCCGGCGTCGTCGCAGGCGTCCTGATCGTGAGAGGAGTGTTCGAGCTGCGACACTCCCGCGGGAAGGCCTACCGCTCGTTCGAGCTCGCTCTCCTGGTCGATCTCCTGCTGGCCCAACCGTTCGCGTTCCTCGACGTCGGCTTCGGCGCCGCCGTCGACGTGTTCATCGATTTGGCGCTCCTTGCGACACTCAGGTTTCTCCAGATACAGGAGAGAAAGCTGCAGGTCGAAAGAGCACCGGTCTGATTGAGGGCCAGGTGGGCTGTCAAGCCGCCACCACCGAGGGCCCCCGCGCGACGGGGAGCCGGCCGAGGCGTCCGAGGCCGGGGGGACCCCGTCGCGAACAGAGGGTTTCGGGGGTGGCGGCCTAACTGAGCTCGAGGTTGACCGTGGCCGCATCAGACCGATAAACTTTCTATTCGGCCTGTCTTTCGAGACGGTGACCGCCCTTCGGGGCGGTCATTTCGCGCATCGGCCCTGTCGCGATCTTGTGACTGCGGCCGCGCTGCGCCCGGGGACCTAGCCCATGCCGGGCGGGCTCTCCGGTCGGGGAGAGAACCAAGGCAACACGCCAAGTACTCGTCTGCGCACTACGTGCGCGCGCGAGTCAAAAGTAAGGAGTGAACGTGCCCACGATCTCGCAGCTCGTACGTAAGGGACGCAAGCCGCAAGGCAAGAAAGTCGACACGCCGGCGCTCCGGACGACCTGGAACTCGAAGAAGGGTCGCCTCGTGGAGCTGCGCCGCGGCGCGCCCCAGAAGCGCGGCGTCTGCACGATCGTCCGCACGATGACCCCGAAGAAGCCGAACTCGGCCCTCCGGAAAATCGCGCGTGTTCGCCTCACCAACCACATGGAAGTCACCGCGTACATCCCAGGGATCGGTCACAACCTGCAGGAGCACTCCGTCGTCCTCGTGCGCGGCGGACGAGTGCCGGACCTACCCTCGGTGAAGTACCACATCATTCGCGGCACGCTCGACACCGCGGGCGTGAAGGACCGCAAGCAGGGTCGCAGCCTGTACGGCGCGAAGAACCCGAATCCCAAGAAGAAGGCCGGTTAGCCCATGCCTCGCAGAGCACGACCTACCGATCGCAAGCGTCTGCCCGACCGCAAGTACGGGAACCCGACGCTGCAGCAGTTCAACAACAACGTCATGCGCAACGGTAAGCGCGCGACGGCCGAGGGCATCGTCTACGGTGCGCTGACCCTCGCCGAGACGTCGACGCGCAAGCCGGGGATCGACGTGTTCGAGACGGCCATGCGCAACGCGATGCCCCTCATCGAAGTGAAGCCGCGCCGTGTCGGCGGGGCGACCTACCAGGTGCCGGTCGAGATCCGCGCGGATCGGCGCACGTCGCTCGCGATGCGCTGGATCATCCAGGCCGCACGCAAACGCCCGGGCAAATCCATGTCCGAGCGGCTCGCGGGCGAGCTCATGGACGCGATGAACAACACCGGCGGCGCGGTGCGACGCAAGGAAGAGACCCACAAGATGGCCGAGGCCAACAAGGCCTTCAGTCATTACAAGTGGTAGCGACGATGCTCGAGACCAAGACCATCAAGGGTCAGGCCCCCAGGCGCGAGTATCCCCTGGAGCGATACCGGAACATCGGGATCATCGCGCATATCGACGCGGGCAAGACCACCGTGACGGAGCGGATCCTCTTCTTCACGAAGAAGATCTACAAGATCGGCGAGGTCCACGATGGCGCCGCGACGATGGACTGGATGCCCCAGGAGCAGGAACGGGGCATCACCATCACCGCCGCCGCGACGACCTGCTTCTGGAACGACCACCGCATCAACATCATCGACACGCCCGGGCATGTCGACTTCACCGTCGAGGTGGAGCGTTCGCTCCGCGTCCTCGACGGAGCCGTCGTCGTGTTCGACGGCGTCGCCGGAGTTGAGCCGCAGTCCGAGACGGTCTGGCGCCAAGCCGACAAGTACGGCGTGCCGCGTATCTGCTTCATCAACAAGCAGGACCGCATGGGCGCCGACTTCCAGCGTTCCGTCGACATGATCGTCGACCGGCTCGGCGCGAATCCCGTCGTCATCCAGCTCCCGATCGGCAGCGAAGCGAACTTCAGAGGTGTGATCGACCTCATCGAGATGAAGGCCCTCTACTGGGAGGGCGACGAGGCCGTAACGCCCGAGATCCGCGAGATCCCCGAGGACATGAAGGCTGCCGCAGAAGAGGCCCGCGAGGCGATGGTCGAGAAGGTCGTCGAGACCGATGACGCGCTTCTCCACCGCTATCTCGAGGAGCACCACATCACGCCGGACGAGCTCCGCAAGGCTCTGCGCGCCGCGACGATCGCGACGAAGGTCGTGCCGGTCCTCACCGGAGCCGCCCTTCGCAACAAGGGCGTGCAGCCTCTGCTTGACGCGATCGTGGCGTACCTGCCGTCGCCGCTCGACGTTCCGCCGGTCACCGGGACCGACCCGAAGAGCGGGGAGGAGATCGTCCGACGGCCAACGGACGAAGATCCGTTCAGCGCGCTCGCGTTCAAGATCGCGAGCGATCCGTTCGTCGGTAAGCTCGCGTTCTTCCGGGTGTACTCGGGCGTGCTCCGCTCGGGCGACACCGTCATGAACGCGACGAAGGACCGCAAGGAGCGCATCTCGCGCATCCTTCTCATGCACGCCAATCACCGCGAAGAAGTGGAAGAGGTCGCAGCCGGCGACATCGCCGCCGCGGTCGGTCTGAAGCAGACCTTCACCGGCGACACGCTTGCCGACCTGGAGAAGCCCGTGATCCTCGAATCGATCAAGTTCCCCGAGCCGGTCGTGCAGATCGCGGTCGAGCCCAAGACGAAGGCCGACGAAGAGAAGATGTCGCTCGCCCTCGCGCGTCTTGCCGAGGAGGACCCGACGTTCCGCGTGCATACCGATCAGGAGTCGGGCCAGACCCTCATCTCGGGTATGGGCGAGCTGCATCTCGAGGTGATCGTCGACCGCATGCTGCGCGAGTTCCGCGTCGCCGCGAACGTCGGCCGTCCGCAGGTCGCGTACCGCGAGGCGCTGACCAAGCCGGCGCAGGGTGAGGGTCGCTACGTGCGCCAGTCCGGGGGTAAGGGCCAGTACGGCCACGTCATCGTCGACTTCGAGCCGCTCGAGCGCGGCACCGGGTTCGAGTACGAGTGGGGCATCCGCGGCGACCGTCTGTCCAAGGACTGGCAGAAGGCCGTCCAGCAAGGCATCAAAGAGGCCATGGAGAACGGCGTCATCGCCGGTTACCCGATGGTCGATCTCCGCGCCACGGTCGTGGACGGCTCGCAGCACGAGGTCGACTCCAACGAGATGGCCTTCAAGATCGCGGGCTCGATGGCCCTCAAGGCGGCCGTGCCGAAGGCCGGCCCGGTGATCGTCGAGCCGATCATGAAGGTCGAGGTCATCGTCCCGGACGAGTTCATGGGCGAGGTCATCGGCGACCTCAACAGCCGTCGCGGCCACGTGAGCGGCACCGAGGAGCGCGCGAACGCGCGGGTGATCGGCGCGATGGTCCCGCTCGCCTCGATGTTCGGCTACGTCACCGACCTGCGGTCAAAGACGCAGGGCCGCGGGTCGTACTCGATGGAATTCGATCATTACGAAGTCCTGCCGCAGAACCTTGCGGACCAGGTCATCAACAAGAAGTAAGGGAGACCAGGGGAGGGTCACATGGCAAAGAAGAAGTTCGAGCGCACCAAGCCGCACGTGAACGTGGGGACGATCGGTCACATTGACCACGGCAAGACCACGCTCACCGCGGCGATCACGAAGACCCTCTCGCTGAAGGGTGGCGCGGAGTTCCGCGCCTTCGACACCATCGACAACGCACCTGAGGAGCGCGAGCGCGGGATCACCATCTCCATCGCGCACGTGGAGTACGAGACCGACAAGCGCCACTACGCGCACGTCGACTGCCCCGGCCACGCCGACTACATCAAGAACATGATCACCGGGGCCGCGCAGATGGACGGCGCGATCCTCGTGGTCTCGGCCGCCGACGGCCCGATGCCCCAGACGAGAGAGCACATCCTCCTGGCTCGCCAGGTCGAGGTGCCGCAGGTCGTCGTGTTCCTCAACAAGGTCGACATGGTCGACGACGAGGAGCTGCTCGAGCTCGTCGAGTTGGAAGTGCGCGAGCTGCTCTCGAAGTACGGCTACAAGGGCGACGAGACGCCGATCATCCGCGGCTCCGCTCTCAAGGCGCTCGAGAGCACGTCCAAGGACGTGAACGCGCCGGAATTCAAGTCGATCCTCGACCTCATGAACGCCGTCGACACGTACATCCCGACCCCGGTCCGCGCCAAGGACAAGCCCTTCCTCATGCCGATCGAGGACGTGTTCGGCATCAAAGGTCGCGGGACCGTGGCCACCGGCCGGGTCGAGCGTGGCGTCGTGAAGGTGGGTGAGGAGATCGAGATCGTCGGCATCCGCGATGCCAAGAAGTCCGTGGTCACCGGCGTCGAGATGTTCAGAAAGCTCCTGGACCAGGGCGAGGCCGGCGACAACATCGGCCTCCTGCTCCGTGGTCTGGAGCGCGAGGACATCGAGCGCGGCCAGGTCATCGCTAAGCCCGGCAGCGTGAAGCCGCACACCACGTTCAACGCCGAGGTGTACGTGCTCTCGAAGGAGGAGGGCGGACGGCACACGCCGTTCTTCTCCGGTTACCGGCCGCAGTTCTACGTTCGGACCACCGACGTGACCGGCGAGGCGAAGCTCGCACAGGGCACCGAGATGATCATGCCCGGCGACAACTCGACCCTCGAGGTCACGCTCATCACACCGATCGCGCTCGAAGAGGGCCTGCGCTTCGCGATCCGTGAAGGCGGACACACCGTCGGCGCGGGTGTCGTGACGAAGGTGATTGCATGAAGGTGAGCGACGAGCGGTTCACCCGCGAGGAGCGAATCCCAAGCTTGTCTCCGCGGCGAAGCCGCGAGATTGGGCAGGGAGCGTAGCGATGGCGAAGCAGCGCATCCGGATCCGCCTCAAGGCGTATGACCACAAGCTCATCGACCAGTCCGCGGCGCAGATCGTCGAGACCGCGCAGCGGACCGGGTCGACCGTCACGGGTCCGGTCCCGCTGCCCACACGCATCGAGAAGTTCACCGTCATCCGGAGTCCCTTCATCTACAAGGACTCTCGCGAGCAGTTCGAGATTCGCACGCACAAGCGGCTCATCGACATAAACGATCCATCGCAAAAGACGGTCGACGCCCTCATGAAGCTGAACCTTCCGGCCGGCGTCGACATCGAGATCAAGCTCTAAAAGAGGCCGCAGAGAGATGAGCGACGAAACGAAAGTAGAGATTGAGGGGGCTTCGCCCCCCCAGCCCCCCGGGCAGGCTCCTGCCCTCAGGAAGCCGGTGCTCCTCGGTCGGAAGCTTGGCATGCTCCAGCACTTCAAGGAGGACGGCTCGGTCGTCGCGGCGACCATCATCGTCGCCGAGGCGAACGTGGTGACGCACGTCCGCACGAAGGAGCGGGACGGCTATAGCGCCATCCAGCTCGGGTTCGGACGCGCCAAGAATCCCGACCGCATGACCAAGGCCGAGCTCGGCCACCTCAAGGACCTGCCGCCCATGCGCGTGCTCCGCGAGGTCCGGCTCGACGACATCGACGGGTTCGCGACCGGTCAGCAGATCGGCGTCGACCGCTTCACGCCGGGCGACAAGGTCCACGTGAGCGGCGTATCGAAGGGCAAGGGCTTCCAGGGCCCGGTCCATCTGCATCACTTCACGCGCGGACCGAAGTCGCACGGCTCCGATCACCTGCGCCGTCAGGGTTCGGTCGGCTCGGGCACGACGCCCGGCCGCGTTCTCAAGGGACTGCGCATGGCCGCGCATCAAGGTGCGGACAAGGTGACCGTTCGGAACCTCGAGATCCTGCGCTCCGATCCGGCGCGCTCGCTCCTCGTCATCGCTGGCGCGGTGCCGGGCGGTAAGAACGGGATCGTCATGGTGAGAAAGGCCTGATGGCGGACAAAGAGAAGGAACCAAAGAAGGCCACGCCGGCGGCGAAGAAAGCCGTACCGGCGAAGGCCGCGTCGACGACGAAGGGGACGACCGCAAAGGCGGCGGCCAAGCCGGCCGCGGCCAAGGCGAAGGCCCCCGCGAAGCGCGCGGTGGCACGCCCGCTCACGCGTGTCGTACGACCGGAGCCGCCGCGCGAGGAGCGCCGCGAGCGCAAGGAAGAGCCGCGCGAGGCGCCGCGTCCCAAGGCCGAGGCGCGCCCGCTTCCGACGGCGCCGACAGGCCACGCGCCGGTCATCAAGGCCGACGGAAGCTCCGACGGCTCGGTCGAGCTCCCCGCCGCGATCGTTTCTCCCGCGAAGCGGCGCGGCGTGCTGTTTCAGGCGCTTCTTACGGCCCTCGCCAACAAGCGGCAGGGCACGAGCGCGACGAAGAATCGTTCGCGCGTCTCGGGCGGCGGCGCGAAGCCGTGGCGCCAGAAGGGCACCGGTCGGGCCCGTCAGGGCTCCACGCGCTCGCCACAGTGGCGGCACGGCGGGGTCGTCTTCGGCCCGAACGGTCGTCGGTACAACCAGCGCATGCCCGCGAAGATGCGTCACGCGGCGTTCGCGGAGGCCCTCGCGGCACACGCCGCAACCGGGCACATGCTCATCGTCGACGAGCTTCGGTTTGACGGCGACCAGCCTCGCTCCCGCGATGTGGTCGACTGGCTCGCGCGCATTGGCCAGACCGGCCGCGCGGTCCTGGTGACCGCCGACCCCGACGAGCGCGTCGGCCGGGCGACCGCGAATCTCAAGGACATCGACATCCGCACGCCCGGAAGCCTCCGGCTCGCCGACGTCCTCCGCGCGGAAACGGTCCTCGTGCTTCGGCCCGCGCTCGACGCGCTTGCGGCGCGCGCGACTGTCGCGACCGTGGAGAGAGCGCGATGAGCATCAAGGGCAACACGATCCTGATCCGTCCCGTGATCACGGAGCGCTCGATGAGCCAGACGAACGGCGGCCGCTACACCTTCGCCGTCGCGAAGAGCGCGACGAAGCGCGACATCGCCGACGCGGTCGCCGACTCGTTCAAAGTGGACGTGGTCGCGGTGAACGTCATTCACGTCCCGGGCAAGTCGCGGCGGCTCGGACGGCGCATCGGGCACCGTCCCGACTGGAAGAAGGCCGTCGTCACGATCGGCGAGGGCCAGCGCATCGAGAAGTACTTCGTGGAAGGGGTTTAGGCGTGAGCGAGGAGCGGCTTTGCCGCGACGACCGAACACGACCAGCCCTGAGCGTGTCTCCGCGGCGAAGCCGCGAGATTGAGGAGGGCGTGTAAGAGTGCCGCTGAAGCAATACAAGGCGACATCGCCGGTGCGGCGCTTCCGCCAATCCGCCTCGTTCGAGGAGCTCACGAAGGGCAAGAAGCCCGAGCGAAGCCTCACCGAGCGCAAGCTGCGCCACGCCGGCCGCAACGCGCAGGGCCGCGTGACCACGCGCCACCGCGGCGGCGGCGAGAAGCGTAACTACCGCATGGTCGACTTCAAGCGCAACAAAGACGGGATCCCCGCGAAAGTGACGGCGATCGAGTACGACCCGAACCGCTCGGCGCGTCTCGCGCTCCTCGTGTACCGCGACGGGGAGAAGCGGTACATCATCGCGCCCGTCGATCTGCGGGTCGGCGACCCGGTCATCTCCGGACCGGACGCCGAGGCGCGGGTCGGCAACTGCCTGCCGCTCGAGCACATCCCGACCGGAACGCAGATCCACGGGATCGAGCTCCAGCCCGGCCGCGGAGCCCAGCTCGTGCGCGCGGCGGGCGGGGCGGCGCAGCTCGTCGCGAAGGAAGGCGAGTACGCGCAGATCCGCCTCCCGTCGGGGGGCATCCGCGTCGTCCACGTTCGCTGCCGCGCGACGGTCGGTCAGATCGGCAACGTCGAGCACGAGAACCAGAAGGTCGGCGGCGCGGGGCACAAGCGCCACATGGGTTGGCGACCGGCCGTTCGTGGCGTCGTGATGTCGCCGCGCGACCACCCGCACGGCGGCGGCGAGGCCAAGTCGCCCGTCGGCGGGCAGGCGCAGACCCCCTGGGGCAAGCCGGCCATGGGCCTCAAGACCCGCAACAACCCGCGTACCGATCGGTTCGTCACCGAGCGGCCGCCGAAGAGGAAGTCCAAGTGAGTCGCTCAGTAAAGAAGGGACCCTTCGTCGAGAAGTCCCTGAAAGAGAAGATCGACATCCTGAACTCGCGCAACGAGAAGAAGGTCGTGAAGACCTGGTCCAGGCCGTCGACGATCCTGCCGATCATGGTCGGCCACACCATCGCGGTGCACGACGGGCGCCGTCACGTGCCGGTCTTCATCACCGAGAACATGGTCGGCCACCGGCTCGGCGAATTCGCAGCGACACGGAACTTCCGCGGCCACGGCCGCGCGATCGCGGCAGCCGAGGCGGCGAGCGCGACGGCCGCACCGGGGGCGGCAGCGCCCGCGGCCGGCGGCGGCACGCCAGAGCGCGCGACCAACGTGCGGGCGGGTGCCTAGGTGGAAGTGAAGGCGTCGGCGCGGTTTCTCCGGCTCTCCCCGAGGAAGGCGCGTCTGGTGACGGAGCTCATCAAGGGAAAGAGCGCCGAGGAGGCGATCTCGATTCTCGAAAACCTGCCGAAGTCGACGTCGCTGCCGCTCGGCCGCGTTGTCCGTTCAGCCATCGCCAACGCCGAGAACAACTTCAACCTCACGCTCGAGAACCTGTACGTGAAGCGCGCCATCGCGAACGAGGGCCCGCGCATGAAGCGCGTGTGGTACCGCGGCCGCGGTCGTCGCGATCTCAAGGTGCACCGCCTGGCGCACCTCGAGGTCGTGCTCGACGAGAGAGGAAGTTAGCTTTGGGTCAGAAAACGCATCCGATCGGGTTCCGCCTCGGTTTCACGAAGACGTGGAACGCGAAGTGGTTCGCCAACAAGAAGAACTATCCGGTGCTCCTCAAGGAGGACATCGGCATCCGCAACGCCATCCGCGCACGGCTCCGCGATGCCGCGATCGCCCGGATCGACATCGAGCGGTCGGCGAACCAGGTGACCGTCACGATCCAGACGGCCAAACCCGGCGTGGTCATCGGAAAGGGCGGAGCGAAAGTCGAGGAGCTCCGGCAGGTCCTCGGGAAGATGACCGGCAAGATGGTGAAGGTGAACATCTTCGAGATCCGCTACCCGGAGCTGGACGCCTACCTCATCGCGGAGAACGTCGCGCAGCAGCTCGAGCGCCGCGTCTCCTTCCGCAAAGTCCTGAAGCAGACCGTGCAGCGTTCGATGAAGTCGGGCGCGAAGGGCGTTCGCGTCGCGGTGTCCGGCCGCCTCGGGGGCGCCGAGATGAGCCGACGCGAGTGGGAGCGTGAGGGTCGCGTTCCGCTGCACACGCTCCGCGGCGACATCGAGTTCGGGCGCGCCACCGCGAAGACGACGTACGGCACGATCGGCGTGAAGGCGTGGGTCTACAAGGGCGAGATCGAGCCCACGCCGCGTCAGGTCACGCAGACGAGCGCTCCGGCCGCGGCCGCGCAGCGTCCGCCGGCTCCGCCGGCACCGGCTCCTGCACCCGCGGCGCAGCCGGCGAGGGTCGGCTAGATGCTGCAGCCAAAGCGGCTCAAGCACCGCAAATTCCAGCGTGGCCGGATGAAGGGCGCGGCCCAGCGAGGCAACCGCATCACGAAGGGCGACTACGCCCTTAAGGCGATGGAGCCCTGCTGGATGACGGCGCGCCAGATCGAGGCTGCGCGCCGCGCGGTGACACACCACTTCAAGCGTGGCGGCGCGGTCTGGATCAACGTGTTTCCCGACAAGCCCGTGACCAAGAAGCCCGCCGAAGTGCGGATGGGATCGGGCAAGGGTGCCCCCGACCACTGGGTGGCCGTGGTGCGCCCAGGCCGCGTCATCATCGAGGTCGGCGGCGTCAACCGCGCCCTCGCGAAAGAGGCTCTGCGGCTCGCGGCCTACAAGCTTCCGATCAAGACGCAATTCATCGCGAGAGAGGAGGCTGGGGCGGATGAAGGACATGCGGCGGCTGTCTGATAACGAGATCGCGGACCAGCTGCGCGGCGCGCGCGAAGAGCTCTTCGACGCGAAATTCAAGCTCGCCACGCGCCAGCTCAAGAACTTCCGCACCATGCCGCAGGCGCGGCGCAAGATCGCTCGCCTGCTCACGGTGATGCGCGAGCGAACGACTGAGAGTGACACCAGTGGCTGAGAAAACAGAGAAAAAGACCGCGGCGAAGACCACGACGCGCGCCAAGGCGCCCGCGAAGACGCGTGCGGCAGCGGCGGCGAAAGCGCCCGCGGCGGCGGCCGCGAAGGCGCCGGCGAAAGCGGCGGTCGCGGCGCGCCCGGTCGGCAAGCGCACCGTCGCGCGCAAGCGCGCCGCGCCCACGCCGGCCGCGGCGGGCGCGAAGGAGCAGTTCACCTGGCGGCGGCTGCGTCGGAAGACGAAGGTCGGCATCGTGGTGTCGGCGAAGATGGCCAAGACGATCATCGTCGAGGTCGGCCGCTTCCGCGAGCACCCGCTCTACAAGAAGATGATCCGGCTCCGCAAACGCTTCGCGGCGCACGACGAGGCCGGCGAGGCGAAGGCGGGCGATCTCGTGCGCATCCAGGAGAGCCGGCCCTTCAGCGCGACGAAGCGCTGGCGGCTGGTCGAGGTCATCTCCCGTGCGGGCGAGGCCGGAGCGGCCGCGCCGCGGGTCGCCGACATCTCGAAGGCGCTCGAGGAACAGGAAGGCGTGACCGACATCCTCACGCCCGAGCGTGAAGAAGACGAGCAAGAGGCAGAGGAGAAGGCGGAAGAGTGATCCGGCCGTACACGCGGGTCCGTTGCGCGGACAACACCGGAGCGCGCGAGCTCTCGGTGATCCGTGTCCTCGCGTCGTCCACCGGGACGACCGCCGAGATCGGCGATGTCTTCATCGCCGCGGTGAAGAACGCCATCCCGAACTCGGGCGTAAAGAAGGGCGAGGTCGTGCGCGCGGTCGTCGTGCGGCAGACGAAGGAGTACCGCCGCACCGATGGCTCGCTCATCCGGTTCGACGACAACGCTGCCGTCCTCCTGAACCCGCAGAACCAGCCGCGCGGGACCCGCATCTTCGGGCCGGTCGCCCGGGAGCTCCGCGAGCGCAACTTCATGAAGATCGTCTCGCTCGCGCCGGAGGTCCTTTAGATGGCTAGCGGTATGCGTCTCCGGAAAGGCGACGAGGTCATGGTCATCACCGGTAAGGACCGCGGCAAGCGCGGCCGGGTCCAGGAAGTGCGCCCGCGCGACCGGACCGTGATCGTGGCCGGCGTGAACATCGCCAAGCACCACACCAAGGCAAACCCGACCAAGAATCAGAAGGGCGGGATCATCGAGCAGCCCATGCCGCTCGGGCTCGGCAAGGTCATGGTCGTGTGCCCGCACTGCGGAAAGCCCACGCGTGTCGCTCACCGGATGGACGAGGACACCAAGGAGCGCGTGTGCAAGCGCTGCGGCGAGGCGATCGTCGTGGAGGAGCCGAAGTGAGCGAGACACGGCTTTGCCGGGGCGAGCGAACACGACCAGCCGTGAGCGCATCTCCGCGGCGAAGCCGCGAGATTGAGCAGGAGCCCAAGTAGATGGCTGCCGTATTGAAGGAGCGCTACGACACGGCCGTGAAGGATGAGCTGCGGAAGCAGTTCAGCTACGGGAACGTCATGCAGGTCCCGAAGGTCGAGAAGATCGTCCTGAACATCGGCATGGGCGAGGCCATCGGCAACGCGAAGGCCATGGACGCGGCCGCCGGCGATCTCGCGAAGATCACCGGACAGCGTCCCGTCGTGACGAAGTCCAAGAAAGCCATCTCGAACTTCCGGCTGCGTGTCGGCATGCCCATCGGCCTCAAGGTGACGCTGCGCGGCGAGCGCATGTGGCACTTCCTCGAGAAGCTGGTAACGGTGGCGCTGCCGCGCATCCGGGACTTCCAGGGCGTGCCCGACAAGAGCTTCGACGGGCGCGGCAACTACTCCCTCGGCCTCAAGGAGCAGCTCGTGTTTCCCGAGATCGAGTACGACAAGATCGACCGGCTGCGCGGCATGGAGATCACGATCTGCACGACGGCGAGAACGGACGAAGAGGCGCGCGCGCTGTTGCGCGGCCTTGGGATGCCGTTCCGCACTGCATCCTGAGAGGCAGAAGATGGCAAAGAAAAGTCTCATCCTGAAATCGCAGCGCACGCCCAAGTTCGCGGTGCGCACGCATCACCGCTGCCAGGTGTGTGGCCGGCCGCGCGGATTCTTGCGGAAGTTCGGCCTCTGCCGGATCTGCTTCCGCGAGCGCGCTTTGATCGGCGAGCTACCAGGCGTCACAAAGTCGAGCTGGTGACAGGGGGTTGGTGTTGACCGAAGAGATGACCGCGACACGCGAGCAGCCTGCGGAGACCGCGGACCGGTCCGAGCGGCCGGCCCGCAAGCCCGCGCCGCCAAAGAAGGTGCGGCCGAAGGGGATCGGGATGCCGAACGACCCGGTCGCCGACCTCCTTACACGCGTCCGCAACGCCGCGGGCGCGCGCCACGAGACGGTGTCCGTCCCGACGAGCCGCATGAAGGCCGAGGTCGCGCGCATCCTGCGCGACGAGGGTTTCATCTCCGGGTACGAGCTCTCGGCGAACGCGCGCGAGCTCGTCCTGAAGATGAAGTACATCGGCAAGCTGCCCGCCGTCGCCGGTCTGCGCCGTATTTCGAAGCCTGGCCTACGCGTCTACGCGCGAAAGACCGAGATGCCGCGGGTGCTCGGCGGACTTGGCGTTGCGATCATCTCGACCTCCTCGGGTCTCATGACCGGCCGCGAAGCGGAGCGCAAGGGCCTCGGCGGCGAGGTCCTGGCGTACGTGTGGTGAGAAGCGAATGAGCCGGATCGGAAGACTTCCCGTGACCATCCCGAACGGGGTCGACATCAAGATCGACGGTCAGACCGTGAGCGTGAAGGGGCCGAAGGGCCAGCTGTCGCGGACCTTTCACGAGAACATGAAGATCGCGCGCGAGGACGGAAAGATCTCGGTGCAGCGGCCGGATGATTCCCAGGTGAACCGTGCGCTGCACGGTCTCACCCGGACGCTCCTTGCCAACATGGTCGCCGGCGTCACCACCGGATTTGCCAAGGACCTTGAGATCAGCGGCACCGGCTATCGCGCGGTACTGCAAGGGAAGAAGCTGACGCTCTCGCTCGGCTTCTCGCATCCGATCGAGATCGACCCGCCCGCGGGTGTGACGTTCGCGGTCGAGACGCCGCAGAAGCTCAAGGTCTCGGGCATCGACAAAGAGGCCGTCGGTGAGGTCGCCGCGAAGATCCGCGGACTCCGCAACCCCGACCCGTACAAGGCGAAGGGCGTGAAGTACGCGGGTGAGTTCATCCGTCGCAAGGCGGGCAAGGCCGGCAAGGTCGGGGCGGCGAAGGCGTAATGGCGAAGCAGTCACGACTCGAAAGCCGGAACAGGCGCCACGCGCGTGTGCGGGAGAAGGTCCGCGGGAGCGCGGCTCGTCCGCGCCTCGCTGTGTTCCGCTCGATCGAGCACATCTACGCTCAGCTCATCGACGACGATTCCGGCAAAACTCTCGTGCAAGCGTCGTCGCTGGACGTCCGTTCGGGCCCGGCTTCGCCGGCCCCGAACGAGCCCAAGTCAACGGCCAAGAAGAGCGAGCGGGCCAAAGCCGTTGGCGCGATGCTTGGCGAGAAGGCGAAAGCCAAGGGCATCGGCGAGGCGGTCTTCGACCGCGGCGGCTACCGCTACCACGGGCGAGTGAAAGCGCTGGGCGACGCGGCCCGAAGCGCGGGGTTGAGGTTTTAGATGAACAACGAACGCCGGAGATCGAGCTAATGGCACGAATTGACGCGAACCGTCTCGAGCTGACCGAGCGCGTGGTACAGATAAACCGCGTGTCGAAGGTCGTTAAGGGCGGTCGGCGCTTCTCCTTCTCCGCGATCGTGGTCGTAGGCGACGGCCGCGGTCACGTCGGGGCGGGTCTGGGCAAAGCCGATGAGGTCCCGGGCGCGATCAACAAGGGTCGCGAGGATGCGAAGAAGCACGTGATGCTCGTGCCGCTCGTCGATCGGACCATCCCGCACCAGGTCGTCGCCGACTTCGGTGCGGCGCGCGTCGTCCTCCGCCCGGCGTCGAAGGGCACGGGCGTCATCGCCGGCGGTTCGGTCCGCGCCGTCGTCGAATCGGCAGGGATCAGCGACATCCTGTCGAAGTCGCTCGGGAGCACCAACCCGGTGAACGTCGTCCGGGCGACGATGAAGGCCCTCTCGCAGCTCCGTTCGGCCGAGACGATCCGCCAGACGCGCGGCCTCCCAGAGCGCGAGACTCGCGAGCCCGCGGGAGCCGCGTCGTGACGCGCCTCGAGATCCGCCAGCACAAGAGCGCGATCGGCGAGAAGAAGGGCGCGAGGCAGACGCTGTCGGCGCTCGGCCTGCGGCGCCCCGGCCACGTCGTGTCGCACGACGATTCGCCGTCGCTTCGCGGCATGATCCGCCGGGTCGCCCATCTCATCACCGTCACCGACGAGAAGGACGGGAGCCGCTGATGCGCGAGCATCAGGTCGCCCGCCCCCACGGATCACGGAAGCTCCCACGCCGTCTCGGTCGCGGCACGTCGCAGGGCCAGGGCAAGACGGCGGGCCGCGGCACGAAGGGTCAGCTCGCGCGTACCGGTCCCGGTCTCCCCGGCTGGTTCGAGGGCGGCCAGACGCCGCTCCATATGCGCGTCCCCAAGCTCCGGGGCTTCAAGAACCGCTTCCGGAAGACCTTCGTCGCCGTGAACGTGGGACGCCTCGCCGACTACGCCGCCGAAGGAAAGGTCTCGCCCGACACGCTCGCAGCGAAAGGCCTCATCGAGAAGGACGCGCGCATCAAAGTCCTCGGCGACGGGGTCATCGGCACGAAGCTCGAGGTCCACGCGCATTCGGTGTCCGCGACGGCGCGCCAGAAGATCGAGTCCGCCGGCGGCTCCATCGTCATCATCGCTCCGGGCGTCTAAAGCATGGGCATGTTCCAGGCGCTGATCGACGCGCTCCGCACCCCGGATCTGCGGAACAAGATCCTCTTCACGCTCGGCATGATCCTGGTCTTCCGCTTCCTCGCCCACGTCCCGCTTCCGGGCGTCAACCAGGACCAGCTGAACGCGCTTCTGCAGAGCAGCGCGTTCGTGAACCTGCTCGACCTCTTCTCCGGCGGCGGGCTCGCGCGGTTCTCGATCGTCGCGCTCGGCGTGAACCCGTATATCAACGCGTCGATCATCATGACGCTGCTCAATCAGACGATCCCCGCGCTCGAGCGGCTCTCCAAAGAAGGCGAGTACGGCCGCAACAAGATCAACCAGTACACGCGCGTCCTGACCGTTCCGCTCGCGCTCCTCCAGGGCATCGGGGTCGCGGTCTTCATGCAGAAACAGGGCGTGCTGAACGCCTTCGGCCCGAACGACATCGGCACGACGCTCTCGATCCTCGGCTCCCTCACCGCCGGGACGATCATCCTGATGTGGCTGGGCGAGCTCATCAGCGAGCGCGGCATCGGCAACGGGATCAGCTTCATCATCTTCGCCGGGATCGTCGGCCGCCTGCCGAACACGGTCGAGCAGACGCTGCAGGTGCAGCAGAACGCGCTCGCACTCGGATCGATCGTGGTCATCGCGATCCTCGTGATCGCGGCGATCATCTTCATCCAGGAAGGTCAGCGCCGCGTCCCCGTCCAGTACGCCAAGCGCGTTCGCGGCACGCGCATGTACTCGGGCGGAAGCACCTTCATCCCGCTGCGCGTGAACAGCGCCGGCGTGATCCCGATCATCTTCGCGATCTCGATCCTGCTCTTGCCGAACCAGGTCGCGCAGTACTTCACGACGAGCGACACCGAATGGCTGCGCAACCTCTCGACCGCCATCGTGGCGTTCTTCCAGAATCCGGTGTTCTACAACGCGACGTACTTCGTGCTCGTGGTCGCGTTCACCTTCTTCTACACGGCTTTCACGTTCGTCCCGAACGACGTCGCGGACAACATCAAGCGGTACGGCGGGTTCATCCCCGGCATCCGGCCGGGCCGTCCGACCGCGGAGTTCTTGTCGCGCGTCGTGACGCGGATCACGATCGCGGGCGCGCTCTTCCTTGGCATCGTCGCCGTGATGCCGACGCTCATCGGCGACATCACCGGCGTGCAGACGCTGCGCCTCGGTGGGACGAGCATCCTGATCGTGGTCGGCGTCGTCGTGGAGACGATGAAGCAGCTCGAAGCGCAGCTGCTCCAGCGGAGCTATGAGGGATTCATCCGTTAGTGACCGATATCGTGTCCGCCTCTGAGACGTCGAGCCTCCGCGGCACCGGTGGCGACCTCATCATCATGGGTCCGCCCGGAGTGGGGAAGGGCACCCAGGCCAAGGCCCTGGCTCAGGCAAACGGATGGGTGCAGCTCTCGACCGGCGAGGTCTTCCGCGATCACATCCGTCGCGAGACCGACCTCGGCCGTCGCGTGAAGGGATATCTCGAGCGCGGTGAGTACGTTCCCGACGACGTGACGGTGCGGATGGTGCGCGCCAAGCTCGAGGACATTTCGCCCTCGACGCGCGTCTTGCTGGACGGATTCCCGCGCACGGTCGAGCAGGCGAAGGCCCTCGACCGGCTGTTCGAGGAGATGGGCCGCCAGCTCGGTGGTGTGCTCCTGCTCGACGCACCGCGCGACGAGCTCGTCGCGCGTCTGAACGGCCGGGCGATCGCGGAGCGCCGGCCCGACGACACGCCGGAGATCATCGCGAACCGGCTCGAGGTGTACGAGGAGCAGACGCGGCCGGTGATCCAGTACTACGACGACCGGGGTCTGGTGAGCCGCGTGAGCGCCGTCGGCAGCGTGCCGGAGATCACCGCGCGCCTTCGCGAGGCCGCGGAATGATCACGCTCAAGACGCCCGCCCAGATGGCAAAGATGCGCGAGTCCGGCCGCGTCGTCGCGGCGATGTTGGACGCGTGCCGCGCCGCGGTCCGTCCGGGGGTGACCACGGCGGAGCTCGACCGGGTCGCCGCGGAGGTCCTCCGCAAGGCCAAAGCCCAAAGCTCGTTCCTCGGCTACAGCACGCCGCCGTACCCGGCGACGATCTGCACCTCGGTCAACTACGAGATCGTTCACGGCATCCCGTCACCGAAGCGGAGGCTCGCCGAAGGGGACATCGTGGGGATCGACGCCGGAGCCATCGTCGACGGCTGGCACGCGGACGCGGCGATCACCGTCCCTGTCGGGAAGGTGTCGCCGGGCGCCGCGCGCCTCATCGCGGTCACCGAGGAGGCTCTCCGGATCGGTATCGCCAGCGCGAAGGTCGGAGCGCGGATCGGGGACATCGGCGCGGCGATCGAGGAATACGTCCGCGGCGAGGGGTTCAGCGTCGTTCACAACTACGTCGGACACGGCATCGGCCGGGCGATGCACGAGGAGCCGCAAGTGCCGAATTACCGTCCGACCAAGGGACAGCCGAATCCGCCGATCAGCGAGGGCCTTTGCATCGCCATCGAGCCGATGGTGAACATCGGAGGCCCGGAGACTCGCACGCTGGGCGACCAATGGACCGTGGTGACCGCAGACCGGAGCCTCTCGGCGCATTTCGAGCACACCCTGGCGTGCACGGCCGCCGGGCCGGTCGTGCTCACGCGCCCCGGCGAGGGCGCCGCGGTGGCGGCCTGACGGTGAGG
>Ga0207646_10001229_pt1 | contig 32192 bp, 23 predicted proteins | sample KBSK5502metaG_FD_184343 | JGI IMG/M metagenome (GOLD analysis project Ga0207646, IMG submission 184343) | Corn, switchgrass and miscanthus rhizosphere microbial communities from Kellogg Biological Station, Michigan, USA - KBS K5-50-2 metaG... | ecosystem: Host-associated > Plants > Roots >... | reverse complement strand
CGATTGCTCGCACCGTGAAATCCGAACCAAAACTCTTTGCTGAAGACTCCAGTCCTTTACGTCGACACTTCGTCCTGCTCGATAACCTCAGGGCCCTGGAAGCAGTCGCGGAAGCGGCGAGACAGCGGGGCTTTGTTACCGAAATCTTCAGCGCGATTTCCGATCAACCGATTACGGAAGGCTGCACACAACTTGTCGAAAGACTCACTCAGCTCCTGGAGCAGGTCGAGAAAGTGACGACTGAAAAGGCCGGCAAAGTAGTCTGTCTGATTTCGGGCGGCGAGTTCGCCTGCCCGGTTACCGGCAACGGCATTGGCGGACGGAATCTTGAGACAGCTTTGCGGCTTGCCTCTGCGACAAACTTAGGTCTGTCGGACAACGAACACTTTGTCGCGCTTTGTGCCGGTACTGACGGCATCGATGGCAACAGTCCGGCAGCCGGCGCGATCATCGACCACACGACAAGCTCGCGCGCTAAAGCGATCGGACTCGATCCGGAAGATTTTCTCGAACGCAGTGATGCGTACTCGTTCTTTGTCGCGCTTGGCGATGTAGTGGCGACCGGTCCGACCGGGACGAACGTGCGCGATTTAAGAATCCTTCTCGCGGGCGGCGAATGATACAACTGCGGTTTTGTCGCCATTAACCTGAAAGTAAATCCCGCCCACTCTTGACTCTGCGTGGCGCGCGCAATATAAAGCTATTGTGACAGCGTTTGATCGGGAGGTCACATTGGCAGCTCAACTTCAGCAGGAAAGCGAAACGACTTCTGAACCCGCATGTGACCTTTCATTCCACGATCTCGCAGAGACATTAGGCGCGCAACATTCAATCCCTTCGCTGGCGGACCTCTACGCGCTGGTCGAAAGCACAAAGATTTCCGAAACCCAACTGCAACCCTATCTCGGTTTCAAGGCCGGCAACTATTGCCGCCACCGCGTGATGCGCAACGAGTTCGTCGAGATGCTGGTGCTTTGTTGGAAGCCCGGACAGCGCACGCCGATTCACGATCATAATGGATCACACGGCGCGGTCTTTGTTCAGGAAGGCATCCTGTGGGAAACGATTTTTGATTACGATGCCGATCACGGGCTGGCTTACAAAGCACATCGGGAATTGCGCGCGGGTGGGTTAACAGGATCAGAGCTGCCGGACATTCACCAGATCGGCAATCCGGACGTCAGCGGTCAGGATCTGATCACCATTCACATCTACGCCCCGCCGCTGGGTGTGCTCAAGACTTACAAGCTCGGGAGCTCTACCATCGATCTCTACACGCCCGCCGATCCGGATTTTTTGTAAGCGCTTAGGGATTCCTTGTTTTGGACCGCCGTACTCGACTTCAATGCGGCACAAAGGTGCTGACATTCAAAACACGCCCATCGGTCACAATTGTAATCGTTCCCCGCTGTCCCGTAGCCATTACCTCCGCCCCACTTGCCCGCCAGCGCTCAACCACTTCCCTGTTCGGGTGCCCAAACATTGAGCGCCGGCCCACAGAGATAATCGCCAACGACGGATGCGTCGTCGCCACAAACGCCGCCGTCGAAGACGTCTTGCTGCCGTGATGCGCCACCTTCACGACGTCGCTGCGCAACGCGATCCCTTCTTTCAGCACCGAGGCCTCTCCTTCCTTTTCGATGTCTCCCGTCAACAGCAAGCCTCTATCACCAAAGCGAAGCAGCAGCATTATCGAATCATTGTTTCGGGAGGGCGCGTTTTCATCCCTGCTCGGTGGCGGCCAGAGCACCTGCGCGGTGACATTTCCCACGCGTAACACATCACCGATGCTAATTTTCTGCACCGGCACGCCGCTCTCTTTCATGGTCGCCGCGAACCGCGCGTACTCGGAATCATCCGCCGGTGTGCGCGCCACCATCGCGCCCCGAACTGTGAAGTTGCGGGCCACGTCATTCAAGCCATCGATGTGATCAGCGTCAGCGTGCGTGGCCAAAATGTAGTCGACTCGATCCAAGCCTCGCGCCCATAGATATTCTGAGACGACGCCTTCGCCGATGCTGCGCGTGTCGCGTTCAAAGGCCTCATCGGCCTCAACATCGTCCGCGTTACTCCGATTGATGTTGGGCCGTCCACCGCCATCAACCAACAACGTCGTGCCGTCGGGCATTGTTAACAACGCTGAGTCTCCCTGGCCGACATCCAGAAAGTCGACGTGAAGCTTTCCGTCCGGTCCAGTTGCGCTGAAAGGATGAAAGACAATGATCGCGAGAGCCGCTGCGAAAGTCACCGACGCGAGTCTGAGTCTCGGCGCAGAAAATAACTTGCTTTTGATTCTTACAATCGACGCGGGGCACAACGGGTTCCATCGCGCCAGCGCAAAGACCAGGAAACCGAGCGGCAGATAGTACACAAAATAGATACTGGCCGGCCATCCGCTGTAATGCGGCAGGCGGATCGAAGCGATCTGCAGACTGGTAAACGGATCGACCAGGTGAATCATCAGCCAGTTGACCTTTTCCGCCAGCCAAACCAGCGGCGTCCCCAGCCACATGGTGAAATGCGAGAGCAGCAGTGCGGCAAGAGCCACCAACGCCAGCATAGCCATCGACGCGCCCACGAAAATGTTAAGCAGTAGCGCCGCCATTGAAAGACGATGGAAGTAGATGACCAGCAGCGGGAGCATTCCCACCTGAACGCTCGCCGAAACCACGATCGCCGCGACTGCAAATCGTAAGAGTCGCTGAACGTGCCATCGCTCAAGCCTGGCCGCGATTGGCGTCTTAAAGAGCCGATAGCTGATATTTGAGGCGGCTATTTCCTTTCGCCACGCACGATCACTCCAAAACAGAGCGTCGGAAAGCCCGCGGAACCACGACGAGCAATCCGGCGGATAAGGAGTTTCCATCGTGGGTCGCCACGAACCAACCTGTTGCATTCTCTGTAACAGCGGTACTGCGAGCGCGACGATCGATAACACAGAAAGAAAAGTTAGTTGAAAGGAAGGGTCGAAAAGATCGCCTGGCTTCCACGCGAGCAATACGATTGCCGCTCCGCCGAGGCTGTTGAGCGTGTTAGCCCGGCGTGCAACCGCCGGGGCCAGCGCGATTATCGTGAACATGATTGCAGAGCGCACGACCGAAGGATCCGCGCCTACGGCGATCGTGTAGGCCCAGAGGAAGGTCGCGGCCAGGACAAACTGGAGCAGCCTTCGCCTGGTCAGCCGGCGAACTATTAACAAAACAAGCCCGCCGATAAATGCTATTTGCAATCCGCTGATTACCAACACGTGAAAGGTGCCGCCCGCGCGAAAGCGTTCCGCGGCCGCGCGCGAGATATTGTATTGATTGCCCAGCAGCGCTGCGCCTAATACTCCGGCGGTCTCCGGAGAGAATCTCTTGCTGAAGTCTCTTTGCAGTTGTTGCCGCCATTCATACAGCCAGGCCAAAGGCAAGAACACGCGCTCGTCATCAAGTCGCTCAATCAGTAAAGGACTCTTGATCACGGCGGTGGCATCAAAGCCTTTGCGTTCGAGATACTCAGTGAAAGAAGAAGCGCCCGGGTTGCGAAAGTTTTCCTCGCGATCGAGTGTGGTCATCACCCGCAATCGTGCGCCGTGACGCAGTTCGAGAGCGTCGTATTCTTTCGTGACCGGTTGTTCGCGCGCATGTGCGAGCAGCAGAACAGTTCCCGATGCGTTTCGCTCGGTTTTTTTGCTTCTGATGCTTTCCGTTCGCAGGATGAGATAAAAACTATCCGGCGCTGGTTCGGGCTGACCTTGAACAATGCCCGTTAGTTCAACCGGTTCGCCTGAAGTGATAACGCCCGTGTCGTACATCCGCGCGATTCGCTCAAGCGCGATTGGCCGATTCTCGATTAGTGCGAGAACGATCCCAGTGCAGACGAACGCGGCAACTAAAAAGGCCGACGCGATGGTCAGATTTGTTTCTGTGGAGAGTGGCCGCTTCTTAGTAGAGCGAAAATGCTTCTTACCTATGAGCGAAAAAGCAACGAGTCCAAGTCCGACGCTTAGGGCGATGATTAGTATGAAGATTAGTTTCGACTGAGACGTCCAGTAATGTCCGGCGAGAATTCCCAGCGACATCGCTGACGCCAGGATGAACAGGGGGCTGGAAACGAAACGAGGCCTTGAGTAGACCTCAGTTCGCGTGAGATCGGACATGTTCTCTCCGACAATCTCTCAGATAAAAGAGAGTAACGGACCGGCGAGAACATATCAGAAACAGTGAGGCCGTCAAGCAATACTCCGGGAGCAAGAACTTTGCTATTCACAAAGGTGTGCGTCAACTCAATTAAGAGGTCATTGCGGCGATCGCGGCGATGACGGAGACCAACGGTGAAGGCACCGCAGGCAGAGCCATCAGGGATGCTGTGCACCCTAGCCTTAACACCAGTTGGTGCGTCCGCTGTAAGGCTTGAACCGCGGTACTCGCTAATTGCCGTAACCGCAAATTGTCAGCTTGCAGTGCAAGGTGGATACCTTATGCAACTACGGCGCTGGTAATGGTACCGGTGTGGCCGCTTGTTTTGCTTGAATGAACGCTTCCACGTAATCCTGCATAGCTTTGGGCGGCGGTACTGGCGCCAACCTCACACGTAGAAGGCTTGATCCCTCGACCTTGTAGTCGTACTTGCGAGAGTATGACGCATTTACAGAGGCGGAAAACGCTCTGAATTTTGCCTGTGCGCCGACTTTCAAAGTGAAGTCAGTGCTTATTGTCATCGTAATCGCCATTTTGACTTCTATGATGGCCTCTTGGAATTGATAGAAAGTTGGACTTATACCCAATGCGATAAGCTTGAAGGTCACATCAGCGGGGGTTGGGTTGGCCGCTGAAGGAATGCCTGGGAGGACAATCTCCTGTTCTGCCAGAGCCTTTGTAACCTCCAAACTATTTTGGTCCAATGCAGTCTGACCTTCAGCAATTGCCAGCGCCAAATTCTTTACCATTTCCGGGAATGGAACGTTGAGCAGTTCCTGACCGACTTGGTTCGCCATGATGATTCGTCTCCTTTTGGTTTGGGTTATTTGTTTGTCATTGAGTCATCAACTATCGTGATGATTGGAACCTGCCTCAAAGCAAAACGAATTGTACTCACGCTTTGCGGAGAGATTTCTTGTCCTTGAAGTTGAGTCAACCGAAGTCCTTCCTTTAGATCGATGCCGGCCTTGATTTCGACCTCAAACTGATCTACTAAGAGTTGATTCCTACCTTGTTGGTTCCTTAGTCTTGCTTCTTCATTGAGAGTTTCAACCGAAGTGCGAAGCTGCCCTATGAGATCATCAATCTTTACAGCCGGCCGGGCCTTAGTCACGGCCTCCAGAGCGCTGGTCAACTCCTGATTCTTCTGTGTAAGGGCGATTAACTCAGTGACTAGCCGTGAAAGTTGGGCATCCTTTTCTTTATTCGCGGCGGTTGCCTTCGCAACTTCGCTCTTACTGGCTTCCAGTTCTTTCTTGCATGCCTCTAAGCTGTCAGATAAGGCTTTAGTCAGCTCCTGGTTCTTTTGTGTTAGAGCGGTTAACTCTGTGCTTAGCCGTGAGAGTTGGGCCTCCTTTTCCCTAATGGTGGCCGCTGCCTTCTCAACCTCGCTCTTACTTGCTTCCAGTGCTCTCTTGCATGCCTCTAGGCCCTCCGACAAGGCTCTCGTCAGCTCTTGGTTCTTCTGTATAAGAGCGGTTAGCTCTGCACCCAGCCGTGAGAGTTGAGCATCCTTTTCTTTAATCGTGGCGGTTGCCTTCTCAACCTGACTCTTACTTGCCTCGAGTTCTTTCTTGCCTGCTTCTAAGCCCTCGGACAAGGCTCTAGTCAGGTCCTGGCTCTTCTGCGTTACGGCGGTTAACTCTGCCCCCAGCCGTGAGAGTTGAGCATCTTTTTCCCTAATCGTGGCGGTTGCCTTCGCAACCTCGCTCTTACTTGCTTCCAGTGCTTTCTTGCATATCTCTAAGCCGTCAGGAATCATCTGGTCGGCTCCTTTCGATCCGCTTCACGCACTCTCTGAAATGGGGGGAGGGACAGGCACGATCCGCACTTTCACGGTGCTTGTGCCTTCAGCCGCAAACGCAAAAGCTGATTGGTACTTGGCATTGAAAGGAGCGAGGAAGACACCAACCTTACTACCACTTTGGCTACTTGTTTTTTCAAAGTGTACGGCTACCTTTAGTTCAGCCTCCACCGCAGGCATTTGATACCATGTAACCTGATAATGCATCTTTGCTAAATCAGGAAATTGTTCTTCAAGAGCGTTCTGGGATTGAATAGCAGCAGAGTCTAAGGCCCTCTGCGCATCGGCCACTGCCTGCGCGATTTGCCGAATCATCAAGGCGAGTGGGCCTATGAGAATCTCGGAAAAATTAGTCTGTTGGTCCGCCATGTTTCGACGGGCCTTTCCTAGGCCCGTGATTTTAGGATTGAGTTCAGTTTACAGGCGTTTCCGGAACGCATAACCTGCTTCCGGCGAACAATCGTGACCGTCTGTTCCATTGGATACTCTTGAAAATCACCGAAAATGAACTCCTGTTCAGCATCCGGATCTGTCTAATCTGGCAAAATAATTAGACAGCTTCTCGCTCCCTAGTGATCAGGTGTCATGCCAACACCGAACCCAGGCTTCGAAACTTATGCACGCTCTTCCGCGAGATGACGGTAAGACTTCGCAGAGGGGCAAGGTCTTGAGAGCTAGTGACAATCAGCCTTGAGCGTAGGTCGGGGCGAAAGGGCTTAGGGCTGACGTCAAAGTCCGGTGACCCGGATGCGATGCGCGCACAATATGCTCGTCACTAGGATTTGTCAAGAGTTAACATGAGTAGCAAGCTATGCGGCAAGATGAACGACAGTCTCGACATGGTGTGTCTGAGGGAACATGTCAAACGCGGAGATGGAATCAAGACTGTAGCCGCCGCCTAGCAACTTTTTCAGATCGCGCGCGAGCGTCGCCGGGTCGCAAGAGACGTAAGAGATTCTTTGTGGCATCAGTTTGAGGATGCCGGCGATGATGCGTGACTCCGCGCCGGTGCGTGGAGGATCAAGTAATAGAAAATCCAGTTGCCCTCCCTCACGGTCGGGCTTCTGGCACGTCTCGCTCAGGTGCTCTTCCAGCCACGCGACGGCGTCTCGCTCAAGCCAGTTGAGGACGTTCCGATTGGAGACTTCCGCATTATTCAACTCGGCGTTCGACAGATTGTCGCGCGCGAAGTTCGCTGCGGCGGTGTCGCCTTCCACTCCGATCACATGTTTGAATCGTCGTGCTAAAGGGAGCGTAAATAAACCAACTCCGCAATAGAGTTCGATTGCTGTCTCGCCGTGTGCTTCACCGATCGCGGCATCGATCAGTTGCAGAAGCAATTCCGCATTTGCCTGGAAAAACGATTCAGCATTCAGGCGATAGGTCTCACCACGGATCGTGCGCGTGATGTCGCGGACCGCTTCTGAGCCCTCCCTAACGGTCGGGCTAGTGCCCCGATCAAACGCAGGATCTGCGCCCTCTCTGACGGTCGGGCTAGTGCCCCGATCAAGCGCAGGATCCGCGCCCTCCCTGACGGTCGGGCTATTGCCCCGTCCTACTGAGCCATCCCCGACGGTCAGGCTTCTGACACTCGGCGAAATCGATAATTGATCATCATCACCGACCACTGCGCGAAAGTCGCGGGCGTCGTCGGGCAACGATCCCTGCTGCATCCGCTCTCTGAGATGCGCTAACGTTGCTTGCAACTCAGGCGCAAGCACCGCGCACTCGGCCACGTCGCACACGTGGCGCGAGCCACTCTCGAAATATCCGAGCCTCTGTCGAATCTCGTCATATTGCCATTGAGCGCGCGAGCGATAGCGCCAGACGTTCGGCGCCGGAGTAATTTGAATCTCAGGAACGTTTTCGATGCCCCCAAGCCGGCGCAGACAGTCCCTGATGATCGCGGCCTTCGCCTCGAGCTGCGCTTGATAAGACAATTGCTGAAAGTCGCAACCACCGCAACGGCCAAAGTAAGGACAGGGCGGCTCGACCCGGTGCGGCGATCGCTCGATTATTTCCTCTATCGAAGCAAACGATACATTTCCCTTTACTCGATCGACTCGGACGCGCAGACGGTCGCCCGGCGCGGCCAAAGCGACCATGATCGTCTTCCCTTCGGCATGGGCGAGTCCCAGTCCTCCAGGCAGAATCCGTTCAATCGTGACTTCCATGCTCGACCTTGGCTTTGCCAACCCGATGCGCGGCAAGTCTTTGACTTGCCGGAAAGCTTGATACCAATTCCTTTAAGGTCTTCGACCTTTTCTCGGTAGGTCACAGACCTGCGAAGGGTGCGGGAGGTTTTCGCCAAGTCAGAGACTTGCCGCGCATCAGGTCGGCAGCCGCGAAACAAGACAACCGACCTGCCCATAGTAACCGCTTCGCGGTTTTCCCACTCGGGTCAGAACTTGATTTCTAAAGCCTGTCCGACATCTTATCAGAGCGAAAGATAGAAGAGACTCAGCCGGGGCACGTTGAAATGCTCGCGCAGTCGTTTGCGCCGCAGGTTGTCGCGGGTCTGTTCAAAGGCCGCTTTGTCCATGTGGCGTTTGTAGGGTTTCAATTGCGCGTCGATCTCACTATCCAGTGCCTTGAGATCGTCGCCGCCCGCGACGGACCGAATCGCCTCGTCCAACATCCGATCGATCCCAGTTAAAGAATCTTCCAGCTTGCGTGCATCAGGCGTGGCGGCGCTCTGATAATCATCACGTACCTCTGCGAGCAAGGCTGCCGCTCGCGCGAATGCTTCGCTCAGTTCATCTTCGTTTGCGTGCCGGCGACCGTGAAGCTTCGCTAGTTCATCGAGCGCGCGCGCCAGATGAGCCAGCACCAGCTCGCGTGAAAAGGGCGACTTCTCTTCGCGGCTACTGCCATCCGGTGCCTCTTCGTTACTGCCGACGCGCGTTTCCAGCCACTCGGCGTATTGCGCTTCAACTTCTTCCTGGCAATAAAGCAGCGTCTTAACGCTTCGCTTGCGTTGCTTTGCCTGATGCGAATCGAAAGCGTGCTCGATGCCGCGCAAAGCGACGTGCAGCGGGACGCCGCGCTCTTTCCAGCTTTCAATCAAAGCCCAATCCACCGGACTGAGCATCAGATGCTTGCCGCGCCGGCGAATGAAGGTGTCTTCGATTTCTGAGAAGTAAGAAAAGTAGTTCAAGGCCTATGTACTTTGTGCTTCGTACTTAGTACTTTGCATTAATCCATTCAAGGTTGCCACAGAGACAAAGTACAAAGTACCAGGAACAAAGCACTAGGTTGTACGTTCATATACCAATCGCAACCCCTCGAGCGTCAACGTCTCATCCACTGTTTCGATAAACTCAGAACCGGTCGCAATCAAAGGCGCGAGACCTCCGGTTGCGATCACTCGCGGCGAGCCGCCGAGCTCTTCAATCATCTTCTTCAGGATTCCGTCCACCAGACCCGCGTAGCCGTGATAGAGGCCGGATTGCATCGCCTCTACCGTGGCCGAGCCGATTACTGACGTTGGTCGTTTGATCTCTACTCGCGGCAGTTTGGCCGCTCGTTCAAACAACGCGTCGGAAGAGATCGTGATTCCGGGTGTGATCACGCCACCAAGATATTCGCCTTTTTCGTTGATCGCGTCGAAGGTCGTCGCGGTGCCGAAATCCACCACGATACAGGGCGCGCCGTATTTATGAATGGCCGCGACCGCGTCGACGATTCGATCGGCGCCGACATCTGACGGTGGCTGATAAAGAATAGTCACTCCCGTATCGATTGTGTGGTCGATGAAGAGCGGCGTCAGTTCAAAATAGACTTCGGCCATTCGCTTCAGGGTAAAGTTCAGCGGCGGCACGACCGAAGCAATCGCGATCGCATCGATGGCTTTGAAATCCAAGCCAGCAAGCGCGAACAAATTGCGGGCGTGCACGCCCCACTCGTCAATGGTGCGCGAGCGCGCCGTCGTCAAACGCCAATGCGCTACCAGCGTCTCGCCGTCAAACACGCCGAGCGAGGTGTTGGTGTTGCCAATGTCGATTACCAGGAGCATATATTCAGTTTCGAGGTACGGGTCATGAGTTGATGCGCGATGATTCCAGCACGAAGACACCAAGACACAAATATGAACCGACGTGAACCATGTTACACATTAGCCGGCCTTCTCTCCTTAGTGTTCTTTGTGCCTTTGTGGTTAATCACTTGCTGATGTTGCGCGCAGCGCCGTCACATCACCGGCGCGGACTATCCTTATTCTGCCGTCCTGAGTTTCGACCCGCAGCGCGCCATCACTTTCAAGTCCCCGCGTGGTTCCTTCGAAAGTATCATTTCCAAACGCGACGCGCACTCGCCGGCCAATCGCATACGAGGAGTTCGCGCACCATTCACGAATCGTGTGCTCCCTCCCTTGCGGACTCTGCAGGAGCTCGTAGCGCTCGGCGATCGCTTTCAATAGTTCTGCGAGTATCAGCGTGCCATCTGGTCTCGCCCCAGTCGCAGACTCCACGGAGGTTGCCAGATCCCTCACCGTCTCAGGCAAACTATCCGCTTTCAGATTGATCCCGATCCCGACAACCGCCGCCGGGCCAAGCTCAGTTTCTACCGTCTCAGCGAGGATGCCGCAAACCTTACGGTCGTCGAAACAAAGATCGTTCGGCCATTTAATATCGGCGCGGCGACCGCCGGCTTTCATCAGCGCGTCGGACACCGCGAGCGCGCTCATCAAAGTAAGCAGTGGCCAGAAGTTTATTTCAAGCTGCGGTCGCAGAACGATAGTGAAGTAAAGTCCGGCATCCGGAGGCGATTGCCACGTGCGATCGAGACGCCCGCGGCCCAGTGTCTGCTCGCGAGCGATAATACACAAACCCTCTCGCGCTCCCGCTTTCGCCTGGCGTATCGCTTCGAGATTTGTAGAGTCGAGCGAATCAAAGCGAAGAATCTGCGGATGAAGCAAGGGCATGCGAATCTCTTATGGAGTGCGCCGGCAAAGCGAAGAGACGACGGCGCTTTGGCTTGAGCGTTCCACCTCTGAACGGGTGCTTGTGGATCCGCCGGGACGCGGGACCCGAACAATCCAAAGCGGTGTCGCGCTACGCTTGCCACCGCATTCCAAAACTCTCACCTCGGCAAAGACTGTGGCATGCTCGCCAGCGTGTATGCGAGCGCTGCGACCACCGCGCAGTTCTCCTGCAACTCTTTCGGGTTTACTTTGTCGAGCGTATCGGCCGCCGTGTGATGATAATTGAAATACGTCCGCGCGTCCTGAATCGGCGCAAAGGTGGGCACGCCCGCCGCACCCAGCGGCCCGATGTCGGAACCCGTTTCCTCAGCGCTGCGCGTCACGCCCGCTCCCTGACTTTGAAGGATTACGGCGAGCGGTTGCAGCATGGTCAGAATCTCAGGCTTACCCGACGCATAGAATCCCATTGGATGCCCGGCGCCGAGATCAGCTTCGATCGCCGCGAAATGATTGGCGACCTCTGCTTTGTGATCGTTCAGGTAGGTACGCCCACCCATCAGGCCGTTCTCTTCGTTCATCCAGGCAATGACTCGAATGGTGCGCTTCGGACGCAAGTGAAGTTCTTTTAGCAACTGCGCAGTCTGCATTGCCATGACCACGCCGGCGCCATCGTCGATTGCGCCGCGGCCGAGATCCCAGGAATCAAGATGGCCTGAGACGATTACGACCTGTTCGGGATGATCGCTTCCTTTCAGGTCAGCAATCACGTTGTAGCTCACTGCATCAGGCAAGGTCTGCGGCGTAAGGACCAGATGCATTTTTACTTTGCCTTCGCTGGCAAGATGAGCGATCAGATCGGCATCTTCCGCGGCCACCGACGCCGCGGGAATCTTTGGCGCGTCATCGGCGTAGCGCAAAGCGCCGGTATGCGGTAGACGATAATCCGCGCCTCCTGCGGATCGATTGAGCGCCGCGATGGCGCCGAGTCGCGCCGCTGCGCTGGCGCCAATGCCCCGATAGAGCACCGACTGGCCGTACGCCTGACCGGCGAATCCGTTGTCGGCAAGCCGCTGATCAAACTTTGCATTGAACAAAACGATCTTTCCGGCGACGCGATCGCGACCGAGCGCTTGCAGCTCTTCCTGATTATTTACCACGACAACTTCCGCAGTTACTCCCTCGTTCGGCGTCGCTACGCTACCACCATTCGCGGTAAGCACGATTTTTTGCGTGGTGCCAGTCGCCATGCCCGGATACTCCGTCAGTGCTCCCGTCTCTTCGCCGCGCACCCAATGCGGCACCATTACTTTCTCGAGCTGCACTTCCAGGCCAAGCTTCCGCAGCTCGGCAGCGACGTATTCAACTGCCTTTTGCGCTTGAGCAGAACCACTCAAACGCGGTCCGATATTGTTGGAGAGATGAGCGAGTTGGCGATAAGCGTAATCACTCTCGAACGCAGCTTGCTGAACTTGTTTTATCTCTTTAACAAACTGCGGCGGGTACGTCACTGGTGACGGCTGTGATGGTCGCGATAATTGCGCCGGCGTATCGATTCCCAGCGAGAAGAAAACAGACACATAGACAACAAGCAAGAGTCGCGCATTCTTTTTCCAGTCAGTAATTGTAATCATACATCGAGCCTTAAGATGGAACGTCTTGTAATCGAAGTTGCTTCGAATTCGCAGCATAAACTAAACCTCGGACGCGCGCTAGCTAATCGAGTCAGCAAGAAGAAGTCGCTTGCTCTAAGCCGCAACTAGTTCATAATCTCCTGCCTCAATCCCAGAGAGTCCGCCATGCTACGTTGGGAGAAACCACAAATGAACACAGATGGAGACAAATCAGGGATGGACAGAGTGACTGAGAAGATAATCGGTTGCGCTTTCACGGTTGGCAACCGGCTCGGCTGCGGTTTTCTTGAGAAGATTTACGAGAACGCTTTGGTGATTGAGCTTCGGAAGGCCGGTCTTCGCGTCTCTCAGCAGCAACTAATGGAGGTGCGCTATGACGACGTGGTAGTAGGTACATACGTTGCGGATTTGGTAGTTGAAAGCGCGGTTCTCCTCGAGATTAAGGCCGTCAAGCTTTTAGATGAAATTCACACAGCGCAATGCTTGAACTATTTGAAAGCGACTGGTCTGCCACTCTGCCTCTTGATAAATTTCGGAAGACCGCGAGTCGACATCAAACGGTTGATCTTAACGACCGATACCGAGTCGCTAACAAGGATAAAGCGCGCAAGCTGATGACTACGATCGCCTGCGCCCAAAATGTCTTGGCTTTTTTTCCTATCAGTGTCTATCGGTGTTCATCCGTGGTTCCATCAACCAAACACACCGCGAAACTTCGAAGTCTCTCCGCTGTATCCGGGAAAGACCGCCCTCAAGTTGGTGGCGCCGAGATGCTTGGCAGCAATCTCGCCGAACACGTCGCGGAAGTCTGTCGTCAACGCCAGGTCGCGGCCTTCATATAGCTGATCGCTCTTCAAGCCGGGCCACTCGCCATAGACCTTACCGCCACGTACGCTGTTGCCGACAACGAACATCGCGTTGGCGTGTCCATGATCGGTGCCCCGGTTGCCATTCTCTTTCGCTGTGCGGCCGAACTCCGACATCGTTAGCACGACCACGTCATCCATGCGCTGACCCAGATCTGTGTAAAGCGCGGCGATGGCCGAACTGAAACCTCGCAGCAAATTGCCGAGTTGTCCCTGCTGATTGCCCTCGTTGACGTGTGTATCCCAACCACCGATATCCGTAAAGGCAACTTCCAACCCTACGCCGGCCTTTATCAACTGGGCGATTTGCAGCAGCGCGTTGCCGAACGGATTGCGCGGATAGTTCGCGCCGTTCTCTGGCTTGTACTGAGCCGGATTCACTTGTTTCAAGTAATTGATCGCCTCGAAGGTTTCTTTGCCTGTGCCATGCAGCGCGTCATTTACTGTCTGATCGTAGATGGCTTCGAAGCCGCCCTGCACTGATGCCGAACTCTGGCCGGCGCGAATGCTAAAGTCGGCCAGATTGGACATCGCCAGGGTTGGCGCCTTGCCCTGCATCGCGCGCGGCATGTTCTGGGTCATTGAAACCGCGCGGAACAGAGACTTCTGCGGATCGGGCTTGCTCTGCAGATAGCGGTTAAGCCAGCCATCCTGAGTTGACTTCACACCCGGCGTAGCCGACTCCATATAGTCCTGAGCATCAAAGTGCGAACGAGTGTTGTCCGGCGAGCCGGAAGCATGCACGATTGCCAGGCGCTTCGAATCCCAAAGGGGCTTGAACGGTTGCAGCGACGGATGCAAACCAAAATAGCCGTCCAGATTGATCGCAGATTCGGCGCCGCCATCGGGCTTCGGAATAGAGATGTTGGGGCGCAAATCGTAATAGCTGTGCTCGCCATACGGCACGACCATGTTTAGTCCATCGACGGCGCCACGTTGAAAGATGGCGATCAGAGTCTTGCGCCGGCCACCGCTAACCTTGTCGAAAGCCTCCGCCAACGCGCGCTTGAGAAACGTAGGCGCTGTAGTCATCACGCCGAATGAAGCGAGCGCGATGCCGCCGGATTTGATGAAGAATCTTCTATTCATGATCCTAGTCCTCGAAAAACCCTTAAACGTGTCGGTCTTGATCTTTGGTCTTGGGCCTTTGGTCTTTGGTTTATCCAAGGTCCCAAGGCCAAAGACCTAAGTCCATCTCTTTACTGCCGTTGAAACTCAGGCGATCCCAAAATCAGGCCCGCAATCTTGACCAGGGGATTTTCCAACGTCCCGGGGGTTACACTGGCTAGCTGCCCTTCCGGCAACGGCGGCCGCTCTTGCTGCTGCTGTGGCCCACCCGGACCGGGAAGATTCCCTTTTTGGAATGCCGTTTCGAATGGATTAGCAGGCGCGTTGCTGGACGCGGTTTGCATGCGCGGCAGCGGCGGCAACGTGACCTGATCGTTCAATTGCTTTAACAAGGTCGCGCGGGTCTGCGCTGAAATCTCTCCGCCGACAATCAACGTGATGAATCGATTCAGCAGTTTCTCCTTATCTACAGACTTGTCATTAGCGAAGTCACCAACAAAGCGCGACAAGTCTACGCGAGTTCCGGGGATGCGATTACTCACCAGGGCGAGTGCAAAATTCATTCGCTCAAGCAGCGCGCCGGTGTTGACCCAGTTCTCGGCCACGTCCGCGTAACCATTCGGCGTCTGAAAGCCATAGAGTGGTTGGCCCATGCGGGCAATCCACTGATGCATCTGCGGGCCGCCGTTGGTATCGGCGCCGAGAGTGCGCAGGGCGCTAATGGCCAGTTCAAACGGGCGTTTCACTTTCGCGCGATAAGCATCGGCAGAATTGAACTCTGGTGAAAAGAAGATCGCCTTCAGCACTTCGCGAATGTCGCCGTCGGATTTGATAAAAGTTTGGGCCACGCGATCGACCAGCGCGGGCTGCGGATCGTCTGAGACAAAGTGCCGCACGAGTTTCGTGGCGATGAACTTCGCCGTCGATGGATGATGCGCCAGGATGTCCAAAACCATCAGGCCGTCTTTTACTCCCCCGCCTGCCGGAATCTTTTGACCGAGCACGATCTTTTCGCCGTCATCGTGTACGCGCGAATTGAAATAGAACTTGCCGGCTTTGTCGCGCAGCATTTCCAGCCGGCGACCATCCGTCATTGCCTGGGCCGCGGCACCTGCGCCGCGTGGCGCAAAGATTGTCCAACCAGTGAAGCAGCGCGCCACTTCCTGCACGTCCTTCTGGGTGTACCCGCCATCAACGCCGAGCGTATGCAGTTCCATCAGCTCGCGCGCGTAATTCTCGTTGATGCCGCGTCGCTGCTGTTGTTGCGGCCGCTGTTGCTGCGGGTTGTTGGTCATTGACGGACTTGCATTTCCGCCGCGCATTAACTGAGCGAGCGGATCTCGAGCCGCTCCCGGGCGCTGCTGCGGGGACTGTGCGTTGGCACTCACACTCTGAAAGTTGTCCAGATAGAAAAGCATCGCCGGACTTTCTGCGTCAGCGCGGAGCAGGTCAGCGAACTTGCCGAGTGTGTGCGGCCGGATCGTGTCGCGGTCGTAAGAAATCAAAAGCCATCGGTCAGCGCCTTTGCCGGCAAACACGTTGAAGTGATTAGTCCAAAAATCAACCATCACCTCCTGGAGTTGTCGCTCGCTGTAGACAGCGCGCAGGATCCGAGACATTTGTAACTCGCCCGTCATGAATTGTGCGGGGCGCAGATTATTTTCCTTGAAGTACTCCATCACGGCCCGGCGATATTCGGCGTTGTTCATCGGGTTCGCGTCGGTATTGGCGGGCACAGTATTGTTCTTCGCAGCTTCGTTAGTCTTCTCCATTCCCGGCCCCTGCATTTCACCTGAGCCCTGAGGCGAATTAGCGTCGCCCGTCTTCGCTGCGCCTGCATTTGGCGTCGCGTTGGCGCCGCCCTTCACTCGATTGTCGCGGGCCGCGGCCAAATCGGCCGGCAGATCACCGCGACGTTGAAGCTGTCGCAGCAGTTGCCCGGGCTGCGGATACTTTTCATAAAGCTGGGCCGTGCTCATTCGCAGCGTTTCCAAATTCTGAAGCTTTGCTTCGGCGGTCGCGTCGTCAATCTTGTCAGGGAAAAGCTGCTGCGAGATGTAGTTCTCGACGCCCATGGCTTTTACGCGCTGAACATCGCCGGCCCGGGCCCCAAATCCCAGTCGATTCAGGACGTGCAGGATGCGTTGATCCTCGCTCAGCTTCGCTGCCGATTTACCCGCCGGCGCCTTCATATTCTGAGCACTAAGACCGACGGCAAAGGTGCTCAAAAGCAACGCCGCGATGGAAAGGGTGGCAGCGAATCGCCGCTTCACTGAGAACGCCTGGCTGGAGTAGATTTTTTTGCTCATCATAACGCCTCTTCCTGTCTGCTTCGGTTGAGTAGAAACTCCCCACCGTCTTCGGCAACGCTAATTAAGACGCACCGCCAGGAACGATGGTTGAAAAAAGCGTGCTATGAGCATTATTAGACAGAAAGGATGCGCTGTCCATTTGGCAGACTCGCGGACGACTTGGCCGAGCGAAAGGTCAGATCTAAGAAAAGGCGGGATTTCCAGACTGAAAGGCCGGCCCATACGTCTAAGCATCAACCATCGGCGAAGGATTGGGCAAAGAGACTTTGTCGGTGGCCTCCCTTAGAAGTTCTCTTGGGGGAGCGGGCGCTGCGTTGGCAAGAATGCAGCGCCCGATTTCTATTGCAAAGATTAGGGTTGTGCAATCCAGCACACTGTAGTAATCTGACGGCTCCTTCCACACATTAATCGTTTTGCTAGGTTGGTCAGGCTCTCTTGCCAGAGCCGATTTTTTGGATTCGTGTCTTTATCATCGCCCCGCTCACGGCGATCAAAGGCCCGGGATAACGAGACTATGAAAAGGTATCTCTTTGCCCTACTTCAGTCGACGAGTGTGCTTAAGCTCGTTTCGTGGGTCAATCGAAAGAAGGTCACGATTCTGAGCTATCACAGTGTCATCGATAGCGACGAACCAGTCCGCCACGATCCTCATAAGCAGCATATTCCGCTTCACCTTTTTCGGAAGCATTTAGATTATTTGCAAAGCAATTACACCGTAGTTTCGCTGAGCGATTTTCTGACGGCCAAGCGCGAGCATCGTCGTTTGCCGAACCATTCGGTGGTACTGACATTCGAGGACGGGTTTGAGGACTTTTATACAGTTGCGGCCGGCGAGCTCGCGCGGCGTCACTTGGTCTCAACAGTTTTTCTCATAACTGACAGAGCGTACGGCCGCTTGCCGCCGAATGGCGAGTCTTTTCTTTCGTGGCAGCAGGTCCAGGAACTGGCCCTGTCGGGGATAGAAATCGGCTCACACACTTGCTCGCATCGCAGACTTCCGGAACTTCCGCTGGAAGAAGTCACAAGAGAGTTAGCGGATTCGCGCGTGGCAATCCTGGATCATGTAAACCAGGTTCATGTTCCGCTCTCATATCCACACGGGCGCACGTCGGAATCAGTTAGCCGATTGGCACAATCGCTCGGTTATTCTTGTGCGATAACCACCACGCTGGGCCACAACGGCGGCGACGCCGATATTTTTGCGCTCAGCAGGACAACAATTGCGAGTGATGACGATCTGGCAACCTTTGCAGCCCGGGTCTCAGGCTTGACCCGTTGGATAGGCGAACTAAGAACTTTCGTCGGCACCGAAAATGACAACGAGTTGGAACCAGATTGTTCTCTTTCTTACGACTCCTTGGCAGCGGAAATCTATGATTGCGCCGAACCGACTAATTAATTCTTGATGCAACGGGCAGGCAGCATTCGGAACCGTGTAACCCATTTCGATATATTCAAAGAAGCGCCTTCCCTGCCGCTCACAACAGGGACAGATTAGCCTTGCCGGCAACGTCATGTTGTTAAGGATGGCGAATGTCCGACGCCAGATGACCCTGAAAAGCGATCGGGTCGCTCGCGCAATACTGAAGTTCTTGATCTGGTCTAGATACCAGGCGAACATATTGAATCGGAAGAGAGACGATGAGTTGCGCCCTTTAGTTAGCTGCCGAGCGATTCGCCGGTTGTGGCCGGGCCGGGGGCCGCGGATATGTTGCCGGACTGCGATTACCTTCCTTATCGATAGCTCGCACGCCGAAAAAATAGTTGTCCTTTGACATGCCCTTCATGTTGAAGGTCAGAACGTTGCCGATCCGCAGAGAGTTGGTCCACGTGGGCGACGTGGTATCCCGCCAGACGATCTCGTAGCCCGCCAGATCGGGTTCTTTGTTTGCCTCCCATTTAAGAGTTGAATCGTTGGACAAGACGCCGACAAACTCCAGGCCCTTTGGTCGCGCCGGCGCGGACGCCAGAGCTGCCAATGCCGCGGCATTCACCCTAGTCACGCTGGCGATATAATTAAAGTCGTCAAACTGTGGCAGGTCGCCATACTGAATTCCGTTTTCGATGCGTACGTTCTGATGCTGGTGTTGATAATTCTCGTTCGGCTCAGTAAACCTCACAGCCGCATACCCGCGTTCGAGAAAAGGAATGTGATCACCACCGCGGCCATAACGATCGCGGCGATAGATCATCAGGACTTTCATCGAAGGCACGTAACGCTCGCTGGTTTCTTTGATAAACCGCGCCAGTTGCCGCGAAGGTGAATCATTCTCGCCGCCAACGCTGCGACGCGTGCTGGCTTCAGCCTGCGTTTCGTTCGACGGAACGCCTTCGGAAAAGACTCGGACCGAATGCGGATCGCGCACGCCGTTGCCGCCGAGCGAGCTGCCGATGATGTCGTTGGTGAACATCGCCTCGATGTCCAGATTGTTCTTTTTCGCGGTCTCGGCAAAGTAAGTGGAACCGAGCAAACCCTGTTCTTCGCCTGCGACCGTCATGAAAACAATCGTCGCTTCGAACTTGTACTTCGCCATCACCCGGGCCATTTCCAGGACGGTCGCGGTGCCTGAAGCATCGTCGTTGGCTCCGGGCGCGTCGCACCTGGCATCGGTGGGACTGGCGCACATTGAATCGTAGTGACCACTGACAACATAAACCCGATTGACTGACTCAGGCTGGGTCCCTTTCAACGTCGCGACGATATTAGTGAGCCTCGTAGGCTGGAGCACGCGCGCAGCCTTTGGCTGTTCAAAGGTCTGCTTTTCTACCACCATGCGTCCATTTGATTGGGCAGCGGCTTTTTGAAATTCCGAGTAGAGCCAGTCCCGCGCGGCACCGATGCCCCGGTTCGGGTCGTTCTGATCCGACAGTGTGTTCCGCGTGCCGAAACTCACCAATCGGAGAATAGTCCTCTCGATGTTGCGAGGATTAATCTCAGCAACGATGCGAGAAATTTGTGCGTTGCGCGGCGACGCAGCAGCATTCAAAGCACCTGGACGCCGCGGCCGAGGCTTACCTTTCCGAGGCAACGCAGAGTTGGACTGGGTCGTCTTTGAAACCTTTTGCTGTGCCGGCGCGAAAGGAGCCATCGCGAGCAAAATTGAGAGCAAGAGGCAGTTGGAGACAAAGTAACTCGTCCGGAGCTTAGATTTCGGCATCAAGTGGCACCTCGACAATTCCAGGTTTTGCGATCGGGACGAGACTGTACCAACTCAAAGGTTCTGAGGGCAACAGCTCTTGAGGCCGGGATACCGGGTTCAGGGAATGTGGCACGCGCATCTTGCGCGTGGTTTACGGGCGGGAAGCCCATGTCACTTTCACCAGACTTAACGGTCGGCTTTTTTGGCTGGGGCCGGATCGTCAACTCGCGAAGGTTCACGATAGGCAGGCTCAAAGAAACGCGTCGTGCCTTCTGTCACGCTCGGCACTTCCTGAAGTCGCCCCGTTGCAGCTTGAGGGAGTTGCATCAAGGGAGGATTAGCGAGTGCGCTCGAACGCCGCGGATGGCTTAGTGAGCCTGTGGAGAGCGAGGCATTGATTATTTTGGTAAGCAAACGCACCAGAAGGATATCCATGGTTAGGAGCGTCATCATTCCCACAACTACGATCACCGCAATTGAGTCCGGATCGAGCCGCGCAGATCGCGAAAGCTCAATCGCTCCTCCAATCAAAAGCCCAAAACCTCCCAACGTCAGCAACGTTACTATCGCGCCGAGGATAACTGCCGGCTTGGTTAAGCTAACGGGAACAAGCTGAGGCTGCGTCGCCAGACCAACGCTCAAGTTAGCGCCGCAGCGATTGCAGTACTTCAGCTCAATTGTGTATTCGGCTCCGCAGCTGGGACAGAACATGGTTCGTGAATGGTAAATCGTTAGTCGTAAATAGTAAAAAGCGACCGCTGTGCGCGTTCCCTGAACCATACGGCCCGCGGAGCACTGAAGTTCACGTTTGTTTGTCCGACAAGCTTTAGCTTGTCGCCAAAGGGCGCAAGTAATTCGTGATTACTCGCGACAAACTGAGAGATTTGTCGGACCTTCACCGAATCCGATAGGCCTTATTCTTCCAGACGACGATTATCTCGCCGCTGAGTTGCGAGGCGATGGAACGGAGTCCCGAGTCGAGCGAGGAAAACTCGTCTGATCCACGCGTTATGGTGTGCAGAGACATCGAGGTCTTGAACTTGAGATCGATCCAGGAGGCACCCTGCTTGCGAAACTTGCGGCCTCCAACCGAACGAGTTTCGGTGGCCGGTTCTGGCTTGGCAGGGCTGGTTTTGACGGTGTTTTCCTTTTGCGTGGATTCAACCTGCAGTTGATTTGTTTGGGCGACATTTTCCTGGCTTCGCCGCGGTCCACCGCGCTTTTCCTGGGGTGCTATTCGGTTATTTTGCGCGGGCTGGTTCGCTGCCGCTCGATTACTCTCCTCGGCCCCACGATCCTTTGCGGTGGTCGGCTCGGCGACTCGATCCATGGCTTTGTATTTATCGTCGGCGGAGGCGCTCTTGCGGGGACCGCTGGCCAGGCCAGCCACGTTCGACTGTTGGCGAGTTCTGGCTTCCACGCCCTGGCTTTCGCCCGGTGGCGGAGGCGCGTATGACGGCGACTCAGAATCGGCGCGCTTTATTGCCAGCGCCGGAGTGGCTGCCGGCGATGTTTCTCGGGAAGATTTCGGTGGCGGAACTGTAGTAGCTGCGACTTTGGACTCGTCACGCTCCTGACCGCCTTTCGGGTTTTGCCCCGAGTCTGCGAGGTTGCTGTTTCGATTTGAGTCCGAACGCGCACTGTTACTTGCGTCGGCCTGAGGAGCAACCTGATCAGCGGGCTTCACCGCGCTCGCCGCCGCTTGGTTCCCCTCCTCGTTCTTCGCCACGAGGGCAGAGTTATTTGCCGAGCGTCGGGCTACCAAAAATACGACACCGGCGGCCGCAATCAAAACAACTGCGAATGCGGCATAGCGCAAAGTGCGCGGCGTGAAAAACGCAGCCAGTCTCTGCGGCCAGGAAGCACGCTCCGCCTCGGTCGATCCTAACGGACTTGCTTTCGTCACCGCGCCGGTACTCATGGCCAGTTGAGAAACCAATTGCCGGCAGTTGTCACAGTCGGCCAGGTGCGACACATAACGGGCCCGCGCCGCCGGCGGCAGAGCGCCTTCGACAAACGCGCTTAGCTCATCCGCGTCGAGATGCTCAGGAGGCGCTTCGCCACCGCCGTGCTTAGCGTACCGTCGCATCAAAAGATCAATTTGTACGTCGTTAGGTGTCATTGAATCGTAATACTCTAGAGCACCTGCTCACGAAAAACTTCCCATTCGATGAACGCTCTCACCCAAAACAACTTGCGAAACCATCGTGAATGATTCGCAATTCTTCCTCAATCTCAATTTCCGGCGGGCGAACCTTGGAAGCCGGGTTCAGGTTGCGCCAACAGCATCGGTTCGACTTCGGCTTGCAAGTGCGTGGCGACTTCGGCCAACGACCGAGTCGCTTCCGACCGGGTCCAGCCATGCTCTTTCATCAGAATCGTTTCGACCTGCTCGCGCACCGAACCGTGAATACGAGTCAAACGGCGGCTGGCCGTGGCTTCGTGAACTCCGAGCACGACTCCCGCCTCACGCAAGCGCAACCCGTCGAAATAATACAACTTCATCAATAAACGATCTTCGTCGTCGAGTTCAGCCAGCGCCCGCGCCAGAGCTTTCTCGACGTCAGAAGCAGCCAAATCATCCGCCAGTGTTTCTTCCGGGCTGGGCGATGAATAAAAGGCACTGAGCGCCCGGTGCTCGCCCTCGACATCTCGCGCCAGCCGGTCGAGATCCGAATCCTCTTCAGTTTGGATCAGCCGCGCTTCTCGTCGATGCTGATCAATTGCGAGCTGGCCCACAACCGCGCGCAGCCAACCACCAAGCGAACCTGCGCCTGAATAGTAGGTAAGCTTTCCGGCGGGCTTGCCATCCTGACGGACTTTCAAGCCGTGTAGTTCTGCCCAGATCGACTGGGCGAGATCGTCAGACATCGCCTCATTTGAGCTGGCAGAGCGCGCGGCGGAACGCACTGTCGCGCCATACCCTTCGACCAGATCGCCCCAGGCTGTTTGATCGCCGCTTTCGCAAGCTATTACCAGGCATAGATCGTCTGCGTGCAGGCCGTCAATAAACTTGTCGATAGGCGTGGCGCCGGTCGATGGATCGTGTTTGAGAAGGTATTTTTCGACCGACGCTCGCAGTCGCGGGGCAAGCGATTGCGGCTCAAGCGCGCGCGAGTTTGCTGCACGCGCCAGCAAACGCTTTGCCCCTTCCATTATCAGGTCGTCGATCTGCTTTTCGCTTTGTCTCAAAATCGTCAATCGCCCTGGGCGCACCATGCTATCACGATCATCGACGCTCAACCGCGCTCAATTTTGCGTGGCGCCCGGCGTCGATTTGATGACCGGCGGGGCCCTGGGTTGCCGGTAAGTTTAGAGGATCAACTTTAGTTGGCTTATTATCGGGTGGCAAAGTCGATTGAAGTCGGCAACTAAACAGGATCGACAATCCCAGGCCCAGAATCTAGAATCTCTTCGTGCTGCGAGTCACCGAAATCTTTCACTCGATCCAGGGAGAGTCCACACATGCGGGACGGCCCTGCACCTTCGTGCGGCTGACCGGCTGTCCAATGCGTTGCACCTGGTGTGACAGTGAATACACCTTCACGGGCGGCGATCAGGTCGCGCTCGATGACGTAATGCGGCAGGTGCGCGACTTTGGCTGCCCGCTGGTCGAGGTAACTGGCGGCGAACCGCTGGCGCAACGCGAGGCAATTGATCTAATCAGACGGCTGTGCGATGAAGGTTATGAGGTTTTGATCGAGACTGGTGGCTATGTCTCAATTGAAGCTGTGGACAAACGCGCTAAGATTATCCTCGATGTAAAGTGTCCGGGCTCGGGTGAAGCGGAACGAAATCACTGGCCGAACCTGTCGCGGTTGCGGTCCGAGCTGGACGAAGTAAAGTTCGTGATCGCGAATCGAGCAGATTGGGATTTCGCCCGCAAAGTTGTCGCAGAGTACGAATTAGAAACGCGCGCCAAGTCGATTTTGATCTCGCCCTCCTGGGGCCAAATCGAGTTGAAAGAACTGGCCGGCTGGATCGTCGAGAGCGGAATAAATGTACGAATGCAGTTGCAAATACACAAGTACATTTGGGGACCTGAGGTACACGGCGTGTAGCGACAAACTTCAGTTTGTCGACTCCGGCGAGTTCGAAGGAAATCTTTCGACGAACTGAAGGGAGTTGAAACAAATTGCTGGAACGTTGGCATTGGCATCTATTGCTGGGAGCGCGGACGTCTCGTCCGCATTGAGCGCGGAGCGCGAACAAGTGGTTCCGAGGGTTAATGTTTATGCTAAGAACTAAGCGAGATTGCTCGCTGTGCGGACGAGACTGTCCGCGTTCCCAGCGTTAACTTAGTCAGAGCTTCCTTCAGTTTGTCGACTCCGGCGAATTCGAAGGAATCTTTCGACAAACTGAAGTTTGTCGGAAATTAATATGGGTGGGTCTAACGATCAAGCCTATGAACAAGCCGGTTCAGATCCAGGTTTGTCTCATCTGGCCGTCTGTCTCGTCTCAGGCGGAATGGATTCCTGCGTGACGGCAGCCATCGCCGGCGAAGAAAACGATGAGTTGGCCTTTCTGCATGTCTCCTATGGCCAACGAACAGAAAAGCGTGAGCGTCGCGCTTTCGACGATCTCGCCGAGCATTTCAACGTGAGTCAGCGACTCGCCGTTTCGATCGAGCACCTGGCAAGAATTGGAGGCTCTTCGCTAACCGATCAGGGAATTGAGGTAACGGAAGCGGATCTAAGTTCGCCGAAGATTCCCAGCAGTTATGTTCCCTTTCGGAATTCACACTTGCTCTCAATCGCCACGAGTTGGGCCGAAGTGATTCATGCCGGACGGATCTATATTGGCGCGGTCGCGGAAGACTCGTCAGGTTATCCCGATTGCCGACCAGAGTTTTACGAAGCATTTCAACTGGCAATCGATGCCGGCACCAGGCCGGAAACCGAAGTGAGAATCGTTACGCCGATAATTCACATGCGCAAAGCGGAAATCGTCAGGCGCGGGCTGGAATTGAACGCGCCGCTGCAGCTCACCTGGTCCTGCTATCAGTCCCAAGACGTGGCCTGCGGGCGTTGCGATTCCTGCGCGCTGCGCTTGCGCGCCTTCAGGGAGGCTGGAATGCCCGACCCGATTCAGTATGCTTGACACCGATGCCGGCGCTGATTAACGTAAAGCCGGTTTCCGCTACAACTTGTTCGACCAGTCTGGCATCCTAACCGATGCCAGTCCCGGCGAAATTGACAGATTGTTTTTGGAGGATTATTTGATGCGTCGCCCTTATCTATTCCCATCAATTCTCGTCGTTGCAGTTTTTGTTTGCAGCGCGCTTACCGCTTCAGCCCAGACCGGACAACTTCGTGGGCACGTTATTCTGAAACAGGCCGATGGCACAACGGTCAAAGCCGCCGGCGCGCAAGTGGATGTCTATCGCGTAGACCTCCCCGGCAACTATCCGACGAAAGCCAACAAGAACGGCGAGTTCGTATTCGCCGGCCTTCCCTATACCGGCACTTACGTCATCGCCGTCAGCATGCCCAATGCCGCTCCAACCTATCAGCCAAATGTAAAAGCGGGTCGCGATATTGATTATGAACTCACTCTCTCACCTGGTGACGGACGTCGACTGACTTTAGATGAGATTAAGAAAACCGAGGCCGGAGCACCGCGAAGTTCGGGCGGTGGTGGCGAGAGCGCCACCGACAAAGCCAAGCGCGAAGAACTCGAGAAGAAGAACAAAGAAATCGGGGAAGGCAATAAGAAGGTAGAAGAGGCAAACCGGATAGTCGCCGACTCTTTTAAAGCCGGCAATACTGCCCTGGCCGCCGCCAGTGAAGCTGACAAGGCAAACAGGCACGACGAGGCCATCAAGCTTTACGGAGACGCCGTACAGCAGTATGACACGGGACTTGCCGCAGATCCGGAACAGCCGGCCCTACTGACTAATAAGGCGGCGGCTTTGAAGGGGCGCGGCGTCGATAAATATAACATCGCGGTTGTTTCAAAAGACGAGGCCGCTAAGAGCGCCGGTGTTGAGTCGGGCAAAGCGGATTTCAAAGCTGCGGCAGAAGCCGCCAACAGGGCTTATGACATTTTGAAAAAAGAGACGCCGTCCGCCGACCCCGTTGAACAGAAACGGCAGACCTCGAACAAGTACGCGGCGCTAAGCGTGCGGGCCGAAGCGATGCGCCTGTTCGTAACCAAAACCGATCCGACGCAAGCAGATGCCGGCATCGCGGCGTATCAGGATTACATCGCCGCGGAAACGGACCCGGCAAAGAAGGCCAGAGCACAACTCGATCTGGCGCAAATGCTGTTCGACGCGAATGCTTATGATAAGGCCAAGATTGAGTATGAAAAGATCCTCGCCGAAAAACCCGACGACCCGGATGCGTTGGCAAATATGGGTTTGATTCTTTTCAATTTCGGCGCCGCTAAAGAGCAGGAAGGAAAAAAGGACGAGGCCAAGGCGATGTATCAGCAGGCCGCAAATTACCTGGCGCAGTTCGTCGCCAAGGCCCCGGATACACATAAGTTCAAGGCCGACGCCAAGGCGGTGCTGGAAGAATTGAAGAACCAGCAAAACGTTCAGGCTGAAAAGCCGGCAGCCACTCCTTCACGTCGCAGGCGGCCCTAATTGTGATTTTATTTTCGTTGCTTAGAGGCGGGCTACGGCCCGCCTCTTTCGTTTGCCGCTGAACAAAGGGTGAAAGTCCGCTAGTGAAAATCATGTGAACCAACACTCTCGAGCTTGATTTGCAGCGGCTCGACGCGTTTCGCTTTCACGGAAATGACGTTGTCCTGATGCTGTAATACTCCTTCGATCAGCAGAAACGGATAATCGACTAAAGCTAAACGGTTCTGTTCGAAAAGCTGCGGCGTGACGATCACATTCGCAATCCCCGTCTCATCTTCCAAACTTAAAAAGACGAAGCCCTTTGCCGTGCCCGGTCTTTGACGCACAATCACCCAACCGGCCACGCGCACCCGCATTCCATTGCGCATGTTCTTTAAGTCAACGGCGCGGGCAACCTTTAAAGTATTCAGCCAGGCCCGTTGATGAGCCATTGGATGGCGGCCAATCGTCAACCCCGTGCCGCGCAAATCGGCGGTCAAACGCTCGTTGAGCGTCATCGGCACGAGTGGTGAGCCGTTATCTTCTGCAAGCGATTCGTACAATGGCCCTGGATTGCGCGCGACACGTTCGACCTGCCATAGCGCGTCGCGCCGATTGGTTGGGAGCGCGGACATCCTGTCCGCCTGAGCGCGAAGCGCGAACTGTCGCTCGCCATCTGCAAGGTTCAATGAGTCTGCTTCGCATGCTGGCGGACAGGATGTCCGCGCTCCGATAAAATTCAACGCACCCACCGCCGCTAATTTTCGCAGTTCATCCTTTCTCAACTCGGTGACGCGTTGATGCAAATCATCGAGACTCGTAAACGACTGCTGTGTTCGTGCGCTCACAATCGCGCGACCTGCCTCTTCACGTAAACCTCTGACACAGCGCAGACCGAGACGAAGGGCGAGAGGGGGTCGGGTGTAGGGTTTAGGGTGTAGTTCATTTGAATCTACACCCCCCACCCCATCCCCTACCTCCTCGGCCTCCAATGTGCATTCCCAATTCGATCGCGTCACGTCAACCGGTTTCACTTTTAATCCGTGTCGCTGCGCGTCCTTGATGATTGTAAACGGTTGATAAAACCCCATCGGCTGATTGTTGAGCGTCGCCGCGGTAAACGCAGCCAGGTAATGACATTTTAGGTAGGCACTCGCATAGGCAATTAACGCGAAGCTGGCGGCGTGCGATTCGGGAAAGCCATAGAGAGCAAAAGACGCGATCGATTGCACGATCTCATCTTGCGTCTGGCCTGTAATTCCCTTTGCAGTCATACCGTGCCGCAGCTTCACTTCGATGTCGCGCATGCGTTGTTCCGATCGCTTGAATCCCATTGCCCGGCGCAGCTCTTCCGCTTCACCGCCACTGAATCCCGCGCAGATCATTGCCATCTTCAGCAATTGTTCCTGAAACAAGGGCACGCCGAGAGTGCGCTTCAACACTGCTTCAAGATCAGGATGGGCATAAGTAACTGGCGCTCGTCCCAGACGCCGACTCAGGTAAGGATTCACCATATTCCCGACAATCGGCCCGGGTCGAATGATGGCCACCTGCACGACAATGTCGTAAAACTTTTGCGGCCTGAGGCGTGGCAGACAAGACATCTGCGCCCGGCTTTCGATCTGAAACATTCCAATCGTGTCCGCCTGCTGCAAAGCTTGATAAACTTCCGGGTCGTCCGGCGGCAGATGCGCCAGATCAACTTCTTCCCTGTAGTCATCGCGAATTATCTGAATCGACTCTTCCAAAACCGCCATCATCCCCAGGCCGAGCAGGTCAACTTTGATAATGCCAAGATCAGCGCAGTCTTCCTTATCCCACTGCACTACAACACGGCCCGGCATTGCCGCCGGTTCCAGCGGGACCACGGAATCAAGCTGGCCCTGGCAGATCACCATGCCGCCTGAATGCTGGCCCAGGTGCCGCGGCAGGTCCTGCACGGCCTGGTAAAGTTGAAAGAACTTTCTGATGCGCCGATCGCGCAAATCCAGACCCGCGTCCTTGAACTGACGCGCGGTCGTGTCCTTCGGATCCTTCCATTCCCAGGTATGCACCAGACTCGATAGACGCCCGAGAGTCTCTTCATCAAACCCGAGCACTTTACCGACTTCGCGCGCCGCCGAACGTCCACGATAAGTGATCACGTTCGCGGTCATCGCCGCGCCCAGCTTGCCGTACCGTTGGTAAACATACTGAATCGCGCGCTCGCGCTGATCACCGCTCGGCAGATCGAGATCAATGTCCGGCCACTCCCCACGTTCTTCGGAAAGAAAGCGTTCGAACAAAAGTTCCATCCCGACTGGATCGACCGCCGTGATCCCAAGCGAGTAACAGACGGCGCTGTTCGCCGCCGAACCTCTTCCCTGCACCAGGATGCCGTTACGTTTGCAGAACTGAATGATGTCCCAGACGATCAGAAAATAGCCTTCGAGTTTTAGTTTCTCGATCAGCCGAAGCTCGTGTTCGATCTGTTTTTGGGCCCGTGCGAAAGTCGGCGAGCAATTGCCGCCTAAATAACGCTCCCGCGCGCCTTCATATGTTCGCCGGCGCAAAAACGAAGTCATTGTCTCGCCGGGCGGTACAGGATATTTGGGAAATTCATAACCAAGATCTTCGAGGGAAAATTCAAGCCGGGAAGAAAGCTCGATCGTGTTAGCGATCGCCTCAGGTAGATCGGCAAAAAGCTCCGCCATCTCTGGCGGCGATTTCACGAAACGTTCTGAGTTACTTGCGAGCAGGCGTCCGGCAGTTTCCAGGCGCACGTGATTGCGTATGCAGGTGAACACATCCGCCACCTGGCGTTGCCCGCGCGTGGCATAAGAGACTCCGTTTGTCGCCAGCAGCGGCGATTTAAAGCGGTGCGCAATTTCAATCACTGCGTGATTACGCGCTTCTTCTTCCCGATTGAAATGGCGTTGCAATTCGGCATAGACATTTCCTTTGCCAAAGACGTCAATCAACCATTCCGTAGCTCTCTGCGCTTTCTCCGTGTTTCCGTGGTGATTAAATCGGAGCGGCCCATCATCGCTTCCGCCGGTCAAACAAATCAATCCTGCGGCATGCTCTGCCAGCTCATCCGGCGTAACTGCGCACTCGCCCGGCTTTGCATGCTTGGGCACGCGCATCTTCATTAGAGTGATCAGGCGGCAAAGGTTCTGATAGCCGGCGCGACTGCGAACCAGAAGCGGCACGGAAATAGTCTGCTGGGGTTTTGAACTTGAGACTTGAAACTTGAAACTTGAAACTGTTATCTCAGCACCGATATGAGCTTTAACACCAAGTTTTTTCCCGGCCAGATGAAAGCGCGCCGCGCCGTAAACACCGTCGCGATCCAGCAGGGCCATCGATGGCATTTTAAGTTCAGCACAGACGGCGATTAATTCTTCCGGCGTCGCAGCGCCCTGCAAGAAACTAAAGGCAGACCTCGCGTGCAGTTCAACGTACTCCTGCTTCCTGCCTTCTGCCTGCCTGCTGCTCTCTTCAGTCATATACTCCTTCGACAAACCACTCTTCGCTTTGCAGATCGCGATAGACGCGACAAAGCACATCACTCTGTTCCGAGCTGGAACTTCTCACGGCTACGTCCCACTCATCTCTCGCCCAGAGGTCGGCGCGCCACCAGTCGCCTGAAGTGCGCCAGGGACCAGAGGCGCAAACCACCTGGCCGCATATTACGTACGACGAAGACGCGCCACGCGCATTAATCCGCGCCGGCCGTTGCTGCATGCTTTGCACTTCCGCAGGCCATGGCGGCCGAAAAACTCTGAACCCCATCGCCGGCAACTCAGGCATCCTGCCCGCACTGAGCGCCGGGCGTGAAGTATTGCCCGCGTTTTTCCCACTTCTATAATTCAGTCGGAACTTAGTCATGCGAAAAGCATCCGGCCGGTGAGTATTCAAAAGTTCAGGCGAACCGACATTCTCGGCGCCCACCAATTTCGTCAGTCGCGCCAATGTCAATTCCAGCTTTTCCGGTTCGGGAGCCAACGGAATAAACAGGCCTGTCTGCAACTCCCTCGGCTTCACCGGTTCTGCTCTAATCATTACTGCGATAATGGCCGCCTGAGGCGGTTTCGATTCGATGTCAATTAAGAGCAGGCGCAGAAATGTCTTCGGATCACGCATCGGCACGGGCAAAGTAATCGCCCGCTTATATTTTGTTTTGTCTTCCAGCTTTAAGTAGAGGCGCAATTCGTTGGTTGCCAGCGCATGCGAGTTCAGATTTGCGCAAAGCTGATTAAGCAAACGAGCAAATATAAAAGAGAGCGACTCGAGTTCCGCGACCGGATGTTCCAACTCGAGTGCCTGTTCGAAACCAACGGGCGGTTGAAGTAGATGCAGATGGCGCTCACTTTTACCCTGCGCAAGTTTTTGCAGTCGCACGCCTTCCTGCCCCAGCCTCTGCGCCACACCTGCAATCGATAATTTCGCAAAATCACTGAAGGTGCGAATGCCCCACAATCCAAGCGTCTCGCGGATTTCCTCAGCTTTCTCTTGATCAATTCCCGCGAGGGAGTAATCAAGCATCTTTAGCGACAGGCCTCCGAGTTCCCTGAGTTCTTCTCCGACAGGAATTACAGTTATTCCCTTGAAAGATCTGGCAGCATGAATCGCCACATCCGGGTTCGCGGCAATAGAAACATTTACTTTTACATCTGACAGAGTCGCGCGGCGGGTAATTTCACTAGCGATATTCAGCGCCCAATCGGTCTCAGGCACTCCCGAACTTACCGGCGCACCAAACAATAGTTCCTGCCCGTCGACATCAATTACAACTATGTCCGTTCCCGTCTGTTCCACCAAAGGAGAGAAGGTAAAAGCCAGATCGATAAGTAGCGTGGCAGCGTCGCGTCCGCGTTCAGGGAAAGCTCGTCCATAGATGCAGGCAAACATAACTTTTCATCCTGCAAGCAAAATCGATTAGAAGTCGGATGTTTAAATGCGACCCCTTACGTAATGCCTCGGTCAAATGTAGACCTGCGCCCTGAATTTGACGGGGCCGCCGATCCAGGCGGTGGGCCTCTCTTGATTTACTCGCACGCAGATTCCCCGAAACAAACGTGAATGAGGTAGCAGTGATTCGGGTGACCCATTTTGATTTGACCCGGTGACAAGCGACAGGTGTCTTGCCTGGGTTGTAGCAGGCCTTCGGCTTCTTTTAATTCTTAATCTTGCGTCATCGCTTTTTAAGGCCACTGGTATGGCTTCAAGCCAGACAGCGGTTTCCTTATTTACTTCCAAAACCATCCTGGCGCACGAACGAACACATGCTATCGGCGTAATCACCACCAGCGCAGTGGGAGTATTTTCCAGCGCCCGGCGAAATCGAAACCACCATGACGAGATGATTCGGCGTGCGCATTTCGCGGCCACGTCCGCCAGGTTCAGCACCACCAAACCAAAACCACCGCTTTGTAATAAAAGATCGGTCGCTTTAAAAGCGCGCTCCAGCCGGTTGTTACAACGAACCCACAATACGCGGTCAAGATCCACTTGAGCGGTTTTTGCGGACCACAGATCAAAAGTGTCGTTACAATCGACCAACGCGCAAGTCTCTTCTTGTCTGGTCGCCACGGCCAACGCCGATAGTAATAAGCTGGTTCGGCCTGACGAGATCGCCCCTACAATCTCTGTAATCGCGCCCCGCGGAAGGCCACTCACCAGGGCATCAATTTCGTTCACGCCGGTCGACAGGATTTCA
>Ga0207646_10001228_pt1 | contig 32199 bp, 37 predicted proteins | sample KBSK5502metaG_FD_184343 | JGI IMG/M metagenome (GOLD analysis project Ga0207646, IMG submission 184343) | Corn, switchgrass and miscanthus rhizosphere microbial communities from Kellogg Biological Station, Michigan, USA - KBS K5-50-2 metaG... | ecosystem: Host-associated > Plants > Roots >... | reverse complement strand
ACTTTCGCGTTACCAACAATCTCCAGAGAATTGGGGTTCAAGTTGGCGGTAAAATCTTTGCCTTCCTCGATTTCATTGGGATCCGGCTTGGTGAAAAGCTTGTCGTACAGGCGCACTTCCGCGTCCGCCGCATGCGCCGCGGAAACCCAATGAATCGTGGATTTCACTTTTCGTCCGTCAGGTGAATTGCCACCTCGGCTGGCGGGATCGTAGGTGCAATGCACCTCGACGGGCTCGCCTTTGTCGTCGTTCACCACACTGGTGCAGGTCACAAAATAACCATAGCGTAGGCGAACCTCGCGTCCGGGAGACAGGCGGTAGTACTGCTTGGGCGGATCTTCGCGAAAGTCATCCTGCTCGATATACAGTATCCGCGAAAATGGCACTTTACGCGTGCCCGCGTTGGGGTCCTCCGGATTATTCACCGCCTCCATCTCTTCGACTTGCCCTTCGGGATAATTATCGACAACCAGCTTCAGCGGACGCAGAACCGCCATTACACGCGGTGCTCGCTTGTTCAGATCTTCGCGCACGAAATGTTCGAGCATTCCCAGTTCGATCGTACCATTGGTCTTGGTCACACCGATGGATGCACCAAAGTTTCGCAGCGCCTCCGGCGTGAACCCGCGACGGCGGATGCCGACTAGCGTAGGCATTCTTGGATCGTCCCATCCGCGCACTAATCCGTCATTCACCAACTTGAGCAGCTTGCGCTTGCTTAGCAGCGTGTAGGTCAGGTTCAGACGATCGAATTCGATCTGCTGCGAAGGGAAGATGCAGAGCTGCTCGATGAACCAGTTATAGAGCGGACGGTGGTCCTCGAATTCCAAAGTGCTCATGGAGTGCGTGACGCGCTCAATCGAATCCGATTGACCATGGGCGTAGTCGTACATCGGATATATGCACCACTTGTTTCCGGTGCGGTGATGCTCGGCGTGCAGGATGCGGTACATCACGGGATCGCGCATCTTCAGGTTGGGCGAAGCCATGTCGATCTTCGCCCGCAACGTGCGTGACCCGTCGGGAAATTCGCCGGCACGCATGCGCTCGAACAGATCGAGATTTTCTGCAACAGAGCGGCTGCGATACGGACTTTCCTTGCCAGGCTGGGTCAGAGTGCCGCGGTATTCACGGATCTCGTCGGCCGAGAGGTCGTCCACATACGCTTTTCCCGCCTTGATGAGCTGAATGGCCCACTCGTAGAGCTGATCGAAGTAGTCGGAAGCGTAGTACAGGCCATCCCAGTGGTAGCCCAGCCACTTAACACTGTCCTCGATGGAGTCGACGTACTCAGTCTCTTCCTTCGTAGGATTGGTGTCATCGAAGCTCAGATTGGTGTGCCCCAGGAACTCATCGGCGAGCCCGAAATCCAGGTAGATGGCCTTGGCGTGGCCAATGTGCAGGTAGCCGTTCGGCTCGGGCGGAAAGCGCGTTTGTACACGGCCGCTAAATTTGTTCGACTCCAGGTCGCGGACGATGATGTCGCGGATGAAATTCGACCCGCTCGGCTTCTCCCCGCCGGAAGAGCATTGAGGATTGGGGGCAGCGGCCGTGCGATGAACATTATTTGCACTGGTCATCGGAAATCTCCCGCTCCCAATCACTTTCCAGCTTCTCGCGATTCATCCGCCAGTGTTTAGCCGTGGCTGGTTCGGAGATCAAATCCGCGCGTAGTTCTTCTTCCGTTGTCTCTAGATATACTTCCTCCTGGCTGGCGACCTCTTCGCGGCAAGCTTCTTCATCAGGCGGAATATTCTGTTCGTCACCCACGTTGATCGACATCTCTAATCTCCTAAAGGCGCTGATCTTTATCGAAAGAAATAATGCACATTTATCGGGCTACTCCGGATGCCAATTTGCGAAGTACAGATATATTTGGCAGCAGATCTTCTGGAAAACCGTGCCGCTCCTGCAAATATTCTGGACTGTTGTAGGAAATCCAGACTTTCTTTGCGGCATCTTCCCAGACCAGCATCTTGAGTGGAGGGTCAATGGCCGTGCTGGGCGAGGCTAACATTAAAGGCGTTCCTGCTTTAGGGTTTCCAAAAATGAGCAATTTTGTCGGTTTCATCTCTAGCCCCACTTTTTCCGCCCTCTCCGCTGTGATCAACCAATCCAAATAGCACTGCGCCCGAGGCTTGCAGCATCGCTTTGAGCCTTTCGACAGCCTCGTCGACTGAATGACTGCTCGGTTCATTAACGATCCCATTGGCTATTGTTCGAGCCATCTGCATCTCCTCGTTTGTTCGGAAGATCCTCCATGCCGAATATTCAAGTTCCGCCGGGAATTCGTGCAGTGTCCGGCCAAGTGGTGCTCCCTTTCTACAACATCACGGACCGACTAGACAGCCCCGTCGCCCCGTCTGGCTCGGGCGGGCTGGGAGCCGCGATTTGCAGCGTTCCGTTTCCGTCATAACAGCGCACGGTGAATGTATGCTTGCCTGGCCGGAACGGCCAATCGTAGCGCCACATCACCCAGGTCAGCTGGGACAGAGGCGTCCGTATCAAAGCCTGCTCCCACGGACCGTTGTCCACCTGCACCTCGACCTTCGATATTCCGCGATCGCCAGCATGCGCCATTCCCCCAATCGGAACCAGCTTGCGCTTGTCGGCGCCAATGATGGTCATGTCGACCGCCACCGTGTCGATGACAGAGGTCGCATGCATCTGCGCCACCTTGTTCCAGCCTCTCTGCACCCAGAAACCGGGCTCCCAATGATCCGTGAACTCAAGGGACTCAATCCATTTGGGCTGTTTCATTCCGTGTACGTCCGGAATATAGATCCGAAGAGGAAAACCATGCTCACGCCTCAGCGGCACACCATCCCACGCGTATGTCAGCATGATCCGTTCGTCCGCTTTGATCGCATCGAGTGCAACCACTTCGAAAAACTCGTCCGCCGATCGAATCTTCAAATGTGTCGCTGTCGGCTGCAACCGGAGATCTGGCAGCAGTCGCTGTAGGCTGACCCCGGTCCAGCGCGTTGTGCCGATCAAATCCCCGCCCGCAGGATTTGAGATGCACGAGAGCGTGACGAACTGGTGCATCGGCTCGTAGCCTCGCAACTGTTCGAGGGTTAGGGAAAGCGGTTGCTCGACGAGTCCGGTGGTCTTCAAACGCCAGCGTTGCTCGTCGACTTTGGGCGGAATCGCGTTGATGTCGATGCGGTAGTGATTTTCGAGGGAGGTAAACTCTGGCCGTGTCCCCGGCGCAGGTTTGACGGCAGCGGCCGAGTTCGGCAACGGATGTGTTGCTGACCATCGGATGGGTTCGCTAGCGGCCATCATCGCCGATTCTTTTCGCCGGGCCTCGGCGAACTCACCTACCAGCGCACCCACCACGGTGATGGCCGCGGCGCTGCCGCCCAACTTCACAAGAAAGTGCCGCCGGTCAATTCGCTCAACCCGCGGTTCCATCGCACTCTCGACCGTGCTGTTTGCCGTTTGTATGCCGATCAATTGTTGCCCGACACGACCGAGGATCGCACCCCAAGCTGCGAAGACTACGAGGATCCACACCGCGCGTAGCGCTGGATCTACCGTGGCAGTCTCGCTCGCGTGAGCGCTAATGAGCATTGCAGGAACAGCCAGGACAATTCCGAGCACCAGGCCTAAGAAGACAGGATGCACTTTCCGCCTGGTGCGCAGGATGGAGAATAGAATTGTTCCGCCGGTGACTCCCATGACAAACAAACCGGCTATCGCAATCGCGTGCTCCACAGTCTTCGCTGTCTCAGACGTTGGCCCCAGATGCAGCTCCCGAATGACATCGACCATTATTCCGATGCCGAAGCCAAGCACTCTCCCTGGGAGTACTCGCGTTAGCCAGTCGAAAGAATCGAACGGCACAAATGGGAGACCCGCTATCTTCCACCCAGCAAAGAAAATTCCGACCAGCGCGGCGGTCACCATCGAGGCCACAAATAGACCGCGCGACACATCGCGTGGCAACCCCTTGAATTTCATGCAGCAGCGTTCCCCCTCGCGCGAGCATGGAGGCCGAGCCCCGGATCGTGCTGGTATTTCGGCGTAGAAGACGGTTTGTGCGTCATTGGGGCAACCCCCGTTTCACCCTTATAGTTGTCTTGCTCGCCGAACGAGTTGCACACACATTGCCATGGCCAGGGCGACGGCTTCCTCGTCAGACTCAGCTTAATCAGCGCCCTGTGCGGCACCTGTCAAAGTCCGCTGTCGATTGGACGACTCAGTGGCGCCATATAGACATGGCCTGAGTACGAGATGCTGTTCACGGACAAGGTCCATTTTGATCTGCCAACGAGCGTTGCTACGTATCCTGGAAGCTTGGCGGGAAATTACGGTATGAAAAGTGCAAGCTAGATATCTATCCGAGCGAGCAGGTTGCCTTCATAGTCCCGACCAATGCCGAACCGTCGTCGCCACTCTGAAGGCTACTTGCTCCAATTGTTCTAATGAAGTCTGCCTCCATGGACTTCGACTCTCAAGAACCCAGAAAATCACTCTGAGCTGCGACTTGAAGCCTCTCGGCCCGTTCAGAGAACAACCATTCAATTGCCAGCACTCTGTCAATATCGTCTTTCTTTCGTCTCCTACCTCTAACGGTATCGCGTATCACGGTAAAAATGGTCGTTTTCGTGGAGTGAGTTGATTGGAACATCGCGTGCCTCCCTGTCGTCGCGGCAGGAGGAAAACAGCATGCAAAACCCGTACGCCAGGACTTTCGAACGCCGCAAACTCTTGATTGACCAGAACGCAACTCAGACATTGCAACACGTCCTGCCAAATTGCCTGCCGTCGCCGAAAACCATGGCAACGTCAGTGTCAGTCATTTGCGAAGTTTATTTTAGGTCTCTCAATTGCACTGGGTATCTGCCAGCAATCCGACACCTGTCGTCAGCGTGACACTCTGTGACGCCAACGACGGCGCTGAATTCGATGGATTGAGTAGACAAAAACCTGAAATGAAAGAGGATCTGCACCACTTTTGATGACGAATTTCAATGGTCTCCGATGTGCTACTGGCAAAGTGATGTGACTAACGATCACCTCACGGGATCATTTCTAAAACAAGGAGAAGTATGTTGGAGACTCGAACGAGCCACGCTGATGAGGTAAGGTCCGCGATTCTAAACTGCATCTGCCCCGAATGTGGCGGTGTAATCGAGCTTGAAACGAGCGAACTCAGATGCCTAGGACGATGTGGCAAGCGCTGGCGAGATATCTGGGTTCGAACACAACTGCATCTCCAGGCGAGGAAGGCGAAACGATCTTCATCGCCGAGACGAACGACTGGGGTCGATAGGGTTTCACCAGCAAGTTAGTCTTGGAGGCTCTAACGTGGGCTATGAAAATCAAAGAGCTAATCGAAAAAGTTACTGAGGCATTGCATCGTGCCATAAAGGGCGGGCGCCCGCCGCGACCCATTGTTTTTGACTCAATCACGGACCTATCGCGGGCACCGCTTAGGGCTAAAGACGCTCACTCGGAGGTTGAGCGTGGCCTCGATGCGAAGGATTACAACTGGCCGTTGTGGTATGCCGCTTACATAGCGAGGGAGCAAGGGTTGGCGGAAAAGTCGGCGTCCAAGCTCGCCAGCTCCGCAATCGATGTTTCGCCCGGTTCAGAACATGCGCCACCGCTTAGAGTTATCAGCTTTCTTCATCTCAGGCCAGTGGCGATCAGCGTGTCGTACTTGGATGGAAATCCTTTAGGCCATGGGCGAGACGGTTCAGAAACATCTCGACAAAGCTAATTCGGCGTGGCACGAATGGGCAGTCACGTTTGGCGGTCCACGCCGCCGTACCATGATTTGCCGCATGTTGCGATATCTTGTCGTCACAGAACTCTGTTCTGTTACTCAAGAAACATTCCCTCAACCAGCATTCGCACACTCGTTGGAGGCTCCTTCTGAATGGAAAGAATTCGCGCCCCAGCGGGCAAACGGTTCCGCGCAATCACAAAGCCAGGCACCGCAAGGACGCGGCGAACAGAGTTGGGATTAGTGGAACGGGTCAGATCAAGGCAGGGGAATAACACTCGGGCACAGCGGAGGCAACGCTCCTGGGTTCGCACAGCCGGGTCCTTTATGACGAAAGCGTACACATTTCCGACCATTGACCAATACTTGCGCGAGCGGCTCATGCCGGTAAAGGGAACGATACCCAACATCGTGGGCATCGACATGTACGGAAAGTCCATCCCAGCCGGGACAGTAGGCGGCGACCTGTTTGAGTACATCAACTTTCAACAGCGATACGATATCACCGCACGCATTCAGAGGGCTCTGCGGCTCTCAAGTGAGTTTCTCGAACCCCTTCCACCAGGTGCACCACTTCGTAACTCAGTCGACGACCACGTGCAATGGTTGAAAGCTAGGCCGGACTACAGTGCTGAGATCGAAATGGAGTTTAGGGATGCAAAGAGTTCGGAGCAGGTACGAGTCGCCGAGGACCTGAACGACCTTTATTTTACGGCAGGCGTTCTGTTGGTAGATGCACAAGGGCACGGAATCGTCTCAGCGAAAATCGCCTCCACGGTACATGACACATTTCATGCCTTGATGCTCACCGAGCTCGACCGATACGGAAAAACCACGCCCGAGCTATTCGAAAATCTCAACTTACGACTGGCGCAATCGGTCACGGCCCGCAACGCGCTGGGGATGGGCGAAAAACAGAATGCCCGTGAAATCGCAACCATGTTATATGGCGAACTGCGCCCCGGCGGCCATTTCCGTTTCGTGAATTTCGGTCATACTCCGCCTCTGGTGTTTTCGGCCGAAAGCCGCAAGTTCGTGAACATAGATAAGAGCCGGATGACGCAATTTCTGCCTCTCGGCTTGCAGATCCCTCGGGATCACCCAGATCGAAATAAGTACTACTCGATGCAGTTCCGCCCAAGGGAGTTGAACTCTTCCGATGTCGCTGAAATAACGCTGATGAGCCCCGGGGATATTCTGGTTCTTTACACCGATGGTGTGTACGACGGCAGCGATGAGGAAGAGCGCGACCAACTTGAAATGATCTTGCGTGAACACGAGACGGAAGGCGCAAGCGACATCTGCAATGCTCTATTGGATTACGCCGGTGAGCAAGATGAACATCTCCGACAGATCGGCGACGGATCCTTGATTGATGATAAGACCGTATTCATCATTAAACGTCTTGAAACCTCAAGTTCCTAGTCGAAACAAATCAGAATCGAACGAGTCAATTCTTCGTCTCGGTGTCGAGGAGCAGCCACTTTCCATGACGGTCGCCACAGCTGGATGCACAAGAATGGTGTTGGTTGGCGCCGGTACAACCGCGGTGCCCGGCCGACGAGAAGGTGACTATGGCCCTTAGTTTGCGAACAGAATTCTATGGCGTCAACAACTGATTTGAATTACATCCATACGTTCGTGCCCGCTCCCTCAGATTCTTCCCGACCCGTTACGCTCCTTCTCTTGCACGGGACTGGCGGAGACGAGAACTCACTTTTGTCTCTCGGAAATGATCTTTGGCCGGGCGCTGCTCTCCTTGGACTACGAGGCAAGGTTCTGGAGAATGGCATGCCTCCGTCCTTCAGGCGATTCACGGAGGTTGGCATCGATGATGTCAGGTCCAGAACTGAAGAGCTGGCGCAATTCATCCGCGCCGCTTCCGAACGATATCGGTTCAGCACGAGAAGACTGATTGTCGTTGGGCATTCTAATGGTGCAAACCTCGCCGCGAGTTTGATTCTGCTTCATCCGCATTACCTTGCAGGTGCGGTTCTTTTCCGAGTGACCGTACCGCTGGTTCCCCAGATAATTCGGGATTTTAGCAATCTTTTCATATTCATCGGCGCGGCGACCGTAGATCCGCTGATTCCTACCGGTCAAGCTGGCGAACTGGCGGCCATCTTTAAAAGTGGTGGCGCCGATGTCGCCATCTCGTGGCATCAGGGTGGTCACGACCTTGGGGAGGATGACATTCAGGCCGCAAGAAATTGGCTTGTTCGAGACGGGTTTCGAAAAGGACTGGCGGCATAGATCGAGAGGGCCAGTCACTGCATGACAGACTGATCCTTCGGCGTTCCTGCACCTGGGATCAAGTTTCTCGGCATCGAAGAACACGAGCGGATTTACCCAAATGAGAAGTAAAGACCGTAGCAATCGGCGCGACAGGCTTAAGGGTTGGCGCTGTGATTCGTGCGCGGACATGATCACTAGCGTCCAGGCTGGCTGGGTCGAGTGGTTGGCATCCGAGGACAAACACGGGAACGATATCCTAAGAGGCCTCCGACTGGTCCATCGCGGACGCCAGAAGAATCACAACTGCCGGTACGACCCACTGGAGGAATTCCGCAGCGGCAGGACCATTGTGGAGGGGCTGCCTCTTGAACGGCTAGTTGGTGCGGATGGACTCATGATCCTGCTCTCACTCCTGGCTGAGGGAGAGTTGCCTCACAGGGAAATCCTTGAACTCATAAAACGGGTGCAAATTCCCGGGTACGAACTCGTCCGGAATCTATCTCCGAGAGGGCAACACTCGAAACTCCTGTCCCCGGTCTTGAGCCACGGATATTATCTCCAATCGGAAATACGGGAAATGCTCGGGTGGGCAAATCAGACAACCTTATATTGCTGTGCAGATCGCTGACAATAAATTGCGATGGAGGCTTCTTGCGCAATTCTTCCAAAATCTCCCTGAGCCTCAAGAAACGTGCTGCTCAAATTAAAGTGCTTCTGATGGACGTAGACGGCACAATGACGGAGGGCGGTGTCACCTTGCTGTCGCAGACAGAAGACGTGGCGCTCGAAATTAAAACCTTCGACGCGCACGACGGACAGGGTCTCACACTGGCCCACACCGCTGGGCTTCGCACCGGTTGCATCACTGGACGCCAAAGCTCTGCTCTCCTTCGGCGTGCACGGGAAATGAATATGGAATTTATTTATATGAAACAGCCGTTGAAAATACCCGCATATGAGGAGATTCTCCGAAAGGCGGGAGTGGCTGATTCATCTGTTGGGTATGTCGGGGACGATCTTCCAGATCTTCCTGTCATGCGTCGCGCTGGTTTGGCTGTGGCCGTGGGAAATGCGGTTCCGGAGGTCAAAAAGGCGGCGCACTACGTAACGAAAGCTAGCGCCGGCCATGGTGCCATCCGCGAGACCGTTGAGCTTATTCTCAAGTCGAAGGGTATTTGGGAAGCCATGATCGACAAAGCGCGCGCCTGAATGGTGTCAATTGCTGTTCCTGCAGACTCGGTGCCAGATCGTCGGCGGCCAAAACCAGTAAATGATGAACCAGTTTGACCCAACTAGCGAACCCAAGATCTATCTTCCTGCCACAATCTGGAAGTACTTACGCAGCCCAACCAAACCTTTTAAGTTGTTGAAATTCCAGTTTTTACTAGCTCTGAAAAGACTGAGCTCTGCGATTGCTAGCTCGAGAATCTTTTCAAGGCCGCAATGTCGTGGCGATCGGTGGGCCGGTGGGCCTCGCCTCGAGCGCTAGCTTGTACCCATAGATGTAAAACGCGCCGGGAATCTGGTCCGGATAATTCGTAATGCTTTGCGAGTGTGTTTGAGAAAATGAGTATGCATCGTGACCTAAATCTGAACGGAGTATCGGCGTTCCAAGGAACGACACAATCGAGCAGCAGACGAGTTCCGAGTTCCCCCCCGCAAGCACGAGTCCTGCACCGAAGATCCACCATTCGCCGACGATCTCCCGCACACGACCTCCTGAACGCACTCCATGGCAGTACTTCCCGGGGTCTCGGCCAACGGCACAGCCGCGAGAAATTGTCGTTGGTACAGATCCACATCCTGCAGCCCCTGTCGCAGAGGGTCCTGCTCTGGCGCCAGCTCGCGGATCTTTCCGAATATGCTTTTCAACCGTGCCAGTGATTCCTGGCGCTTGAATATATTGAGGATCCGGGAGAAAAAAATAGCTGCGCTCGGCTCGGCGCGCGTCCAAGATCTTCACGGACGCTTGCTCCGCAAGGGTTGGGTGATTGGGTGGAACGGAGTCGTGTACCGCCAGAAATGATTGCCCCATGAAAAAAGGAAGGTGATCGTTAGTAGCAGGGAGATCACGCCCAAATCCCCTGGCCAGGGGGATTTTGAGTGATCTTCACCAACCAACGAACAGGCAGTTTCCGCATTGCCGTTTGGGTACGTTTTTTCCTCTCAGGGTCGACCCTTATAATCGACGAACAGATCAGGAAACTGCTGTTTCAGCGCTTCAATCTTGGAACGATCACAAACCTGAATGTACGGATTTTCCGGGTTGTGCAGCGCGTAATCCTGGTGGTAGTTCTCAGCACGGTAGAAACCCTTCAACGGCGTAACCTCAGTAACGATCCGACCCTGAAACACTTTCGCATTATCCAGTTGCGCGATATAAGCATTCGCAAGCCGCTTTTGGTCATCACCGAGATAAAAGATCGCCGAGCGATACGAAGAGCCTACGTCTGCTCCCTGCCGGTTGAACTGCGTGGGATCGTGGCCACGGAAAAGAAGATACGCAACAATTGGCCGTAAGTAATTTTGGAGGGATCGTAAGTTAGTTTCACCGATCGCAATTTAACTGAATTGTGCGTGAGCGCTGAATTCCTGCCGTCGCCGCCGCCATCAATGTGGTCCACTCGAATAAAGATTGGCTTGAAGAAGAAGAATGAGCGTCGCACCGTACTGGCGGTTGACCAGAACAGAGATTCACCAATCGCATTTTGTTTGACCGCTGCAGCACTATGGGGCGCACTGGACCACCGCAGAAGAAAAGTCCACCTTTTCGCCAAGGCGCTGTCGCATCTCTGCGAGCCAAGCCCTCGGGTCCATGCCGTGGATGACGCGCCCCAGAAATTCCAAGCGTTCCCCGACGTTATCCCGATTGCGCCGGATATCTTCTTTGGCAATTTGTGTATATAGGACCAGAAAGCTTTCCATGCTTCTGGGTTTGGCAAACACGTAGGTAGCATTGCCTAGCTGGGGGGTTTCGATCACAACTGCCTTTTCCAGATCGAAAATGTATTCACCGCGAAACAGGTAAATACGGCGGGCGCGACGCGAGAGTTGGTCATAAAAAAACGGGTCATAATCGGGCCGCCAGCTTATCTGCGCGATGTCGAAGTCACTGGGAATGCGTAGTTCCGCACACATTCGCTGCAATTCTGTTTTCTCAATGGCGCGGTGTTCTAGGCACAACCGAATCTGATCCAGCGCACGCGAGTACTGTCCGAAACGGCGGTAAGTGGTCTTGGCGGCTTCCAATTGTTTCTCGACATCGCCGGGCAGTTGAACCACGAGACGGCTAGGTAGAGCGGTTTCCCAGCGAACGATCTCCCAGCGTTCGCCGCGCTTCGAATACTTGCCGCATTGGACGAAAGTACCATTCACCTCGATCTTGGTAGCCAATGAATGCTTCCACTGGTTCCACGTGGGATCCCAATGGATATGCACGAGAGCAGGATCGACCCAGAACTCAAGCTTTCGGCGCACATCGCGGCATAAGGCCCGGTCCTTATAGAAATCACACTGGCGGAGCGGCAGATGGAATCGACGCTGCCTTCGCTCTGGCGAAAATGCAAGGATGCGATTGGCGAAAAAGGCTTGTCCGTCGCGTGACCTCTCCCCCCTTATAAGGAGTGAGCCAAATCCACCGTATGGAAATACTGCTGGGGATTGAGGATCGATGAGGAGCGCGTCATAGCATGCCCGCAATTCGGGCTGTGCGAGGATGTTGAAGGCTTGGTCGAGCGGTAGCCGTTCCCGATGGGACTCGGTATTCAGTTCCAGAGTGCGTAGCCTATATGCCAGGCGAAGCTCCGCCGGAGAAGCACTCGCCGGGATACACAATGCTTCGTAAAAATTTGGTTGATTATTCTGACTGGCGGCACGTCGAAGCCGGTAAAAGTAATCGCGCAAAGATTCGCAAGGAAGAAAGATTGCCGAAATGCCAAGTCGGCTCTCTTGAACGTCGGCAGAGACGAAGTGCCGGCCCCGTTTGTCCAGCTTCGGATGGCTGACATATCCGATAGGTGCTTGGTAAAGATCATGACTGTGTCCGGAGGAAACGGCCTCCTTCGTGATGTAAACCTCGCCACCGATTTCATCTCCTAAGGGAATAGGAAAGGCGATCTCGTCGCCGATTTCGATGTGAGCTGAAAGCGCATTGGAAACACGCATTCTTGTCCTGTTGGCCAGGACACAAATGGGAGGATTGCTCTGACGGTCGACGCCAATAGCACGTTCCCGACAGAGAGCAAACGCCGGAGCCCGGTTCCCAGCAGTCATGATGTCGCGGGCAGTATAGGACGTCCGTGCCTGGGCCCAAAATGCGAACGGATTAGGGGAGGTCCGGCCTTAAGAGGCCACGACTCACGCAACTTTTGTAGCCGGCGTGGGTTTGGAATCAGATACTTTAGGGGTGCTGTTCCAATTTCAGGAATCCCAGCCTTTTCAAGGATTCTTAACACAATTTCTTGATACAATTCGCGCTCTACACGCCCCTTCGTCGCACGATTCTTGAGCTGTGCTCCGATGTGCCTGTTGTGCACCACTCGACTTGTTTCACCGCGGCTTCGTCTCCTTGCGTTCTTCGCCCTTGGGACATTACTGTTCTTCGCATATCGGTCACATTTCCGGTTATGGCGAGCACGAGTCGACGATAGTTCGTCCAGTATCAATGGCGGATCCAGCACCGACACCGGTAATGACCCACGAGCGCTAATTGGCAAGGCCGACCATTTCTACTGGCTCAACAATGGCCCCCGAGCCGCCCCGCTTTATGCGAAAGCAGAACAATTGTTTAGTGCGCGCGGTGACACGCGAAATGCGATCCACGCGAAGGTCGGGCACCTGCGATCAGAAGCCGAGACTATGTCTTTTGTCGAACTCTCGCGATTTCTCGAACAAGAACTGCATAACCCGATGGTGGAGCAGGACCACTCGCTTCGCCTCTGGTGTCTGGTCGCCAAAGGATACACCACTTCCAGGGTTACCGGATCAATGATGTAACGCGCAGCCCTCAGCTTCTCGGCGAGTTCGCATGCAGACGAGAACACATTGGCTACCTTCCGGGCGTGAACACTACACCGGAAGGAGTTCTTTTGCACTTCTCAAAACTGTGCGTTTTGCGCGAAGGCAGGCCGCTTCGCCGCTCTCGCAAGCGGGAGATCTGCACCCGATCTCGAATAAGGAAGTCCTTGCATTGGCGGGCAGCGTGTGGAGTCTCTTCGAGCTTAGGACACCGCGTGCGAAAAACGAGTTCAGACCAAAAAGTGCGGCCCAAGCGGATTTTTACCAATCGCGCTGTTGCTGACCAGCCCGGCATCTGAGGGGAGCCGCTCGATTTTTCTTACCAATCGCGTTCTGCCTGAACATTGCCGAGTTCCTCAGCGGTGTCCCGCGGACGATCCGGGCGGCCCAAATTCGGAGCTGCGAATTGCTCGACGAGTCCACGTTTAGTTTCACCGATCGCAATTCGACTGAATTGTGCTTGCGTGCTGAATCTCCCATATCCTCGCACGCCGAACCTGCGCCGGGTTCGCCATTTCTTACCAATCGCAAAATTGCTGGTGATCTCTGCCCGGGCTTGACCTCGAATCAAACCCCTAACACCAACAGCGGGCGCCGCCAGTTTTTCTCAGAATTGAGACGCTGAGTGTTATCTCACCAATTGCGCTTTCACTGACTACGGGTGTTCCCGTCACTTCGCTATCGGGGTTACCTGAGTTTCCGACCCGCTAGTTTTCTTTCGTCGCGGCCTTTTGACTGAAGAGCCGACTGAGTCTACAAGTACCCGAGGCGAGGAGTCTCTTTTGTGATTCCCAGCGACCTATCCGCCGAGCTTGTTCGTAGGCAGCTTCCGTGTGGAGGCTGGTCTGCGCTGGTGTCCTCAGCACAGCCATCACTGGAGCCCACATGCTATTCGTTGCTTGCAGTCGGATCGCAAGCCACAGACGCACGAGAACGTGCTCAAGCTTTCTTGCTTCGCGAGCAGAATCCAAACGGAAGCTGGCCCGTGTTCGTAGGAGACGACCATGACGGCTCCTGGCTAACATCGCTGGTCGCGATCACTCTTCGTGACTTCGTATCCGCTATACCCGCTCGCCTGAAGGGTCTTCACTGGCTGTTGAGCAACGCGGGCAAAGAGGGCGATTGGTTCTGGAAGTGGAAATTCCGCACTACTGATCGCCATGTTCGATTCGATCCGGACAAGTTCGGGTGGTCGTGGTTCCCTGATACGGTCAGTTGGGTTGTGCCTACCGCATTCGCGATCCTCGCCCTAAACCAGTTGCCTTGTTCTTGTGGCGGTTTCGAATTGGCCCCTTCACGTGTGAAGCGGGGAGTCGAGATGCTGATAGATCGCGCTTGTCCCGGTGGAGGATGGAATGCGGGAAACGGCGTCGTTTATGGGGCCTCCGTTGCACCGCATCCCGACGACACGGCAATTGCGCTCTTGGCGCTCTGCAACCGGCCACAAGACCCAGTTGTACAAACCTCTCTCAACTATCTTGAACGTACTGCTCCGACCCTTACGGCGCCCTGGAGCCTCGCGTGGGCAATTCTTGCACTCGCCGCATACCGGCGACCGACTACCTCGGTGCGTCGCGCGCTGCTTGCGCTTCCGAATCTGTTCCACATCGAAGACTCGAACACGATTGCGCTGGTCGGCCTCGCGCTCGATCACGAACAGGCATTGCGCAAGCTTGGAGTGACGCCTTGAGGACTACACGCCGAGATTTCGTCATCGGAGGCGCGGCACTATGCGCCGGGGCTTCCGTTTCTGCTCCTTTCCTGCTGCCGAAATACCACTTCGACCGGCGCCCTAAGCGATCGCGGGTGGCGGTCCTGCACGCGGAGCAGTACTCCCAGCAACTTGACCAAGTTCTCCGCGAGGGATTACGGCTTTTTCCGCTCGATGTCCGCAGCAAGACGGTAGTACTCAAGCCCAATTTGGTCGATTACCTCCTAGGGAACGCCATCAACACCCACCCGATCTTGGTGTTGGCAGCAGTGGAGGCGTTCCGTCGCTTGGGAGCGAAGTCTGTCGTCATCGCCGAGGGGCCAGGACATCAACGTGATACTCGTTTGGTGCTCTCTCAGAGTGGCTATGAGGAATCACTTCGTGACGAGAAAATCCGATTCGTCGACCTTAATCGTGACGAACTGATCCGCATGCCGCTTCAAGCCGCTTATAGCGGGATGCAACAGCTTTGGCTTCCTCGGACCGTGCTGACGGCGGACTTTCTCGTGTCGATGCCGAAGATCAAGACGCATCACTGGTCTGGCGTGACACTCGCAATGAAGAACATTTTTGGAATTGTCCCTGGCGCGCGCTACGGCTGGCCGAAGAACATCCTGCACTGGAAAGGCATTCAGGAAAGCATTCTCGATTTGTGCGCAACTGTTCCTATACATTTCGTGATCGCTGACGGCATCATCGCCATGGAGGGCAACGGCCCGCTCAACGGCACTCCGCGGCCTCTCGGCAAGATTGTGCTTGCTGATGATCCAGTAGCAGCAGATGCTACGTGCGCTCGATTGATGGGCTTCGACCCCGAGAGGATCGAGCACATTAGGGAGGGATCGCGGTTTCTTGGCAATGCTGAACCGACGCACATCGACCAGGTAGGAGACACTGTGCGGCCTCCGACTGCGGCCTTTCGTGTGGTTCCGGAATTTCAGAACCTGCATGCGCTTTAAAGATGAGAATCCGTGGAGAAGTGAAAGATCAGTGGTTAGTAATCAGGAACACGCGGTTTGAGCCTCATCCGTTTTGGGGTTACGAGGACATCGGCGCTTTTCTTTTACTCGCCGTTTTGCTGGGCCTGATCCTTCGTCTCCTCGTGCGCTTTCAGTTTCTCTCGCGGTCGGCGATGGACAGCCCAGGCACCGGATTGCAATCCTCAGTGATTGCGGTATTGAGCGGCGGACTGTATTTGATTCTCAGGCTTCGTTACCGGCAACCAGTGCTCAAGCCGCTCGGTTGGGTAGTCCCTCAAATGCGCTACATCGTCATCGCTCTCATGCTGGGGTCATCTTTTGCGGCTGGCATTGCACTATATCTGCGGCTTCGGAACAAGGTCACGCCGCCCATTCCAATCAGCGAGCTGCTCATCCTGGGGCTCGTACTTGGCCCAATTCTTGAGGAGTCGCTCTTCCGAGGATGCTTAATGCCACTTCTCGCTCAGAGCATGGGGACCATACCGGCCATAATTATTACCGCTGCTATCTTCGCGATTTTTCATGGGCCGACGAATCTGGGGCACTGCTTGACGTTTACCGCGACAGGGATCGCTTACGGCTGGGTGCGCATGGCTTCGGGCTCGACGACAGCCCCAGCCCTCATGCATGCAGCATACAATCTCACCTTCGGTCTTCTGGCCGGAGCTTAAGCGTCAGCCGAATACGAATAGCCTTGTTTTCTAGGCAGGAAGTTGGTGGCGGAAGAATAGTTCGAATGTCTATACCCCTGAAGACACATGTACGCGATGCAATCTTGCCTAGTCCAAGCCAAAAACCCGTACTTGGCGTCCATTTGACGGGTTTTCGTTATGGGTCTAAACATAGCCTCACGGAAACCGTCGTGCGAACAACCGCACGATCTAGCCCGGATTCAGATTTCGGAGCTTAAGTATGTCCAGCCAGCCCTCTATTGATCTAAAGCCACAGCCAGCGCAAGGCCTGTCTGACGCGGCCGATGTTCCACGTCTGCACCGCTCAAATGGACAATCGAGCCGTCTCGATGACGCAGTATCAGCTGGCCGATTGCGAGTCGTCCAGGAGCAGGAAAAGGGAGCTCTGACTGATAGGGGTCTCCCTCTAAAGCCGAGGTCCCAAGTGCGGCGTTCTGACTCCCGACAACTAGCTACTGTTCAGCCCCTTGCTCACAGCGTAAAAGGCGCGGCAGACGCAATCAATGCAAGCAAGGGTTTGCTCTATAACGCCATCAAGCTCTACGCGAAAGATCCCGAACGGGGCTTGCGTGCTCGGAAGTTGATGGGACGTACGGTGATCCTACATAGTGATTTGATGGACTGGCTCAACCGCCTACCAGTAAAAACTGCCCCTAGCGCGACACACTCGGAACGTGGACATCAGCGCTGGGCGGCAGCTCAGCGCGCCGCCGAGTAGGGGATTCATCGTGCTTGGGCCAACCCGGAGTGAGTGGTGGAGGCCCCGTGACTGTTTGATGGTGGGCGTATCTGGGCCTTCCCATGGTTTTGTTGAATTCTCCTCAGATCGGCCCCCCTCCCGTACGGAGCAATCCGGATGCCAGCCCAGAAAAACGCTCTGCACCGAAATCTGTGCACATACGATTTGTAGGAAGTTTGGAGGAAGGACATTTCTACGTCAGTTCTTTTCTATGGCTGATGTGAAGAAATGCCGCGTAAATACTGGGGAGAAACATGGTGGACCTGGTCGGGATCGAACCGACGACCTCTTCCATGCCATGGAAGCGCGCTCCCAGCTGCGCCACAGGCCCACGTCCTTGATTTCAATTACTTAGGAAGGGCTACAACAACCACTCCGTGCTAAATCGTACCAAAGTTAGGAAGCATTAGCCAGCCGCAACCATCTCCGGCTTGAGCCTCAGTTCCGTGTTCACGGCTTCGATCACCGCCTCGATGGAATCTTCTGCATGTAAACATCCGTGGTGGTCGCCGTGCGGCTGTGACGCAACATTCCCTGGACGTCTTTCACGCCGCCCTTCTTCCGTGCCAGCGTCGCGATGCTTCGCCGAATCACCTGGAAGGCCAGCTTGAGCAATTTCAATTCCTCTGAATTCAACCGGAAGTGTGCTGGTTGAAAATAATGTTATTACTGGGAATAGCGGGAGCGCTGTAACATTTATCAATGATTCCGTCGCCATCATTGTTCAGAATCTCATCTACAAGAACGGACAGGGCATTTACCTATCGCCCTCCTACGGCACAGCGGGTTCAGTGATCGTTTCCAATACTATTGTGGACAATGGCGGGACTCAAGCGTCGGCACTCTTTGCTGGCGGCTTTGATTCGAGTGCTCAGATCGCTGACAACCTTTTCGTGGACAGTAGCGGGTTGACTGCCGTCTACTGTGATAATACTTATACTGCTGCACCACCTACCTTCTCATCCAACGATGCCTATTCTAGCGGCGCTAGTTGGGCTGGAAGTTGCGCAGCGGAAACTGGAACAAACGGTAACATCTCTGCCGATCCGTTATTTGTCAAGGCGAGCGCGAATAACTATAGGATTCTGGCTGGGTCACTAGCAATCGACGCCGGTAACAACTCTGCGCCATATTTGCCTAACACAGATTTCGCGGGTAATACGCGCATAGTCAACGGAAACGGCGGTTCAACTGCGATTGTTGACATGGGCGCGTACGAGTTCCTCCCTGTCACCCTGACGCCGAAGACCCTGAATTTTGGGCTACAGGCTGTGGGGAGCACCACTATAAAGACGGTCACCCTGACGAACGCTCAGAACAAGTCTCTTAACATTTCTTCAGAGATGGTTCCGACTGGATATAAGGTAAGCGGGTGCGGAACCAGCGCGGGAGCGTTTAGCAGTTGCTCCTTGACCGTGACGTTTCACCCGTTGACGACTGGATTGTTCAAAGGGATGCTGACGGTGAAGGACGATGCCGGAAATAGCCCTCAGAATGTCAGTCTGTCCGGCAGTGCCCATTGAATCTAATTAGTTCAGTGGTGGGAGATAAGTTCCTGCAAATAAAGAATGCCACCTCGTGAGGAGCGGAGGGCGGAAAGAGCGGCGTAAACATGCGAAATCTGGTTATAACGTTCGACACTAACGTCTGGCCCAAATCGAAAAGAAAGGGGTTCTTTTCCCGCAGGCATTGGCTGTGGCGTTCGGAAAGATAGGAAAGCAAAGACATGCGCGTCTGTCCCTAGATTTGAAGGTTGCGAAAACCTCGGAACCCTCCAAACCGATCTTTGACGAACACGTGCTTCTTGTATCGGAAACCGAAGTGACAACACCGAGATTATTCCGTAACCTCAAATGTGGGGACGAAATTCGAGTGACCGCTTGTAACCCACGGGTTCGCAATCAAGATTCAAAGTAGCCCACTACCCGAAATTTCGAAACTGTGTCCGCCGCGAAGCGGATTGACAAGAAGCTTATCCTTCACAGTTCGTTCCAGGCAGCGGGAGCAACAGCCGACAAAGGAGCTGCAGATCTCAATCCCATCCACGGCGGCGACCACCAAGCCACGAGACCAAGTGGAGGCCAAGACTTGATTGCGCTTCAACTGGCGAGCGAGGTCACAGCCCAGGGCAAAGATAGCATGGGGGTTCTTGGCGTTCCAGGGTATAGCCGATGGCATCCTCACTGACACGGCCAATGCGGCGGCGCGCGCCTTGGCGGCATTCGGTCTCGATGCGATGCAGAGGGCCGAACTGGCATGCAGTTCCCAAGAAGACGGCCTCGAAGATTTTTTTGCAGGGAGTGATTCCCGTAGCATCGACCGTCCGGCAAGGCGGCGAGCCGCGTAAAGAAATCAAACACCTGATCGAGATACTTCTCGAATTGGTGCCGACTCAAGCTCTGGCCGTCACCCTCTCTCCCGCCCCTGGTTCTGCTGCTTGCGACGCAACAGGCGACGAAGATTGATACGACAGATGGCAGCGGCGGCCTGCTGGAAACGTTTGTGTAATTCCACCTGGCTACGAGCCTCTTGGGCCAACTCCAGGGGAATGTGCAAGGTGCGCAGCTTGCCCTCGGATAAGACCGATAACAAAAACTGGGTATGCAGGTGTTCGGGTCGGCCGTCGGCGCAGCGACAGGTGGGTTTGCCGCACTTGCGGCGACGCTCAACGAAGGAACCGGGAAGCATTTCGCGCAAAGCGGAGAGGCTGCGAACCAACCTGCCGCGGGCTTCGAGTTCGGGGTCACCGGACATGGCTGGGAGCCATCATACCGCATCTACTGGCAATATAACTAATGTCAGAATAAAGACAGTTAACAGCCAGCAAGGATTTGCAAAGATGATGTTGCCCAAGCAAGAATCCGCTCGGCGCTTCCCAGGCCCGTAGAACGGGAGGATTGCTACGCTACTCTACCGACGTTTGCGAAATCGCTGGATTTCTACCGTTTCTTTTCACGGCTTTTTCTGCCATAATTGAGCGTGCACGCCACCTGCACAATTTCTCACATACAATTTAGAGCGAGGACGAGATGCCAGCGAAGTACATCTTTGTGACCGGCGGAGTTGTGTCTTCACTCGGCAAGGGATTGGCCGCAGCTTCGATCGGCTGCCTACTTGAGAGTCGCGGGCTGAAGGTCAACATCATGAAGTTTGATCCATATCTCAACGTCGACCCTGGCACTATGTCGCCGTTTCAGCACGGCGAAGTCTTTGTTACCGACGACGGCGCCGAGACTGATCTCGACCTAGGCCATTACGAACGCTTCACGCATGCGAAGCTTTCTCGCGATAACAACTGGACGACCGGTCGCCTCTATGAACAGATCATCGCCAAGGAGCGCCGAGGGGATTATCTCGGCAAAACCGTCCAGGTAATCCCTCACGTCACCAATGAAATCAAAGCGGCCATGAAGAAAGTGGCGCAGGATGTCGACGTCGCCATCGTTGAGGTTGGCGGTACGGTGGGAGACATCGAATCGCTGCCCTTCATGGAGGCCATCCGCCAGATGCGCCAGGAGTTGGGTCGCGACCACACGACGTTTGTGCATGTCACATTGGTGCCCTTCATTGCGGCCGCTCAGGAGTTGAAAACGAAGCCCACGCAGCACTCAGTGAAAGAGTTGCTGAGCATTGGAATCCAACCCGACATTCTTCTTTGCCGTACCGATCGCTTCCTCGCGAAAGACATTAAGTCGAAAATTGCCCTCTTCTGCAACGTTGAAGAAGAAGCTGTAATTACTGCGAAGGATGTGGCTTCCATTTATGAAGTCCCCCTCAATTTTGCTCACGAGGGTGTGGACACCCTCGTCTTGAAATATCTGCGCATCGAGGCCCCGAATCGCGACCTATCGAAATGGGAAGATATTGTCCACCGCAGCTACAATCCGAAAGACACCGTCACCATCGGCATCGTCGGCAAGTATGTGGAGTATGAGGATTCCTACAAGTCGCTAAAGGAAGCGCTAGTCCATGGCGCGCTGGCGCACAACTTGAAACTGCAGCTCAATTGGATCGAAGCTGAGGGCCTTGAGACGGGCGACAAGAGTTACGAATCTCAATTGGAAGATTACGACGGAATTCTGGTTCCCGGGGGCTTCGGTAAGCGTGGCATTGAGGGCATGCTGATCGCCATCCGATATGCCCGCGAGAACAAAGTTCCGTACTTTGGAATCTGTCTCGGCATGCAGACGGCCTGCGTCGAGTTTGCCCGCAACGTGGTCGGACTTGCGGAAGCGAACTCCAGTGAGTTTGATCCCGCCACGCCTCATCGCGTGATCTACAAACTGCGCGAGCTGCGCGGAGTAGAAGAGCTTGGCGGTACCATGCGTCTGGGCGCGTGGACCTGCAAAATTGAGCCCAACACGCTGGCCCACGAAATCTATGGCGCGCTCGAAGTCAGCGAACGCCACCGCCATCGTTACGAATTCAACCGCGAATACGAAGAGCCGATGACGGCTGCGGGCCTACGCATTTCCGGCTCAACTCCCGATGGGACGTATGTCGAAATGATCGAACTTCCGGAGCATCCACACTTCATCGGGTGCCAATTTCATCCCGAGTTCAAATCCAAACCGCTCGAGCCGCACCCACTGTTCAGGACATTTATTGGCGCGGCCTATGAATACGGCCAGAAGCGACAGGCTGAAAAAGAATCTACAGCCGTCGAGATGTTCCATCGGCCGGAAAAAGTAGGAAGAAGATAGTTCGCCGCCGAGATCGCCGAGCACGCCAAGAAAAACAGGAGGAGAAATGGTTTCGCTCCAACTTCGATCCCCGGCGAACTTGGCGGCACTCGTCGGTTGAACGCTCTTGACTGAGACCTTAGAACCGAGAACTGAAGCCTGAAAACAGAATTCCAAGTCGACGATGTCCGCATCGGCAGCGGCAGTCTCTTTCTCATTGCCGGCCCGTGCGTCATCGAAAGTGAAGAGCACGCTATCCGCATGGCGGAAATTATCAAGGGGGTGGCTCGCTCGCTCGAATTCCCATTCATCTTCAAAGCCAGCTATGACAAAGCCAACCGCACTTCGATTCGCAGCTTTCGCGGTCCCGGCATTAAAGAAGGCCTGCGAATATTGAAAAAAATCAAAGATCAATTGAGCATTCCAATTCTCACCGACGTGCACGAAACCGCCGACGTGGCCAAGGTGGCCGAAGTCGTCGATGTTCTCCAGATTCCCGCGTTTCTCAGCCGCCAGACCGATCTGGTAGTCGCTGCCGCGCTCAGCGGTCGAGCAGTCAATCTCAAGAAGGGCCAGTTCATGTCTCCGTGGGACATGCGACATGCCGTGGAAAAATGCCGCCAGGCTGGCAACCAGCAAGTCTTCGTTACTGAACGGGGCGCCAGCTTCGGCTACACCAATCTGGTCGTGGATATGCGATCGCTCCCCATCATGCGCAAGTTTGCTCCTGTCGTGTTCGATGCAACGCACTCCGTGCAGCTGCCATCCGCTTCAGAAGGGACTGCTGACCGTCCCGCGGCGAGTGGTGGCCAACCTGAATTTATACCGGTGTTGACGCGTGCCGCTGTTGCGGCCGGCGTTGACGGCATCTTCATGGAAGTCCACGACAATCCTAAAGAGGCAAAGTCCGACGGGGCAAATGCGCTCGAGTCCACCAAACTGCGAGGATTGTTGAAGGAATTGCAGGCGGTAAAGAACGCGCTAGACCTGGCGCACGCCACACCATAAGGTCTGCGTAATCGACAGCTCCTGTCGCTGTGGTAGATTTGATTCTCTCCCCCATGAACCACGTCGCCAACTGGGCACTGAACGTCGCCACGCTGCGCGGTGCAACTTACGCCGACGCACGCATCGTTGCTCAGCGCAGCCGCGCACTCGGTACCAAGAATGGCAAAGTCAGCAGCGCTTCCGATTCCGAATCGACAGGCATGAGTGTGCGCGTCATTGCCAATGGCGCTTGGGGATTCGCCGCCTCCGACAACCTTTCCCGTGCTGCAGTCGAAGCCACCGCCGCGCACGCTGTTGAAATTGCCGAGGCTTCGGCCCGGGTGAAACACCACGACGTACGCCTAGCGCCGGAAAAAGCCGTTACCGCCGAATGGACGACGCCGCACGAAATTGATCCGTTCGCTATCTCGGTAGAACGGAACATCGATCTCCTTCTAAGGATTGACTCCGAATTGAGGGCGGTGAAGGGCATCACGCTGGCTGAGACCAACTTGAACTTCAACCGCGAAGAACAATGGTTTATCTCTTCTGAAGGTGCACGTATTCATCAGACAAAGTATTCGACTGGCGCGGGCTATGCTGCCTACGCGTTTGCGGGCAATGAACTCCAGAAGCGTTCATATCCCAATTCTTATGGCGGACAGTGGCAGAACAAAGGCTACGAACTGATCGAAGAGTTGAAGTTGGTCGACCACGCGGGGCGCATTGCCGAAGAAGCCGTAGCGCTTCATCAGGCAGATCAATGTCCCGAAGGCATGTTCGACATTATTCTTGACAGCTCGCAACTTGGCCTGCAGATTCACGAATCCGTCGGACATCCTATCGAACTCGACCGCGTCCTCGGCATGGAGGCCAATTTTGCGGGGACGTCGTTCCTCACCATCGACAAGCTGCGCAGACTTCGCTATGGCAGTGACTTAGTCAATGTGGTTGCCGATGCCCGCCAGCAGCATGGTCCGGGGCTTGGTACTTTTGCCTTTGATGACGAAGGGGTCGCGGCGCAATGTACGCCCGTCATCACTAATGGACTATTCACCGGTTATCTCAGTTCGCGTGAGACCGCGCACACCATCGGCGCCGAACGTTCGGGGGGAACTCTGCGCGCCGAAGGATGGAACCGGCTGCCCATGATCCGCATGACTAACATCAGCTTGTTGAGCGGAGAAAAGCCACTCACTCTTGAGCAACTGATTGCTGCGACCGAGCATGGCATTCTGATGCAGACCAACCGCTCGTGGTCGATTGATGATAGACGCTACAACTTTCAATTCGGCTGCGAGATGGGTTGGGAGATCAAGAATGGCAAGCGGGTCCGCATGTTGAAGAATCCATCTTACTCGGGAATCACGACGGAATTTTGGAATTCGCTCGACGCGATCTGTTCGCGTGACCAATGGATCCTCTGGGGCACGCCCAACTGTGGCAAAGGTCAGCCGCAACAAGTGATGGGCACGGGACACGGGGCTGCACCGTCGCGGTTCCGGAACATAAAGGTCGGATCGGCATTTAAAGGAAATTAAATTTCTCGCCAGGAGACTCACCGCGGCAGACATTGGAGACACGGAGAGGAGCTAAGGCAAGATCAGCGGATGCTAACTCAAGATAAAGCTGGCGAGATTTTCGAGCGAATCAAAACGCTTTCTACGGCGGAGGAAGTTGAAGTTCTGTTCTCCGGTGGCAAGTTCGCGCTTACGCGTTTTGCCAACAACACTATCCATCAGAATGTTGCTGAAGAAAACTACACCATCTCGGTCCGTACGGCGTTCGATGGACGCACGGCGCGGGCCACGACCAACAAGTTTGACGATGAGAGCTTGCGCCGGGTTGTGACTGCCTCCGAAAGCATGGCGAAAGTGCAGCATCGAGACCCAGATCTTTTGCCCATGCCGGACGCGCCTGAAGCTGCCGCTAGTGTGGCGAAGAAAGCAAGGCAAATCCCTTCGCGATATTTTGCTGGTACTGCAGCCATCACGCCCGAGTTGCGCGCGGACGGCGTTGAGAAGATTGTCGGTATCGCGCGAAAGCACAACCTCACGACCGCGGGGATTTTTTCAAGCTCCGAATCCGTGGAAGGTATCTTCAACTCGCGTCGTCTAAGCGATTGGTATACACAAACCGCCGCCGACATTTCGGTTACGATGCTCGCGGCGGATTCATCAGGTTGGCAGAAAGCCAATTCGCCCGACGTGGCCAATCTCAACCCATCGAACTTGGCTGAGATCGCGGCGAAGAAAGCCCTCGATTCAGCACATCCGCGTGAAATTCCCGCAGGGAAGTATACGGTGATTCTGGAGCCGGCTGCAGTTCTCGATGTTGTGGGCTTCATGTTCTGGGATTTCGGGGGCATGGCGATTCTCGACCAGCGGTCGTTCCTGACTGACCGCATCGGTACTAGATTATTTGGCGAGAACATCAATATCTGGGATGACGTAGCGCACCCCATGCAATCCGGCGCTCCATTCGATGGCGAAGGTATGCGTCGGCAGCGCCTGCCGTTGGTTGAAAGCGGTGCGGTTAAGCGTGTGGTCTATGCGCGGTCGACGGCTGAAAGAATGAAGCGATCGGAATACAAGGACAAAGTCGGCCCCATTGAAGCCACAGGTCATGGTTTCCCGCTACCCAACGAAATGGGAGAGATGCCGCTTAACATCGTGTTTGCACCACCGCAAAATCCGCAGACGGTGGAGCAGATGATTGCTTCCACTGAGCATGGAGTCCTGGTCACGCGACTTTGGTACATCCGCGAAGTCGAGCCATACGAGAAAATTCTCACAGGCATGACCCGCGACGGTACTTTCTTCATTGAGGATGGACGCATCGAAGGTGGGATACGTAATTTTCGCTTCAACGAAAGCCTCATCCATATGCTGTCGAGCGTCGAAGCCATGAGCACTCCGGTCCGATCGAGCGGGGAGGAATCGTTCGACATGGTGGCTCCAGCAATGAAAGTAGGGGCGTTCAACTTCACGGAAGTGACGAAGTTCTAGCTGGTATCTGCGATGCGATGAGTATGCACAATATAATGAGAAGAGCCGTTCGACAGACATTCAAAGAGCGTTCGGAGAAAATTTCATGAGCAATCATATTGGTTTCAAAGCGTGCTTTTTGTTCGCAACCGTGGTTGTGGCTGCGAGTCTCCTCTCCCAGGAGCAGACTGAGAACAAAATTGCTGCATCCGCCCTGCCGCCGGCAGTCCGAAAAGCCGCAGCCGAGCAGAGCAAAGGGGCGACCGTCCTTGGTTATTCGAAGGAAACCGAAAAGGGCAAGACTTACTACGAACTAGAAATGAAAAGAGATGGTCTGTCAGAAAACATTCTGATGGATTCCACCGGCGCCGTCACGGAAATAGAAAAAGAAGTGCCGACAGATTCTCTTGCTCCGACGGTTCGCGAAGGATTGCAGAAAGCCGCGGGCGAGGGCAAGATCGTAAAAGTTGAATCGCTGACAAAGCACGGCACCCTCGTAGCTTATGAAGCCCAGGTACGAAAGGGCGACAAGACCAGCGAAGTCCAGGTAGGGCCTGAGGGCGGCACTCTCGCACACGAAGAGTAGAGCGCTCCTTCCAAACGTTTCGCAATTCCGCTGATCGGATTTTCGCGGCCGGACCGGTTGTGATATGCTGCCCTCAGTTTCACCTCGTAAATTCGCTCTAATCCATTCACCCACAAGCAGTTAGAACCCCTTCGTTCCATGACTTCCGTAACTTTGCACCCCTGGTTCCCCGGTGTAGGCTGCCTTCTGAGTCCATAGAATTCCGGACGAAGTGTAAGAGGGTGCGCCGCGAATGAGTTTCATAGATGCGGCTACCCGAGTGGGATTTCGCACTTCGGAGCGCCCGGAAGGAAGGTTTGCTCGAACGGTGGCAGCCGACTTCAGCAAAGATCCGACGATTCAGCCTCCGACCGAAGGCCAACACTTTGCGGAAATGCAGAGTGCGCCCCGATTTCCGCTGCAGTTGGCGGTATCGCTGAAATCGCAAGACGGCGCGCATGCAGCTGAGACGCGGAACATCTCGGCTAACGGCGTGCTTTTTGCGATGGATAGCGATGTCCCCGTCGGGTCCATGGTGGACTTCACGATCGTGTTGCCGGGCGACGTCGTAGGCTCATTGAGCGATGTACAGCTCGACTGCCGCGGCCGTGTGGTGCGCAGTTTCGAGGAGAGTGGCCGCCGCGGTGTGGGCGTAGTGATCGATGAATACCATTTCGAGCGAGCGTAGGTAGCAAGGAAATCGATGGCAAGCATTCCGGTGAGCGTGGAAGAAAACTACGGTGCCCGCGAAGAGGGTGGCCAAGGCCACTTTATTCGTGTGATCGTGGCCGATAGCCAAGCTATCTTCCGCGCCGGCCTGCGCAAAATCTTTGCTCTCGAAGACGACATTCGTGTAGTCGGACAAGCCGAAACACTCGCGCAGACAGTTTCGGCAGTGAAGAAGTTCTCAGCCGACGTTCTGCTACTTGAGTCCACGATGGCCGCAAGCCCGGCAGAAGTGGTGGCAGACTTGCTCCGCCAAGCGCCGCAACTTCGCGTCGTGGTTGTTACGCCCACATCTGATGAAGAATTAACCCTGGAACTGTTCCGCCGCGCCCACGGAATCCTATCGCGCGAGGTGGAACCTGAATTGTTGGTCGATTGCCTGCGCAAAGTCGCCGGCGGTGAGAGTTGGCTCGACAGCCAGGGAATCCACTGGGTATTAGAAGCCTATCGAAATCAGAATACTCGGCCGGCAGGAGCGCGTCCCAAGGTTCAACTAACGCCTAAAGAAACCGTCATCGTGTCCTGCGTAACTCAAGGCATGAAGAACAAGGAAATCGCACTGCGCGTGGGCACGACTGAGCAGGTCGTAAAGAATTACTTGCGCAAAGTGTATGACAAGCTGGGTGTGGCGGATCGTCTGGAACTCGCTCTCTATTGCCTTAACCACCGTGTCGTCGACGCCAACGCTAAGGTGCCCGCTGTGCCCGCAGTGTCGCCTGAGAATGGCAACGCAAGCGCCGCTGCGGTTGCAGCTTCAGGTATCAGTTCGACCGGAAAACCCTCATAAGTTCCTGTGGCGATGTCTTCACTCCCTCATTCATTCCCGCTCGCCAACATAGAATTTCCTGAGTTGCCTGCAAGAATGCGCAATCGGCACTTTTATTAGCGTTAAGCCCGCCTTAGAGATCGACGCCGCCTAGCCGGCAAGTTGCCATTGTAGGAAACCATCCATAGAATTGAAATCAAGACCACCAGTTGCATGAGCGAGTTGTTCTTCGCTTCTGGAAGGTTTCCGACAAATTCGTTTCTGAGACGGTGAATCCTCACCGGAGAGATGGCCGAGTGGCTGAAGGCGCACGCTTGGAAAGCGTGTTTACTCGAAAGGGTAACGTGGGTTCGAATCCCACTCTCTCCGCCAGTTTTTTGTTGATGCCAATAGACTTATGCGATCGGCTGACGTCCACTGACGTCCATTAACGCGCCATCGCCTGCTTCACCACTCTCCCATGCGCCTCCCGCATCGATTCCATCATCCCTCCGCCGTAGGTATTCAGCGTGGTCTGGATGGATGCGTGCCGCATGAGCTCCTTCTGCACCGTAAGCGCCTCGCCATTATCTCCGAGCCACGCCCGGTAGGTGTGGCGAAGCGTATGCCAGCCGATCGGACCTAAGCCGGCTTTGACCGCGGCCGGGCTCAGATGGTTGTGCTGCATGTTCCAGGGTGTATACGGCTTTTCTCCGGCCATGAATGGCGATGCGAAAACGAAGTCCGAGCCGGCGGAAAACCCGGTCCTCCGCCTCCACTCGAAAATCACCTCCGCCAACGCCGGGTCGAGCGGCAGGGGTGCCTCCGAATACTCGGTCTTTACATCGTCGACACGGCCAGCAACAATCGCCCGGCGAATATAGACAGAGAGATTTTCCCAATCGAAATCGCTCCACTTCAAGGCGACCAACTCCGAGCATCTCACCCCGGTGCAGAGGGCCAGGATCACCATGGTCCGACACGGCTCCCGGTCGACGGCAGCAATCAGCTTTGCGAACTCATCGGGAGTGAGAATTCGCGGTTTCTTTCTCCGCTTCGAACAACCCTCGATTCGCACCAGAGACATCGGATTGCGGTCCGGGGGCAGGTACTCCCACAGCATGGCGCAATCGAAGATCCGATGCATGAGTCCCTTGATGTGACCTCTCGTTTTGTTGGCCAATGTACGCTTGCCCTTTTTGTCCAGGATTGCTTTGAGCCAATCGCGCACGGCCAACGGTTTTACCTGGGTCAGCGGTGATTCGCCCCACTTGGGGCGGATGTGGTTGTTGATGTAGGAAAGGTATGCATGTTTGGTCGAGAAGCGCCTGGGGATCTCTTCCTGGACATACCTTTCAAGGACAACGCCAAATCTTTCATCAGGTACTGCCGGTTGGTCGCTGTTGATCTTCATTCTCAGGTACGCGACCTTGGAACAGCGATCAGCCGCGGACCTGTTTTTGTATTCAATCGTTGTGCCGATGTCCTCTGACCTTCGTTTGCCGGTCGACTCATCCCATGTTTGTGGTTGGCGAAACAAAAAACGTTGCTACCGAGAATCAGCCAACCATCACTGCCCCAGAGAAGCCTGGCAGCCAGGAACAGGATTTGCTCAGGGCAGAACGGATTGAGAATCCACATTGGGAAGGCAAGCAACTGCAGGTTGCGGTAGGGCAGGCGATAGAGAAAGAGCAACAGATGGCCGTGCCGTTCGCCGTTCTGAACTCTTCTGCACGGAGTATTGAAGTACTGCCGCCGCAAATACAGCTTGCAGGTAGATCGAAGGACAAGCATCGAAAGGCGATTAAAGCCGAGCCGGTGGCGATCAAGGACTACTGGATCACCTCGCGTAGACTCGCGCCCGGCGACAGAGCCGACGGCATCGTTGTGTTCGAGCGTCCTACCTTCAAGGAATCGAGGGAACGGCTATTGCTGGTAGTCGCCCAAGCGGAAGAGGTCGACCGTCCTGTCTTGGCACCGATTGCGTTTGTGGCTCCGGTCTCGGGAGGTGCAAAGTGATTCATCCAAACGGACACAGTGACAACGGCAACGCCGAAGTGATTCAGGAACCAGCCGGAGAAGAAACCCTCAGTAACGTGCCACTCCCTCCGGACGCAACCGTCCCATTGCCTGGGCTCGCAACAAGAACAAGACAGAGAGCCAAGCAGCAGATCCAACAGAACCGGTTTGTAATCATCGCGGCTGGAGCGATCGTCGTCGCGCTGCTGATCTTCGTTGCTACGTCTATGCCCCATCGAGGCGCGCCACAGAAAGTGAAGCGTCATGGTGCCACTACTACTGAAGGCTTGGCCTTGGAGAGCGGCACCGCCAGCAACGACAAGAGCCTATTTCCGATTACCGATTCTGGCCGGCCCGTCACAAAAGAAAATCACGAAGGCTTTCTGAACGAACGAGATCTGCAACGAACCGCAACCAAGCCCGCAGCGGGGACAAAGGTAGCGAGCGGATCGGGAACGTTGGGTTCGATACCGCCTTTCGGAGACCAGCAGCCCTGGCAAACGCCGGCGTATCAGCCAGGCTCGGGCGCCGAGACTCCAGACTTGGGTAAAGCCGAGCGCGAGGCCATGGAGAAGTCTTCGCTAGTCTATGTGCGAAACGTCTCTGCCAGTTCGGCTAGTGCTCAGGCCCGCGAAATCCTGCATGATCCAGCATCGGAACTGGGATTGGGTCTGGCCACTGGCACACGATTGCGTGCACGCCTGGAATCGGCGGCCAGCACGGCAGTGCGAACACCGGTCCTGGCGGTGATCGAGTACAACTATGAGCGAGACGGAGAAATTATCGTCCATGCGGGAGCAAAAGCGGTTGGGCACATCCGGAACGGAGATCGTTCAGGTTACGTTGACATCCAGTTCGATTCTCTGCTGATGCCGGATGGTGCAGTCGTTCCCATCGAAGCCGCCGCCACGGATTTGGACTTGCGGCCGCTCAAAGGAAAAGTTGAGGGGAAGAACACGGGAAAGAACGTCCTGGTCAGATCGCTATCAGGAATCGGCCAAGCTGGCGCGATGTTGGTGGGACGAGGCAGTCTGAACCAACCGCTGAGCGAGTCGGACCTAATGCGGGAGCGCGTCAGCAACAATGTCGGCGAGGCTGGAGACGAGGAGGTTTCCCGATTGGCGATCACCCAGCACATCGTGGTGACGATTTCGGCGGATACTCCGATCTACGTGGTCCTCGAGCAGACGCCCAAGACCAATCAGACTTCCCTGCAACCAAGTGCGCGGAGCGTTCCGACATCCAACTCAGCCAATGTTGAGCAACTGCGCCAGTTGTTGCAGTTGCAGCAAGAGCTGAACCAATCGTCCACCAGCAACCAACCAGCGCAGTAGACGAGTGGTTCCCAGCTATGAAGATTCGGCGGCAGCGTGTGTCGGTTGCTTCAGCCTAGGTGTGCTCCCCGCAACGTTGCTCACGAGTCGACCGTGACTCGCCCGCAGTCGGCGGCCAGCGCCAACGTAATTTCCAACTTCCCGGAAGCCGACTTGAACGAAGCCGCTGGCGCGGCGGACGCTTCGCGTGTACAGTCTGATACGCCGTGATACGCCGGTGGAGTCTTGAAGGACTGACCGTAGTGCGTTACGATGATGTGAACATGGATAGCGACGTCAGCAGTATATCGATGAGCATCAATAACGGGCTCCTCCCACAACTCCTCTCAATACAACAACTTCCAGCCCAAAGTCGATTCAAATCCCATAGCTGACCGCGTCCGCCGCAAACGCCAGCGGTTTCCTTCAAGTCGTTGTATCAAAAGCGACCGCCGCACATTCTCGAGGCTCCCTAACTCCTCCTCCGCGGTCGCTTCTGATACAACACTAGGACTTCTGGACAACGTCGTCGGAGTCCGCCTGAAAACGTGAAAACGTGAAAACGTAACTTCCGGTTTGCCCGTGACTCGAGGCGCGCATCAGCGACCCGTTTCCACACAGAAGCCGCAAGAACCGCCACAGGAATCATCTCCACAAGTCCGGCTAAAGCAAGCTGCCCATCGGACACAGCGGGGACGGGGAACGCCGGAAGATCGTCAGCTCATCAATCAGAGATTTGAACAGGTGAAGGCGCGTAACCTTCGCGCTTTAAAAAGGGGCACAAGATGGAAATGACACCACAAACCACGCCTCTACTCATTTACTGGCGGCTGGAGTAGCCCCGGGAACTTTTTCGCGCAGCGCTCGAATTAACGCATGCTCCGTATAAGGAATATGCAAGAAATCGTGATATCTGATGGCAAGTTTGACCGTTATCTCCTGTAGAGGTGGCCGGGTATCGGCGGCAACGCCGCCCTCATCCTGGCCGTCAGTCCTTGCCGGCGGAGCTGCCGCGAGTCGAGAAGGTGATTGCGTGCCCGGCCGAACAGTGTGTGTGCGGTCAGT
>Ga0207646_10001227_pt1 | contig 32208 bp, 24 predicted proteins | sample KBSK5502metaG_FD_184343 | JGI IMG/M metagenome (GOLD analysis project Ga0207646, IMG submission 184343) | Corn, switchgrass and miscanthus rhizosphere microbial communities from Kellogg Biological Station, Michigan, USA - KBS K5-50-2 metaG... | ecosystem: Host-associated > Plants > Roots >... | reverse complement strand
TCACCCCAAGGGTGCGTGGCTGTTCGAGAACAGCACAAACCAGCCGCCATCGCTTACACGGACGGAAGAGCGGAACGGTTCACCACACCGAGGGAACTCACCGTCGCCAGTCAGGATGCTTGGGTGTACCAGGTGTCGCCGCAGCAGTAGATGGAGGAGCCGTCGGCCTCGCCCCAGATGGCGTACGTGACCCCGGCCGAGCTGACCGCGATGCCGAAGTAGTCGCCGTCGGGGAAGGTGTACCCGGCCGGGCTCTTGTACGGCGCGCCGGAGGTGCGGTTGGAGAGCTTCACCTCTCCCAGCCAGCTGGCCCCGCCGTTAGAGGATGCGGTGTACCAGGTGTTGAACGCGCCGGTGCGGTTGTCTTGCCAGGCCAGCCGGAAGTCGCCGGGCGCGGGGCCGACGGCGATCTGGGGGAAGTTGCTGTCGCCCCGGGAGTTGACCAGCGTTGGCGCGGTCCAGGTCACCGCGTTATCGGAGGTGACCACGTACAGGCGCTTCGGCCTGTTCGCGGCGGTGCTGAACGTGTAGGCCACCGCGATGTGCCCGGCGGAATCGACCGCCACCGAGGGGGTCGCGTCGTAGTAGTCGGGGTAGCACTGGAACACCGGGCACGCCGGCGGGGCCGTGCTGGTCCCGAACGTTGCCAGGGTGTGGGTGCCGCAGGAAGCGCTGGCGGACCCCGGGCACCGGAACAAGCCGATGACGTCGGGCCCGCTCAGGTGCTGCCCGTTCAGCGGGGAGCCGGTCTCGCCGTTCTCGCTGAAATACACGGTCCCGTCCGGGCCGATGGCCCCGCCGTCGGGGTACCACCACAGGTCGTCTTCGCCGTTGATTTGCTGCGGCGGCAGGAACGTGCCCGGGTTCCCGAACTGGTGGGAGGCCACCACGTAGCTGTTCAGCTTGCCGTTGAACGCGACGTAGACGTCCTTGCCGGTGGGCGAGATGACCAGCACCGGTTTGTCCATATAGGACAGCGGCCCGTTCATCGTGATCGGGCCCTTCCAGCTGGTTCCCCCGTTATGCGACTTGAACAGCACCACCCCGGGGTCGTAGGTGTTACGGCGTGCCAGCCGGCTGTTCGGAGCTGAGCCCGCCCGGCCCAGCACTTGCCCCCGCGGGCACACCGGGCGTGAGCACCAGCACAGCGGCGGCGAGGGCAACGAGGGTGAGTAGCGCGCGAGGCCGCATCGGGCGCCCCCTTCCGCCGGGGATCCCAGGCGCCCTATGTACCACGGTCCCGAAAAGTCAGTCAACGGCTTACGGATCCCGGCTGGCCAGCCCCCCCGGGAGACTCGTCAGCGCAACTTTCTGTTCTTTGAACCGCCGGCTGCCGCATTTCGCGTATGGAACGGGGTAGTGACCCCTGGTCCGGCCCTCAGCCCGAGGCTGGGTCATTCCCGGCAGAACCAGGAGGAAAGGAAAATGCGAAAGTATGTGCTAGCGGCCGCGTGCTCGGTCGGCTTGCTGATCGCCACGCCCGCCTCCGCATGGGCCATCCAGAACCCGACCACCGGCCACCGGGGCGCACCCAACAACACGTGCGGGTCATCCAACCCCGTCACGCCCGGCTCCTCGGCCAGCGCCGCGGGCTCCCCGTTCAATGCCAGCGGCCAGGCTGGGTTGGTGTACGCGGGCAACCCGGGCACGGCATCTTTGGCCCACGCGAACAGCACCGCGGTGGTCTCCCAATACGACGTCGCCTGCATCGAGCTGAGTCACTGAGCGCCAGCATGCCTGCGCAGCCGTGAGCTAGCCCGCCCACCGGGGCCTGGGTGGTCTGGCAAAAAGGGCTGCGGCCAACGCCGCAACCGAAAGCCAGCGTGACCCGTCACACGTCGATGAAGCGGCGGCCTGAGCCCTAAGCATCCCGGCCCAGTGCCGGTTGCGGTAACGGCCCCAGCTGCCGCCGGATGCGGTGTGCCAGCGCCCGGCGCTGTCGCGGGCCCACCAGAACAGCGGCGGCTCGCCCGTCTCGGTGAAGGCGCGCAGCCCAAAGCCGGGCCGGGTCCCAGTTCACGGCCACCAGGTGGAGCAGCACGTGATCGGGCGCTGATTTCAGCGGGGTCAGCGCGATGCGCGCGGCGTCGAGCTCGGGCAGCGCGGCGGCGATGCGGGCGATGAGGTTGGCGGCGTGCTCCCGCGGCCCGGACCGGTCGGCACAGGGTCGGCTTGGCGCTCAGGGGCAGACCCTTTGGTACGCCGGGCCGGGCGGCACGTAGTGTGTCCATTCCTCGGCGGTGAGAGACCGTCCCGCCAAGGCGCACAGGTACCGATACGGCACAATGCCCGCCAGGTAGGTGACATTCCACGCCCGGATCGTGCCGTCGGCGCTGCCGCTGGCCAGGGTCATGCCGCCGGGGCTGAACGCCACCGAGGTCACCGGGCCGCTGTGCCCATACAGGGTGCCGATCTGGCGGCCGGTCGTCGCGTCCGACAAGCGCACCGTGCCGTCGGCGCCGCCGGTGGCCAGGGTCATGCCGCCAGGGCCGAACGCCACCGAGTCGGCCGGACTGCCGACGGCAAGCGGAGTGCCGATCTCGCGGTGAGTGGCCGGGTCCCACAGCCGCACCGTGCCGTCGGCGCTGCCGCTGGCCAGGGTCTTACCGTTGGGGCTGAACGCCACCGAGGTCACCGCGCCGGTGTGGCCGTAAAGGGGCGTGCCGATCTGGCGGTGAGTGGCCACGTTCCACAGCCCGACCGTCCCATCCTCTCTGCCGCTGGCCAGGGTCTTGCCGTTGGGGCTGAACGCCACCGAGAGGACCGTGCCGATGCCGCCAGTGAGGGGCCTGCCGATCTGGCGGTGACTGGCCAGGTTCCACAGCCGCACCGTGCCATCGTCGCTGCCGCTGGCCAGGGTCTTACCGTTGGGGCTGAACGCCACCGAGGTCACCGCGCCGGTGTGGCCGTAAAGGGGCGTGCCGATCTGGCGGCCGGTGGCCAGGTTCCACAGCCGGATCGTGTCGTCGGCGCTGCCGCTGGCCAGGGTCATGCCGCCGGGGCTGAACGCCACCGAGAGGACCGTGCCGATGCCGCCAGTGAGGGGCCTGCCGATCTGGCGGTGACTGGCCAGGTTCCACAGCCGGATCGTGCCGTCGGCGCTGCCGCTGGCCACGGTCTGGCCGCCGGGGCTGAACGCCACCGACTCGATCGCGGCGGTGAGGGGCCCGCCGATCTGGCGGCCGATGGCCAGGTTCCACAGCCGGACTGTGCCATTGTCGCTGCCACTGGCCAGGGTCTTGCCGCCGGGGCTGAACGCTACCGAGGTCACCGCGCCGGCGTGGCCGTAAAGGGGAGTGCCGATCTGGCGGCCGGTGGCCAGGTTCCACAGCCGGACCGTGCCATCGTCGCTGCCGCTGGCCAGGGTCTGGCCGGCGGGCCTGAACGCCACCGAGGTCACCGCGCCGGTGTGGCCGTAAAGGGGGGTGCCGATCTGGCGGTGAGTGGCCAGGTCCCACAGCCGGACCGTGTGATCGGCACCGCCGCTGGCCAGGGTCTTGCCGTCCGGGCTGAACGCCACCGAGAGGACCGGGCCGGTGTGGCCGGTGAGAGACCTGCCGATCTGGCGGTGAGTGGCCAGGTCCCACAGCCGCACCGTGCCATCGGCGCTGCAGCTGGCCAGGATCTTGCCGTCGGGGCTGAACGCCACCGACTCGACAGGGAGGGTGTGCCCGGTGAGGAGGATGCCGATCTGGCGGTGAGTGGCCAGGTCCCACAGCCGGACCGTGTCGCCCCGGGCGCGGCTGCCTTGCTCATGGGCACTCCCCTGTCCGCTGCTGATGGCCAGGGACTTGCCGCCGGGGCTGAACGCCATCACGGTCGAGGCGGGCTCGAACGAGCCGACATTGCCTGGGTGACCGTTGAAGGAGGTGCCGATCTGGCGGCCGGTGGCCAGGCTCCACACCCGGACCGTGCCATCGTCGCTGCCGCTGGCGAGCGTCTGGCCGTTCGGGCTGAACGCCACGGAGAGGACCGAACCGCTGCCGCCGGTGAGGGGCCTGCCGATCTGGCGGTGAGTGGCCAGGTCCCACAGCCGGATCGTGCCATCGTCGCTGCTGCTGGCGAGGGCCTTGCCGTCAGGGCTGAACGCCACCGAGGTGACCGTGCTGGTATGGCCGGAAAGAACCGCGATCCCTGGCCGCGCAGCCGCGGCCAGCATCGCATACCGGGCGGCGCTGGAGGGGTTAAGGCGCCATGCTGCGATGCTCAACAGCGCGGAGATCGTGGGGTTGGCGTCGCCCAGGTTCTCGCTCCGGCTGATCAGCTGGCTGGAGACCGCGACGTCGCGTTGATGGGCAACCTGCTGGCCGGCGCGGACGGCCAGCACCGTGGCCCAAGCGAGGCCGATAACCAGGGCGAGCAGGAATGCGATGAAGGTCTGCCGCCGGCGCACCGTTCGGCGGCGAGCGCGCTCGCTGGCGTGGAGGAAGTCGCGTTCGCTCTGGCCGAGCGGCGGGTGGCGGGCGGGATCGGCGCCGATCCGGGCGGCGGCGTCGGCGGCGGCTTGTAGCAGGCCGCCGCTGTACAGGTAGGACGGGTCCTGGGAGTGGCGCGCCCACTCGGCGGCGACATTGTGCAGCCGGGCACGGACGATCCGGTCGGCGTGGGTTTCAGCGAGCCAGGTGTCATGCAGGAGTGGCCACGCGGTCAGCAGCACCTCGTGGCTGATCTCTACGGTGTCTGCGGCAAGAGTGAGAAGCCGGTCGGCCGCGAAGGCTTCCAGGACCGCTTCCACGTCCTCGGTCTCGGCCGCGTTCTTGCCTTCGGTCAGTTCTGCCCTGGTGGCGCGGTCGGCGCAGTCCACACCCTCGCTGGTGATGGTGATCAGCCGGGTGAAGACATGCCGGGCGGCGGCTTGCTGGGCAGGCGTGAGCCGTTCGTAGGTGCGTTGCGCGGTGTCGGCGACCGCCCCTTCGATGCCCCCGGCGCGTTCATAGTCGCCCAGCGTGACGGCTTCCCCGGTCCGGGACCGCCAGGCCTGGTAAAGGGCGTGCGACAGCAACGGGAGCGCTCCCGCGCCGACGGCCCCCGGCTGGCCGGCGCGCAATTCGGCCAGCAACAGCGCGACAAGGTCGTCGTCCACCCGTGAGCCTGCCTTCCTGGCTGGCTCGGTGATGGCCATCCGCAGTTGCCGCTCGGTCATCGCCGTCAACAGGTAGCGGTCTTGGACCGCGCCGGCCAACTGCGGGTAGTCCGCACAGCGGGCCTCAAAATCGGCGCGCACACCCAGCACGACCAGCGCCGCGGGTGTCTGATCCGGCCCATGCCGGGCACTGGCGGCCGCGTGCAGGGCCGTGGCGAACGCCCCCCGCTGCCGTTCATCGGAGCACTGGGTGAACAGCTCTTCGAACTGGTCCACCACGACCAGCAACCGGTGCTGTTGTCGCCGCTGATCCCGCTCAGCGACGCGGCGTTCGGAGTCCCCGGCCGACCCCTGAGACCCCGAGAGGGCGGCCTGGCGCACGGTGAGCGCGAACCCCGCCGGGTCGGTGCTGATCCCTCGCCGCACCGCCGCGGCGTCCGTCCCGGCCAGCAAGGCCACCCGCAGGCCCAGCTCGTCCAACGGCGCACGAGTCGGAGTGAACACCAGGCACGGCCACGACACCGACTCCGGTGCCGATGCCAGCCCAGCCCTTCGGATGTGCGGCAGTACCCCCGCCCTCAGCAACGACGACTTACCCGCGCCCGACACGCCCGATACCACCAGCAGGCCCGCGCCATCCAGTTGCCGCGACAGGCGTTCCACCACCTCGGCCGTGGCCGCTTCGCGGCCGAAAAACAATGCCGCGTCCTTCTCCTCGAACGCGCTCAGGCCGCGGTATGGAGAGCCCATGGCGCCGTCGGCACCAACCCGGTGGCCATCGGCCCGCAGTCTCAAAGCCAGCCCGGCCGAGGCATCCAGCCCGGGTGCGGTCAGCTGGAACAGCCGAACCGGCCGGTCGAGGTCCTTCAGCTGGTGCTCACCCAGGTCGGCCAGCGTGAAACCCGGGTCGTCTTCCTCATCATCGGCGATGATCGACTGGGTTGCCTGGGAGACCAGCACCTGGCCGCCGCGGGCGGCGGCGCAGATACGCGCCGCCCGGTGCACGGCCAGGCCGGTGTACATGCCCTCGGCCGGCACCGCGTGCCCGGTGTGAATGCCGATCCGCACCCGCACCCGCCCACCGTCTGGCCAGCTATGGGCCGCCAGGGCCCGCTGCACCGCCAGCGCGCACAACACTGCCTGCTTGGCCGAGGCAAATGCCACAAAAAACGCGTCGCCTTGGGTGTCCACCTCGTGACCGGCCTGGCCGGCGGCGGCGGCGCGGATCAGCCGCCGGTGCTCGGCCAGCACCTGCGGATACCGCTCCCGCAGCGCCTTGACCAGTCGTGTCGACCCCTCGATATCGGTGAACAGAAACGTGACGGCCCCGCTTGGAAGCCCGCTCATGTCAAGCCTCCAGAACCACTTCCTGGCACCCACCGGCCAGGCCAGCACCCAGCGATAGCCGCCACGACGCCCGCCCCAACCATCACCCTGGCATCAGATGCGCCCGGGAACGCCTCCAGTGTACGGCGCGCAGCACCACAGCTGGCCGACTCTTCATTGGCAGCTAGCACCACCAAGGCCTCCCGCGCAAGGCGCCTTCCGGCCTACCGAGCAAGACCGCGAGCGCCCAGGTCGGCCAGCGGAGGTGGCACCCCCTCTCGCTGAGCCGCCCCACATGTCGTCGGCGTGCCTGGCCGCCGCACCGATTCACATTGCTGTAACAGGGGGTGCGCCCGCCACCGCTGAACGGAACGCCGAACGCTCAGTTCTGGGCATTGCACCCGCCCACGGCAAACTGGTTTGCGAGTCCCGAACAGCGGATATCGCACGCCGGCGTTATGTCGTCCGTCACCCTGCGTGACCGTGATAGCGGTCACCGGGTAGTCTCTGACACCGCGACTGCGCAGACCGCGGTGACCGCCGACCAGGACGCAGCCAGGGCGGCGAAAGTACAGCAGTGCTCATCAAGGTTGCCTAATCGTGCTCACGGAGCGCTGCGGCCACATCACCAAATAACGAGGTCGCTAACACCCTTCAAGCGCGCGACCATCCACCCGGCCGTGCAATACCCCGCCGAGCCGCTCAAGACCGAGATCTCGCGCACAGCCATACCGATAGCACGGTCGCTCGCGCTGGAGCTGTCCGCGCCAGTGGCCCGCTGGCCGGGGGAGACGGTGCTGACTGGCCGGGATGGCGGGCAGCGACACCTACGGGCTCTTGTGCCGCGACCGAGACGAGTCCACCCGGGCCACGATCGAGGCCGTCTTGGCGGCCCGGGCGGAACTGGGCCGGAACGCGGATGATGCCTGATTACGTCATCCCAGGTTAGACACTACGTGTCGCTCAGATATCGAAGTACAGCTCGAACTCGTGGGGGTGGGGGCGGAGCCGGATCGGGTCGAGCTCGTTGGATCGCTTGTAGTCCAGCCAGGTCTCGATCAGGTCCGGGGTGAACACCCCGCCGTCGAGCAGGTACTCGTGATCGGCCTCCAGCGTGTCGAGCACCTCGTCCAGGGACCCGGGCACCTGGGGGATGGCGAGCGCCTCGTCGGGAGGAAGCTCGTACAGGTCCTTGTCCACCGGCTCGGGCGGCTCGATCTTGTTCCGGATCCCGTCGATGCCCGCCATCATCATCGCCGAGAACGCCAGGTAGGGGTTGGCCGAGGGGTCGGGCACCCGGAACTCCAGCCGCTTGGCCTTCGGGTTGGCGCCGGTGATCGGGATCCGCACGCAGGCGGACCGGTTGCGCTGCGAGTAGACCAGGTTGACCGGCGCCTCAAAGCCGGGCACGAGCCGGTGATAGGAGTTCGCGGTGGGGTTGGTGAAGGCCAGCAGGGAGGGCGCATGCTTGAGCAGCCCGCCCACGTAGTAGCGGCCGGTGTCGGACAGCCCGGCGTACCCGACCTCGTCGTAGAACAGCGGCGCGCCGTCCTTCCACAGGCTCTGGTGGCAGTGCATGCCGGAGCCGTTGTCGCCGAACAGCGGCTTGGGCATGAACGTCACGGTCTTCCCGGCGGCCCTGGCAACGCTCTTCACCACGTACTTGTAGAGCATGAGGTTGTCGGCCATCCGCAGCAGCGGGGCGAAGCGGATGTCGATCTCCGCCTGGCCGGCCGTGCCGACCTCGTGGTGCTGCATCTCCACATCGACGCCGCACCGGATCAGCATGCGCACCATCTCCGACCGGAGGTCGGTGTAATGGTCCATCGGCGGGACGGGGAAGTAGCCGCCCTTGTACCTCGGCTTGTAGCCAAGGTTGCCGCCGTTCTCCTCCCGGCCGGTGTTCCACGCTCCCTCGACGGAGTCGAGGTAGTAGTAGCCGGCGTTCGGCCCGGTCGCGAAGCGTGCCGAGTCGAAGATGTAGAACTCTGCCTCCGGGCCGAAGTACACGATGTCCGCGATGCCGGAGCCGCGCAGGAAGTCCTCGGCCTTGCGGGCGACGTTGCGCGGGTCGCGGGTGTAGGGCTCGCCGGTCAGCGGGTCGTGCACGAAAAACGTGAGGTTCAGCGTCGCGTGCTGGCGGAACGGGTCGAGCACGGCCGTGGTGGCGTCTGGCAGGAGCAGCATGTCGGACTCGTGGATCTGCTGGAAGCCGCGGATCGATGAGCCGTCGAACATCAGCCCCTCGGTGAAGACCTTCTCGTCGAAGGACTCGACCGGCACGGTGAAGTGCTGCACCGTCCCCGGGAGGTCACAGAACCTGACATCGACGAACTCGACCTTGTTGTCGCCGATGAACCTCAGTACCTCGTCGGCGTTCGTGAACATCAACCCTCCCTGGAGGCCGCGACCGTGTCCTGGGTGCGCGGGCTGCGCCTGCCGGACCCGGCCACGAGACTAGGTGCCTGCCATTTCCGAGCGGTATCCCGAGTGTTTCACGCGTGTTACGCCTGGCAGATGCCCAGGTCACAGGCGCGGAACGGGCCCGCGACACGCGCGTGTCGTGGGCGGGATACCGTGGATGGCGTGTCAGCTTCCCAGGTAGGCGGCGCGAAGGCCCCCGACGGTCACAGTGACTATGACTACGCCGGCGAGAGGTTCGGGTTGCCCGAGCATGGGCCGCGGTCGGTCGCCAGCATAGGGCGGCGACTGGTGGCGCTGCTGATCGACTGGCTGGTGTGCCTGCTGATCGCGCGAGCGGCCTTCCGGTCCCAGTACTGGCAGTACTGGACCCTGGCGATCTTCGCGGTCCAGGACTACCTGCTCACCGCGCTCACCGGGCTAACCCTGGGCAAGCGGCTGGCCGGAATCCGGGTCGCGCGCCTGGACGGCAAGACGTTCGCGTTCGGCCGGACGCTAGTTCGCACGCTCCTGCTGCTGCTGGTCGTCCCGCCCCTGGTCACCGACCTTGACATGCGCGGGCTGCACGACCGGGCGGCCAACACGATCGTGATAAGGCTTTAACAGCTGCCCTTTAACGAAATCTTGGGCGCGGGGGTTTGGGCATCCGGCCGGTCTTCGGCATGGGCCCCTTGGGCGCCTGCAGCGACGCGGGCAGCGCCTTCAGCCGGAAGTTCAGCTCGGCCACGGCCTGGCCCTTCAGGTTGCGGGGTAGCCGCATGAGCTTGCGTTGGAGGCGCCGGACCGGGACCTGGCCTTCCTCGCTGCCCACCTGAAAGTCGTAGATGGGCACGTCGTAGGCCACGCGGGAGATGCGCTTCTTCTCGGCGGCCAGCAGGCTGGGCAGCCTGGAGGGGGAGCCCTCGCCGACGAGCACGACACCGGGCTTGCCGACGGCGCGGTGCACGACGTCCAGGTTCCTGTTGGCCGCCACCGCCGGCGTGACCGTCCATCCGCCGCGCATGGTCTGCAGGATCGCCGCCGCGGCGCCCGGCTGGCCCTCGATCGCCGCGTACTGGGCTGTCTGCGCGAACCGGCCGAACATGATTATCGCCACCATGAGACCGGCCAGCACGCCGAGGGGCGCCAGGAAGGCGATCAGGCCAGTGACCAGCCCGATGATGACGAGCACAGCCAGCACGCCCACGCCAGCCAGCGCGACGATCGGCAGCGCCCAGCGATTCGACTCGCGGATAAGTCCAGCCGCCATGCGGAGCTGCTGGATGCGGCCCATGCTGGCCGGGTCCGGGGGCTTGTTCACCATGGACGGCAGGATACGAGAGCCGGGCGTCAGGGAGAAACCGGCGCCACGGAAGCAGTTTGCCGGGCTTGCGTGGCTTCGGTGTAGAGGCGGCCCGCGCGGTAGGACGAGCGGACGAGCGGGCCGGACATCACGCCGGCGAACCCCAGGCTGACCGCCTCCTGGCGCCACCCGTCGAACTCCCCGGGCCGGACCCACCGGGCGACGGGGTGGTGCCGGGGCGACGGGCGCAGGTACTGGGTGATCGTGAGCAGCTCACAACCCACCCCACGCAGGTCGGCCATGGTCTGCCTGACCTCACGATCCTCCTCGCCAAGGCCGAGGATCAGGTTGGACTTGGTGACGAGCCCCGCGTCCCCGGCCATGCGCAGCACCTGGAGCGACCGGTCATACCTGAACCCCGGCCTGATCTGGCGGAAGATCCTTGGCACGGTCTCGATGTTGTGGGCAAGCACCTCGGGCCGGGAGCGGAAGACCACCGCCAGCCGTTCCGCGACGGCGTTGAAGTCGGGGATAAGCAGCTCGACGCCGCAGCCGGGCACCGCCGCATGGATCTCGGCGCAGGTCTGGGCGTACAGCCAGGCGCCGCCGTCGGGCAGGTCGTCCCGGGCCACGCCGGTCACAGTGGCGTACCGCAGGCCCATCGCCGCGACCGACTCGGCCACCCGGCGCGGCTCGCCGGTGTCCAGCGGTTCGGGCTTGCCGGTGGCGATCTGGCAGAAGTCGCACCGCCTGGTGCAGGCGTCGCCGCCGATCAGGAACGTGGCCTCGCGGTCCTCCCAGCATTCGAAGATGTTGGGGCAGCCGGCCTCCTCGCAGACCGTGTGGAGCCCCTGCGCGCGCACCCGCTCCTTCATCGCGGTATATTCCGGGCCAGTCCGCAACCGGGTCTTGATCCACTCGGGCTTGCGCTCGATCGGGACCTGGCTGTTGCGGGCTTCGATGCGGAGCAACCTGCGCCCCTCGGGTGCGAGTACCACGCCTCCAGGGTACGTCTGTGATCCGGGGGTCTGAGGCGCGGCCGTGACGGCCGCCAGAAAAGGGGAAGACCATGATCCTGTCCACCATGAACGACCTGCCGGGCTACGAGGTCACCGAGGTTCTCGGCGAGGTGTTCGGCCTCACCGTGCGAGCGCGGAACGTGGGCGCGCAGTTTGGCGCTGGGTTGAAGTCGCTCGTCGGGGGCGAGTTGCGCGGGATGACCAAGATGCTGGCCCAGACCCGGACCGAGGCGCAGGACCGGCTGGCCGAGGCGGCGCAGGCGAGGGGCGCTGACGCGATACTCGCCATGCGGTTCGACACCAGCGAGTTCCAGGCGGGCCAGGAGATGTGCGCCTACGGCACGGCCGTCAAGGTCCGCCCGCTGGCGCGGTAGCGCGATATTCAGTGCTAGCCCCGACCCCGCCACCCCGCCCAGGTGACGCGGGGCCCCGGAGTCGGGGAGCATAGGCGCATGCCAACGCAGTTCGACCCGCCGTCGGGGACCCGTGACTTTCTCGCCCGCGACTGGGAGTTCCGGGAACGCACCTTCGATGCGATCAGGTCTGTGTTCGCGCGGTACGGCTTCGAGCCGCTGGTCACGCCGTCCTTCGAGCGCCTCGACGTGCTGCTGGGGAAGTACGGCGACGACGGCGACAAGCTGATCTTCAAGATCCTGCGCCGCGGCGAGCACGAGGGGACGGGCGAGGCCGACCTCGCGCTGCGCTACGACCACACCGTGCCGCTGGCCCGGGTGGCCGCCGCCTACGGCAGCCAGCTGCCGACCCCGTACAAGCGTTACGCGATGGGGCTGGTCTGGCGCGCGGACCGCCCCGGCCGGGGCCGGTACCGCGAGTTCACCCAGTGCGACGTGGACACGCTGGGCACCTCGTCGGCGATGGCCGACGCGGAGATCATCTGCGCGGTGCACGACGTGCTGGCCGAACTCGGCCTCGCGGGCTTCCGGTTCCTGCTCAACTCGCGGCGGGTGCTCGCCGGGATGCTCGCCGGGTTCAGCGTGCCCGCCGGCCTCGGGCCCGCCGTTCTGATCACCCTCGACAAGCTCGACAAGCTCACGCCGGCCGAGGTCAGCGCCGAACTCACCGGCCGGGGCCTGCCGGCGGACAGGGCGGCGTCCCTGGTCGGGGCGCTGACCGCCCACAATGCGGATGAGCAGGTCAGGGACGCGGTCAAGAGTACCGAGGAAGGGGCGGCCGGGATCGAGGAGCTCGACGCGCTCCTGTCGCTGCTGAAGGATCAGATTCCCGGCGACCGGGTGGCGTTCACCCCGCGCCTGGTGCGCGGCTTGAGCTACTACACCGGGCCGATCTGGGAGGTCATGGCCGAGGGCGGGGCGGGATCGCTCGCCGGGGGCGGGCGTTATGACCACCTGATCGCGCAGCTCGGCGGGCCCGATGTGCCGGCGACCGGCGGGTCGCTCGGCATCGAGCGCATTCTGATGCTGCTGCCGGATGCCGGCATCGCCTACCCCCGGCTCGACGTGGCCGTCACCGTGATGGACGAGCGGTACGCCCCGCGCAGCTTCTCGTTCGCCGCCGCGGCCCGGAGCGCGGGTCTGCGGGCGAGCGTCTACCTGGGCTCGTCGGGCAAGCTGGGCCGCCAGCTCAAGTGGGCCAGCGACCAGGGCGCGCGCTGGGCGCTGATCTACGGCAGCGCCGAGGACGAGGCGTCCGCGGTCACCGTCCGGGACATGACCAGCGGCGAGCAGGCAAGCGTCCCGCTGAAGGACCTGCCCGGGTACCTGGCGAACCTGGGCAGCTAGCGGCGGGCCGGAATCCCTGCCGTGTCCGGGAGCAGGTCCGCCACGCCGTCCACCCGGCGCCAGCCCGTGGCGCCGAGCACGTCCGCGAGGTGGCGCTCCACCACGCCCGTCATGCCGGCGACGGTCACCCTGCGGCCGGCCTCGGCGGACAGGGACGTGACCCCGGCGTCGCGGATGCCGCAGGGCACGATCCGGGCGAACCAGCCGAGGTCGCAGTCGCAGTTGAGCGCGAAACCGTGCATGGTGACCCCGCGGGCCACCCGGATGCCGATCGCCGCCACCTTCCGGTCCGGGCCGCCCCCGGTGACCCACACGCCGCTGCGGCCGTCCACCCGGGTGCCGGCCACGCCCGCGTCCGCGCAGGACCGGATCAGCGCCTCCTCAAGGGCGCGCACGTAGGCGATCACGTCCATCGGCTCGGCCAACCCGACGATCGGGTAGCCGACCAGCTGCCCGGGCCCATGCCAGGTGATCTTGCCGCCCCGGTCCACGTCGATCACCGGGATGCCGGGGTCGGTGAGCGGCCGGTCCAGCGGGCTGGTCCGCTTGCCCGCCGTGTAGACGGGCTCGTGCTCCAGCAGCAGACAGGTGTCGGGGATCTCGCCAGCCACCCGCCGCTCGTGCAACAGTCGCTGAAGATCCCATCCGTCGGGGTAGGGGACCGCAGCCGCGCCGAAGCCGGCATGGGCAAACACCAGCTCACCGCTCACCCCGCCAGCCTATCCGCCGCTCCAGTGGGTCCTGCCGCACCAAGCCCCTCGCGCGGGCCGGTGCCGCTGTCGCCCGCACACGTGTCCATCTCACCCCGGAGAGGCGGAATCGCAGCGGGCTATGCGACCTTATGTGACGAGAGGAGGTATTGCGGTGATTGACGAGGCGGACCTGCGGCAGATGACCCCCGAGGAGCGCGCCAGCCTCGCCCGTGCGCTGGCCACGCTGAACGCCAGGAGTCTCGCCCCGACCCCCATGAGCCAGCGCAGGCGCCGGTTGCTCATCGCGGCGTGCCTCGCCGGCGTGCTGGTCCTGGCCGTCTGGATCGGCGTGCTGGAGGTCACCCTGCCTCGTCACTACCGGGCCGGAGGCTGGCGGGCGGCCTGGGTCGGGTTCGACGTGGGACTGCTGCTGGTGTTCGCGGCCACCGCGTGGGCCGCCTGGCGGCGGCGGCAGATCCTGATCGTGTGCCTCATCGTCCTGGCGACACTGCTCTGCTGCGACGCGTGGTTCGACACGACGCTGGACTGGGGCACCGGGGGCTTCATGCTCAGCCTGGTCTCGGCCCTCCTGGTCGAGTTGCCGCTCGCCGCGGTGGCGCTGATCGGCGCCCGGCGGCTGCTGCGGCTGACCATCGGCCGGCTCGAGGTGCTGGAAGGGGTCCCTGGCCCGGTGCCCGCGTTCTGGCAGGTGCCCCTCTTCGGCGACATCCCAGGTTCCTACCGCACCCTGCTCCGGAGCCCGGCCGGCCTCGCACCAGGTGATCACTGATAGGAGATCATCACTGGCTGCGGGGTCCTGGCCATGGTCTGGTGTGGACTGGCCATCGGGTGGTCTTTGGTGTAGAAGTTCTTCCATCCGAAAAAGACGTGGCGCGGGGCCGCCCCGGTGACAGCCTGCCAGGTCTTCTGCTTCTCGGCCGGCGTGCCCTGGCCGTCCATGTGAATGACGATCGCCAGGTCGTCGTGACGGGTGTCGATGCTGCTTTCGTTGCCGAGCATCGACAGCCGGAACTGGTGCAGTACGAGAAGTTTCTGGGGCAGGTGGTACTGGGCGGTGAGGCCGGCCAGCCAGTTGCTGACGCTGTTGACCTCGCTTGCGGTCACGCTGCCGATCTGCCGGAGCGGCCGCTGCCTTGGCCGCAGCTTCCACTCGGGATCCAGGGCCAGCCCGACGTCGGGCAGCTTCAGGAGCGGCGCGTAACTCTTGGCCTGCGTGAGCAAGCTGGCTCTGCCAGCTTGCAAGTCCAGCACAACGTACATCCCGGCCCTTGAGGCGCGCATCACCCAAGGGCGAAGCAGGGCCAGCGGGGTCTGGTAGGAGTAGCTGCCGTCGCTGCCGGGGGACCCCTCGGCGACGGTGGCGATGATTTCAAGGGCCGGGATGACCGGGACGGTGCTGAATCGCCGGTACCGGGCGGCAAGCTTCACGGCCCGCGTGATGCTCGCGGGCAGGCCCTGCTCCCCGAGAGCTCCCAGTGCGGGAGTGCCGGGATGGCCGTAGAGCGCCACCAGCCGGCGCATGGGAAACAGGACCTGGCCGCCGCCCGGCAGTTGCACCCCGGTCTCGGCCGCGGCCAGCCGGGCCCGCAGCTGGCCCGCCGGCCTGAAGCCCGCTCCCAGGGCGATTACCCGCCGGGGCCGGGCCCTGGACAAGGCGATGATCGCGGCCGGGTCGGCCCTCGGGTCGTCGCCGTGGACGGTGATCACCTGCGCGCCCGCCACCTGCGCGGTGGTGACCGCCGCCGCCGCCTTGGCCGCGGCGGCGCCGCGGTGCACCAGAACCACCACGTGACCGAGCGGCGGGAGGGCACTCGTCGCCGGCAGCGCGGCCGGACTGGTGACCACCCGGGTCCCGCGTAGCTGCGCCGTGAGCGCCGCGCGGCCCACGCCCACCGCGAGAACGGCGCGGGGACGCAGCGAGCCGATCTCCGCTCGCGCCGCGGCGCTCACCGTGGCTCCCGTGGTCAGCAGCAGCGGCGCGTGCGCCCGCTCTGCCTGGCCGGCAGCGGCTGACACGTCGGCGGGACGGCGCCCATCGGCGATCACCACGGCCGGCGCGGAGGAGAACAGGGTGTGCGCCACGCCCGCGGCGAGGGCATCAGCCGGGCCGGCCAGCACCGACACCCCCGACGCCAGCGGCTCAGCACGCGCCACCAGGTGAGGGGGGTTAGGCCGCCGTGGCAGCCGGGCGGCTTCCGTGCAGGACGAAGAGCCCAGGCAGACGGCGGACAGCACCAGGACCGCGCCCGCCAGGCGGACCGTCCGGGTGCGGCGCCCGCCTACCACGACGGCAACCAGTACGCGATAAGCACCCGGCACCAGAACCTCACCCTTTGCGCCGTACGCTACGCCGTCCGCCGAGAGCAGTCAGCTGCGGCCGGACGGACTCCGGGACCACTTCCTGACTTTCCAGAGGAAAAGTCTGGGGCCGGTACCGGGGTTGCCTGGTACGACACTGGCTCTGGGTGCGTTGTCAGTCAGCTACCAGCTCGGCGGCCAGCGCCCCGGCGATATCCGGGTGCTGGTACTGGTACCCCGCCGCCAGCAGCTTGGCGGGCAGCACCCGCGCGCTGGACAGCAGGTCGCCGCTGGCACCGCCGATCACGGCCCGCAGGGCGAGGACGGGCACGGCCAGGACGGCGGGCCGGTGCACGGCGGCGGCCAGGGCCGCGGTGAACTCCCGGTTGGTGACCGGGTTCGGGGTGGTCGCGTTCACCGGCCCGGAGATGTCGTTCCGGCCGAGCAGGAACCGGATGACCCCCACGAGCTCCGACAGCGCGATCCAGCTCATGACCTGGGTGCCCGGTCCCAGCCGCCCCCCCAGCCCGAGCCGGAACAGCGGCAGCAGCCGGGCCAGCATCCCGCCCCTGGGCGATAGCACGAGCCCGTTGCGCATGGTGACCACCCGGATGCCGGCCCGCCCGGCCGCCTCGGCGGCCGCCTCCCAGTCCCGGACCACCCCGGCCAGGAACCCCGTTCCCGACGGGGCCGACTCGTCCACCTCCCGGCCGCCAGCGTCCCCGTACCAGCCGATGGCCGATGCAGATAGCAGAACGCCCGGAGGGGTGGTCATCCCCGTCAGCGCGCTGACCAGCGCCGTGGTGCCCTGAACACGGCTACCCCTGATCTCGGCTTTATAGCTTTCCGTCCAGCGCCGGCCGGCGACTCCCGCCCCGGCCAGGTGCACCACGGCGGCCACGCCGTCGAGCGACCGCGGGTCCAGCCCGCCGCCGTCAGCGCGCGGATCCCAGGCGATCGTGTCGGCGCCGGCCGGCACGCCCCGAACGAGGCGGATCACCTGGTGGCCGTCCGTCCGCAGCGCGGGGACCAGGGCGGTGCCGATCAGCCCGGAGGACCCGGTGACAGCGACCCGCATAATGGGGCGGGGTGGCGGGGTCGGAGGCTGCAGAGGGCGGGGTGGCGGGGTCGGAGGCAGCACTGCCGTCAGAGCCCGAGTTCCGCCTCGAACGCGCCTTCCTCCAGCCGGTCCTTGATGGTGGTGAGGAAGCGGGCCGCGTCGGCGCCGTCGATGAGCCGGTGGTCATAGGTGAGCGCCAGGTAGACCATGGACCGCACCGTGATCACCTCGCCGAGCGCCGGGTCGTCCATGACCACCGGGCGCTTCACCACGATCCCGGTGCCCAGGATCGCCACCTGCGGCTGGTTGATGATCGGGGTGTCGAACAGCGCGCCCCGGCTGCCCGTGTTCGTCAGCGTGAACGTGCCGCCGGTCAGCTCGTCCGGGCTGACCTGGCCCGACCGGGTCCGCGTCGCCAGGTCGGCGATCTTGCGGGCCAGCCCGCCGATGTTGAGGTCACCGGCGTTGCGGATGACCGGCACCATGAGGCCGCGCTCGGTGTCCACGGCGATGCCCAGGTGCTCGGCGTCGTGGTAGATGATCTGCCCGGCCTCGGTGTTGAGCGCCGCGTTGAGCTTCGGGTGGACCTTGAGCGCCTCGAGCGTGGCCAGGGCGAAGAACGGCAGGTACGACAGCCGGACGCCCTCGCGGGCCTCGAAGTCGGCCTTCGCCCGCTCGCGCAGCCTGGTGATCGCCGTGACATCCGCCTCGACGACGGTCGTGAGCTGCGCCGAGATTTGCAGCGACTCGACCATGCGCCGGGCGATGAGCTGCCGCGCCCGGGACAGCCGCTCGGTGGTGCCGCGCAGCGTCGAGGGAACGATGGCCCGGGGTGGTGCCGCGGCGACCGGCGCCGGCGCCGGGGCCGCCACCACCGCGGGGGCCGCGGCGCGCCCGTCCGGGGCGGAGGGCGCCGGCGCCACGGCTGCGGGCTGCTGCTCACGGAGCGACCGGGCGGCTTCGAGCACGTCCTGCTTGCGGATCCGCCCGCCAACGCCGGTACCGGTCACCGTGGCCAGGTTCACGCCGTGCTCAGCGGCCAGCTTGCGCACCAGCGGGGTGATGTACGGGCCCTCGGCGGAAGCCGGTACCGCCGGTGGCACTTGGGTGGGCGCGGGGAACGGCGGAGTGGGCGTGGGGAACGACGAAGCGGGCGCCGGGGACGGCGGAGCCTGTGTGGGGTACGGCGGGGCGGGTGTGGGGGACGGCGGAGCGGGTGCCGGGGCGGCGGGCGCCGGCGTGACCGGAGCTGGTGCGGGGGCCGCCTCCGGGACGGGGGGCGGGGGGTACCCGGGCTCGGCGGGCTGGCTGTACGGCGGCGGGTAGCCGGAGACGCTCGCCGCTGGCGGGGGTACGTATTCAGGCTCGGGCGGGTAGGCCGGGGGAGCCGGCTGACTGTATTCCGGGCCCGCCTGCACGGGCTCGGCCGTCGGGTAGGGGTAGCTGGCCGGCGGAGGGCTGCTGGGCGGCGGCACCGGAGGGGCGGCCGGGGCCGCGGGCGCGGCCGCGGCGGTCGCGGCCGGTGGTGCCGCTGCGCCGTCACCGGTCTCGTCGATGATCGCCAGCTGGGCGCCGACGGCCACGGTCTCGTCTTCCGCGACCGTGATCCCGCGCAAGATGCCGGACACAGGGGAGGGTATCTCGGTGTCTACCTTGTCGGTGGAGACCTCGAGCAGCGGCTCGTCCGCCTCGACGCGGTCGCCTTCCTTCTTGAGCCAGCGCGTGACCGTGCCCTCGGTGACGCTCTCACCGAGCTGTGGCATGGATACCGTGACCGACATGGCTGTCTGACTCCTTCGCTGCTCAGCTCTTATGGCTGCCGGTCGGGGGCGGCGTGCTCAGCGCGCGTTCCCGGTCAGGCGTGCACATGAAGGGGCTTTCCGGCGAGTGCGAGATGCGCCTCGCCGATCGCCTCCGATTGGGTGGGGTGTGGGTGAATGAGCTGGGCGACCTCCGCCGGCAGCGCCTCCCAGTTGTAGATGAGCTGGCCTTCGGCGATCAGTTCGCCGACCCTTGCGCCGACGAGGTGCACGCCGAGCACGGGTCCCGGTTTGCCGGGGGTGTCACCGGCGGCCGCGATGACCTTCGCCGCCCCCTGCGTCTGCAGGATGACGCTCTTGCCGTTGCCGCCGAGGTTGTAGGTGTACTCCGAGGTCTCGATGCCGCGGGCGGCGGCGGTGGCCGCGGTGATTCCGACCGACGCCACCTCCGGGTCGCTGTAGGTGATTCGCGGGACACCGTCGTAGTCAATCGGGGTCACGTCGAGCCCGCTCACCCGCTCGGCGACCAGGATTCCCTCGGCGAAGCCGACGTGCGCGAGCTGCAGCCCGGGGGTCAGGTCCCCCACAGCCGAGATGGTGGGCACGCTGGTGCGGCAGTACGAGTCCGCGATGACGAAGCCACGGTCCATGGCGACGCCGGCCTCCTCGTAGCCGAGCCCGGCCGACACCGGGCCGCGGCCGACCGCCACGAGCATCAGCTCCGCCTCGAGAGTCTTGCCGCCCTCCAGCGTGACGGTGATCCCGTCCGCCGCCTCCTTGACCCCGTCGAACCTGGCGCCAAGCTGGTAGGAGATCCCGCGCCTGCGGAATGCCCGCTCAAGCAGCTTGGAGCTTGACTCGTCCTCGGCGGGCAGCAGGTGCGGGAGCATCTCGACGATCGTCACCTCGGCGCCGAACGACCGCCACACACTGGCGAACTCCACCCCGATGACCCCGCCGCCGAGGATCACGACCGAGCCGGGCACGTGGTCCAGCCGGAGCGCGTCGTCGCTGGTGATTACCCGCTGGCCGTCGATGGCCAGGCCGGGCAGGCTGCGCGGCTCGGACCCGGTGGCCAGGACGACGTGGCCGCCCTCGAGGATCGCGTCGCCGACCCGGACCGCGTTCGGGGATGCCAGCCGGCCATCGCCCTCGATGATGTCGATCTTGCGGCTGAGGATCGTGCTCGTCAGGCCCTTGAAGAGGCGGTCCACCACCTTGTCCTTGTAGGCGTTGACCCCGCTCATGTCGATGCCCTCGAACCGGGCCCGCACGCCGAACGCCTCGGCCTCGTTGGCGTGGTCGGCGATCTCTGCCGCGTGCAGCAGCGCCTTGGTGGGGATGCAGCCCCGGTGCAGGCAGGTGCCGCCGACCTTGTCCCGTTCGACGAGCGCCACCCGGTTACCGAGCTCGGCCGCCCTGAGCGCACAGGCGTAGCCACCGCTGCCGCCGCCGAGGATGACGATGTCGTACCGGCTGCTGTCCGCCACAGGCCTGCTCCTTGGTTCTCGGTGGTGCCCCTGACCCTGCCCTCGTGGCGGCTACAGCCGCCCCTCGGCCATGTCCTCCGCGATCTGTATCAGCGTCCGGGTCGCCGATCCCGTCCCGCCCTTGGGGGTATACCCATGCGGAGCCCCCTCGTTGAACGCTGGGCCGGCGATGTCCAGGTGGGCCCAGCGAACGCCGCCGGGCACGAACTCCCGCAGGAAGAGGCCGGCGACCAGCATGCCCCCCATGCGTGAGTCCTGCGGGAGGTTCACCAGGTCGGCCACCGCGGAGTCCAGCCCCTTGCGCAGCTCTTCGGGCAGGGGCATGGGCCACATCGCCTCGCCGGCCCGGCCGGCCGCATCCACCACAGCGTCCCGGAGCGCGTCGTCGTTTGCCATCACACCGCCGACGAGCGGCCCGAGCGCCGTCACCTGCGAACCGGTCAGGGTCGCCACGTCGATGAGCACGTCCGGCGAGTCGGCCGCCGAGGCAGCGAGGGCGTCGGCGAGCACCAGGCGCCCTTCGGCGTCGGTGTTGGTCACCTCCACCGTGGTGCCCCCGTGGATGATGATTACATCCGAGGGGCGCTGCGCGGTCCCGCTGGGCATGTTCTCGGCTATCGGCAGGTAGCCGACGACGCGCAAGCGGACGCCGAGCGCCGCTATGGCCTGCATGCCGCCGAGCACGGCCGCGGCGCCGCCCATGTCCGCCTTCATCGACTCCATCGACTTCGCGGGCTTGAGGGACAGGCCGCCGGAGTCGAACGTGATCCCCTTGCCGGCCAGCACGAGCGTCTGCTCCGCGCCGTCTGGGGCGTACTCCAGCCGGACCAGCCGCGGCGGGTGCACCGAGCCCTGCCCTACGCCGAGGATCCCGCCGTAGCCGCCTTCGGCGAGCGCGTGCTCGTCGAGCACGGTGACCGCGAGGCCGCTGCCGGCGGCGACCTGCTCGGCCCTGGCGGCCAGCATCGCGGGCACCAGGTCGGAGGGGCTCGTGTTGACCAGGTCGCGCACCAGGGTCACGGCGGCCGCGAGGACCTCGGCCCGCTCCGCCGCCTCGGCCGCGTAGCTGGCGTGCGCCAGCAGCGTGATGCTGGGCTCCGGGGCGGGCTCGCGCCGGTACCGCCGGAAGGAGTACCCGCCAAGCAGGGCGCCCAGGGCGACCGCCTGCGCCTCGGCGTGGTCGCGGGCCGGCAGGGCGAGCGCGATCCGCGGGCCGTCCGGGGTGCCGGGGATCCGGGAGTCGGTGAGGGCGCGCACCGCGGCGCCGGCCGCGCGGCGCAGCGCCTCGAGGTCGAAGGTGGCGTCGGCGCCGGTGGCGGCCGGGCCCATCCCGGCGGCCACGAGGAGCGGCGCCGTCAGCCTGCCGCCGGCCGCGATCTTGGTGACCTCCTCGGCCTCGCCGGTGGCGCCGAGCGCGGCCAGCGTGTCCGCCAGCGCGCCGCCGAGCGCCTCGTCCACGTCCTTGGCACCCGGGAGCGGAGTCGCCCCGTCACCGCCCTTGGTGACCCCGATGACGACGGCATCCGCGTCGACCAGGTGCGGCGAGGCCTCGCTGATATGCAACGTCGTGCTCACGGCTTTGATGCTAGTGCCTGCGGGCCTGCGGCCGGCCCTGAGCCTACGGCAGCGCCGGGACGGTACCCAGGTGACCACACATGACGCGTTCGTGGCGGGCCCGGACGGGGGTGCCCCCGGCTGAATTCAGCCGAGGGCACCCGTTACCACGTTGGTCAGCGCCAGGAGATCGGGATCACCGGGAGCCGCGCGGCGGGGGCCGCCCGCGGCTGCACCCGCACCGGCAGCTTGATGGTGCCGAAGTGGGGGTTCTGGAAGTCGAACATCGTCATCAGGTTGCCGATGGCGGGCCTGTCCTTGGGCACGTACACGCCAGGCGTAGCGTTCGGCAGGTTGTCCTCACTGAACGAGGTCAATGGCTTCAGGCCCCAGTTGGCCTCGATGAACTTCAGGATCGACACGTGGTCGGTGTAGGTGTGGTCAACGAAGCCGGCCCTGGCGTACGGGGAGACCACGATCATGGGCACCCGCGGGCCGTCGCCGAAGAAGCTGACCGGCTGGATGTACCCGGAGTCGTAGTAGCCGCCCGTCTCGTCGTCGGTGATGAGGATCGCCGTGGAGCGCCACAGCGTCGGGTTGCTCTGCACCGCGGCGATGGCCCGTGCCACGAAGTTCTCCCACGCGTACAACGACGAGTAGCCGGGGTGACCGTCGTCGTCGCCCGGCTTGAGGAACGACACCGCCGGCAGCGTGCCGCTGGCCGCCTCCGAGACGAAGTCGCTCAGGCCGTGCTGGACGTTCTTCCGCAGCGTCGGGTTCGTCATGATCGACGAGGAGTACTGCATCGGGTCGCAGATGTTGCAGTAGGAGAAGTTCGTCTGGCCGTTGCTGAAGCCTTCACCGAAGTATCCCCAGCTGATGTGCTGCGCCGACAGCGCGTCGCCGATCGTCACGTAGTCGGTCTTCTGCGGCGGCACCGTGAACGTCGAGGTGTTGAGCGACCCGTCCACGTTGTAGCCGGGGTTGTAGTTGTTGAGGATGTAGTACCGGCCGGGCTGGCAGTTCGCCAGCGGCTTGTAGGGCAATTTCGCCAGCAATGCGTCGATGGCGCTGACGCCGGGTGCCTTGGAGTTAGCGCACTCGGAGTAGCTGCCGCCGGCGTACCCGTCCTGCGAGTAGTTGTTGTTGGTGCCGGGCTTGGGGTTGGGGTTCTCGATCTCGTTCGCCGGCGGCGTGGCTGCCTGGCCGGAAGAGTTCTGGAACGAGGCGGCGAACCCGGTGCCGAGCGCGATGTGGTTGGCGCCGGTGCCGCCCATCACCGCCTGGTGGTAGTTGTCGCTGATCGCGTACTTCAAGGCGAGGGCCTTGAGGATGGGCGCGTCGCCCTGGGCCATGTTGTAGAAGCCCGTCTGGAGTCCGCCCTGGAAGATGGCGGCCGGTGGCTGCGCCCCGTTGTCGTCGCCGGATGTGTTGGCGACCCAGGTGTTGAGCTGGCCGTGGTGTGACGCGTACTGCTGCCACATCTGGTAGAAGCGGTGGATGGGGTCGCCGACAAAGGCGCCGTAGAACTCGCACTGCCCGAAGCTCGAGTACTCGATGTGGTCATCGAAGTAGGGAGCGAACTTGGTGATCTGGTACGGCCCGGCCGGCAGGTTCGCGGGGAACCGGGTGTCCGGGCTGAACAGTGGCAGCCCGTCGCAGGCCTGCGACACGTAGGTGGTGTTGGGCTGCGGCAGGGTCTTGTACGAGCCGGTGATCTTCGGTGACAGGCTGTAGGACGTTTTGTCGGAGGCGGTCAGCTGGGCGGCCTTGGAGAAATTGGGCCCCGGCGCACCGCTGGCGGAGACGATCCCCTCGGAGAGCAGGTTGTCGATCTTCTGCCCATTCGGTGGCTGATAGGTCGCGAAGACATTGTCGAAGCTGTGGTTCTCCCCGATGATCACGACGACGTGCTTGATCGGCGTGGTCGTGGGCGCGGCCTGGCTCGCGCCCGGCGGGTTGCCGGCGGCGGCCGCGGTCACCGTGGCCGCCACGGCTAGCGCGACGCTGGCCGCACCGGCCATCGCGACGGGGTGGATGTATTTCCTGGCCATGCAGACTCCCTTGCCTATCTGGGCGGGCATTGTGACGCCGCGCACCGTCTGGCAGGAGGCGCACGGCGTACCCCTCCGAAGCGTGCTGAGTCATTAAATCGCCACACATGCCATGACGTGAAGGGCTGGTTAAGAATTGGCAAACGCTGGCCCGCCCGGCAGGCTTCGCCACGGCCCTGATCTAACAGTCGTTATTCAGCGTTTGGCATAGTTGTTACTATGGGCACGCGGACGTCGTTGCCGCGGGGAGGAGGTGCGGGCTCAGTGGCCGTCGGCTTCCTCGGCGTAGACGCGCGCGGCGTACTCCTCCAGCGATTGCGCGCACACGGCGAGCGCCTTCTCCGCGGCCTGCCGGCCGTCGGCGCCGAACACGTCGCGCTCGCGGACCCGGGCGAACCACTTCTGCAGCTTGTCCAGGTCGACCTCGTTCTCTTCCAGTTCCGCGTAGGTGTAGTGCCCGGCCGCGTGTTCCTTCTTCACCTGCGCCAGGAAGTCCTCGCACCGGTCGACGATCTCCTCGTACTCTTCGTCCCTGGCGGCCTGGAAGGCCCCGTGCACCTCGGTCGCGCCGGCCAGGGCCGTGCACGAGAGCAGCACCGCCGTCCCGCCCATGTCGAGGATCTCGCTGCGAAGCTTGCGGAGCGCCCGTTCGGCGCCGACGCTCACCGGCAGGGCGGCCGCGGAGTTCTGCAGGTAGATGGCGCCGAGGCTCTTCAGCCTGCGCCACACCGCCGAGCGCAGCCTGGTCGGCTCCGGCGGCACCCGGTAGACAAGCAGGAGCCAGCCGTCTGCCGGTGCGGGATTACCATCGGGCATCCGCCCATTCTCCCAGAGCCAGGCAACGGCCCAGCGCCCATAACCAGCACCCCGACCCTGGAGGCCGCGTGAACTCCCTGGCCCTCGTCCTGACCGTCTTCGTCGCCTGCGCGGTGGAGGCGGTGGAGGCGCTCACGATCGTGCTCGCCGCGGGCCTGACCCGCGAGTGGCGGTCCACCCTGCAGGGCATGGCGGCGGCGCTGGTGGTCCTGGCCGCCATCGTGGCGGTCGTCGGGCCCGCCCTCACCTTGCTGCCGCTCACCGCGCTGCGCCTGGTCGTGGGCGCGCTGCTGGCCGTGTTCGGCCTGCAGTGGCTGCGTAAGGCCATCCTGCGCGCCTCGGGGTACAAGGACCTCCACGACGAGGGGGCCATCTACGCGCGTCAGGTCACCGCGGCCCGGGCCGCCACGGCCGGGGGCCGGCGCGGCGTGAGGGACTGGTACGCGTTCACGCTCGCGTTCAAGGGCGTGCTGCTCGAAGGGCTTGAGGTGGTCTTCATCGCCATCACGTTCGGGGCCAACCAGCGGAACCTGGGCCTGGCCGCGCTTGGCGCGGCGGCCGCTGTGGTCACGGTCGCGGCTGTCGGGATCGCGGTGCGCGCGCCGCTGTCGCGGGTCCCGGAGAACACCATGAAGTTCGCGGTCGGCGTCATGCTGACCTCGTTCGGCGTGTTCTGGGGTGCCGAGGGCGCGGGGGTGTCGTGGCCGGGTAACGATGCCGCGCTGCTGGTGATCGTCCCGGTGACGGTTCTGGTCACGGTCGGGTACGTGGCCCTGCTCCGCCGGGCGCGCGCGGCGGCCAGCGTCCGGGCAGACCCGGTGGCGACCGCGGAAGGGCGCACGATATGAGCAGGTGGCTGCGCTCCTTCGGCGCGTTCTGGTACGACTTCGTCATCGGCGACGACTGGCGCGGCGCCGCGGTCGTGGCGGTGGCCCTGGCCGCGACCGCACTGCTGGCGCACGTCGCCAAGCTGAACCCCTGGTGGCTGCTGCCCGTGTGCGTGGTCGCCGCCCTCGGCTGGTCCCTGCGCCGCGCCACCGCCCGCAGACCCTGACGTTGGACGGAGGACGATGAACACGCTGGACGACTGGACTGGCGCGCTGTGCGCTGAACTCGGCATTGACCCCGAGGATGTGAGTCAGAAGACGGTGCTGAACCTTGCCAGGGTCGTGGCCCACACGGTGGACCGGCCCGCCGCGCCGCTGACCGCGTACTTCCTGGGCCTTGCGGTTGGCCGCGGGGAACCGCTGGCCGAAACGGCCGCAAGACTCCAGCAGCTTGCCCGCGGGTGGTCCGCCGACCACTGACACCGCACCGCGCGAGCCGGGCCGGGCCCGGGCGCGGCCGCCGCTCCGCTTTCCCCGCCCCCTCGCTTCGCGCCCGCCGCTCCGCTTTCCCCGCCCCCGCGCTTCGCGCCCGCCCCCGAGCCTTGTCAGGCACGCACCAGCGTGATCTCGACGCCGTGCACGGTCGTGCTGGCCCCCATGTCGCTGGCGATCCCCGGATTGAGGGCGTTGACGTTGGCGTGCCCGGCCTCGAGCTTTGGCCAGCGGCCCTTGGGTGAGAACGCCACGCCGCGCGGGAGATCCGCCGAGAGCACCACGGTGAGCTCAAGCTCCCCGGTGGGGCTGCGCACCAGCGCGCGGTCCCCGGCGGCGAGCCCGCGCTCGGCGGCGTCGTCGGGGTGGACCGCGATCGCTGGCACGCCCATCCGCCGGGCGAGCCTGGGCTCGTTGGCGAAGCTGGCGTTGAGCAGCCAGGGCGAGGCGGGGGTGAGGAGCCGCAGGCGGCCGTCTGCCGGGCGCGGGTCGGCGTGCGGCTGCGGGACGCGCGGATGGCCGTCGGCCTCGGCGCGGGCGCTGGCGAGCTCGATCTTCCGGCTCGGCGTGGGGAAGCGAAGGTCGGGGAACTGCACGCGCGGCTCGCGATCGATCCAGATCGTCCCTTGCCGGGCGAGGGAGGCGAAGTCGATCCCGAGTCCGGTGCGGCGCAGTACCTCCGCGATGACCTGCTCGTCGCTCTCCTGCAGTTCCGCGTCGAGGAACCCGGTCGCAGTGGCAAGCCGGCGGAAGATCTCAGCGTTGGGCTGCGACTGGCCGAGCGGCTCCATGGCTTTCACCTGCGCGGAGAGGCTGAGGTGGAAGTAGGAGGCGACAAGATCGTCGGACTCGAGGAAGCTGGCGGCGGGCAGCACCACATCGGCCAGGTCGGTGGTGTCGGTCGGGAACAGGTCGATCGCGACGGTGAACAAGTCCGTGCGCGTGAGTGCCCGCCGGAGCCGCGCCTGCTCGGGGTTTGAGGCGGCGATGTTGATGTTCCAGCACAGCAGCGCTCGTGAGCGCTGTGGGTCTTCGAGCCAGTCGGCCAGGTCCATATGGCTGATGGGGTCGGCCGGTGAGCCGGGCAGGTGTGCGCCCGCGACGTAGTCCTCGTCCAGCATCCGGTTGCCGGCGCCGTTGAGGTACAGGAAGCCGGTGCCGGGCTTGCCCACGTTTCCGCCCAGCGCCGCCAGCTGCGCGACGGCGCGGACGGCGTTGCCGCCGCGGGGCTGGCGCTGGAATCCCTGCCCGATCCACAGCAGCGACGGTCCGGCGCCGTACCAGCGGGCGGCCTGCTCGATCGCGCCGGCCGGCACGCCGGTGATCGTCTCGCCCCAGCCGGGGGTGCAGCGATCCAGCAGCGGCTCGAGCTCCGCCCAGCCAATCGCGTGGTTGCTCAGCAGCTCGTGGTCGAGGAGGCCATCACGGCGGATTACGTGTGCCATCGCGAACGCCAGCGCGGCGTCGCTGCCGGGGAATGGCTGCAGGTGCAGATCGGCCTGACGGGCCGTGGGCGTCCGGACCGAGTCGACGACGATCACCCGCCCGGGCGCCTCGGGCAGCCAGTGCTCGTGCTGATGCGGCGCGGAGGCCGAGGGGTTGGCGCCCCAGACCATGATGCACGCCGCTTCCGCGGCGCTACGCGGGTCAAAGCCATCGAGCGACGTCCCGTACAGGTACTCCAGCGCGACATGCCCTGCCTTGTTACAGATCGTGTCGGGGTCGACCTCGCGGGCGCCGAGCCTGCGCACGAAGCGATTCGGGAAGTGGTAGCCGAGCAGCGCGAACGTGCCCGTGTAATGGGCCGCCAGGATTGTGCGCGCGCCGGGGCCCCCGACGATCTCGTTCAGCCGCCCGGCGATCTCCGCCAGCGCGTCGTCCCAGGACACCGCCCGGAAGCGGCCGCCGCCCTTCGGCCCGTCGCGCCGAAGCGGCGTCAGCAGCCGGGCCCGGGGATCCAGCAGGACGCCGTTGTAGGCGGTCGCGCACTTGCGGCAAAGCCGCCCGCGGCTGACGGGATGATTGCGGTCGCCGCGCACCCGGCGGATCGCGCCGTCGCGCCGGGACACCTCGATGCCGCACGCGTCGTAGCAATCCCGCGGGCAGGTCGTCAGGATGCGCTCGTCAGTCACGGTCGATCCACCCGTTTCATACGATCATCATCCACTTGCTCTGCCTGTCCTTGCTGGCGGATCACGCAGGGCCAGGCTTGCCCGATCCGAACCGAACGGCCCCGGCTGTGCAGCCGGGGCCGTTCTGCCTAAAGGCTGGGCCTGCGCTGTGGCTACCCGCCTGCCGCCAGGCCCTCGGCATTGGAGATGAGCGCCTGGCAGGCGGTGAGCAGGCCGCCCGCGCCGGGCGCCGGGGTGTTGCTGAACGCCGCCGCGTTCAGCACCGCCTTGATGCGCCCGGCCACGCCGTCCCTGCCCACCTCGAGGGAGGACAGCGCCTGGTCGGTGTTCAGGTAGGTCTGGTCACCGGCGGAGTTGCTCTCGATCGCGGCGGTCGCCGCCTGGAGGGTGGCCGTGCCGAACGCGCCGACGCTGGAGTTGAGCTGCTTGTAGCAAACACCCAGCGCGGTCACACCCGGCGCGGACAGCGCGGAGTTCGGGTTCGTGAGGATCTCCGTGATCACCCGGCCGTCCTGGACGTAGTCGTCCTTGAGCCCGGTCAGGTACATGATGGTCGGCCGGATGTCGGTCTCGTCCAGCCAGGTGCCGGTGGTGCCGCTGCCCGGAACGGTGACCTGGCCGCTGTTGGGCCCGGCCGAGTTCGGCCCGGCGGCGGCCGCCATGCCGTCCAGGCCCAGGTTGGCAACGCCGGGGCCGACCATGCCCAGCCAGTTCGTGTTGATCTCGGCGGCGTAGTCGCCGTGGTTGTAGGCGAACGACGTGTTCTGTGTCACGCACGGGCTGCACGTCGCCGGCCCGGGTGTCAGGAAGTAGTCCGGCTTGGCGAACATCGCGAACGTCGGCGTCCTCGCGGGGTCGGCGTTCACCATGTGCAGGATCGCCTCCTCGGTGGGATCGGCGAGGTAGTTGGTAATCGGCTGGGTGGTGCCGACGTAGGGGTTGGCCGCCGTGAGTCCGGCCACGTCGTGCTCGAGCGCCCGCACCCCCGCGGTGTCCGGTCCGGGGTTGCCTGTGACGTAGAACTCCGGCGCCGAGTCGCTTTCTAGTGTGAACGGCGTGGTGTCGTTCTCCTGCGTCGCGAGCAGCCCGGTCAGGTTGCCCGCCAGCTCACCGAACGAGCCTGCCGGGTAGGTGCACAGGACATCGGGGGTGACGGTGGTGCTGCTCACTGTCGCGCCGTCGCAGTTCGCCGGGGTGGGCTGGATCGCCCGGCCGACGTTCGCGCCCGCCACGTGGTCACCCTCATCGGTGCTGAACACGAACAGGGTGTTCTGCGGTGTGATCCCGTCCGCGGCCAGGCGCTGGAAGAACGTGCCGAACGCCTGGTTGTAGTACTGCGCCTGCGCGACGTAGCACGCGCTGCCGGGGCCGAGCGCTGCGGGCGCATCCACGCACTGCGTCAGGCCGGGAATGAACTCGTTGCCGTGCAGGTCGGAGAGGTAGCCGGTGACCACCGGCACGCCCGATTCGAGCATGTCCGCCATGTAGGCGAGCGTCTGCGCGGCGTTGATGTGGCTGAACCCGGGAAATCCCGGATGGTTGGTGAGGAAGGCGCCGTCGATCTCGTTGCCGTTGAGGTCGACCAGGTTCCCTGAGCCGTTGGTGATCCGGTATCCGTTCGCGTTGAACAGGTTCGTCGTTCCGGCGCCGAGCTGCGGCGCGACGTACCGGTGGCCGAACAGCGCCTGGAAGCCGCTGTAGCCGCCCGGTTCGTTCGGCAGCAAGTCGGACACGGCGGTCGGCGACGGGGTGGTCTGGTTGCCCCGGTCCGCCTGGGCGGTGGCGCAGAACGCGCTGCCCTGGGCGCAGTGCACCGCGACGCCGACGTAGTCGGCGGTCTCGGCGTTCTTGAACGAGTTCGTGTCGGCGGCGAGCTGCTGCGCCTCGGGCGAGTTCGGGCCGAACACCTTGGGAATGTCCACCGCGGTGTTCTCTAGTTCGATGTTGGCGGTTCCCACCGCGCCAAAGTCACACCCGGCCCGGGCGTAGGGCACCCAGGGCGCCGGCGTGATCGTGTTCGGCGCCACCGGCTGGTCCGAGGTTGCGGGCGGCACCGGCGAGTACACCATGGACGGGTTGGTGTCGTGACCGGGGTTCGGGGTCTTGGCGGTGTCGAACACCGGGTCGGTCCAGTAGGCGAACGAGCCCGCCGGGTCGGTGGTGCCGTCCGGGTTGAAGGTCCGGTAACCGTTGCTGATCGGCATGCCCTGACGGTCGCCGTACAGGCCGCTCAGCGTCGTCAAAATGTCGTCGGCGGTGTGCGCGATCAGCGGGGTGTGGTTGTTCGAGAGCATGGTGCCGTTTTGCTCGATGAAGTTAAGCAGGTTCGGCATCATTTCCAGGTCGGAGGGCACGTTGGGGTTGTCACGGAAGAAATGCACGTTGTCGAACGTGAGCTCGATTACGTGCTGGATGCCGTTGCCGAGCTGGCAGGTGCCGCTGTCGGCGACGACGGCCGCGCGCCCGGCCGCCGGTGCCTGGGCACCCCCCGGTTGCGCCGCCGCGGCCGGGGCCGCCAGCACGAGAGCACCCAACAGCGAAGCACACCCGATGACGGCGGCAGCCCTCCCCCTGATCAGCCGGATCCGTTGATGCAGTCGCATAGACCTCTCCTCTCCAGCCGCAGTGGCCCACGTACCACCATTAACCACATCGCGGATGCCGTCCACCCCCGACCTTTTGTGCACCCGGCAGGAAAGGACCTTTGTGCGCCCAGCAGAAAGGACGGGCTAGGCCAGGCCGCGGACCTTGACCAGGCCGGTCTCGTAGGCGAACACGACGGCCTGCACCCCTGTCTGCTCTAAGGTGCAGCAGTGACCGATTGCGTGTTCTGCCGGATCGCCGCCGGTGAGGTGCCGGCCGACTTCGTGCTCGACGACGACGAGTTCGTGGCGTTTCTCGACGCTCGCCCGGTGTTCAAGGGGCACGTGCTCGTCATGCCACGCCGTCACTACGTGACGCTGGCGGACCTGCCCGTGCCCGCGGTCGGGCCGCTGTTCGAGCGGGTGCGCCTTATCAGCGCCGCCGTGCCGGCCGCGCTCGGCGCGCAGGGCACCTTCGTCGCGCTCAACAACACGGTCAGCCAGAGCGTGCCCCACCTGCACGTGCATGTGGTGCCGCGGACCAGAGGCGACGGCCTGCGCGGGTTCTTCTGGCCGCGGCAGCGCTACGCCACCGAGGAGGAGGCCGCGGACTACGCACGGCGGATCCGGGACGCCCTGGCGGCCGTGCCCTCCTGATCGCGCCGTTAGAAGTGGTGTCGGCGGCGGCCGACCCCGGGCTGGGCGTAAAAGGCAGGAAGCGTGGTGCATCCCACGCAGAGCGGCTTGCCGCGGAAGGAGGGCGGGATCGACGGGGAGTCGGTCCGCGGGTTGGTCGGCAGCAGGAACGGTGCGCGCGGCGGCTGGCTGAAGTTGAAGTCGTTCAGCAGGCTGCCCAGCTGCGGCGCGATCTCGCGGACGTCGGGCCGGGGATCGGGCCGGCCGTCGGTCTTCGGGTTGAGGCGGGCGCCGTTAAGGAAATCGTCCTCGATGAACTTCAGGTAGGCGTCGCTGCTCAGGATCTGGTGGTCGATGAATCCCTTCTTGGCGTAGGGGGAGATGACCATCCCCGGCACCCGGAGGCCGTAGCCGTTGTGATCGACATGCGGCGGTACCACGTGGTCGTAGAAGCCGCCCCAGTCGTCCCAGGACAGGAAGATGGCGGTGGACTTCCAGTCGGGGCTCTTCATGGCCGCGTTGATGATCGCGGTCACGTAGGCCTGGCCCTGGTGGATGCTGGCGGGCGGGTGCTCGCTGTCGAGCTGGGACGGGGTGATCCAGGTGACCGAGGGCAGCGTGCCCGCCTGGGCCGCGGTGAAGTAGGAGTGCAGCGGCTTGATGTTGTGTAGCTGGTGGTCCTGGTGCACGTCCTCGAACAGGGGCAGCGGGTTCCAGATGCCCGGCGTCGAGGCCCGTTGCTGGACCGGGGAACACCCGAGGACCGAGGAATTGGCGCAGTCGGGCTGGGCGCCCTTCTGCACGTAGTACGCCCAGCTCACGTGCTGGGCGTGCAGCAGCCAGGTGATATCGGTCCACGCCATGTCGATCGAGGTCGTGCCCGTGCTGAGCTCCTGGGCCACC
>Ga0207646_10001226_pt1 | contig 32220 bp, 33 predicted proteins | sample KBSK5502metaG_FD_184343 | JGI IMG/M metagenome (GOLD analysis project Ga0207646, IMG submission 184343) | Corn, switchgrass and miscanthus rhizosphere microbial communities from Kellogg Biological Station, Michigan, USA - KBS K5-50-2 metaG... | ecosystem: Host-associated > Plants > Roots >... | reverse complement strand
ACGAGCGACGGAAAGTTCATCATCCGCAACGGCCCCGTTGCGGCCGACTACCTGGTCGACCTGCATGGGTTCATGAACATCGACCAGTAAGAGGTCGCGCCCGGCGAGGGCGCGCAGTTGGAGCCGACGGCCCGAATCGAACGGGCAACCTGCTGTTTACAAAACAGCTGCTCTGCCAATTGAGCTACGCCGGCGTCCTCTGAAGCGTAATAGACGTGGCCCGGGCCCAGGGCGCCGATCACATGGACCTCGGCACCAGCGAGGATGATGTCGCGGCGCCGTCCCTTACGAGAGCCTGGGTTTCGTCAGCCGTGAACGCGGACGCGAGGGCTCATAACGTACTTCTACGAACGCGATCTGTGACCCAGCGACGACCCAAGAGTCACGTCCCTGAAAACGGTCACAACAGATCAAGTTGACCGACGAGCGCTAACGGTATCTCTGTCGGCGCCTATTAGAGCAAACGCAAGGACGCAGGGCACTGACGACTTGTTGCGCCAGGCGTGTCGGGTCCCGTTCTGGATTACACAGTCACCGACACGAAGGTGAACCTCCGCCCCAGCGTCTAACTCCAACCAAACTTCGCCAGACAATACGAGGCCAAAGTCGACTGAGTCTGTCGTGTGCATTCCGGGGTTATCCAGTTCCATTGCCTCCATGCCCCCCGGAAGCTTCTGGCGAAATTCGGCGATGGCCGCCTGCATATCTATGTCCTTCGGCATTGTCACTCGATCCGGCCCCACGGTTACCACCACGAAGCGAAAGCCAGTCGCTGGTGGGAAGTAGGTGGGAGCTGTAGGAGCGGTCCCGTCGGTAGGCAGGGCCACCCGGTCGTCGCTCCCCCAGAGGCGGTAGAACTCGGCACCCGGGAGAGCGCTGATGGTGATCGGATCAACCTGCTGATCGCTCACGAAAACGGACTTACCGTCGATCGTCTGGCCCGTTACCACTCGCCGCACGCGCATATCTCGCCTCCTCATCCGCAAACTCAGAAACGGCTCGATCGTTAGTGATCGCCGACGGGATATCGACAACGGCAATCTCGCATTCGTTTCACGGACACCACCTTGGCGCCCAGCCCGCCGACTACCTAGTCTCGCCTGATGACCGCGTGACCTGTTCATCGAGAACGGATCGGACTCGCAAACTATGTGCACTGGGCATCAGTTACCTCCGCTGCTCTGCCAATTGAGCTACGCCGGCGTCCTCCAGAGGGTAGCTCAAGCTCCGGAAGAGTCTTAGGCAATACCAAGGCGCGTGAGGGACCCTCGACCATGATCTTTCCAGAGCCGATAGCCGCCGAGGAACGCATTGGCGTTGGAGCCAAGCCTGACGCCCTTCGGCAGTGACTGCAGGAGTTTCGCGTTGCCGCCACCGACGACAACGTCGTCGGCTTCCAGGGCGGCTTGCAATCGCGTCACGATGTCGGTCACGTTTCGGCGCCACTTCTTCTTGCCCAATCGTTTCAGGGCCGCCTTCCCGACCCGGTCTTCGTACGTCTGACCGTCCTTATATGGCAGGTGCGCCAGTTCCATCGGCTCGAGCACGCCGTCGACGACCAGCGCCGAGCCGAGCCCTGTGCCCAGCCCGAGGAAGAGCATGCGGCCGCCTTTGTAACTGCCCAGCGCCTGCATGGCCGCGTCGTTGATCAAACGCACGGGGTATCCAAACGCTTTCGCGAAGTCGAACCCGACCCATCCGCCGCCAAGATTGGGCGGTTCGCTCACCGGCTTGCCGTGTAGCACCGGGCCGGGATAGCCGATCGACACGAATGAGTAACGCCACCCGGTCGTCCCCTGTCGAACCTGGCGCACCATCTCTTTGGCGGTCATCTTCGGACCGGATGGGATCTCGAGGGGCTTCCGGCGGCCACTCGCCAGCACCTTGACGTGGGTGCCGCCGACATCGATTGCAAGGATGTTCATGAGCTGAAAGCGTAGTCGCCAAATCCACCTCAGGCCAGTCCAGGTGAGTCGAGTAACATCGTCTGGCAGCATCGTGTGGTGGCAGGACCTTCTTTGGGGCTTCTGGAATGGCCTGACGGCCTGGATCGTGCTGCTCGTCCATGCGTTGGGCGGCTGGAGTGGCTTTCCGCTTTACAACCTGGCCCGAACCGGAAACTGGTATGACTTCGGGTTTTTGCTCGGCGCCGGCTCTCCTCTTCTAGGCGCCATCGGCGCCAGAGGCAGGCGAGGCCCGTCCAGAAGGATCTGAGCGACCGCACGTTCAGTGCACTGACGATTCCCGACTAACATGAGGCCCTTGAGATCGGCGGCCGCGCCGCACAAGCATCCGGACGAGTTCCGCGACCTGCACCTTCGGAAGCTGCGGGCCGGGCTCGCCGAGGTGCTGAAGACGAACGCCTTCTGGCGATCGCGGCTGACCGAGGTCCGAAGCTGGGGCGACTTCGAGCGCTTGCCTCTGACCACCAAGGCGGAGCTGCTGGCAGATCAGGCCTCGCTGCCACCGTACGGGACCAATCTGACTTACCCGTTGGACCGCTACGTTCGCCTGCATCAGACCTCAGGGTCGAGCGGCGATCAGCCGCTGCGGTGGCTGGACACTGCCGAATCGTGGGACTGGTGGGTGCGGATCTGGTCGGAGCACGTCTATCCCGCCGCCGGCGTCGGCGCAGGCGACCGCATATTCTTCGCGTTCTCCTTCGGACCCTTCATCGGCTTCTGGTCCGCGTTCGATGGAGCCGAGCGGCTGGGCGCACTGGCCATCTCGGGCGGAGCGATGACCAGCGAGCAGCGCGTCCGCACGCTGCTCGACCTCCGCGCGACAGTCCTCATGTCCACCCCGACCTATGCACTGAGGCTGGCCGCCGTCGCACGCGGTCTCGGCATCCAACTGGAGTCGAGCGAGATTCGAGTCACCCTGCACGCCGGGGAGCCAGGCGCGAGCATCCCCGCGACTCGCGCAGCGATCGAGTCGGCGTACTCGGCGGCGTGTTTCGACCATACCGGCATGACCGAGCTCGGCCCGACCGGCTTCAGCTGCTCGCAGCGGGATGGCATCCACGCGATCGAGTCCGAGTTCATCTTCGAAGTGCTCGACAGCGCCGGGCAGCCCGCCATTGAAGGCGAGCTGGTCGCCACGAACCTTGGCCGTTGGGGCATGCCGTTGATGCGCTATCGGACCGGCGACAGGGTCCGCGTGTCGCGCGAGCCGTGCTCGTGCGGCAGCCCATTCCTGAAGCTCGTGGGGGGCATTCGGGGACGGGTCGACGACATGTTCACCGTGCGCGGCGTGAACCTCTACCCGTCCCAGGTCGAGGACATCGTCCGGGGCCATCCCGAGGTCACCGAGTTCGTAATCGAGCATCGGCGCATAAACGAGATGGACGAGGTGTCGCTGCTGGTCGAGGCCGCCGGCCAGGACTCGACCGAGCGGCTCGAGGCCGACCTCCGCCAGGCCCTGGGCGTGCGCCTGGGATGCAGGGTCGTCCCCACCGGGACCCTTCCGCGCTCCGAGCTCAAGTCGAAACGCATCGTCCGGGTCGTGGAGTAATAACGCACCGCTGACGCCAAACGCGTGCATCCAGACGTCTTGACACACACCGCTGACGCCAAACGGGCCGAATTGGCCCGCTACTTACGTGGCGCCCTCCGGCGCTCGTTCGAGCTGACGACGGTCGTCAACAGGCGCAGAAGCTCCGCCTGCTCTGTCGCGTCGAGCGCGCCGACAAGCCTGCGCGTCATCTGGTGCGTCCGCGGGATCAGGTGCCGCAGCGTGGCCACGCCTTTGGGAGTGAGCCGAATCGTCTTTCGCCTGCCGTCATTCGAATCGCGTGCGGTCTTGATGAGCCCCCGAGCGCTCAGCCTGGCCACGACCTCAGTCATGGTCGAGCGGTCGAGCGAGATGCGCTCGCCGAGGGTGCGCTGGTCGAGGGCAGGTTCACCGTAAAGGGCGTTCAGGGCCGCGAACTGCGGAGAGGTGATCACGCGGGAAACCTCGTGGTCCCACAAGAGGTTCATCGCCTGGAGGGCCCGGCGCAGCAGGTGGCCTGGGTGACGCATGAGGTCTTCGGCCGGACCGTCGGTGGTCATGTGCCGACCTCCGCCTTTTGGTCCGACGACACGACCCGATAGCCGACAGGCATCAGGCGGAGGCCGAGGCGACCTTCGATCACACCCCACAGCCCACGGGGCAACACCAGGGCGAACAGCGCGGCTGTGGCGCCGAGCCCGACCAGGTACCAGGGGCCGCCCTGAGTGAAGGTCGTCTGGATCGCGAAGAGGAGGACCGCACCGAGGATCGGGCCTTCGAAAGTGCCGAGCCCGCCGACCAGGACCATGAAGATCATGTAGGCGCTCCACTGCACGCTGAAGACCGAACCAGGCTCGATGAAAAGCGTATTCGCGACCACGAGCACGCCCGCGGCGCCGCAGCCGAATCCCGCCAGGACGAACAGGAGCCGCTTGCGCGACGCGACCCGCACACCGAGGGAGCGGGCGGCATCCTCGTCATCTCGGATCGCCTGCAGCGATGCGCCCAGCGGTGAGCGCAAGAGGAAGAAGAGGGCGGCCAGGAAGAGGACTGCGAAGGCCAAGGCCATCCAGAAGGTGTACGCCTGGCGGAAATTCGGGTCGTACTGGTTCATCTGGATGAGCGAGATACCGGTGCCGGCGCCGAGGTTCTTGTCGAGCCTGACCAGGATCGAGATCACCTCGGCGATCACCCACATGCCGATCGCAAACTGGGCGGCGCGAAGGCGCAGCGCGAAGAGCGAGATCGGCACCGACAAGACGCCGGCGACCACCATCGCGAGCAGCATCGCGCCGTAGGGCGAAATCCCCAAGCCCGCCAGGAACACGGTGCCGTAGGCGCCGATGCCGATGAACGCCTGCTGTCCGACTGATACCAGACCGCCGTACCCCGCGAGCGCATTCCACATCGTGGCGAGGATGACCAGGATCAAAAGGTTGGTCAGCTTCTGGACCACATCGGGGTCGAAGATCAGAGGCACCGAGGCAAGGGCGAGAGCGACCGCGGCCGAGCCGCCGGTGAACACCTTCGAGGTGCGGGTCCACCGCGCCACCCTCACGGTGCCACCCTCAATGTCAGACGGGCGCCGCCAAATCGAACGACGAGGACGGCCAGGAAGAGAAGATGGCCGGCCAGGACCGCGAACTGCGGTTGGATTTCGGCGCCGAGCGTCTGTGCCAGGCCGAGGGCGATCCCTCCCAGCAGGGTGCCCCAGAGCGAACCCATCCCGCCGATCACCACCGCCTCGAACGCAAAGATGAGCTGCGTCGGGCCGCTGATCGGGTCGAACACCGAGCGGATGGCGAGGAACAATCCACCGAGCGCGGCGATGGCCACCGCGATCGCGGTGGCGCGCGCATAGACCGAGCGGGAGTCGATGCCTACGAGCTCCGCAGCATCAGCGTCCTCGGCGGTCGCCCGCATCGCCCATCCGGCGCGGGTGCGGGACAGAAAGAGCTGCAGCGCCCCGAAGACGACGATCGCGACCGTGAGCAACACCACTCCCAAAGCCGAGAACGACAATTCGCTCGTCGCGTGCCAGCTCGCTGTCGTGAGCAAGCCCGCGGCCGGGCCCAGCGAACGAACGTCAGGCGAGAACGCGATCAGCAAGAGGTTCTGGATGACGATCGACAGCCCGAAGGTCGCGAGCAGGGGTGTCAGCACCCCCGCCTTGAGGCTGCGTTCGAGAACTGTGATCTGGAGGATGTAGCCGAGCACCAGCATCAGCGGAAGAGCCACGGCGAAGGCGACGAAAGCCGAGGCACCGGTGTGCTCGACGACTACGAAGGCCACATATGCCCCGAACACAGCGATATCGCCGTGAGCGAGGTTGATGATCCGCATCACCCCGAACATGATCGAAAGCCCACACGCGAGCACCGCATAGAAGGCGCCCAGGAAGATCCCTTGCACGATCGCGTTGACCAGCGTCACCGCGGTTCTCCACGCGCCGAAGGTGAGCGCAGTCCGAAGTAGGCGTTGACCACCCGGTCGCGGTCCAACGAGCGCGCATCGCCCTCGAGGACCACGCGTCCCTCGAGCAGACAGATGACGCGGCCGGCCACGCGCAAAGCGCGCGTGAGGTCCTGCTCGACCAGCACCACGGTCGCGCCCTCGCTGATCACGTTGGCCAAGGACTTGTAGACCGCGTCGACCACCACCGGCGCGAGTCCGAGAGAAACCTCGTCCAGAAGAAGAAGGCGCGGGTTGCTCATCAGGGCTCGTCCGATGGCGACCGCCTGCTGCTCGCCACCCGACAGCGTCGCCGCAGGCATGTTGCGCCTGGCTTGAACCAGCGGAAAAGCGTCCAGCACGGCTTGCACGTTCCAGCGGCCGCGCCGGTTTCCCGCCGCGGCGACACGAAGGTTTTCCTCGACGGTCAGAGTTGGAAACAGGCGCCGGCCCTCTGGCACCAGGGCGATTCCTCGCGTCACGCGCCGGTGAGCGGGAACGTGGGTCACATCGTCGCCGTCGAAGGTCACGTTCCCCGCGTGCGGCCGGTGCGCGCCGGCGATGGCGCGCAACAGGGTGGTCTTGCCCGCGCCGTTGGCGCCGATCAAGGCGACGATCTCGCCCTGGGCGACCTCGAATGAGACCCCACGCACCGCCTGGAACAGGCCGTATCGGCAGTCGAGGCCCTCGACCTTCAGCAGCGTCATCCGCGGGTGCCCAGGTATGCGTCGATGACGGCGGCTTGCGCGACGACGGCTTCCGGAGCGCCCTCCGCGATGATGCGCCCCGCGTCCATGCACACCAACCTCGTAACGACCTGCATCAGCACGTGGACGATGTGCTCGATCCACAGCACCGCGATGCCACGATCGCGCAAGCTCGCGATCGTCTCGACAAGGGCTGCGGACTCCGCGTCCGTCAAACCGGCACCGATCTCGTCGAGGAGGAGCACGGCCGGACCGACCGCAAGCGCCCTCGCGAGCTCGAGGCGCTTGCGCTGCAGGAGTCCGAGATCCTCAGCTCGCCGGTTGGCGAGATGGGTCAGCGCGCACTGGTCGAGAACTTCGAGGGACACGTCGTAAGCCGCCGAACCGCTGCGGCCGCCGCCCGCGGTGGCACCGACGAGGACGTTCTCGAACACCGTCATGCCGGCAAACGGCCGCGGCACCTGGTGCGTGCGGGCGATGCCGAGCTGGCAGCGGTCGGCGGCGTCCTTGGCCGTGATGTCGCGGTCGCGGAACACGACGCTGCCGGCGTCTGGCCGCAAAGACCCGGCGAGCACGTTCAGGAGAGTCGTCTTGCCGGCGCCGTTCGGGCCCACGACGCCGATCGCCTCGCCCCGCGTCAGGGCGAGGTGTACACCGTCGAGGACCGCGAGCGCGCCGAATCGCTTATGAACGCCGACCGCGGCCAGAACCGTTGCCGGCCCGGCCTGCACCCCTGCTTACCCCTGATAGGGCTGCAGGGTGCCCGCGATCGGCACGTTTGTGTCCGCGGAGTTTTCGCAGATGACGAAGTCGATCGGCCACTTGGATACGCCCGATTTCCATTGCCCGCCGATGATCGGAGTCGACACGACGTTGCCGATGGTCACGCCGGCGAGAGAGACGCCTTTGGACCAATCGAGGCGGCCGACGATCGTGTCGACGGCAAGCGTCTTCATCGTGTCTGCAACCTTGGCTTTGTTCTTGGGGTCGCCGCTGGCCTTGAGCACCGCGGCCGCGACGTCAAACAGGGACAGGCTCGCGCCCAGCTGCTGGTTCCACTGCTTGCCCGAAGCCGCTTCGTATCCGTCGCCCAGCTGCTTGCAGGTGACGCCGGTGAGCGTGGACTTGTAGGGCCAGGTCGGCGCCCAGTACACGCCCGACGCGAGCCCGTTGCCGATGGCCCCGAGAGAGGAGACCTGCGACGGGAAGAGGCCGGTCTTGGCGATCTGCCCGATCTTGACGTGGGACGTGTAGCCCTGCTGCTTGGCCTGGTTCCAGAAAGTGGCGAAGTCAGGAGGGATAGGGAACGTGTTGAAGATCTGGCAGTCCTCGCGGATGAATCTTGCGATCTGGGCCGAGTAGTCGTTGGTGCCGTCCTCGTACGGACCCGGATCCACGATCGTGTAGCCGGCGCTCTTGAGCAGGGGCTCGAGCACCGCGCGAATGGCGTTGCCGTCGGCATCGTTCGGGTACATGACGCCGACCTTCTTGTTGGTCGTCACCTGCGGCCAGAGGTGGGTATACGCGAGGAAGAACTGCTCGACGCCGAAGCAGTAGTGATATGTGAACTTGAAGGGCGAGGGCTTTCCGATCTGCCCGCCGCGACCGAGATACCACGCCTCCCAGGGCACGACGGTGGAGATGCATGGCACGCCGGCTGCTTCCGCAGCGTCCGAAACCGGGTTGACCGTTTCGGGCGTGGAGGTGGTCAGCATCAGGTCCACCTTCTGGCCCGAGATGAGGTCGCTGGCGACCGTGGCGCTGACCGAAGGGGTCGACTGGCTGTCGCGCGAGATGATCTCCACCGAGTAGCTCGTGCCTCCGATCGAAAGGCCGCTCGCGAATGCTTTCCGAGCCAGCCCGATCACGTAGGGGTCAGGCTCGCCGAAACCGGAGGTCGCGCCGGTGATCGGGCTGACGTAGCCGATCTTGATCGTTCCGCTGGGCGCGGACGACGAAGAGCTCAGGCAGCTTTCGAGCACGCCTGGCATCGCCAGGCCGCCGAGCACGAGGCCGGTCCCTTTGAGCATCTCGCGCCTGGTGATGGCGCCAGACAAACCCTTTCTCTTGCTCACCTGACTCCTCCTTCCCAAACTGGGTTCAGGCCAACGCAAAACCAGATGCTCCGTGTACCGACGATTGGAGTTTGAGTCAAGCCATAATGCCCGTCAAGGTGTCCGATCCACACCGAGACTCCGAGCCCCCGTATCTGTACCCGGACTACCGGGCCTCCGTCCGGCGGGCCCCTGGACTCGAGCTGGTCAGGCTGCCGCCGGAATGGTTCCACGAGCTGCCCGGGCCCGTCTTTGGGCGCGTGCCGGTGCACCCGGAGGACGCGGACCTGACGCTGCAGCATGAGGGACGGCCGCTTGGCGAGCGGATCATCGTCAGCGGCCGCGTCATGGACGGCGACGGGCGCCCGGTGCGTCACACGCTGGTGGAGGTATGGCAGGCCAATGCCGCGGGGCGATACGTGGACCCGATGGACGATCACCCGGCGCCGCTCGACCCGAACTTCACCGGGGCGGGCCGTTGCCTGACCGACGGGGAGGGGAGATACCGGTTCGTCACCGTCAAACCCGGCGCTTACCCGTGGCGCAACCACGACAACGCCTGGCGGCCTGCCCACATCCATTTCTCTGTGTTCGGGCCGTCCCTCGAGAGCAGGCTCGTGACCCAGATGTATTTTCCGGGCGACCCGTTGATCCCTCTCGACCCGATCCTCCAATCGATACCCGACCAGCGAGGTCGCGACCTGCTGGTGGCCGCGCTTGACCTCGAGCTCACTGAACCGGAATGGGCCCTGGGCTACCGATGGGACATCACCTTGCGTGGTCGCAACGCCACGCCTCGAGAGGCTTAGGTTGGGCGAACACAGGATACCGACGCCCTCGCAGACGGTCGGTCCATTTTTCGGTTACGCCCTCCCGTTCGTTGATGGCCACGCCGCCGCCTCCGGTCACGAGGCGATGAGGATCGAGGGCCGGCTGCTGGATGGAGCGGGCGAACCGGTGCCGGACGGACTGGTGGAAGTGTGGGGCGGGCAGCAGTTCGCGCGCTGCCGGACGGACTCGGAAGGCGCGTTCCAATTCACCGTCGTCAAACCGGCTGCCGGTGTCGAAGCGCCACATCTGGACGTGACGATCTTCGCTCGCGGCCTGCTCCGGCACCTGGCGACCCGCATCTACTTTCCGGACGAAGTGAAGGCGAACGCGAGGGATCGCATTTTCAACCTCGTCGATCCGGCTCGCCGCGATACGCTGATCGCGCACTCCGAAGGGGCAGTCCTGCGTTTCGACATCCGGCTGCAGGGTGAATCTGAGACGGTGTTCTTCGCCCTCTGACCATGCCAGGAGGAATTGAGATGACCCAGCTACCAACCTGGCGAGCCGAGGTAGTCGGCAGCCTCCTGCGACCGCCTGACCTGGTCGCCGCCCGCAAGCGGCTGGAGTCTGGCGAGATGACGCAAGCGGAGTTCAAGGCGGTCGAGGATGCGGCGGTCCGGTCCGCGATCGAGCTCCAGGCGGATGCCGGAATCGATGTGGTGACCGATGGCGAGCTCCGTCGCTACGCCTTCTACGGCAACCTCATCGACGCCTTCGAGGGATTCGACCGCGAGGGCGGCTGGGCGATTCCATTCCGGGACGAGACCGGCGAGCAGCTGATCCTCAAGCGTCCCGTCGTGGTCGATCGCCTGCGCTGGAAGCGGAGCATGTGCAGCGAAGAGTGGACGTTTCTTCGGTCGGAGACGGTCCGTCCTGGCAAGGTGACGATGATCAGCGCCCAGCAGGCTGCCGCCTACTACGACCCGGAAAAGTCGAGGGGCGCCTACCCGACCCGCGACGGGTACCTCGCGGATGTGGTCGACCTCTCTAGGCGGGAGGTGGATGAGCTGGCTCGCCTCGGCTGCACTTACATCCAGATCGACGGGCCGCAGTACGGAGCCCTCCTCGACCCCACCATGCGGGAGGGGTACCGGCAGCGGGGGAGCGATCCCGAGGAGCTGATCGACCGCTGCATCGAGCTCGACAACGCGATCATCCAGGGCCATCCCGGCGTGACCTTTGGGCTCCACGTGTGCCGCGGCAACAACCAGAGCAAGTACTACGCCGAAGGTGACTACGAGCCGATCTCGCGCATCTTCGAGAAGACGCTCTTCAACCGGTTCCTGCTCGAGTACGACGACCAGCGCTCAGGAGGCTTCGAGCCGCTCGTGCACCTACCTGAAGATCGAGTCGCCGTGCTCGGCCTCGTGACCACCAAGAAGCCGGAGCTCGAGTCCGAGACCGATCTGAAGAAGCGGATCGCGGAGGCGTCGCGATACGTCCCGCTCGAGCGATTGGCGCTCAGCCCGCAGTGCGGGTTCGCTTCGACGATCGAGGGCAACCGGATCAGCCACGAACAACAGAAGCGCAAGCTCGAGCTGGTGGGACGCGTGGCCGGTTCGGTCTGGGGCCGGGGCTAGGGGCAAGTATTCGCACGACGAATCCAGATGAGGCCGCGGCCTTGGCAGCAGGTGTGCGATCGGGCGATGAGGGGGCGTTCGCGGCTCTTACCGAGCCCTATCGCCGGCAGCTCCACCTGCACTGCTACCGGATGCTGGGCTCCTTCGATGAGGCGGAGGACCTGGTGCAGGAGACGCTCCTGCGTGCATGGAAGGGCCGAGCGGGATTCAAGGGGCGCTCTATGGTGCGGACCTGGCTCTACCGCATTGCGACGAACGCGTGCCTCGACCTTATCGAGAGCAAATCCCGCAGGCTCCAATCAGTCGAAAGCCCTCAAGCCACGGACTCGTACAAAGTCGACTGGATCCAGCCCTATCCCGACCGGCTCCTCGACCGGATTGCGTCCAGCGATTCGGGGCCTGACGCCTTGGTCATCGCGAGGGAAACCATCGAGCTTGCCTACCTCATCGCCATCCAGTACCTCCCTCCCAAGCAGCGGGCGATCCTGATCCTTCGCGATGCGCTCGGCTGGTCGGCCAAGGAGACCGCCGTCCTGCTCGAGGACAGTGTGGACTCGGTGAACAGCGCTCTGCACCGCGCGCGGTCGTCGATGCGGAAACGGCTGCCCGAGCCCAGGCTGGAGTGGTCCAAAGCAGCGACCCCGACCATCGCCGAGCAGAAGCTGCTCGAGCGCTACATGGATGCCACCGACCGCGCGGACGTCGCCGGCTTGACCGCCCTCTTACGTGACGAGGCGCGCCTCACAATGCCGCCTTACCCGACCTGGTTCCAGGGGCGCCAGGACATCGCGACCGCCTTCGCATTCTCGACCGACCCCAGCTCGCCCAGCTATCTGGGCGAACTCCGTACCGTCGCGACCGCCGCCAACCGGCAGCCGGCGGTCGCGGCTTACGTCCGGCGGCCGGGCGACTCCGAGTATCGGGCGCTCGGGATCGACGTCCTTCGGTTTGAGGGCGAGCTGGTGGTCGAGATCACCAGGTTCATAGGAGCCGACATATTCGCGGCCTTCGGGCTTCCCCAGACCCTCTGAACAAAAAGCGAACAGTTTTCGGCCCATTTCCGTCTAAGCAGGAAAGACCACGGATTTGGGGAGGTTTCGATGAGAACGACGCTTTCGGCTGACGGCACCAAGATCGCCTTCGACCAGACGGGTGAGGGTCCGCCCGTCATCCTCGTGGTCGGGGCGTTCAACGATCGATCAACGGGTGCGCCTCTGGCCAAGGCCCTGGAGTCGCGGTTCACGGTGCTGAACTACGATCGGCGCGGCCGCGGCGCGAGTGGCGACACCAAGCCTTACGCGATCGAGCGCGAAATCGAGGATCTCGATGCGCTCATTCGCGAAGCCGGCGGAGCAGCGCGAGTGTTCGGCTATTCGTCGGGTGGCACCCTCGCCCTCGATGCAGCGGCCAGCGGTCTCAACATCACCAAGCTGGCTCTATACGAAGCGCCGTTCATGGTCGGCGACGATGGTCCGCGTCCGCCCAAAGACCTGGCCGCGCAAATTGCGAAGCTCGTCGCGTCAGGCCACCGTGGCGACGCGGTCGAAATGTTCCAGACGAAGCTGGTCGGAATTCCCGAACAGGTCGTCGCCCAGTTGAGGCACGCGCCATTCAGGCCGGCACTCGAGGCCACGGCGCACACGCTGGTCTACGAAGCGTCGATCGTCGGTGACCTCGAGCTGCCAACGGCCCAGCTGCATTTCATCAAAACGCCGACGCTCGTCGTCTATGGCAGCGAAAGCCCCACCTTCATGGGCAACGGTGCGAACGCGCTGGCGAAAGCGCTACCCAACGGACACGTGCGCGGTCTCGATGGACAAAACCACGACATCGTCCCCGAGGTCTTGGCTCCGGTGCTTCTGGAATTCTTCGGAGGCTGAACCAAGCCGACCCTAAGGTCAGCGGGCCGCCGCGCACTCCGGGCAGAGCCCGGTAAACACCAGGTGGTGCGAGAGGATCTTGTACCCGGTGGCCTTGCCGACCTTTTCGGCGGCATTCTCCAGGAGACATCGCGTGCCACTCTCCGAGATCCGTCCGCAGCGCTCGCACTGCACGTGGTCGTGGTGGCGGTCCGCGGTCTCGTATCGACCGCGTCCATCACCGATGTCGACCCTGCGGATAAAGTCCTTCTCTTCCAGGTATGACACGGCGCGAAAAACCGTCGAGTAATCCGCGGTCGCCACGTCCTTGCGCACGCGCGCCAGCAGCTCCTCGATCGTCCACGCATGTAGCGAGCCGCTCAACACGAGGTCGCGAACCCGGTCGCGCACCGGACTGGGTCTGGGCATGCAGTTCATTGTAGCGCAAGGGCCTTGCGCATGTTACATGCGCAACTGGTATGCTGCTGGCCGTGTCTACATCGGCGGTTGCGAGCATGGATTTCACGCGCGGGTCGGCCCTGGTTGCCCTGGCCGGCCTGGGCGCCGTTGTGTCGCTCGCGACTGCCTGCGGAATCTCGACATCTTCCGACTCGGCGGCCGTCAGAGTGGTCGCGACCGAGAATTTCTGGGGCAGCATCGCGACCCAGCTTGCCGGCTCGCACGCGACCGTCCGGAGCATCATCACCAACCCGCAGACCGACCCCCATGCCTACGAACCGGCGGCCTCTGACGCACGCGCCATCGCGGGCGCCGACTTCGTGATCGAGAACGGTGCCGGCTACGACCCGTGGGCGCAAAAGCTCATCGATGCCAATCCCAGCAGCTCCCGCACGCTTCTCGATGTGGGCAAGCTCAATGGCGTGGCCGAGGGCGGCAACCCGCACATGTGGTACAGCCCGGCCTTTGTCCGCAAGGTGATCGACGCGATCACCGCGCAGCTTCAGCGGCTCGATTCAGCCGAGACCAGCTACTTCGCGACCCAACACGAGACATACCTGTCGACCGGCTTGAAGCGGTACGACGACCTGCGCGCCGAGATCAAGCAGAAATACTCCGGCACGCCGGTGGGAGCAACCGAGAGCATCTTCGCCTACCTGGCCACCGACCTCGGTCTCAACCTCATCAGCCCACCCGACTTTTTGAAAGCAATCAGCGAGGGCACCGACCCGACCGCTGCCGACAAGGCGACCATGGATAGCCAAATCGCGAACAAACACATCAAGGTGCTGGTCTTCAACAGCCAGAACTCGACGCCCGACGTGCGGGCGCTGGTCGACAAGGCGCGGACAAAGGGCATACCGGTGACATCAGTGACCGAGACGCTCGACCCGGCCAACCTCACCTTTCAGGATTGGCAATCGAAGCAGCTGCGAGCGCTGCTCGACGCACTCGCGAGCGCAAAGTAGGGACGTTGCAAGCCGAAGCACCCGATCAGCGGGCCGCCGTTGTTACGGCCGCGCTGCAGCTGGAGAACGCCGCGGTCAGCCGCGGCGGCCGATCCATCTGGAAGGGGGTGACCCTTCGCGTCGAGACCGGCGAGTATGTCGCGGTCCTCGGCCCGAACGGCGTCGGCAAGTCGACTCTGATCCAGGCCATCCTCGGGCTCCTGCCGCTGACCGCCGGCCGTCTGGAGGTGTTCGGCCGCCCGCCACACGAGGCGGCGAGCTTGCTCGGGTATCTCCCCCAGCGACACAGCTTCGACTCATCCATGCGACTGCGCGCCCGTGACCTGGTGCGCCTCGGTCTCGATGGCGATCGCTGGGGCCTGCCACTTCCGTTCGCGCCGGGCCGGCGAGAGATCGCGAGGCGACTCGATGAGGTCCTCGAGGTGGTCGGGGCGGCTGCGTACGCCGGCCGTCCAGTCGGAGAGCTGAGTGGTGGCGAGCAGCAGCGAATCCTGATCGCGCGCGCGCTGGTGCGCGGTCCGCGGATGCTGCTCATGGACGAACCGCTGGAAAGCCTGGACCTGGGCAACCAGCAGGCCATCTCAGCGCTCGCGCGCGACATCTGCAGGAGCGAGGGCGTGACCGTGATCATGGTCGCGCACGACGTGAACCCAATCCTTGGCGACCTCGACCGAGTGATCTACATGGCGGGTGGGAGCGCCGTGATCGGGCGACCGGAGGAAGTCATCACAAGCGAGAAGCTGAGCGCGCTCTACAACGCCCACATCGAGGTGCTCCGCACCAGCGACGGCCGGCTGTTCGTCGTCGGCCAGCAGCCCGAAGCGATCTCGTACCACGCCCATGATTGACGCCCTCAACCAGCTCTTCGCCTATCAGTTCATGCAGAACGCTTTCCTGGCAGGAACGACGGCCGCGGTGCTGGCGGGAATCGTCGGTTATTTCGTGGTCCTCCGCGGCGAAGCCTTCGCCGGCCATACGCTGGCGATTGTCGGGTTCCCCGGCGCCGCGGGGGCGATTCTGTTCGGGCTGCCGCAGCTCCTGGGGCTGGCGGTCCTGTGCACCGCCTCGGGCCTGGGCATAGGGGTGCTCGGGCGGGGAGCACTGCGCGACCGACACGCCGAGTCGGCCGCGATCGGGACCATCCAGGCCTTCATGCTCGGTCTCGGCTTTCTCTTCGTGAGCCTGTACAGGGGCCTCCTCGAAGGGGTCTACAGCATCCTCTTCGGCACTTTCCTCGGCGTCACGCGCGCACAGGTGGTACTGCTGGTGGCGATCGCGCTCGTCGCCCTCGCTGCCCTGGCGCTGATCGGCCGGCCATTGCTGTACCTGTCCGTTGACGAGCCCGCCGCGGCCGCCGCCGGAGTGCCGGTGCGGGCGCTGTCGATCGGGTTCCTGGTGGTCCTCGGTCTTGCCATCGCGAGCACCGCCTTGATCACCGGAGCGCTGTTGGTGTTTGCCCTGCTCGTGATGCCCGCGGCCGCCGCCCACCAGCTGGTAGCGCGGCCGGGACTCGCGATGCTCGTGTCAGTCGGGCTCGGGTTGGTCATCGTTTGGTCCGGGCTGACGATTTCTTACTTCACCGACCTTCCGATCGGCTTCCTGGTCACTGGGGTTGGGTTCGTCATTTACGCAGCAGCGCGAATGGCGCGTCAGTTGAGTGGAGCCTGACGTGGACCTCTTGGACGGGATGCTCGCGCACGAGTTCATGCGCAATGCCCTGCTCGCCTCGACGGGGATTGCGCTTGCGGCGGGCCTGGCGGGCTACTTTCTCGTCCTCCGCGGCCAGGTCTTCGCGGCCGACGCCCTGAGCCACGTGGCGTTCACAGGCGGTGTCGCCGCTCTGGCCTTCGGAGTCAACGAGCTCTTCGGGCTGCTCGTGGCCACGGTCCTCGCCGCCGTGCTGCTCAACTCACTGTCTGTGGCTTCGCGCGCTGGTGACGTCGAGATCGGAGTCTTCTTCGCATTGATCCTCGGCCTTGGGGTTCTCTTCATTTCGATCTACGTTTCGGGCCATTCGACCTCCAACAGCACCGGCGGAGTCGGTGTCCTGTTCGGAAGCGTGTTCGGAATCTCGGCCGGACAGGCGCGGACCGCAGTCTTCGTCGGCATCGGAGCCGTCTTGTCTCTCCTGCTGATCGCACGCCCGCTGCTCTTTGCCTCCGTCGACTCGGCCGCGGCGGCGGCGCAGGGGATCCGGGTCGGCGTGCTCGGCGGAGCGTTTCTCCTCGTGGTGGCAGTCGTCGCGAGCGAGGCGGTGCAGGTCACCGGAGCCCTGCTCATCCTCGGTCTGATGGCGACCCCGGCGGCCGTAGCTCGCAACTTGACCACCCGTCCTTACGCCGGCATGGCGCTCAGCGCCGGCATCGCCCTGGTGGCGACCTGGTCTGGGCTCACCCTGAGCTATCTGGTTCCGACCCTGCCCCCGAGCTTTGCGATGATGGCGGTGCTCTTCGGGCTCTACCTGTTTTCGACAGGCATCCTGACCATGCAGAAGGAACGCTCATGAAAGCAGTCGTCTACGAACGGTACGGGCCGCCGGAGGTCCTGCGAATCGCAGATGTCGCGCGGCCCGTCCCCAAGGAGGACGAAGTCCTCATCAAGGTCCACGCCACCACGGTCAACCGGTTGGACGTCCACACCCGTGAGGCCAACCGGAGCAGCGGCTTGGCCGTCTCAGTCCTCAGCCGCCTGGTCTCGGGCCTCCGCAGGCCGAGGCAGCGGATCCTCGGCAGCGAGTTTGCCGGCGAGGTCGAGGCAGTCGGGGCGACTGTCAAGGAGTTCGCGGTCGGCGACCACGTCTTCGGCAACAGCGGCCTCAGGTTCGGTGCGCACGCGGAGCTCATGTGCATGCGCGAGGGCGCTCGAATCGCGCACATGCCGGCCGGTATGAGCTTCCGGGAGGCTGCGCCCATCACCGACGGAGCGCTCAATGCCCTGACATGCTTGACCGCGGCAGATCTCAGGAAGGGGCGCAGGATCCTTATCTACGGCGCGTCCGGAGCCATCGGCACCGCGGGCGTTCAGCTGGCAAGGCATTTCGACGCCGACGTCACTGCGGTGTGCAGCACGAAAAACCTCGAGCTCGTGAAATCGCTCGGAGCGGACCGGGAGATCGACTACACGAAGGAAGACTTCACCAAGAACGGCCAGACATACCACGTCATCTTCGACGCGGTTGGCAAGCACTCGTTCAAGCGGTGCCAGGGCTCGCTCGAGCCTGGCGGCATCTACCTGCCCACCGACGGATTCGAGAATCTTGTCCTGGCCCTGTGGACGCCACGGTTCGGAGACAAGAAGGTGGTGTTTCAGATCCCACCTCGACAGACGAAGCAGGAAGTCCTCTTCCTTAAGCAGCTCGTCGAGGCTGGGAAGTTTCGACCGGTCATCGATAGGACGTACGCATTGGAGGACGTGGTCGAGGCGACGAGGTACGTCGGAACGGAGCAGAAGACAGGGAACGTCGTCCTCACCGTGTGAGGCGGGTCACCCAACAGGTCGCTGAGGGAAGCTTTCTCCCTCTGGCCGGGTTCTCATCTGTATGAATGCTCAAGCTCTGACCCAGGTTCATCTTGCCGCTGAACGAGCGAGACTCAAAGACGGGGTGCACATCGAGGTGAGCCCGCGACGAGTCCGCGCTTACTTCGCCAACCAGCTGCTTGCGGACAGCCAGAAAGTGCTGCTCGTTTTCGAGACCAAGCGTCCGCCGGTCTACTGGTTCCCAACCGCCGACGTGCAAATGGAGCTGCTCGTCCGCAAAGAGCCGTCACCAGATGTGGCATCTGGGACCGTGCGGTGGCACTCCAATATCGGCGATCGCAAAACTGACAACCTGGCGTGGAGCTACGCCGAGCCCACGGGCGACCTTGCCCCGCTGGCGGGTCACATCGCCTTCTACTGGAATGCGGTGGACGCCTGGTACGAGGAGGACGAGGAAGTTTTCGTTCACCCACGCGACCCCTACAGCAGAGTGGACACAGTCCACAGCTCTCGGCACGTGCGGGTCGAGGTCGACGGTCAGGTGATCGCGGAGACCAACCGGCCCGTGCTTCTCTACGAGACCGGCCTGCCCACGCGCTACTACATCCCCAAGCTGGACGTTCGGATGGACCTGCTTCACCCAACCGGCACCGTCACGCACTGTCCTTACAAGGGCGCGGCCAGCTACTGGTCGTTGCAGCTGGGCGACAAGACGTACAAGGACTTCGTCTGGGGCTATCCGCGGCCGATTCCCGAGATCCCCAAGATCGAGAACCTGCTCTGCTTCTACAACGAGAAGGTCGACCTGTACGTTGACGGAGTGCTGCAGGAGCGACCGGTCTCGCCCTTCTCTTAATCGCCGAGCAGGCTCGGATCCCACCTGCCAAGGCGGGCGCCCGCGGCATACGTACTCTCGAAGAACTGGAGGATCGGTTCTTCGGGCGACGCGCTCGAGCGGACGTCGTCGTAGAGGAGCGCAAACTCGCCGAGCTGAGAGTTCCAGCCCGCCTGTGCCGGCTCGATCGCCTGCTGCTCGATTCCATCCGGTTTCGGGTACGTGTAGGAGAAGAAGGCGGCCTGTGGAAACCGCGCGTCTCCCGGCCAGAAGCCGGCGCAGACCTGCTCGGCGTCGCCGCCCTTTCGTGCGATCAGACCGGCGCCCGGCGGCGGCTCGGCCGGGCGTCCCGAGAACCTCGATAGGGCGAGGTCGAAGGTGCCCCAGAAGAATTGCACGGGCGATGTCCTGCCCCGAAATCGGGACCGATGATCTTTGAGCAGCAGGTCGATTTGGGCGAGCACCCGCCAGAAACGATTTGCCGATTCCGGCTCGTACGCCGCGTGAACAGTGTCCTCGGCAAAGGGAATCGGATCGCTGACCTCGTCAGGAATCGGGCGGATGCGGGGGTCGATCCCCAGCGCGCGCAGGTTGGACATGAAATCGGCGTAGAAGTCCGCGACCGGGCGAGCGGTCAGCGCCACTCGCCGTGTGTCGCCCCGGGCGGTTTCGATCACAACCTGGTGGTCGATGAGATCGACGTCGATCTGGAATATCAACCCCGCATGCGCCATCGGCGTGGTGGTCAGTCCGCGCGCGCTCAGATACAGGGGCACGTTCGCCCATTGCGGTTCGAACGGTCTCAGCGCGAGCCGGACCTTGCCCACGATCTGAAGGTTCATGTGCAGTGTCTCGAGCGTGTCTTTCCAAGCGCTGTAAGGCAGCTCCGGCCAGTCTTCGCGGACCGCTCTGCGATTCACCGGCCGCGCGGGTCCTCAGCCTTGCTCATCGGCTGATCCAGCTGAGGGCGGACCGGGCTGAGCTGGATTCGGAACAGAACCCCGGGCGCGCGAAACCCCGCAGCGAGGTGCTGGTTGTCGCAGAAGGGCTTGTTGTTTGACTGGCCGCACCGGCAGAGGGTGGCTCGAGGCAGGGTCTCCACGGTGCCGTCCTCACGCCGCACTTCGATCTTGCCGGTCACCAGCAGCGGGCCGTTTTTTATCGGCGTGACTGTTGTCGGCCCCTCTGGTTCTTCGTCCGGCCCATCGAGCCGGTGGTAGAGCAGCGCTCCGCTCGGGCATCGCCGCACGACCTCGGCCACCTCGTCGGCGCGGGCGGCGTCCGGCAGGATCCACGGTCGCCGGTTGAGCTCGAAGACATCGCGCTGCCCGCGCAGGCACTCGGCGACATGGATGCACAGGTCCAGGTCGAAGCTGACCTCGATGTCCCGCCCCCGGTATACCTTCCGCACCCCTTCAAACATACGTGCAATCTAGGATGACCTCGGTGGCCAGGTCGTCGGTGTCAGGCGAAGGAAGATGCGCATGGGCGGAAAGCTCGCCCGCCATGGGCGACTACCACGACCACGAATGGGGAGTCCCTTCGCACGATGACAGACACCTCTTCGAGATGCTGACACTCGAAGGCGCCCAGGCCGGCCTGTCGTGGGCGACCATCCTCAACCGGCGCGACGGATACCGGAGAGCGTTTGCCAATTTCGATCCTGCGCAGGTGGCCAGGTTCACTGACCACCGGCTCGAGCAGCTCCGCCAGGACCCAGGCATCATCAGAAACCGGCTCAAGATCTCCAGCACCCGCGCCAACGCGCAGGCATACATTCGAGTGCAAGGCGAGCATGGGTCGTTCTCGACCTACTTGTGGAACTGGGTCGATGGGGCCCCGGTCATCAACCACCCGCGCACGCTCGCCGACCTGCCCGCGACCACAGAGCTGTCGGATCGCATCAGCCAAGACCTCAAGCGCCGGAGCTTCACGTTCGTCGGGTCGACCATCATCTACTCGGTGCTGCAGTCGGTGGGCATCGTCGACGACCACGTCACCACCTGTCCGTTCAAACAACGAGGCACAGGTCAAGGCCGAGGTAGAGCGAGCCCGCCCGCGGTCTGACGGAGCGTCACTGCGTGTCGATTTGGCCGGTATCCGTTCGTGTAGAGGATGAGAAGGCGGCACCTCGATCGGAACGGTGCATGCCCGGGCGGCCTTTCGCCCCCACTCCAGCGCGAGGATTCCTTATCGGGTTCCGAACCAGGCCGACCTCCCGGGCCGGCTCGCGGCCGTGCGCATGACGAGGCGGCGCAGGCATACGAGGCTGCGATCGCGCGCACCGCGAATGCGACCGAGCGCGACTTTCTGCAGCGCAGCCTTGACGCGCTGATCTAAGTCAGGGCGCTGCGTCCGCCGAGCAGAGACATCCGATAGATCTCGAGCACGCCTGACCGCCCTCGCACGGCGGACTGGTTGGTCAGCTCGCTCTGCAGCATGGCCGCCACCTCGTGATAGACGGTTCCCGTCATCAACAGTTCGCCGGGACCGGCATGGGTCACGAGCCTCGCCGCGACGTTGACCGCATCGCCGAGAACGCCGAGCTCGGAGCGGTCGGCCGACCCGACAGCGCCCACCACCACGGGTCCGGAGGCGATGCCGACCCCGACCTCGAGCCGGAATCCCCATCCGTCGGCGCAGCGCCGGTTCAAGGCTTCGTTGGCTCCGATCAAGCCGATCGCCGCCGCCATGGCCCGATTCACGTGGTCAGTGCGCTGCTGCACGTCGCCACTGGCTCCGAAGGTCGCCATGACTCCATCGCCGACGAACTTTTCGACCACGCCTCCGCAGATGGCGATGGAGCGAAGGACCACCTTGAGATGCGCGTTGAGCACATCCAGCAGGCCGGCCGGATTGTGCGCGAACCGCTCGGTCAACCGGCTGAAGCCCCGGATGTCGGTGAACAGGATGGAGGCGGTGCAGACCACCGGCATCGGGACGCCCGGTCCGGCGAGCAGGCCAGGGCCACGATCCTCGTACGTCCGCCGCAGGAGCAGCAGCCGGGTGAGGTCGTCCGGGTCGGCGGACAACGCCCGTGCCACGGACTCGTTCGCGATCAACCCGTCACCAGCTCGGCAGCCTGCGATTCGGCAGTCAGTGATTTGGCGATCATCCTCGCGGCCGTCTCGGCCATCCCGGGCCCTTTGCGAAGGATCGCGGTCACGCCGGCCTTGTACAGGACCAGGCTTTCCGCGGGATCGAGGTCCTTGAGGGTGACGACTACAACCGGGATCTCAGCTCCATGCTTGATTCGCAACCGATGCAGAAATGCCTCACCCTGGAGCCCGGGCAGGAGCAGGTCCAGCACCACAGCTCGGGCACTCTTCTTGATCATCAGACGCTCGGCCGTTTCCGCGTCCGCGGCCCAGGTCGAGCTGAGACCCAGGCCGGTCAGCTCTGCCTGCAGCAGGTGGGCGAAACCAGAGTCGTCTTCGAGCACGAGGACATCACCGGTCCGGGCGGTCTCCCGAGCCAGCGGCACGGTGAAGTGGAAGCGGGCACCCTTGCCGAGGCCATCCGACTCAACACCGATCGTGCCCCCGTGAGCCTCGACGATGTTCTTGCAGATGGACAGCCCGAGCCCGGTGCCCTTGATTCCGTTGCGGTCGGGGTTGTCGACGCGAAAGAACCTCCGGAAGACCTGGGACAGGGCGTCGGCGGGGATGCCCAGGCCCTGGTCTTGCACGTAGACCTCGACCATGTCCGCGACCACTGCGGCGCCGACGACGATCTCGCCGCCATGTGGTGAGTATTTGCGTGCGTTCGAGAGCAGGTTTGCGACCACACGGAAGATGGCGTCGCCGTCGATGCGAACGAGTGGCATGTTGCTCGGCACGCGAATCTGAATCGGGATGCCCGCCGGATCGGCGACGAGGGCGACCCCGCGTTTGATGAGCGCCTGGATGTCGGCTGGCGCGAAGCGCATCGTGAGGTGGCCGCCCTCGATGCGGCGGAGATCGAGGAAGTCATTGATGAGCGCCGTGAGGCGGCGCCCCTCCTGGAGCATGACCCCGAGGTACTCAGCTCGCTGCGCAGGCGTGACCTTGCGCGTGACCAACAGCTCCGCGAAGCCCACGATGCTGGCCAGTGGCGTGCGCATCTCGTGACTCACCATCGACACCATCTCGTCTTTGGCCTTGCTCAGCTCCGCGTTGGCTTCTGCCCGAGCCTGCGACTGATGAAGCTCCAGCTCCAGCTGCTGGCTCTCCGTCAGGTCCTCGGCCAGCACCAATCTGGCCTCGTGGTCGTCGAAAGTGGTGGAGTGCGATGTGATCAGGACCTGGACGGTGGACCCATCCTTCAGTAGGTGGCGCCAGGGGCCGGTCTTGTCGAGCTGTGGCTGCGCCGTGGCGATGAGCTCGAGGAACTTCGGAAGGTCCTGGGGCGGGCGGATGTCCCTGATGGTCATGGCCAGAAACTCTTCGCGTGAGTAGCCATAACGCTCGACCGCGGCGTCGTTCACCTTCAGAAAGCAGAGCGTATGGACGTCGTACAGCCACATCGGCTGGGGGTGGCTCTCGAAGAGCTGGCGATAGTTGCGTTCTGAAACGAGCGCCTTCTGCTCCTTGGTGAGGCGGTCCGCCAGCTCGTGCTTCACGGTCGCCATGAGCCGGTCGAAGTCCCAGGCGAGGTTGGTCACCTCGGCGGCGCCGGTCGGCCCGACGGCCTTGACGGCGTCTCCGGCCGTCGACCCGCGCATGACCAGGCTCAGCCGCCGAACCGGCTCTGCGATGCGTCGATACACGACGGATGTGACCAGCAGCATGATGGCCACGCCGCCCACGATGATGGCGATGCTGCGGTTGGAAAGTTGGTCGGCAGCCGCCAGCGCCGCCGCCTTGTCAGCCCCGGCAAAAACGATCCAGGCGGTCGAGGCGACCGGGACTTGCGCGTACAGGCGGTCCGTGCCATCGACGTCCGGCCGTTCGACCCCGCCCCCAGAACGCGCGAACGGTGTACCGGCGAGGTCGGCGCCCACCCAGCGTGCCGAGGCGATGGAACGCGTGAGCACCGTCCTGCTGTCCTTGGTTGTGACCAGGAACTCGAGATGACGCGCACCTCCCAGGCTGGCCGCAAGGCTGGGACCGAGCGGCGCCAGCGTCACGATGGCGGCCACGATGCCGAGTCCTGCGCCGACTGGGGACGCAACGACCGCGGAGATCTCGCCTGACACGGGATCCAGGAATGGAGCCACGGTCGTGCGACTTTGCATGGCCACGGGCAACCAATCGGACAACCCGTACACCGGGCCCTTGGGGAGAGGCTGAGACGAACACCGCACAGATCCGTCGGACGAGATGATGTCGAGATGGCCCTTGGAAAATGCTCCGGGCGTGAACGTGAGGCCGCACGACCCGGCCCTCGAGAGGACCGCGGCCACCGTCGGGTTCGCCGCCAGCTGGTCGGTCGTCTTCTCGAGCAGAGTGAAGTCGGTCGCGATTTCCGTGGCCGCCGTCTTGGCAGCAAAGTTGGCGTCGGCCATCGCGGTCTGCTGCGCATCCATCTCGGCCATGGTCCGGACCGCGAATGCGGCGAGTCCAGCCACACCCAGGAGAACGACCATGAACAGGGCCATGTAGTTGCGAAGCGACCAGCCTTGACGAGCAGGCTGATGCCGCCGCTCGCGCCCGTCACGCTGAAGCGCCATCAAAGCTGAAGCGCTTCTTCGACCCGAGTCAGGAGGTCCAGCGGCGAGAAGGGCTTGGTCAGGTAGAAGTCGGCGCCGGCGATGAGGCCGGACTCGATGTCAGTCTCCTGGGCTTTAGCCGTCAGGAGGATGACGCGTGTCGCCGCGAGGCTAGGGTCGGCCTTGATCAGTCTCAGCACCTCGAGGCCACTTCGCCCGGGCATCTGCACGTCGAGCAGAACGAGCGCCGGCCTATGCTGCTGGACCATCGCCCAGGCTTCCGCGCCGTCCGCCGCCTCGACGACGCAATAGTCGTCGGATTCGATCGTGGCGTGGACCAGGAGGCGCATGCTCGACTCGTCATCGGCGATGACAACGGTCCGCAGGACCTGCAGCCCCGGGGGAGTGCGAGTCCTCATCCGGCCGCCATCCCGAGCGTCAAAACCTCGGCGATCAGCGTGACTGCGGCCTGGGGAGCGCCCGCTTCTTTCGGCAGGACGGCGATCGCGCCCTCGGCCTCGAGCGCCGAAATCTCGTCGGGACCGAGGTCCTTGACCGTCAAGACCACCACCGGCAGCCGCTTGCCCCCCGCCGCCCACATGCGAGCGAGAAAATCCTCGCCCGGGAGGCCGGGCAGCGCCAGGTCGAGGATTATCGCCCGTGGCGCCAGGTCCAGGAGCAGGCGCTCGGCGGTCTCAGCGTCGGCGGCTCGTACTGTGCTGAGCCCCTGGGCCGCGAACTCGACCTTCAGGATGCTCGCGAACCAGGCTTCGGATTCGACGATGAGCACGTCAGCGGACCTCGCGTCCGGCTGTGAGATCGGGAGCGTAAATCTGAAACGCGCGCCTTTCCCCAAACCCTTGGAGCTGGCCGCGACGCGACCGCCATGGGCTTCGACGATCGTGTGGGTGATGGCCAGTCCCAGGCCGGCGCCGGGCGTGTGCCGGCCGACTCCACGGTCGGCGCGATAGAACTTATGGAAGAGCTTGGGCAGGTCAACGGCCTCGATCCCGATGCCATGGTCCTGAATGCTGACCTCGACCATGTCAGCGACAACGCGAGCCGTCACGCTGATCGCACCACCATCGGGGGAGAACCTACGAGCGTTCGAAAGGAAGTTGACCAGCACCTCGTGGATGGCCTCGGCCTCGGCCGACACGAGTGGCAGGTCGGCCGGCACCTGCACGTCGATTGGCCGCTCGTCGTCTTCGCCGGCACCCGCAACGGCGCGCTCGATCAGGGAGCGCAAATCGACCGGTGCCATGTCCAGCTCGCGATGACCGGTCTCGAGACGCTGCAGCGCTACGGCATTGTTGACGAGAGCGCTCAGCCGTCCCGCTTTCCGCAGCAAGATCCCGGCAAAGAGGCGACGCTGGTCGTCTGTGAGGTCGCCGGAGTCGATCAGCTCCGCTGAGCCAACGATGCTCGAGAGGGCATCGCTGAGGTCGTGGCTCTGCAGCCAGACCAGGTCCTCGCGGGGATGATCGGCTGTGGGCAGATTCAGGTCGATCACCTTGGCCGAGATCAGGGGCCGGGCCCGGGTCATGACTGCCTCTCCGCGTCTTCATGCGCGCGCTGTGGCTGCCCGAAGACTGCGCAGGCGGTCCAGACGCCAAGGACGTACCCGATCGTGAACAGGGCGAAAACAACCCCCACGACTCCCATTTGTCAGGTTTACGCGCCATGGGTCGCAAAGTCGCCATGCGCCGACATTGGCTGGATACCCTCTATGCAGAGGGTGCTGGTGCCCTAAGCCTCGTAGTAGGGAGCCTTAGAGCTCGATGAGGCCCAAACGGGCGGCTGCGATCACGGCCTGGAGCTTGGAATGGACCCCCAGCTTCTCGATCAGGTGACGGACGTGCCACTCGACGGTATGGGAAGCGATGCCCAGGCGCTCGCCCAGCGTCACTGTGTCGAGCCCCTCGGCCAGGAGCCGCATGACGTCGAGCTCGCGGGGGGTGAATTCGGCCACCAGCTTCTCGTGCGCCTGCCTCTCGGTGACCACCCTCCGCTGCCGCGCGATGGCCTTGGCGAAGAGCGCCACCGGGATCAGGACTTCGCCGACCGACGCCCGGCGGACCGCGCCGACGATCTGGTCCGCGGTTGCCTTCTTGGTCAGGTAGGCCGTCGCGCCGGCGTCGATGGCGTCCAGGAGAGCGGATTCGGACTCGTCGGCGCTGTGAAACACGATTGCGACCTCAGGGACGACAGAGCGGATCTTGGCGGCGGCCCACGGCCCGCTGGAATCGGGGAGCTGGAAGTCCATGACCACCACCGAAGGCTGCTCGCTGGCCGCCATCTCGGCGGCCTGATCCCCCCGCCGGGCGATGCCGACCACGGTCAGATCCTCCTCGCTCTCCAGGACGCGAGCGATGGCCGAGGCGAGGAGCGGATGGTCCTGGACGACCAGCACCCGCACCGGGCTGACGGGCAATACGCTCAAGATTGACTCTGGGACACTGGGAACTCCGAGGAAGAAAGGGGAATATACGAATCTGCTCATACAGTATTGCACAATGATGTGCAATACTGCACAGGTGCGGATTTGATGCAGTGGTAAGTAATAGTCTGCTGAACACAGAAGAGGCGGCTCGGTTCCTGAGGGTGAGCCAGGCATCGATTCGCCGCTGGAGCGACGCCGGTCTCCTGCCGGCGCGCCGCGTGGGGCGGCGTCGCGAACGTCGTTTCGCCACCGCCGACCTGGTCCAGTTCCTCGGCCAGCGTACCGGCGACAGTCTCCCGTCGCGCCAGGCCGTGACGGTTACCGTCGGAGGTGCGCCGGTCCATCTGCGAACGCACCTGGCCCCTATCTACAGCACTGACCTGGGCGGCCTGAGGCTTGCAGTTCCTTTTCTCGCCGAGGGCCTGAGATCAGGGCAACCCGGCTACCTCGTCGCGACGGGTGCAGTTATGGAACGCTATGTCAAGGCTCTCAACCAGGAGCAGGCGATCGATTTTGATGCGGCTCAACGGAGTGGCCGGTTGACCGTAGTGGGATGGCCGCGGGCGACCGTCGCGGACGCCATCGCCAACTGGGAGCGGCTTTTCGGGAATGCTCTAGCCGGCGGGCCCACGATCCTGCGCGTCGTCGGCGAGATGGCATCTGAACGTTCGATGTTTTCGTCGGACGCCGAGATGCTGGCCTATGAGGAGGCATACGAGGTCATGGCCAGGCGATACCCGGCGGTCACCCTGTGCCAGTACGACGCGCGCGAGTTCAACGGCGAAGTCATCCTGCGGGTGCTCAAAGCCCACCCAGACATGTTCCAACAGCACCTGGGAGGTCTCCTGAACTAGCCAGCCGAGTCAGGTAAGCGCCCATTGATTTGGATGGGGATGTGGCCGATTACTTGCGTGGGCGCAAGAACCTGATTTCGCAGGGAGACATAACGGTTGGCGACGCGTATTACTTGCGCATGGGCCCACGTGGGGTGATCCGGCACCGAACGTTTTACTCGTAGGCAAGCGCAGAGAGTCGAGGATCATGGAGACCAGAAGGGGCTCCCCGCTCGGGGTTTTCCCGTGGAGCCGCACAGCCAGATCGCCTGGCGCGCCGAAGACCTTCTCCGCGAATCCGGAGCAGGTTGCATTGGGTCAAGCGCTCGGGTTGCGCGTGACCGCGGCCACCACTTTGACAGCCGAGGCTGTGGCTGCTGCCGGGCTGTTGGAGCTGGCCTCGCGCCGATTCGCGAAGCTCGTCTACGACGTTCACAACCTGACGACGCGAGCCATCGCGAGGTTCCTGGTCACGGGGCAGGGCACCACCGAGACGGAGCGAAACTTCCTGAAACGGTTTGGGGTCACGGCCGCCGCGCACGGCCTTTCGGTCGTCACCCTCACTCGTTCCTATCTACTTTGGCGCGACATCAACCTCCGGGTGCTCAACGAAGAGGCCGCCCGCTTGGGCACCGCGCCGGCGGTCGCCGAAGAGGCCAGGATGATCATCCGGTCGAGCGCCGACACCGGCATTTTGCGGATCGCTCGGGCTTATGACGACCAGATGCATGAGGCGCCCGCCCACGACGCCACACCGATCACGCTTCGCAATGGGCACCTGAATGGCCGCGCACATGCGGAGGTCGAGGCGGTGCGGGCGGTCCGGAGTCTCGCCTAAGCCGTCAGCTCCGGGCTCATCGACATGCCCGCAACGATGGAGTCGGCCAGCCTCATGAGGTCGGCGACCAGGGGATCGGTGGGATCTGATGTGACCAGGGGCCGGCCGCTGTTGGCGGCGGCATCAAGGCTTTCGTATCTCTGGACGACGAAATCCGGGCGGCGCCCAAGGACCCGGGCGGCCGACTCGGTGTCCATGGCATGCGTGGTGCTGTAGTTGAGGATCAGGCGGACGCGTCCGGCCCCAACCCCAAGCTTGTCGAACAGGCCGAGGCAGCGCCGGGTGGCCTTCAGCGACGGCAGCGACGCCGACGTGACTAGGCAGATCATGTCGCTGGTGTCGAGAGCCGTCAGCGTTCGTTCGCTGAACGAGGCGGGCGCGTCGATGAGCACGTACTGGCAGGTGGCGCTGAGCCGATCGATGGCCAGCTGGATCGCCGGCAGCGTGACCAGCTCTGCGCGCTCGGGGAGGTCCGCGCCGACCACGAGGCGGACGCTTCCTGACTCCGTAACGAAGCCTTCGAACAACGCCTCGTCGACAACAGTCCCGGGTGCGGGTTTGAGGTCGGCCAGCGTTTGGTTTGGATGGAGGTTGAGATATACGGCCGAGTCGCCGAACTCCACGTCGAGGTCGAGCAGGCCGACCGGCCTGGCGGAGCGCGCGGCCAGAAGCACCGCCGTGTTGACCGCGAGGCACGTTGTGCCGACGCCGCCTTTCGCGTGGGCGAAGAGGATCACCCTGCCTCGATTCGCTCTTGCTGATGCGCCTGCCGAGCGCCGCAGCAATGACTGGACCTTGGCTTCGAGGATCGCAAGCTCGAAGGGCTTGGGCAAGTAGTCGTCGGCACCGACTGCGTACCCGGCGAGCGCGTCCGGCGGCGCTCCCATCTCCGAGAACATGAGGATGGGAACGCCGGCCGTTCGGTGGTTGCCACGCAAGCGAGAAGTCAGCTCGATGCCGTTCAGCTCGGGCATCCGCACGTCGGTGATGACCATATCCGGGACGCTGTCGTGGATGAGCTGGAGGGCTTCGATGCCGTCGCTGGCCCTGCGGACCTGGTAGCCCCTCCGCTCCAGAAAGCCGCCGACCATCTTCTGGATCACGCGATCGTCGTCGACGAGGACTATGTCTTGCATCGACATCGGCACACTAACGAGCCTCGGTCAGCTTGGAGGCGATGGCGCGCGCCAGGTCGCGTGGCGAATAGCCCTCGAGCCCGGAGAGGTCCGCGGCCCCATCCCCGCTCATCATCGCCAGCCCGGCCGCCGCGAAGGAGCGTCGTGCTTCGCGTGGGTCGCCCGCCAGCTCCAGGGCGGCCCCGAGCTGAAAGTAGGCGATCGCGAGGTTGGGGTTGAGGTACGTCGCCTGGCGAAACGCGCGGACCGCGGCCTGGAGGTTGCCGCTCGCCGCCGCATGTCCACCTTCCGCCATCAGCCCCGCCAGGTCGGGAGGCGGTGGGGCGTAAGCCTGCCGCCTTGCGATGCTCGCGGCAGCAGGCGCGGGTTCGATGAGCCGCCGGTAGCAGAGCACGCCGGCCACTCTCACGGGTTCGAAGGAGCGCGACATTCGCCCGGGCGAATCCGAATGGCCCAAGAACAGGTACCCGCCTGGGACCATGCAGGCGGCGATGCGTCGAATGCACGCTTCCGACTCTTCGCGGCCGAAGTACATCAGAACGTTGCGACAGAACACCACGTCTGCCTTGGGCACGATCGGGGCAGCGTCCGCGCGCGCGAGGTTGTGGTGGGATATGTGCACGTATCGCCGAATGAATGGAGCGATCTCATAGCCGCCCGGCCTGGCCGTCACAAACCGCCTCTGACGCTCCGGCGACAACCCACGCAGCTCACCATCCGAATAGCGCGCGATCTCGGTTCGCGCGAGCGCACGGAATGAGACGTCGGTGGCGACAACCTGCCAGTTGTGGCGGCCGGTTTCATCGAGGAGCATGGCCAGGCTGTAGGGTTCCTGGCCGTTTCCACAACCGGCGCTCCAGATGGTATGAGGTGCACCGCTCGCTTTGCGCACGAGGTCGGACAGCGCCGCGAATTGAACGGGATCCCTGAAAAAGGCGCTGTGCTGAACTGTGACTCGGTCCAGCAAATCGTCAAATGCGGCGGTCTCGTGGTCGAGCATGTCGACGTACGCGGGCACTGCAATGCCGGCGAGGTGCGCGCTTTCTTCGAGCAGTCGCTCGAGCCGAGCACGGCTTTCCGGCTCGGCCTTGAGTCCCGCTCGAGAGCGCAACAGCTGCGTCGCGTGATCGAGCGGATTCACTGTGTCCTCGGTGTCGTGGGCTCGACGGGCCGCAGCGTTTTGCTTTGCGCGAGCGCGCCTGCGCCGTTCCGACGGTGCGCCGGCGTCGCTGCGGTACGACCCAACAGCCGCGACACGGCGGTGAGCAGTCCCACCTCGTCGAAGGAGGTCTTGACGATGTAGGCATCCGCGCCGGCGTCAAGGCCGCGCTGATGATCCTCGTCGCTCCCATGCGAGGAGACGATCAGGACGGGAATGTTGGCTAGGCGGGGATGCCTTCGGATGCCTTGAATCAGTTGCAGGCCGTCGACATTGGGCATCTCCACGTCCGTCACCACCAGGTCGGCCGGGAGTTCGGCCAGCATGCCCAGCGCTTCGGCGCCGTCGCTGGCAGTGCGCACCGCATAGCCTCCGCGTTCCAGGATCGAGCGCTGCAGCTCCCGGACCATCAGGGCGTCGTCGACGACCATCACGGAGAGCTGCGGCGCGGGCGTGGCGGGCTTGTTGGCGACCTCCGCCGGCATCCTGAGGGAGTTGGCGCGCTCGAGTAGATTCTGAACGTCGAGCACCAGCAGGATGGAGCCGTTCGGTTCGATGCTCGCCCCACTGACAGACTTGAGATCGCGCAGTCGGCCTGTCAGGCCGCGCACGACCACGTCTCGCTTTCGCAGCACCGTCTCCACCTGGAAGGCGTGTGAGGTCTCGGCGGTGCCGAGCAGAACCCACGGCCCCTCTTCGGCGGAGGGTAGGCCGAGGAGCGCCGCGAGGTCGGAAACCGGAATCGCGCGTCCGTCGACGACGGCCAGCCGGCGCCCGCTCACGACCTGGACGTGCTGAGCCTCCAGCATCCGCACGATTCCTTGCAGCGGCAGCGCGAAGGACTGCCCGGAGATGGAGACGATGAGGCACGGAACGACGGTGAGCGTGATGGGTACGACAATCCGGAACTCGGCCCCGGCGCCAGGATGGTTGATGACCTGGACCGTGCCGTGGATGGCCGCGACGGCCGTGGCCACGACGTCGAGTCCGACGCCTCGACCCGAGTCCTCGGTCAGGACCTTCGCCGTCGAGATCCCGGAACGGAAAATCAGGTGCAACGACTCATCTTCGGTGAGCGTGGTGATGTCGACCCCCGCCCTGGCGGCTGATGCCCGCACGGCGGCGACGTTGATGCCTGCGCCGTCGTCGCTGATCGAAATCACGACCTTCGATCCGACCTGCGCCGCATGGAGGCCGACCACGGCCTGCATCGCCTTGCCGGCCGCGCGCCGCTGGTCGGGAAGCTCGACGCCATGCCCGACGGAATTCCTGACGAGATGGAGAAGAGGCGAAACGAGCTCCTCGAGCACCCCTCGGTCGACCTCGACGTCCTCGCCGGACACCTCCCAACGCACGTCCTTGCCGGCGGCGCGCGCCACGTCCCGGACGGTCCGGTGCAGGATGGGCTCGAGCGTTCCCACCGGCACCATGCGGGTGCGCTCGGTGACCTCCTGGAGCTGGTTGATCAC
>Ga0207646_10001225_pt1 | contig 32229 bp, 25 predicted proteins | sample KBSK5502metaG_FD_184343 | JGI IMG/M metagenome (GOLD analysis project Ga0207646, IMG submission 184343) | Corn, switchgrass and miscanthus rhizosphere microbial communities from Kellogg Biological Station, Michigan, USA - KBS K5-50-2 metaG... | ecosystem: Host-associated > Plants > Roots >... | reverse complement strand
TCAATCCTCGGTGACCGCGAAGTAGACTGCCACCGGCGCCAGGATCAGCCACGCGGTGAACGCGAAGATCGGCACGGTGAGAATCGGACTGAAGTTGATCGCCGGCAGGGAAACGCCCTTCACGGCCACTGCGATGACGATCGCCGCCGCGACCAGCGCAGCCTGAATCAATGTCGCGGTTCGAACGGCAACCCGCCGGGCTTCCTGCTGTGCACGAAGATTTGCGCGCCAATAGACGAGACCGGATCCGGGAACGCGGGCGTTTTGAATCAACGCCCGGCGGTCATCGACAACCGCGGTGGCCACTTCGAGTAACTCCGCGCAGGAGCCGCATGACGCGACGTGCCGGCGAAGATCGTCGTCGACATGGCCGTTGCCGACGGCTTTCAAAACGTCGAATTCGAATTCACACTCTCGCTTACCCACGCAGCAACTCCGCCAGCTTGCGCCGGGCCCGAAACAACAATGACTTGATGCTCTTGCTGCTCACGCCGACGATCTCCGCGATCTCGACATGCGACGATCCCTGAGCGTACGCCAGCCAGAGGATTTCGCGCTGCAGCGGCTTGAGCCTCGACATCGCGCGAGCGAGATCGGTGCGATCGTCCGCAAAGTGGGCGGAGGCTTCCAGATCTTCGGGAAGTGGAACATCGACTCCGCGGCGCCGACGTCTGCCGTGATCGCGCGCCAGATTCGTGGCGATGCGAAAGAGCGAATTGCGCCGGTGCGATTCACTTTCGTAATCCGTTCCGGCGCGATAGAAGCGAAAGTAGGCTTCCTGCAGGAGATCATCGGCCAATTGCGAGTCGCCGGTCAGCCGCACCAGATAAGCCCACACCTGACGCGCCGTCCGTTCGTAGAACGCGCGGAAGCCGTCTTCGTCCATCCGAGCCGGTTTCGCGCTCGCTTTGGATTCGAATTCGACCGGCAGCGTCGTCTCCGGCATCAATGCAGTAATCGCCATCATTCAAATCATGTCATGATTCATTGGCCGCCGGCGGTGTTCCCCACAGGCCGAACCGCCGCGACAGCACGTAGAAGATGACAGCAGAAATCACGAGAGCCACGCCGACGAGCAGCCCGATCATTCCGATGCCGTAAAGCGGCTCGGAAGCTCCCGTCGGAACGCGCATGCTCACGAGGTCGAATCCGATGCCGATCGCGATCATCACCAGTCCGGCCTGAAGCGACCAGAAGATCCGCCCGATCGGGGCGCTGATGGGGCGAGGACCGGCCTCGAGCGGAATCGGCGCAGATTCGAAGAAACGCCTGCCGGCGGGAGTCTGAATGTAAGCGAGCAGCTCTTCGTTCGTCGAGAAACGATCCAGCAGCTTGCTGTGAATCTCGGTCTGCACCTTCGAGAGCCGGCTCCATCGGCGCTGGTCGATCAATGTCTTGACCGCCCAGACCAGAACGGAGGTCACCACCAGAAAGACTGTGAAGCCGGCGATGTCACCGATGATCCCCTTCCACATGCGCATTCCCGGCGGATCGGACTCGTAGTGCTCACCCGGAAGCTCGACGAACTCGAGAAAATACGAGGGGTTGTGCGCCACTTCCGGGTGCTGCTTCACGAAGGACGCTAAAGCGGGGTAATTGAGAAGGTAAGTGTCATTTCCGAACAACGTCGGATCGAGTTTCAGGACCTCGCCGAGGTGCGGTGGGTAGCGCCGCATCAGCGACTTTAGTTCCTCGCGCGTTTGGCGGCTGTCGGTTTCGATAGCCGTGGTGACGCTGGCTGTGGCCGTGGCCGGCGCAGGATTAGCGGCAAAAGCGGCGACGCTCACGGCGAGAAGAATGGCGGCGATGGTCCCTCGAATCATGTCTTCGGCTCCTCTTTCTGCCGGTAATTACGCAGGCCTGGGCTGGAGGTGCACAGAAAAGATGAAACTGGCGGTCGCCGGGGTGGGTAAATAGTGCCGGAAATGGATCTCGAAGCCTTCGAGTCGCTATTTCGCGAATATCAAGGCGACGTCTACGGCTGGATTCTTCGGATCGTCCGCGATCCGGGCGCCGCGGAGGAGCTGACGTTGGAAACGTTTTGGAGAATTTGGAAAGCGAGAGCGCGATTCGATTCCTCGCGAGGCTTCGCGCCGTGGGCTCGACGGATCGCAAGCAATCTTGCGCTCGGATACCTGCGACATCGTCCGATGGACGCGCCGCTTCTCTTCGAGCCCGCTGCACCGCCGGCTCCAGATCCTGCGGTCCGCAGAGAGACCTCGGAAAAAGTCGCGCGCGCGTTCCGCGAGCTGCCGCCGAAGTTGCAGATCGCCGCAACGCTCGCGCTCATCGAAGAACAGAAGTACGAAGACATCGCGGCCGGACTCGGTATCTCCGTCGGTGGCGTGAAGTCGCGCGTGTTCCGCGCCGTCCGCGTCCTGCGCAGAAAACTCGAAAGGATGGGAATCGAACCATGAACGAGAAAGACCTGCTGAAGTCGGCGATGCCGCCGGTGAAAGATGTCGAGCTGAAACGCGATCTCTGGCCGGCAATGCTTCGCCGTATCGATCAGGAAACGGTGCGCGTGCCCTGGTTCGACTGGGCGCTGATCGCTGCAGCGATCTCATGGATCGCGATCAATCCCCAAATCGCGCTCACGCTCCTTTACCACCTGTGATGGAGGTCCGATGAATCAACATCCTTATTGGCGCGCCTACATGGCGGGCATCACTGTTCCGACGATCTTTCTGTTGATCGCGATGACTGGGTTCACGATCGCGCGATACGTGTGCAACGTTCCCGTTCCGATTGAGCGCGTGGTGGTCTTCCCGATGGCCGTGGTGCCGAACCTGTGGGGAATCTGGAATGTGATCTGGCTGGCATCGCGGCGTCCGCTGTCGATCGGTCTGTTCGGCGCGATCCTTCCGTTTCTACTCCTTCCGGGAGCGTGGCTGATCACACACCTGGTGGGCTTCGAAATTCCGGCATTCGTGCCGCAAGTGATTCCGTTTGCCTTCCCGGTTGCTCTGGCGATCTATTACCTCGCGTGGAAGTATCTCGTGGCTGCGCTCAACAGGATTGTCGCGATCGCTACTTAGGCGTGGCGATGAACCAGTGGTTGCCGAACGGATCGGTGACCCACGCGCTGCGCTCGCCATACGGCTTGTCCATCGGCGGCTCGACGGTTTGTGCGCCTGCGCGGAGCGCGCGCTCGTAGACCGCGTCGCAATCGTCGACATACAGGTGAATCTGCATTTTCATCGAATGGAATTCAGCATGCGCCTCGCCCAGCTCGACGAGCGAGTCGCCGATCTGCAACGTCGCGTGCGCGATCTTGCCATCGGGCGACTTGTCCGGCTCCTCGAGTGGTCTGGCGTCGAAGGCGTTCTGAAGAAAGTCGATCATGCGATCGGCGCCGCTGGGATGAAAAAAGGGAGTGATGGTGCGGAATCCTTTGCGGATCGGGTGTCCCGGCTCCAGGTGGGTGGCGATGTACCAGTGGTTACCGAACCGATCCTTCACTGACGCTTCGCGGTCGCCGTAGAACTGATCGACCGGCGGGCGCAGCGTGGTGGCGCCGGCGGCCAGCGCGCGCGCGTACGCGGCGTCGACATCTTCCAGGTAAACATGAATGCCGAACGCCAGGCTCTTGTACTGCGGGCTCGCATCGCCCATCTCCACGATGGAATCTCCGATTTGTACCGCTGCATGCATGATCGTGCCGTCCGGCTTCGGGAATCGGGCCATCTCGGTCGCACGGAAGGTTGCCTTGAGGAACTCGATCAGATCAGAGGCTCCTTCGACGACGAAATAGGGGGTGACTGCGTGTCTTGTTGCAACTTCGGTCATGGTGGTGGGCATGAGCTCTCCTTTCAAACGCAATTTGAAATTAGGATCAGGCAGATCGCGGAGATCGGCGGCAATGACGAGCGCCGACGCCAGCTCCGGATCGAGCGGCGCGCTCTCCGGCCGTCCTGCCAGCACCGCGTCCACCGCGCGGTCAAACTGCTCGATGAGATTCCGTTCAGGCATGCATTTGTGCGCGCAGGTTCTGCACCGCTCTCCATTGCAATTGTTTGATCGCTCCCTCGCTCTTTGCGAGCTGCTCCGCGATTTCGCGAATGCTGCGGCCTTCGACAAAACGCATCACGATCACGCGCTTCTGCTCGAGCGGAAGGCGTCCGACGCATTGCGAGAGTGACGCCCGTCGTTCCGCTTCGGCCACTTGATGGTTCGAGATTTCATCGTGTGGAAGCTCTCCCTGGCGCGATTTCTCGTGATAGTGATCGGCCACTGCGTTGGCGGCCATCCGATAAAGCCAGGCCGCGAATGGGGCGCCTCGCCACTCGAAGCCCGGGAGATTCGCCAGCGCCCGGTGAAAGACGTCGGAGGTGATGTCCTGCGCCTCCTGCCGGTTGCGGACGCGCCGCGCCACGAAGGCGTACAGGCGATCGAAATTCTCCTCGTACAGCTCGCCAAAGCGGCTCGGATCCTTTTGCGCCGCCTCGATCAGCAGCCGCTCGTCCATTTCTCGACTGTATCAACCTCTGGGGGCCGGAAAAGTCACGGCTGAGCCGGCCTCAGCCGAAATATTTTTATTCGTTATACTGTCGAAGTCGTCGTCCAAGATCGATGAAGAGACCCCTTCTCGCAATCGCGATTGCGTTTGTGGCCGTGGCGAACTTGCACGCTGCACCGGCGGAAACGCTTGTTTCGACGCTGTTACGCCAGGCGCCGGGGCTTCGCTCTGAGGTCCTGCGGCTGGCCCTCGACGCCGCTCGAAACGCCGCCGAGCACGGCCTGGTACCGCGGCGCAGTCTTCTGACAGTCATCGACTATTCGCTTCCGTCGTCGCAGCAGCGCCTGTTCGTCTTCGATCTGGCCTCCCAGAAGCTGCTCTACCGCGAGCTCGTTGCGCATGGCAAGACCTCCGGCGGCGATGTCGCGAATTTTTTCTCGAACGATCCCGGCAGCGAAGCCAGCAGCCTGGGACTCTTCGTCACGCAGGATACCTACTTCGGTCACAACGGCTACTCGTTGCGGCTGCGCGGATTGGAAGAAGGCATCAATGACATGGCTGCCGATCGCGCGATCGTGATGCACGGCGCCTATTACGTCAGCCGCGAAGCGATCCGAGTCCTCGGGCGCCTCGGACGCAGTTGGGGATGCCCGGCCGTTCGTTCGGAAATTGCGCACGACCTGATCGACACCATCCGGGGCGGCAGCGCGATCTTCGCGTATTACCCCGAGAAGACCTGGCTTGCGACTTCGGTTTTCTTGAAGGGTCAGGCTCGCAGTGCGGCTTCGAATGCGCTGATGTCTTCGAAGTAGCGCTGCGCCAATCCCGGACTGGCGGGATTCGTGTACAGCTCCGCCACCGGATGCTGGATCAATCCTGATATCGCGGCCGCAACTTCGTCTGCGGTTTGTGGCTTCATCGGGCTGTTAGGTGTCCACGGCGGCGCCGCCGCGCTCGTGCTTCCGATGGCATTGCGCGCGAAATCGGTTGTCACGAGGCCCGGCATCACGGTCGATACATGGATGTCCGGGTGTTTCGCGGCGAGGTCGACGCGCAGATTCGCCGTCAGCGCGTTGAGCGCCGCTTTTGCGGCGTTGTAAGCCGAGCGATGCGTCGCAATCGGCACACGACCCAGAAACGAAGAAATGTTGATCAGATGTCCGTGACCCTGCTGGATGAAGTGCGGCACGACGGCCTGCATGCCGTAGAGCGCCGACTTGACGTTGATGGTCATCATCTCGTCGAAATCCGAATCTGTCAGCTCGAGGACGGAGCGGCTGATGCCGCGGCCGGCATTGTTGATCCAGACGTCGATGCTTCCGAATGCGCGCAGAGCTTCGTCGCGAAGGCGGACGACGTTCTCGCGCCGCGTGACATCCGCCACGACGGTGATGACGTGCGAGGGGACCTCGTGCGCGACAGCGTTGAGCTGCTCGGCCCTGCGCGCCGCCAGCACGAGATTGTGTCCTTCGCTGCCGAGGCGGCGGGCGAGAGCGGCGCCGATGCCGGAGCTGGCGCCGGTGATCACGATGGTTTTCATTTATTTACACCTCTCAAAAGCTCGGCGAGCGGGACGCTCGCCGAGTGCGGGCGGGACGCCCGCTCTCCGCTGATGACTTCGATCTCGCTGTAGAACGTGTTGCCCCACGGATCGTCGCTTTCGGTTTCGAACACATCGAAGAGCAGATAGCGATGACGTCCGAGGTTTTCAGAAATGCTCACGACGTACGGTCCGCCATCATCGCCATGCGTTAGGCGCGTGTCGACGAACGCGATCAGTTTCCAGCCGGACGCTCCCGGATCGAGTTTGGCCGACGGCTCGGCATTGAAAGTGGGATCGCTATCATCGCTGCCGAAGACTTTATAGACCTGCGGCGCGCGCGAATCCGAGTGCCATGAATAGCTGCAAATCTCGGCGATATCGATGACGCCGCCGAAATCGAAGCGAATCCGCCCGCCCCAGCTTCCTGCTCGAAAGAAAACGTTGTTCCCGGGTTGATCTTCATCGGTCGGCAACACACCGTCGGTCAGCGCGCTCAGGCTCGCGCTGTTCGAGTCGAGAGTGCCCGCGAGAATCGCGACGCTCGCTTTCGGTCTGGTACCCTCGCGAATTTTGAAATGCGCGGGCGTGTGATCGACGACGATCCTGGTGGCGAGCGCTGCCGCGAATAAGGCCGCTTTCACCCCCGCAACTCTAGCAGGGTAATGAAAGGGTTGGGATGTTGGGAGGTTGGGACGTCCCAACCCGCCCAACATCCCAACTGTTAGAAGCGAACTCCTAAAGACACGCGATACGTGCGTGGCAATTGATAATCGCCGGCTTTGAAGAGCGAAGTCGGATTCTGCGCCTTTCCGAAGTCCTGGCCCTTCTCGAAATTGACTCCTTCCACCGGCGTCTGCGTGAACGGATTGAAAGCTTTCAGCACGTTCACGTCGGTGTTGAACGCGATCCGCCCGTGGCGATTGAACACGTTGAGGGTCTGCGCCTCCACGAACAGTTGTGAGGCGCCGAGCGGCAGGAAGTAGTTCAGCGCGAGATCGGTCTGGGTGATGTTGTCGTACCGGAACTGTCCGCGCTTCGAGAAGTAATACGCCACATTGTGCGGGGGATTCAGATAGGGCAGCTTCGACGGGTCGACGCACTGCGGGCAATCGTCGCTCTGCACCGGATCGATGGTCGCGACCAGCGAGTAGGGCGTGCCGGAGTCGTAACGCTGCAGCGCGCTCACATTGAACGTTCCGAATCGCGCGAACGGCAGGTCATACGAAACCCATGCGCGCAGCTTGTTGCGCTGGTCAGCAGAAAGATCGCCAACCGGATTGTTCTGAGCGAAACCTTCGAACTCGGGATACTGCTGCGGTCCGCCGGTCGGCACCGGACCGGAATTGGCCGTCTCGCCTTCGATATTGCCGCGCAGCCGCGAGTAGGTGTAATTGCCGCCGATTGTCAACCTGCTCCACGGCTTGTAGCCGCTCTGCAGGATGACGGCCTGGTATGTCCGGCGGAGATCGTTGCTGTTGACCAGATAGCTGAGATCGATGTCGGCGCCGACGAGCGGATCGAACACGTGGCCGGTGGTGGGGTTCGTCACCGAGGTGTAGAAATCCTTGTATTTCCTGTACTGATAATCCGCGCGCAAGAACGCGTTGCTGGTCAGATTGCCGCCCACTCCGAAGGTGTACTCGGAAACTGACGGGGAGCGCAGAGAATGCGGAATCTGGGTCGTGATTCCTGACGTCCCGCCGCCAACCAGGAACGACGTGTTGTTCTGGCCTCCGACGCCTTCGAACCAGTTGAAAATCTGTCGCAGTGCCGCGGGACTCGACACGCCCCGAATGGTCGGTCCGGCATAGATCCAGTAAAGAATGGATGGCGAGCCGGCGGCGGAAGTGGCATCGCCGATATTGCCGTTCGCAATCTTCGAGGTGTAGACGCTGTAGCTGGCGTTGAATCGCAGCTTTCCGTTGCCGAAGGCATCGTAGATGGCACCCAGGCGCGGGCTGACGAGCGAATCATCGGCCACCTTGGCGTGGGCCTGATTGATGCCGCTGTCCTTGTCGTAGCGTGCGCCGATGTTGAAGCTCAGATGATTGTTGTAGTCCCACTTGTCATTGACGAACAGCGAGCGCGTGGTGAATCGATTGCCGCGGCTGTTCTCCAGGATCGGCCACCATACGATGAACGCGCCGCCGCGCGGAAAAATCGGCGTCACCAGGCCGCTGGTCTGGATCTCCGGCTCGCGCAGCGTGAAGATTTCCCAGTCGCTCGCCGATTGATGGTTGTCGCCTTTCAGCATGTCGGCGAAGTCTTCGTAGCCCGCGCTGAGGTTATGCGTCCCGAATCCTTTCGGCGACCAGAAGTAACTCCCTTTGATTTTGGCGTTGCGATTGTTGCGCTGCTCGGGTGGAGCACAGGTGTGGCAGAAAGAAGGAAAGCCGAGAATGTTCCCCTGGCTGGTGACGATGACCGAGCTCGTGACGCGGTCACCGGTCGGAAATCCGCCTCCGCCTACGAATTTGAACAACTGCCGTGCGTAGCTCGCTTCGATGGCCGCGCTGTTCGTGAGCAGTCCGTTGTAGTTGATGGTCGCGAAGCTGTTCGGCAAGCTGCGCGGGCTGTCGAGCGCCGTCGTCTCGTAGCAATTGCCGAAGCAGTTGTTGATCTGATCGCGATGGATATCGAAGTACGAGCCGACCAGCGAATGCTTCGGCGTGATCTGCGCGGTCAGCTTCCCTTCCAGACGGCGTTCGCGATCGGAGGATGTGTAGGTCTGCGCCGGCTGACGGAAGAGCGATTGCTGTTGATCCCGCTTGCGATAGCGTCCGGCACTAAAGAACCAGAGGCGGTCGCGGAGGATCCGTCCGCCTACCGTGCCTTCGTACACGTTGAAGACTTTGTTGTCCGGCCGCGGTTCGCCGAGGGGAGTCTGGGCGGTCCATTTCGGATTGGTGAGCGAATCGCGCAGCGATCCGGTGAACGTGTTGCCGCCCGATTTCGAGATCGCGGTGACCACGCCGCCGGTGAACCGGCCGTACTCGGCGGAAATCGCGCCGGTCTGCACAGTCGTTTCTTGCAGCGCGTCCTCGATGAAGAGATTCTGCGGCTGCCCGCGCAGGACTTCGTTGATCACGGAGCCGTCGACGTAGAACGTGTTCTCGAACGACGGCGCGCCGGAGATCATGGTGGCGCCGCTCGGGCCATTCTGCGTCGTTCCGGGCGCGACGTCGATCGTTCCGATCAGCGTTCGGCTCAGCGGCAGCTTCTCGACCATCTTCTGCGAGAAGTTCGTCTGGATCTCGGTGGTTTCCACGACAGACGGCACGGCTGCCGTGACGATCATCGATTCGGAGATGGCGGCCACCTTGAGCTGTCCGTCGGCCCGCGCGGTCTGCGCCAGGCTCACCCGCACCGTTCGCGTCATCGGCTGCATCCCTTCCATTTCAAACTTCACGCTGTAGTCGCCGGGCGGCAAGGCGGTGAAGTTGTAGTTGCCGTTGGCGTCCGTGAGGGCCGTGCGCGATCCCTGAAGATTCGGCGAGATGATCGTGACCGCGACGCCTTGAATGGCGGCGCCGTCAGCAGTGACGGTGCCGGTCAAATTTGCAGTGGTTTGTGCGATCGCGGGCACTGCGATCAGCACGAGCAAGAGCGCAAAGAGTTGTTTCATCGTTCCTCCTGCCCGGAAATGCATGCAACCGAGGCCCGCCGGAAACACTTTGTTCACAGCGAGATAACAACTGTGGCTGTCGGGTGTTAGCTGTGTCTGTGTGTGTGTCGTCCTGCGCGGCCGGTTCACCGCACCGAATTTGCAAAACGCCGGATTGGATTTTCACGAAGGAGGAAATTGATGTTTGCAGTCCGACACGGCGCCCTTGCCCTGTCCTTTGTTTTTGCGATGCCCTTCGCGTATGCCCAGGAGCCGCCGCCCGGCCAGACGTGGAGCGGCAACTTCGGCGCCGGGCTGTCGCTGACTCGAGGAAATAGCGACACGAAGAATCTCAACCTTGCGCTGCAGCTTGCGCAACGGATCGACGCGAAGAACCTCGCGAAATACGATGCGTTCTATCTTCGCGGCGATCAGAACCGCGATCTGGTCATCGATCGCACCGCCCTCGGCGGTCGGGACGAATACACCCTGTCGCCGCTGACCTACGCGTTCGGCGATCTGCATTTCCTGCGCGATCGCTTCAAGGAGATCGACTACCTGCTCACGCCCACGGTCGGCGCCGGGCATCACTTCATCAAGGAGAAGGATTTCGATCTGGCCGCGGAGGGCGGATTCGGATTCGTGGTCGAGAAGGACGCCGGCCTGGCGCGCGAGAACAGCGGGGCCCTGACCGCCAAGCAATTGTTGACCTGGAAATTCTCACCCACTGCGACGCTCGGCGAAACCGCATCCGGCTTGTGGAAAACCAAAGCCTTCGGCGACGCGCTGTACCGCATCGAAGCTTCGCTGGCGAGCGACCTGACCTCGAAGAGCCAGTTGAAAGTCTCCGCCATCGACGATTACAAGACGCGCCCGCCCAGAGCCGGTATCAAGAAGAACGACATCAGCATCATCGCGGCGCTGGTGATGAAGTTCTGATCGCGTCATACAGCCACCCCTGTCAGTGCACTGATCAGCGTGTGGCGCTTGCCGACAACCGTCATCCTCGCCGGCGTTCTCGCCGCCGCTGGTGACGTGAGGCAGAGACCCTCACGTTCCCCGGCACGCGTGGTCTCCGACGCCCAAATCGTCTTCATGGCTCCTCTCAAGTCAAGCACGCTCGGATCGCGGGGATACGAGCTGGTCGTCATGAACCTCGACGGTTCGAACCGCCGGCAGCTCACGGACAATGATCGCCAGGAATTCCTGCCTCATTTCTCGCCTGACGGCGGCAGGATTCTGTACACCACGTTCACGTCCGGCAGTTACGGCCAACCAGGCTCCCAAACCGATGTCGCGGTGTATGACTTCGCAAGCGGCACGGAGATCAATCTGACGAAGAGTGGAAAGGACAGTTACCCGGTTTGGTCGCCAGATGGATCGCGCATCGCATTTTTGTCCACGCGCTCCACGGCGCCACCTGAGCAACACCTTTGGATCATGAATGCAGATGGCTCTCAGGCGCACGAGATTGCCAGACCGTCGGGAACACCAGGCGATGTTGTGTGGGGCGATACCGCATGGTCCAGCCGCGACTGGATTCTCTTCGTCGTGGCGCAGAACATCGACGGTTGCTTCAAGACGCGCCTGGACAAAATCCGTCCCGATGGCAGCGAGCGCACAAAGGTCACGGACGGCGGTTCGAATTGCACGCCCGCGGGAATGGAGCAAAGCGGCGACGCCGATCCGGGATTCAGCGCGGACGGACTGACGATCTACACCTCACGAGGATTTCCGCGGGTGCCTGCCGGTGGTTCGTTTCCAATGACGGAGCGAAAACTGGTTGCCTTTTCGAGCGATGCCTGGTTTCCGGGCAAGACGGAGACAGATCTGAGCCTTCGGACGCAGCCGAGCTGCATCGAAGGAGTTCCCAAAGGCTCACCCGACGGTGTGCGTGTGCTGTTGTTTCGCGCGTGCTTCGATGAGGCCGGCTTCAAGGGCGGTGTCTACCTCACGGACTCGGCCGGCTCGTATCGGACATGGATCGCGGACGGCTTCGGACCGGACTGGAACCCTGTGCGTTGACGCGCAGCGGATGGGCTTCGGTATTGAAGATGACTTGATCAAATCGCAACTCATTATCATCGCTAAATAGTAGATATAAATATTTCAACGTCTCCGCCAGAAAGTAGCTCGGCATCAAATCGCCTTTTTCCTTCGTGATCACGCTCTTGAGTGTGGTGTAGCCGTCTTCGGTGCGGCAGTATTTGACCAGATCGTCGAAGAAGGTGCGGCCCATCGCCAGGTAGCGAGGGTCGTGCGTGTAGTGATGGAGGTAGTAGGCCGACTCGATGATCTCCGGCCGCAGCGGATATCCGGCCGCAACGACCTTCATCGTGCGGTAGTCGATGACTTCCGGCTCGATGCCGTGCAGTTGCCACATTTTGTACGCAGACTCTTCGAGACGTCTGGCGCGTTTCAGATCGCCTCCCATCGCGAGCACCGCCGGGAAAAAAGCGTGGAGTGCGCCGAACTGCGGCGCCGTTCGCTTGCCGCTGTTCATGTCCGCGTCGCCATACCACGGACCGTCGGCGAGGTATTTGTTCACGGCGGCGATGCTCGATCGCCACATCGACTGGCAATCGCGGTCGCCGAAGAGCCGCGCGCATTTCAGAAGGTATTCGTAATAGGAGTCGATCGCTCCGCCGACGTGGCTGGCCGGATTGGTCCACTGTCCGGTTTCGACGTCGATCTCCTCGCCGACGAGGCCGATCTTCGAGCGCCGCTTGTAGACCTGCACCAGGGCGTTCTTGGCCTTGTCGTAGTAGATCGGCTTGTGCGTAAGCCTGGAAAGCGTTCCGAATTCGAGAATCAGCGTGCCGATTTCGGCCGGGTTCGATTTGGCGCCGCTGGTCTTGCCGGTTTTCAGATTGACGAAGCGATAGGGCATGCCGGTCGGCGAGTTGAAAACCGGAAGCAGGCGAGCGCCGAGGTCGTCGGCCAATTTGAGCAATCGGTCGTCGTCGGTCATCTCGTACGCGGACAGGAGCCCGCCTAACAGCCGAATCGTCACCTCGAAGTTCTGGACGGAGATGTCTTTGTCGAACGAAAGTTTCTCGACGATCAACGCGTGCGCTTTGTCCGCCTCGTCCTTGAATCCCATCAGGATGAGCGTGTCGAGCGAGTCGACGGGCGTCATGAGCAGCGATTCGCCATACCAGTCGCGAACGGTCTTGCTCACCGGACGCAGCTCGTCATGTCCCCAGGCGTATTTTTCGTACGCCTGCCAGGAAAAGAGGAATTCCGCGCGCACGCGGGCGGCCGTGTCGTCGTCGGCGGCCGCTATCGGCGCGATCAGAAAACACGCGAGCACCGTCATCCTGACCCTGAGCGCAGCGAAGGGGAAGGATCTCAAGACACGCAACTGTATGGCATCTCGAGATCCTTCGCCGTCTCCGCGGCTCAGGATGACGTTCATGCACTCCTCTCCGCCGCCCGCGACGCGCGGTAGCGATCGGCGGCCACTGCCACCACGATGATCACCCCGATGATGATCTCCTGAACATAGTTCGCCCATCCCATCTGCTGACAGCCGTTGCGCAGCAGCGACATCACCAGCGCGCCGATCATCGCGCCGGGAATGCTTCCTTCGCCACCGCTGAGGCTTCCTCCGCCGATGACCACCGCCGCGATCACGTCGAGCTCCACCCCCACCGCAACGGTCGGATCGCCCTGGCGCAGCCGCGACATCTGGGTCACGCCCGCGAGGCCGAAGAACAACCCCGCCACGCCGTAGATCCAGATCTTGAGCCGAGCGGTGTTGATGCCGCACGCCCGCGCCGCGGCCTCATTCGAACCGATTGCGAATACCCGGCGCCCGAAAACGCTGTTGCGGAGAACGAGCGTCATCAGGGCGGCCAGAATGACAGTCAGCCACACCCCGGGTGCAAAGAGCATCCACGAGCGCGAGGGAAAGGTCACTGCCAGCTCGTTGATCCACGTCGGAGGCGCGTTCACGGTCTGCTGATTGGCAAAGTATTTCGCGAGCCCTCGCGCCACGCCGAGCATTCCCAGGGTTGCGATGAATGGCACCACTCGCAGCGTCGTGATGACGATGCCGTTGAGGCAGCCGATGATGCCGCCCGTGATCACTCCTGCCAGTACTGCCGCAATCGGAGGCCATCCGCTGCGCAACGCGACCGCGGTGATGACGCTCGCGAGCGCAATCACCGATCCGACCGAAAGATCAATGCCGCCGCTGATGATGATCAGCGTCATGCCGAGGGCGCCGATCGCGACGATGACGGTCTGCGCCAGGACGACGCGAAGATTCGCCGCAGAGAGGTAGCGCTCCGGCGCGCCGGTCATGATCGCGAAAAGAATCGCGACGCCGAAGAGGCCGAGGAGCGGGGCGAAGACGTGAGCGAGAGACTTCATGCGCCGGCGATGGCCACCTGCATTACGCTGTCGGGCGTCCATTCGGAAACCGGACGGGCGGGCGACAGCCGGCCGCGCGTCATCACCGCGATGCGATCGCAAACCGCGAAGAGCTCCGGAAGATACGAGCTGACGATTACGATCGCCTTGCCGGCGGCCGCCAGAGCTTCGATTTCACGATAGATGTCGCTCTTGCTCCCGATGTCGACGCCGCGGGCCGGCTCGTCGAGCAGAAGAATATCGGCGTCCTGATGCAGGAGCCGGCCTAACATGACCTTCTGCTGATTTCCCCCCGACAGCTTGAAAACGCGCATCCATGGCCCCGATGCCTTGACGCGGACGCGCTGCATCGCAGCCTCCGCCTGTTGCGCCTGCCGTCTGAGATCGATCCATCCCGCTCGCGAGCAGGTCGAAAAGCGGCTGAGCGTGATGTTGTCGGCGATTGAAAGCTGCAGCGCCAGGCCCTCACCCTTTCGATCCTCGCTGAGATAGCCGGCCGAAGGATTGAGATGAAAAAGCTCGCGAAGCAGCTCCGTGCGACCCGATCCGATCAATCCCGCGATGCCCAGGATCTCGCCGCGATGGAGCTCGACGTTTGCGAATGTGAGGGCGACATCACCCCTCACCCGGTCCCGCTCCGCGGGACCACCCTCTCCCAGTGGGAGAGGGCGCTCGGCAGATCCCTCTCCCTCAGGGAGAGGGTGCCGCGAAGCGGCGGGTGAGGGCCTCCCCACCATCATCGCGATCAACTGATCGTCCGTCACCGAGCGCAACTCGCCGGTGGCAACGTTCTCCCCATCGCGGAGGACGGTGTAGCGATCGGCGATCTCGCGCACCTCCTCCAGAAAGTGGCTGACATAGACGATTGCCATCCCCCGATCCCGAAGCTGTCGAATCAGTCGAAAGAGACGATCGACGTTGGCTCGCTGCAAGCTGCTGGTCGGCTCATCCATCAACACGATTCGGGCGTTCGACGAGAGCGCGCGACAAATTTCTACGACCTGTTGATCGGCCAGCGACAGCGCACCGGTGCGGGCGGCGGGATTGATGTCGCTGCGTCCGAACTCTTCGAGAAGGACCGCCGCGCGCCGCGTCATCTCCGCTCTTCGCAGCCATCCGTGCAACGACGGCTCGGCGCCGAGCAGAATATTCTCTGCCACCGACAGGTGCGGGCAGAGCGCGAGCTCCTGATGGATGTAGGCCACCGCGCCGTCGCGCCGGATCTCGCCGGCATCAGGAGGCAGCAGTGCCGCCGCGATGTTGAGCAGCGTGCTCTTTCCCGCGCCGTTCTCGCCGATCAGCGCATGCACTTCTCCGGCGCCGACGGCCAGGTCGACACCGCCGAGCGCGGCCGTGGCGCCGAAGCGTTTCTCGATACCTCGCAGCTCGAGCACCAGCGTATTCTAGGAAAGAGTGCGCGAAGCGCGTATCGATCCGACTTTCGAAGGCTGGCAATCCGCCGCGCGCGGGCTTCTGCGCGAGGGGATTCCGCCCGAGGAGGTGCAGTGGAACGACGGAACGATCAAGCAGTCGTCGCTGCTGGCATTGACCGCGCCACGCGCGATCGAGCCGGTGACGGAGTACCGGGTGCCGGCGCGCTTCATCGAGCTCGCGCAGCGCGCCGCCGGGCATCGCGATCCGCGCCGTTGGGAAATTCTCTATCGAGTCTTGTGGCGGATCGTGCGCGAAAATCATGACCTGCTGAGCGTCGGGCGCGATGCCGATGTCATGCGATTGCTCGAGCTCTCACAGCCCAGCGCGCGGCCGTTTGTGCCCGTGGCATCATCGGTGGATGCGCTGCGAGAGGCGGTCAAAGAGTGCCGCGGGTGCGAGCTTTACAAATACGCCACCCAGGCGGTGTTCAGCCGCGGTCCGCAGAACGCGCAGATCGCGCTGGTCGGTGAAGTTCCGGGCGACCAGGAAGATTTGCGCGGCGCGCCGTTCGTCGGTCCGGCCGGTGAAGTGCTCGATCGCGCGCTGGCACAAGTACAGTTGAAGCGCGAGGAGCTTTACGTCACCAACGCCGTCAAACATTTCAAGTTCGAGCGTGTCGGCAAGCGGCGCATCCATAAGACTCCGTCGCCGGTGGAAGTGGCGGCCTGCCGTCCGTGGCTGGAAACCGAGCTCTCCATCGTCCGCCCCCAAATCGTCGTCTGCCTCGGCGCCACCGCCGCCCGGTCGATGATCGGCGATCAGTTCCGCCTCATGAAGCAGCATGGGCAGTGGATGGAGACGCAATGGGCGCCGCAGACGATGGCCACCATCCATCCATCCGCGGTGTTGCGCGGAGACGATCCACCGGCGCAGGAGCGCAACTACGCGATTCTGGTCGAGGATTTGGGGAAGGTGGCTTCGGCCGCACATCGAATGGGTAGGGTTTAGCGCTTCCAAGACACTCCTCTCACTAGGGATCGTCTAGCTCCGATCAGGGGGGCGCCGGACAAGACCATCGAGGGCCGATGATCGTCTACAGCCGGACGCCGTTGAAAAAGGTGCGGGGCTTTGTTCGCAGCCAGAACACAGGTCTACCTGTTAGCGGAATTACCGTCGCGTTGAAGTGTGAGTACGAGGGGCAGGCAGTACGGGGAGGATTTGCGGCGTCAGGTGGGGCTGGGCCTCCGCAGCAGTTCACGATAGCAACGCTGTGCTCGGACCGCGCTGGCTATTTCTCGTTTGACATTTCCGCTCTTCCACTCGATGTCGCCACCGACACCGCGGGAAGTAGCGGGCAGCCGCGCGTGATACGGCTCTGGGTAGCGTGTACCAGCGGTCAACCCGCAGAACGACCGATTTTCGACCGCACCCGGAACATAACATTCGCTTCGCTGCTGACTGCTAAATCCCCTGTTCTGTTCGACTTTTTGGTTCCTAACGATCCGCCCGGCAGCACCTGTCGCGCGTGCCTTTCGATTCAGACGCCGGACTTGACGGACTGGGACTTTTCTCCGAACTCATTCGTCACGCGCAGCAGGTGTCAAGACGGAGGCGAAACGTCTGATGGTGACGGCACATGCGCGCCGATGACACCCTCTAGTGCACCAACACACGAATATTTCTTCCATAAGGTGACCGGCGACTTTAGCTCGCCTGTCACGTCGGCACCACTAGGCCTGTTTGCTGGATCGGTGAAGGAATACCGGCAGTCGTGGCTACCTTTGGGTCATGCTCTCGGCGATGTCCTCTATAGCCTCACGCTAGCGCCTTGTGAATCAGTCAACCTAGTCGTCACTGAGTGGCAGCGGGAAGACCTCGCCCGTCGGTCTGATCAGATTGATGTGAGCGAGTCGCTCGTACACCAATTGCAGCGCGATCGGACGGTTGAAGAAGTTGTGCAGGCCACACTCCAGGAACAGCAAAGCGGTTGGTCGGTCGCAGGTGGCGTTGGTGCTGCATACCGCAGCGGCGGCACTGCATCGGGAACCGTGCCCGCAGACACTCCGATCGACGTCAGCGCGCAGGGCGGGATCGGACTAATGGGGGGTCTCGGCGCCGGCTACGCTTCTACTTCAGGAAGGAGGACGTTGACTGGCAGCGACGTGCAAACCCTCGCTGACTCGATCCTTCAAAAGAGCAACAGCATCCGTCAGCTTCGCAGCACGGTGATCGTGCAGGCGACACAAAAGGAATCCGACAGAATTCAGACCCGGCGAGTAACAAACCACAATCATTGCCACGCATTGAATGTCGAGTACTACGAGATCATTCGGCATTACAAGGTGGTGACTGAATACGCAGGGACACGAGACATCGTCTTCGTTCCATTCAACATCTATACGTTTGACGAGAATCTACTGCAGCAATTCGGGTATGTGTTTGCCGCCACCTTGCTCGAGCCGGCACTGGCGAACTGCCTCGCATCAGTGGTGGGGCGTTGTAAGGGCGGAGTAGTCGGTGCAGGTGCGGGCTCTTCACCGCCCGTTCCAGGAGCTGGTCCGTCCCGCGAAGGTCTTGAGTTCGTTACTTCGCTGACGGTGAGCATCGCTGTTGGAGGTCAAGGAGTCATTGGGTCGACGAGCGGCAAAGACCTCGTATTCTCATTTGATCTGAACGTTAATAGCGTCGTGCTGACTGGCGGCAGCTATAACCTGGACGGCCTTGAGCTGGACGCGAATGCTACTTACAAGAAAACTTTTAGTGTAACGGACATCGGGAGCGGCGGTGTTTACCGCGAGCACTTCCGTCAAGTCACGTTGACAAGCAACATGTTGCAGAGCTGGACGATAACTGACATTCGAGTCGAATGGCTAGCCCAGAGTGGGCATGCAGGATTACTGCTGGAGAAAACCTTTACAACGCCTCAGACAATGAGTACCGGTAGTTCTTGGACTGATACCGCACTGCCTCCAGCTCCTGCTCCCCCACCAGCTTCCAGTTCCTCTTCAGGACCGACTGAAGAGCAGCTCGCTTACGACTGCTGTGTCAAACAGTTGATCGACCACTTCAACGCACATCAGACCTACTATAGCAAGGCTCTCTGGGTCTATGAGGATCCCGATGACCGTGCGAGGTACTTTTCTCAGTTGACTTACAAAGGGAAGCCTTTGCTGAACGTCGTCGAAAACACGCCAATCGCTATTGTCGGCAATAACGTGGCCTTTCCACTCATTGGCGAGACCGCCGTCGCTGAAAATCTGGAGCAGGAAATCCGAATAATCGGCCTGCCGACGCGGGGCGTTTTCGGTGAAACCATGCTCAGCAATTGCAATGCATGTGAGAAACGGGATGTGACTCGTTTCTGGGACTGGACCGAGTCGCCCTGTCCAGAACAGCCGCCGACAATTGAAGGAGTTCGGCCGGGGCCATTCGGTCAACCGGCTACAGTGGCGCAGGGCACGATGCCGAGCCCCGTGGTTCAGATCACCAATCCGCCACCAGTGCCCGACCCTACCGGACTCGCTGCAGCATTCACGTTGCTTGGAAGGAGCGACTTGTTCCGCGACATGTCAGGGTTGAAGGAAGTATCGAAGCTCGTCAGCGGCCTAACATCCGGCGCGATGGACCTCGCGGAAGCAAAGCAACAAGCGGCGACCGTGCAGCGAACTCTTTCCAATGCAGGTACTACTGGTTCGAGTGGCGCGGGTCGATCCATGTCACCGGCGCAACGATATGACAACCTGCAAGTAGCTCGACAGGCTGCTGAGACCGCAACTAGTCTCGGGCTACCGGTCGATGCGAAACAACGCGCGTTCGAGTCGATCCTCGGGACAGACGCAACATCTAATATCGTAGAGCCTGCTGTCGCTTCTTCCGGGATAGTCGACGCTCGCTACTGGGTAGACCTCATAACATTCAAGCCACAAGATTCGGTAATCAAAGACGCGACGGCGCGCGGGCTTGAGTGGCAAAAGATCGACGACGCCTACGGCGACGTCAACCTCGATTTCTACATGCTCGAGATAGAGCGCTTACCGAACGATCCTTTGACAGGAGCTCCGTTTACGGAAGAAGCGTTTGTCGAGCACATTCGGAGGAATCTTGCGTCGTTTCTGATTACGTACCCGGGGATTGCCGGCCCATCCATGATTCCATTCGAGGCGGCGGACGACGCGAAATGGCTGAGCACAGATCCGGTAGGTGCAGTAATGGAATTTCAGATCGATGCGCGGCCATTTGCTGAAGCCATTCCTTGGGGCCCTCCGCTCGGCGGTTTTCCAATTCCGGAACTGGGTCTCGTGGTGTGCGCGGAGCACGTTCTTGATGCAACCGCTGGCGACTGGCGCTGGAAGTTCGTCACAGTTAAGGGCAGTGGGTTCGTCGGTTACCATCCGGTTTCCGGCATTCGGGAATTTGGCGCGCGTCGCACAGACCGGTCTCTTGTTTTCCTTGTTAGGGCGGCCGATCGAGCGACTACAATATTGGAATACGCGCTATCGCCCTTATTTCTATTCCGGGGCGCCGAAGCCTATTGGGACGGTTTTTTCAACAATCTACTCTCATTCGTCAAATCAAACGGAGGCGATGCGTCTATGGGACCCGTGTATAGCAACCGGCTTGATTGGCGTCGAGTGAAGGACGTCCTGTTCGGAGGGACAATTCCGGCGTAATACGGACACGGGTAACGATCACCGCAAATATTGATCGAGAGGCGGATGCAGAAGCTGCTGCGAGCCGGCAGTGTCGAGGTTCGCGGGCGTGATCAACGTGACGCCGGTGTCGACGCGCTTCTGAATGGGCTTGCCCTGCAGATGATCGATGAGAGTCTTCACGCCGAGCTCTCCCATGCGAAACGGGTTCTGCACAACGATCCCCTGCAGCTTTCCGGCGCGCAAGGCCTGCACAAAGATGTCGCTGGAGTCGAAGCCGATGAACTTGATCTTGCCCGCTTTGCCGGCGTCCTCCAGCGCCAGCAGCGTGCCGGCGGTCGATGACTCATTGGGCGTGAACATGCCGTCGATGTCGTTGCCGTAACGATTGAGCAGATTCTCGGCGGCGCTTTTTGCTGTGTCGCGAGTCGCGCCGGCGTATTGATTCGAGGAGATGAGCTGCACGCCGGGATGGGTCTTCATCTTCTCGACAAATCCCTTCTCGCGCTGCTCGGTGCTGAAGACGCCCTCCTGATATCGCAGCAGGAGCACTTTGCCCTTGCCGTTGAGAAGGCGAGCCATTTCGTCCGCGGCCAGCTCGCCGCCGTGGTAGTTGTTGCTGGCCACGAAGCTGATCGGATCGTTCGATTCCAGCGCCGAGTCGATGACCACCGTGGGAATTCCGGCCCGCCTGGCCTCTTCCACCGGCCGCACCAGCGCGTTCTTGTCGAAGGGAGCGAGCACGATTCCGTTGACGCGCTGCGTCAGAAATCCTTCCACCACCTGCACCTGTTGCTCGCGGTCGTCCTCGCGCATCGGACCTTTCCAGAGGATGTCGACTTTGATCTTCCGGGCCGCTTCATCGCGGCCCGCTTTGATCGCGCCGGCGTGGATGCTTTTCCAGAACTCGTGCGTCGAGCCCTGCGGGATGACCGCGATGGTGAACGACTGCCCGACCGGCGCCTTCTCGGGCTGGGCGCATGCCGCGACAAGAAAAAGCGCGAGCAGGTACCTCATCGTTCGAGCCTATCGTACAAAGGCTGCGCCGGAACAACGGCCGGCCCTTCGTTGGAGATGGTCACCGACTGAACGTGAACTTTATCGTTATCAGATAATGTGAATGTTTTCGCCCCCGCCGGAACGTCGAAGGTGTAGTCGAAGAAGTACGAATAGGCGTACGGCTGATCCTTGCGCAAAGAGAATGAGGCCACCGGCGCGCGCTTGATGAATCCCGGAGTCAGCCCGGTGTATTCGAGAACCGTGCGCTTGCGCGGAGGGGCGTCGGGTGGCGCGTCGGGTCGGGGAGGAAGAACCTCCTCGTGTCGATTCCAGGTGCGGTTGTCCCACTGACCGATGAAGCCTCCGCCATCCTGAACCACGACCTCGACCGGCTGCTCGCCGATTCTGAAAACGGCCTTCTGATCGCCGTCGGCCGCGGCGATGACGTGAATTCGGCGCGCGTACGCCGGCAGTTCGATCGTCTTCGCTGTTGGCTGAACCGTGGTTGTTCGGGGAGCCGGCAATTTCTTTGGCGTCAGCTTCACTGCGAACGTTCGAAGCTGATACGGCTTCAAACTAGCGACCAATCGGCCATCTTTGACGGTCGCCTTGCGAAGCGGCAATTCTTGTCCATTGACTTCGCGGGCGGATCGAATCGGAAACGCGAACCTCAGGTGGGCGTTGTTCGTTTTTCCATCGAGCTCCACCAGCCTCACGATGATCTCGTCGCTCTCTTCAGCCTTCTTGAGCGCCAGGACGCGCACGCGCCGGTTGTCCACTCTCAGCAGCGAGAACGATTTGCCCAGGAGGCCATCGTGTTTCGGTGCCCGGAAGGCGATCAGCGGCTGATTGAGCCGCATCGCCTGCCACTCTTCCGGACGGCTGCCCTCATGGCTCGCGAGACCGTAGAGGATGTCGTGATGTCCCCAATCCTGCGTCGACTGATCGCCGTACGCGCGGCCGTTGCCCTCTCCCAGTCCAGGCGTGTAGATGAGAGTCAGGCGCAGCGTGTTGTCATCCGGCTTGTCCGATCCGTATTTGCAGCCGGAGAGAACTGTCACGCCGCTGGTACCGCTGCGATCGGTCAGATCGAACCATTGGTGCGACGCCACTTCATATTTTTTCGGATCGTTGTTGCCGCGCTGAACGGTTCCGACTTCCCAGTTGTAAGTGGCCTGCGGATTGGAAGCGGTCAGCGGAAATGTCGCCTTCAGCGCGGCTTCGGATGACTTCCAATCGATGGCATCCTCGAACTCGATGCGATTGCCGGCATCGCCTGCCGCCAGGCGGATCGTCTGCACGAATTTCGATCCTTCAGTCTCGCGCGTAACCTCGAGGGCTACGCGCGCCGGGCCATTTTCGACGATGCGCACCTTCGCTGGTCCGCCGACGAATGCGCGCGGCGGCTTCTGCTGATCGTTCCAGTCCATGTTCCACGCCGGCCAGTCGTGCGGCTTCTCGGTTTGAAACGCCAGTCTCGCGAGCCCGGCGAGCAGTTCTCGATTCAGTTTCTTGTCAAAGATACTGCCGACGTCTCCGTTCGGATCGATCGAAATTCGATAGCGATGATTCTCCAGCGAAGACTCGCTCGCGTGGAGGACAGCCGCCCACGGCAGTCCGGACAGCGGGGGGCCGCTGTCCTCCATGTCGTACACCACGAATCCGACCGGGGGCACTCGCGCGAGGAAGATCGCCTTGCCGTTGGAAATCTGTGATGGCACGTCCTTTCCGTCCGGCCCGAAAACGCGTACCGGCTTCTCGGCAGAAATCTCGACGATGTCCTCGCGCGCGACATTGAGCGGGTTGTAGACCACGATCGGAATTCCCTTGGTGTTCGTGTTCATGGCCGACGTTACGGCATCGGTGGCGGTGGTCAGGACGTAAGCGAATTGATTCATCGCCAGCACGTCGTCATTCCACGAGTATTCGTACGCCTTCGGCGTGGCAGTGCCGGCGGCGATGTCGTGGAACTGTCCGCCCATCACCAGCGTCCATGCGTCGTTGAGCCGCTGCTGGGGATAGGGTTTGCCGAGCCACATGGCAGCCACGGCCGCTTTTTCGGCGGCATCCGCCAGCAACTCGTTCTTGCAGTTCCATCGCTTTTGATAGCCCTGTGACGTCAGCGAACCCGCGGAGTGCTCCGTCAGCTCGAGCTCCCCCTGGTAGCGCGGCAGGCGTGCGGTGTTCTTGATGTCGAGAAACATCTGCTCCGCGGTCGACGAGATCACGTGCAGCGAGCCGTCATTCCTGGTGACGATGTCCTCGAGCATCTTCACGGAGGCTTCCCGCGGCGCGCCGCCGGTGTCTCCGGTGCCGTAGTAGTGATAATCGGTATAGATGCCGCTGGCGTCGCCGTTTTTCTGCACGCGGGCCGGCCAGTCGATGAAATTGCGCGTGTTAGGCGGCGGCTCGCTTTTCGAGAGGTCGTACCCGATGTCGCTTCCGTAGCTCCCCGGATTGAGCGCCGCGATCACGCTCGTGCCATCCGGCCCCTCCCACACGCCCACGTTGAAGGGAATGCCGACTGCTGAGCCCCAGGTCAGCTTCTGCGTCGAAAAGCCTTTGATCCCCATGTGCGCCAAGATGCCCGGCAGCGACGCCGGAAAGCCGAAGCAGTCCGGGAGCATGTATTCGGCGCTGGTCTTGCCGAGCTCGCGGCGAAAATAGCGATTGCCGTACAGGACCTGCCGGATGATCGACTCGGCGGATGGCGAGTTGACGTCGCTCTCCTCCATCGACGATCCGGCCGGAAACCAGCGCCCGGCCTTCACGTACGCCTTCATCTTTTCGTAATCGTCCGGGTAGTACTCCTTCATTAGCCGGTAGCGATTGGCGCCGCTGAAATTGAAGATGTAGTGCGGGTATTTCTCAAAAAGTACAAAATTATCATGTAGTGTTTTTGGTAAGAATTCTGCGACCGTGCGCGGATACTCCCAGCGCCACTGGGTGTCGAGGTGGGCGTACCCGACGACGTAGAGCGTCGGCTGCCGCGTCAGGTCGGGCGAATCGGCCCGCGCGACCGCCGCGATCAGAAAGAGAAGGAGAGCTCCGTGCATGCGTCCCTGCATGCGCGAAGCTTATCGCAGCGTCAGAACTTGAGGCCCACCGAGAAGCGGAAGATGCGACTGGTCTGGTAGTCGGTGACGGTTTCCGGTTTCCCAAAGCCGGCACCCTTGATGTAGTTCACCCCTTCAACCGGCTTCTCCGTGAAAGGATTGAACGGTTTCAGGCCGCCCGCGGGGCATGCGGCACCTTGCGTCGAGCTGCCCGTGCAATCGAGCGCGGTCAACACTTCCAGATTGAAGGACTGCACTCCCTGCTCATTGAACAGATTGATGATCTCGGGCTCGAGGAAGAATTCAATACCTCGACTCAGCCGGACTTTGTAATTGATGGCCAGATCGGTGTGCGTGATGGTGTCGCTTCTCACGGACGCGGGCGCGAAGTAGTACGACACGCTCGCCGGCGGGGTCAGATAACCGGGATTCGTGACGTACGGTCGCGAGTCGATGCTGCCGACGACCGAGGCCGGCGTCCCGGAGTCGAAGTTCTGCAGCACACTGAAATTGAATGCGCCCAGTCGCGTGGGCAGATCGTAAGAACCCCATAGTCTGGCGCGATGGCGCTGATCCTGCGGCAGGAATCGCGTGGGGTAGTTCCAACTTCCCTGTCGATATTCTGGATAGAAACCCTCTTCACCGACCAGCGGGCCGCTGCCGGTGTTCTCGCCGATGAGATTCCCCTTCAGGCGAGCGTAGGTATATGTCGCGCCGACGTTGAGTCGGCTCAGCAGCCGATAACCGAACTGTGTCTGAAGAGCTTTGTAATCGCGATTGTAGATGCCGTTGTCGGTGCGGATGACGGCCAGATCGTACTGTGTCCCGAATTGGTCCTTGTTTCTTCCGGTCGACAGGTTGCGATAGGCGGTGTAGAACCCGTCCCACTTGCGGTAAACGAGATCGGCGCGTGCAAAACCGCGCGTGCCAAACACCGTTCCGGCTCCCACGGTCCACTCGTCTGTTGCCGGGGTCCTGAAGTTCGTTGGATCCAGAATCTCGTCCACGCCGGGAACCGAAGGGGTGGTGCGGAACGGACGGCGATCGTTCCCGCCGTTCTTGAAGAACCAGTCGAAGATCATCGCAATCGCTTGATCGGTCGGGATGAGCTGGCTGGTCGGCGTGTTGACATCATTGTTGATGTTCGGTCCGCGGTAATCCCACGCCAGCGACGCGTTGCGGCCGGCCGGATCGGCATCATTGGCCGCCCCCTCCGACAAGCGACCGATGTATCGCGCATAGCTGGCATTCAGGACGACGCGCTGATTTCCGAGGATGTCGTAATGGGCCGCCAGTCGAGGGCTGTACGATGAATCGTGGGCGATCGCAAACGAGTGATCTCCGCTGATGGCGTGGTTCTTGTCGTAGCGCACGCCGAGGTTGAAGGTCCAGCGTGGAGTCAAAATCCAGCGGTCATTCAGATACGCTGACTTGGTGTTGTAGTCGGAGCCTTTGCTCAACACGAAAATGGGCAGCCAACTGATGCGGGTCTGATTTCCGGTCGCGCCGCCCGGCATGCGCGGGAAGATCTGGTTGCCTCGCACGATCGTGTTCGCCACGCTGATGCGGTAATCGCTGCCGTTCTGATAGTTGTTGACGCGCCGCAGCTCGTCGAAGTGCTCGACGCCGCCGCGGATCTCCTGGCTTCCCAGTTTCGAATTGGACCAGAAGTACGTTCCCTTGATGGTGTAGTCCTGGATGTTGCGCTGTTCACCGTCCTGGGTCTTGCGAAAGGTGGGCGACCAGTACCGTGTGCCGCGCGCACGATCGGTGATCAGCGTTCCCTTGATCAGGTCGTAGAACGACGATCCGGAGCCGACGAAGGAAAACCGCTTCTTGGAGTATTGCCCTTCGACGAAGAACCGGTCGGTCAGCACGCCGTTGTAATTCAGAGCGCGCAGGGAGCTGGGTGTTTCCCGATAAGCGACCAGACTGTCCACATCCATGATGACCTGGCCGGTCTGGTTCGTCTCGCTGGACTTGATGTCCAGAATCGACGCCACCAGGGTGTGCTTATTGGTGATCGCGCCGGTGAGCTTTCCTTCCAGGCGCCGCTCTTTGGTGCCGTGTGGATAGCTGATGGGAGTCAACGCGGTGCCGACCGCGATCGGATTCCCGTTCGCGTCCTGATCGCCGGCGCGCGCCAAACCCGGCGCGGTCTGCTTGGCGTCCTCGAGTGTCGCATGGCGTCCCGCTCCGAAGAACCACAGACGATCGCGAAGGAAAGGTCCGCCAAGCGTCCCTTCGTACACCGGATTGATCTTGTTTTGCTGGTCGCTGGTCAGGGGCGTCTTGGAATACCAGCTTTGATTCGAGAGGCTGCTGCGCAGCGTTCCCTTCAAATCATTGCCGCCCGACTTTGTGATTAACGTGACCACGCCGCCGGTGAAGTGGCCGTATTCGGCCGAGATGCCGCCGGTGAGGATGGTTGTCTCCTGGATGGCGTCCTCGATGAAGACCGGGTTGGTGTCCAGTTGCCCGCGCAGATTTTCATTCACCGGTGCGCCGTTGATCAGATAGAGGCTGTCGAAGGACATCGCGCCGGAGATCATGATGTTGCCGCCTGGCACATACTCCGGGCCGTTGTTGTTCACGCCCGGTGCGAGTAGAGCGGCCGCTCGGGGCGTGCGGTCGAGCGGAAGCGACTCGATCAGTTCTTGTTTGAAGTTCGTGCTGACCTGCGGCGACTCGACGGTGGCGGTCATGGCCGTCTCGGCAGTGACCGTAATGGCTTCGGAAATCGCGGCCGGGTGCATGGCGATATCCATTCGATCGGTGCGAGTGGCGGCCAGAACGATCTTGCGCCTCGAAGCGGCCATTCCCGACAGCTCGAACTTCACCGCGTACTCGCCGGGGGGAAGAAGGGCCATGAGGTACTCGCCTGTTTGCGTGGTCTCGGTGGAACGACTTCCCTGCAGGTTTGGTGACGTGACGGTCACTGTTACGCCTGGAAGCGCTGCGCCATCGGCGGTGACTCTCCCCATCAGCGTGGCGGTGGGAATCGACTGGGCCAGCGCGATCGACGCCAGCGCCATCATGCTGAGGAAAACGACAAATCGCTTTGTCATTGGACCTCCCTCTTGTTGAGCGGAGCGTGGGCATCGCTCCGAGTTGTGATAGTAGGCCTTCAGACTATCACATGAAGATCGACTCCGAATCGTTCGAGCGCGACGGACATATCCTCATCCGCGGCATCGCGAGCCCCGAGGAGATCGCACGTTACCGGCCGGCCATCGAGGCTGCCGTCACGAGCATGAAGGACGACCGGCAGGCTAGGATCGACGACTACTCCAAGCTGTTCACGCAGGTCACCAACGTCTGGCGGTTGAGCGAGCAGGCGAAGGCGATCGTCTTCTCGCGCCGCTTCGCCGCTGTGGCTGCGCAGTTGCTCGGCGTCGATTCAGTCCGCCTCTACCACGATCAGGCTCTTTTCAAGCCGCCGGGGGGAGATCGCACACCGTGGCATCAGGACCGCTACTACTGGCCGCTCGACACCGATCGGACGGTGACGATGTGGCTGCCGCTGGTTGACATCGATGCCCAGATGGGACCGATGATCTTCGCGTCCGGCTCGCATCGCGGCGAAGCCGTCGGCGATCTCCTGATTTCTCCCGATACCGACCGGCGTCTCACTGCGCTGATTCGAGAGCGCCGCTGGTCGATCTGGACCGAGCCGGTGCGCGCGGGCGATGCCACGTTCCACGCCGGCGGAACGTTGCACTCGGCGGGCTCGAATCGCTCCGACCGGACGCGCGAAGTCCTGACCATCATTTACTACGCCACAGGAGCTCGCGTGGCCACGCCGGCCAATCCCAATCAGCGGGTCGATCTGGAAGTCTTCCTCCCCGGCGTACGGCCCGGGGAGGAAGCGAAAAGCGAGCTGAATCCGATTCTCTATTGAAGCAGCGAGGCCAGCGCGTCAAACCGCTCGTTCCACCACGACTTCATTTTTTCCACTGCCGGCTTGTCGGGAAGTTTCTGATGCGTCACGACCAACACGCTCTTCTTTTCGCCTTTCGGCATGAAGAGGATCTCCACCGCGGTGTCGTCGGTCCATGCGATGCGCATCCGCTTGTTAGGCGTAGTGCTGCGCACGTCGAAGTCCGTCGCGAGCTTCTTGAATCCGGCGAACAATTTCTTGACCGGCACCGCGAACGTGCGGCTCTTGTGCGCTTCGTATCCGCCGCCGCGGCGCTGGCCTTTCTCGCGCAGGCCGCGGATGCGTTCATAGCCGACGGTCACCATCTGGCTCCACCAGCTGGAGATTCCGCCCTGCAAACGAACATATTTCACGATTTCCCGATGCGGCTTCGATGTCGCGCCGGCATTGTCGAGGATCCTGATCCATTCCGGCCACGAGCGGCCGGTCGCCTTTTTCACGGCCGCTTCGCTCATGCCCGCGAGCCGGGGGTAATCAGCATCTTTTTTCTTGACGATTTGAAGACGGGCGGCGGTATACGACTCGCCGGTCTTCTGCATGCGGGATCGAACGATCCGCTTGAGGTCTTTCTGTATCGGCATCACGATCTCCTTCGTTCAAGCCGCGACCGGAACTCCCCAGCAGCGCCGTCCGCGACGACGAAGGTTCGTCATACCGATCCGGGAGTACGCCCCCCTTTGCCTCGGCCACGATCTTCGCTGGGGGAAGATCATCGAGGTTAGGCGCGGATCAGCGCCATGACGGAATCTAGCGCAAACCGATGCTGACGCGCAATCAGGTCCGAGGATTCTGGGCGCAGGCATAACATTTTTGGTGGGTGCCGGCGTCGCGCATTTTCACACCATCGGAAGGGGGGCAAACCCTGCCGGCGTAGGAGCCCAATGGGCAAATGGGTTAGTATCCGCACACTCAATCCGAAAATCGGGTGGGAACTCAGGGAGGCGAATTTGCGACGCTTCAGCGCCCTCTTATTGATCAGCCTGGCCATGGCTACGTCTGCACTGGCGTTCGATCCGTGGGTCGACGCCGTCAACGGAAGTGACGCCAACGATGGTTCTTTCGCTACACCGGTCAAGACCATCAAGAAAGCGCTGACCATCGTCAGCGCAAGCGGCACCATTCACGTGCGGCCGGGCACGTACAACACGGGTCTTGGCGAAACGTTCCCCATCACGATGCCGTCCGGCATCAAGCTGCAATCGACGATGGGAGCGTCGACCACGATCATCGACGCCACCGGCGCGAACGCTCGCGTTCTCCTGTGCAGTGCAAACACCAACGCCACGCTCATCGACGGCTTCACCATCAAGGGCGGTTTTTATCAACCGCCGGTCGACGGATCGAATGCCACGGGCGGCGCCATCTTCATGGACAACAACGATCAGACCACCATCAGCCGCTGCATCATCACCGGCAATGAGGCGCGGGGATACAACGGAACGGGCGGTGGTTTTTTCAGCGGCGGCATTGCTTACGGCGGTGCGATCGGAATCAACAACGGCACTCACACCATCATCAACTGCGTCTTCAGCAACAACACCGCGCGCGGCGGTAACGGTTTTGCCCCCGCCACCATCGGCTACCCCGGCGGCGACGCTCACGGCGGCGCGATCTGGGATGGTGCCGGCACGGCAACACTCATCAACAACACGTTCTACGGCAATCAGGCGATCGGCGGCAACGGCGCCAACGCGATCTCCGGAATGTCAAACGGCGGCCAGGGCGGAACCGCGTTGTACAGCGCTGCCGATACTCAGAACGCCACGATCACGAACAACATCTTCGCCAACAACACCGCGACGGGGGGTTCGGGAGGAAATGGGTTCGGCGGAGGTTCGTTCGGCGGAAACGGCCTATCCTTCGGCGCGGTCAGTGCAGCTTCCGGCTCATACAATCTCTTTTTCAGCAACACGCCCGGTGACGGCTTCACTGGAACGAATGCCATCACTGGCCAGGATCCACTGTTCGTCAACCCGCCCGCCGATCTGCACCTTCGCTCCTCGTCTCCGGCCAAGTATGCAGGAACGAACAGCGGGGCGCCGAGTGTCGACCTCGACAACAATCCGCGCCCCTTCACGCCGTCAATCGGCTCGTACGAGCTCGGACTCTTCCCGACGGTCACCGGCGGCATCGGGCGGGTCACGGTCACCTGGTCGGGCGTGAGCGGCGCGACTTCGTACAACTTGTATTACGCCCCGGGTGGCGTCGTGCTCGATACGAACGCGGCAAAAATCACCGGCGCGACGAGCCCGTACGCTTTTTATCCTGTGCTCAATACTTCGGCCTGGTCCTTTGCTCTCACGGCGATTGAAAACGGAGTCGAAGGGCCGATCGGACCGTCGTACGCCACCAGCTCCGCCCCCGTCTGCGGAGGACCGGGCGGACCGTGGGGCACCGGGGCTTCGTCCGGCAACAGTTTCACGAACCTCACGCGCGATCTGTCGAACGCCAATATCCTCTATGCGACGGCCGGCGACTCGGTCGGTCTCTACAAGAGCACGGATGCAGGAAACTTCTGGAGTCCGCTCACAGGTCCGTTCAACGGACAACGGATGAACGCAGTGGCCGCGAACGGAACCACGGTTCTGGTTGCGGGCGCTGGGAGTGTTTACCGAAGCACCAACGGTGGAGCCTCATGGACGACTTCGTTCACCGGCGGCGGCATCGGAGAAGATCTCTTCGCTGCCATCGCCATCGATCCGCTGAACACCAACAATGTCTACACCGGCGACTTCCACATCGACTTCGGCACGACCAGCACATATCTTGTCGCGAAGTCGACCGACGGCGGAGCGACGTTCCACAATCTCACAGACGCCAGCGCCGCTAATCTCCGCGGTTATCACTTGCTGATTGACCCGGCGGTATCAGGAACGCTCTACGCCGGTGGCAGCGGCAATCCATTCCTGGGGAAGAGCACGAATAACGGAAGCACCTGGACAGGGATCACACCCGGGGGTGCTGGCTATCCAAGCGCGCTGGCCCTCGCGCCGTCGCTGACCTCGACGCTTTACTTCGGAATGAGGGACAACGCCAACAACACTTCGACAGGCGTTTGGAAGTCGACTAACAGCGGAGGGAGTTTTACGCAATTCAACAACGGCTTGACCGGCCCGCCGGATATCAATGCATTGCTTGTTGAAGCGGCAGACGCAAACCACGTGCATGCAGGGACCTCTTCCGGCTACCGCTTCACAACCGACGGCGGATCGAACTGGAATCTGGGCGCGACCGGCGTGGGGAGCGGTGGCATCAACGCATTCGCCCAGACCACCACTCGCCGGCTGATCGCCTCAACCACCGTCGACCGTATCATCATCCTACCGCTCGATAACCCACCGTCGATCAGCGGCAACGCCAGCCCAGGAAGCGGGAACCCGGCCGGAGGTGATTCGGTCGCCGTCCCCGGCACAGGATTCAACGTCGCAACCGGCCTGCGCGTACTCTTCGGCGGCATCGACGGCACCGTGAATCTTGCCGGCTCGACATCCACGTCGATCAGCGTGACCACGCCGACGCACGCGCCGGGGCCGGTTGATGTTGCCGTGATCAATCCTGACGGACAGGCGGCCATCCGCACCAGCGGCTACTCGTACGCTGCCGGTTCGATGACCCTGACAGCGACGGCTTCGAACGGACAGGTCTCGCTCTCTTGGACAGCGGCCGGTGGCGCAACATCGTATTCAGTCCGCCGAAGCAGCGGCGGCGGGTTCACCACAATCGCGAGCGGCCTCACAGGAACCAGCACGAACGACTTCGCGGTTGTAAATGGCTTCGGTTACCTTTACGAGGTCGTCGCGAACACAGGTGCCTACAGCAACATCGATCTTGCCGTGCCGATGTCCTACACTGATCCGTCACTGGCGGCGGGCACTCTGATCAAGGCCGCGCACTTCAACGAGTTGCGCACCGCAGTCAACGCGGCCCGCAACGTCGTAGGATTGCCGGCTGTGACTTTCACCGACACCTTGAACAGCGGGGTGGTCGTGAAGCGCATCCACCTGATCGAGCTTCGGTCAGGCCTCGACGCTGCCCGCTCCACCATCGGCTTGTCGCCGGTCTCTTACACCGATCCGACGATCACCGCGGGCTCGACCTTCATCAAGGCCGTACACATCACGGAGGTTCGCGCCGGACTACAGTAGCGCTTTCGCGATTTCGAGGGTGGTGTCGATCTCTTCGGGGCTGTTATAGAAGTGCGTCGACTGGCGCACCATATTTTCGTCGA